>ERZ842401.1037-NODE-1037-length-40694-cov-15.231969_pt1 | contig 40694 bp, 36 predicted proteins | sample MGYA00521270_ERZ842401 | MGnify/ENA primary metagenome ERZ842401 (study PRJEB31892, sample SAMEA3878208) | bioreactor metagenome | biome: Moose rumen | place: Sweden | collected 2011-10 | study: EMG produced TPA metagenomics assembly of the PRJEB12797 data set... | reverse complement strand
TGAATCGCTTCAGCGTATCACATTACCGCTTGTTCGTTTACCTTTTTATCATGCCCTCCTCGTTTTCAGATTGAAAAGAACGCGGTACCAGTTCATGCCCTTTTTGTTTAGATGGGGAATGCTCTTGATGATTTCTTTTACATTCCTAATCCCGCCGTACAGCTGGAACATGGCATGATAGTCTTCGTATCTTCTTCTTTCTATGAAACAGGCAACTACCGTTTTCGACATAACATTCCAATCCCATGTTTCTGACATGGTATTGTATTCCCAGAGAATAGCTTTTGAGATTGATTCTTTCTTATGCGTTGCCCAGTCCTCAAAAAACATATTGTTTCCCCCACAGTGACATTCAACCTGCCATTTTCGCAAAGAATCAGCTAGGTTACAGAAAGGAAATGCTGTGATATAATAAGCGTAGGGGAAAAAATGATTTATACGCTCTGCCACAAAGACATTCAGGTTCTCAACTTCAAAATCGAGGAAGACGAAATTACCGACATAGTGAACATAGTGAACGAACCTCATCTTCCGGTCGGTGTCTTTAAGGATTATGAGCGTGGCGTATCTCAAAGGCAGCAGTTCCGCACATGGTGGAAAAACCGTGCCATTCCTGCAAGTCGTCAGAACCTGCGTGATGCACTTGAGCTTCTGGGAAATGTCACCACGGAACAATTAGTGACGAAATCATTAGGATTAAGCCTTTCCGACCAGTACTGGGCAAAACCCTTTGCAAGCGACCTCAAATGGAAAGACGTAAACTTTTTTGAGAATGATTTTTCAGAGGATGTGGGAAAGGCACTTTTCGGAACGCTTGATGTTCAGGACATTTCTTCCCTGAGTTTGATTTCCCCGGACAACACATCTGACGGCTGGCTGAAGAAAAAATGGATTATCGATGATGGTGAGCGCGCTTTGCTGAAAGGCGGAAGCGGTCCTTATCAGCAGGAACCATTCAATGAAGTTTTGGCGTCAGAAATTTGCAAGGCTCTCAATATTCCTCATGTTGAATACTCGATAGCAGAGCATGAAGAACGCTATTACTCTGCCTGCAAGGATTTCATTACCACAGAAACCGAACTTATAAGTGCCTGGCATATCAGGAACATACTTAAAAAAGAAAACAATGTCTCAGAATACCAGCATCTTTTACAATGCTGCGAGAAAGCCGGCATGAAGAACATTCCTGAAATCGAAAAACAGCTTTGCCAGATGTTTGTCGTAGACAGCATCGTTGCGAATTCAGACAGGCATTTCAATAATTTTGGTTTTATCAGAAAGGCAGACACACTTGAATGGATTGGGCTTGCACCTGTATTTGACACAGGAACTTCTATGTTTCATGATGTTCATGAACGGCTTTTACTTTCAGGTCTTGCGACACAAGCTTACAAGATAAAATCAAAGCCATTCGCAAAAAATCATCAGGAGCAAATAAAGAAACTTCCATGCTCAAAATACTGCAAGGATTTACCTTTTGAGAATCTTACAGGAATTGAACGGTATTATTCTGATATTTTATTGAAAAATCAAAACATCACTCCTGAAAGACGTTCTGTTCTCTGCACTATCCTCAAAGACCGTGTAAGAGAAACCGAAAAGCTCATAAAATCACCAGAATTAGTTCATAAGCGTTCCGGCATGCGAGCTTCATTGTCTGCAAAGTAATTTCCTTAAAAATAGATTTTTTCTCTTTTTTTTGCTACACTCCTTCTTATGATAAACGATAAGCAGGATTTTACTCAGGGGCCGATTTTTTCTAAACTCATTTCTTTTATGCTGCCCATTTTGTTTTCGCTGGTGCTCCAGTCACTCTATGGCGCAGTGGACATGGTAATTGTGGGGCAGTTTGGTACGACGGCGGGAATCAGCGGTGTTGCGGTTGGCGGCAATGTGATGAATCTTTTTACAATGCTGCTGAATGCCATAACCATGGGCGTGACGGTTTTGATGGGACAGTATATCGGGGCCAAACGCTATGAACAGGTGAACAAACTGATTGGAAACGCAGTGGCTTTTTTTCTTACACTCTCCCTTTTGCTTACGGTGGGAATCGTCATTTTTGCACGTCCACTCGCCATTGCCATGCAGACTCCTGCAGAAGCGGTGGATTTGACGGTGCAGTACATCCGCATTTGTGGCGCAGGTTTTATCTTTATCACTTTTTACAATTTTATCAGTGCCATGTTGCGGGGCATGGGCGACTCAAATACACCCCTCATTTTTGTAGCCATTGCCAGCGTGGTAAACATGATTGGTGACCTAGTGCTGGTTGCGGGGCTAAAGATGAATGTGGCAGGAGCGGCCATTGCAACGGTTGTGGCTCAGGCTGTGAGCGTCCTTCTTTCACTTTGGATTATCCGCCGCAAGAAGATGGCCTTTTCATTCCAAAAGCAATATTTCAATTTTGGCAGCGAAGTTCCACGCTTTGTCCGCCTGGGTATGCCCCTTACGGTACAGGGCTTTTTGACCAATTTCAGTTTCCTTGCCCTCTGCGCCTTTGTGAACCGTTTGGGCTTGGACGCATCCAGTGGCTATGGTGTTGCTCAGAAAATACAAATGTTCATCATGCTTATTCCTGGTGCACTCATGCAAAGTATGGCCCCCTTTGTGTCGCAGAATGTAGGTGCAGGAAACGAAAAACGCGCCCGGTCTGGTATGCTTTGCGGGCAGGCTTTGGGTGCGGGTATCGGCTTTTTTATCATGCTTGCGATTTTCTTTTTCGGCGACTATCTTGCCCGCCTTTTTACCACGGACAAAGCAGTTATTGCCCGTGCCTTTGAATTCTTACGGGGATTTTCACCAGAAGCAATCGTCACCTGCATTTTGTTCAGTTACCTAGGCTATTTTAACGGGCACTCAAAATCCCTTTTTGTCATGGTGCAGGGCTTATTGCAAACGTTTCTGATTCGTCTGCCCATGTCTTATCTGATGAGCATTCGCCCCGAAGCAAGCCTTACGGGAGTGGGACTCGCTGCGCCTACGGCAACGATTTTTGGCATTATCCTATGCTTCATGTATTATAAGAAAATGGGTCGAACCTTGGTGCGGAAATAGGGCTTATTTTGTGGCGATATATGCCAGCGCAGAATCTGCGGCAATTTTACCAAAGACACAGTAATCTGCAACGGCATTGCCACCAAGACGGTTTCCGCCGTGCACGCCGCCCGTTACTTCACCAGCGGCATAGAGACCAGGGATGGACGCACCTTTTGTATTCTGCACTTCTGCCTGCGAATTGATTTTTAAGCCACCCATGGTGTGGTGAATTGCCGGGGCACATTCTACTGCATAGAAAGGTGGTATTATCAACTGACGGTCAAGGCTGGATGCTGTCGGTGGAAGACCTCGTCATTTTTTTCTACGACATAGCGATTGTAGTCTTCGATTGTTTTCTGCAAGGCACGAATCGGAATGCGCATTTTTTCTGCCAGACTGGAAATGTCAGAACCTTCGATAAGCAAGCCTTTTTTTGCGTAATTTTCAATGGCTTTGAGGGATTTACGGATGCCGTCATCAAAGACCAAAAATGCGGTCTTTCCAGGCTGAGAAAGAATACTGGCAGAAATAACGTCACGGGTTTCCATTTCGTTTACAAAGCGTTCGCCATACTGATTTACAAGAATAGCACCATTTCCGCTGACGGCTTCAGTAATCATACAATTTGTACCCTTTGCCACCGTGGGGTGGGTTTGAATTTGTGTCATCTGTACCAGAGCGGCATCAAATTTTTCCACCATCTTAAAGGCATCACCCGTTGCACCCGCATGGTTTGTCGTGCCAAAGCCTACAAGGCTAGGGTTGTAGAGCTGAATCATTTCGGGATTTGCGCCAAAACCGCCAGTTGCAATGATAAGGGCTTTTGCATGCAGGGTGTATTCGCCTTCTTTTGTGCTTACCTTTACGCCAGATGCTTTTCCGCCTTCGTTCAGAATATCAATTGCCTTGTTGTTCAGGCGGATATCAGCGCCATTTTTTTCTGCGGCTTTGTGGAGCAGGGGAATCAAATGTTCACCGATGGCCTCGCCGCCCTTTGGACGATGAATGCGTTTTTTTGTTGCTCCGCCAAAAATTCCCACATCCGTCAAGTCTGCACCGATTAAGTCAGACTGCAGCCAGTCAACAATTGCGGGAGATTTATCAACAAGCGTATGTACCAAAGACGGGTCATTCAGATAATATCCGCCTTTCATGGTGTCGTCATAGAACAAATCGGGAGAATCATCAATATGGAGACGAGCCTGTTCTTTTGTGTAGGATGCACTGATTCCGCCTGTAGAAAAATTGGAGTTCCCGCCCACAATGCTCATTTTTTCAAGGACGATAACCTTTGCGCCTTTGCTTGCGGCTTCCGTAGCGGCAACAAGACCAGCACCACCTGCACCAATAATGGCAATATCGCAGTTTTCATCAGGCAGAACAGGAATGGCAACAGACTCCGATTCAGCGGATTTCTTTTTGCAGGATACAAGGGGGATAGTCAAAAAAATCGCTAGCAAAGCGGTAAGAAAAACTCTCTGTTTCATATTTTGTTCTCTTCTCTATTTTAGTGAAATAGTATTTAAATGATAATCGGTAAATGCCGTATTGTAAATGCCAAAACTGCTGAATTTACCAAAAAAGAAAAATGAAATCCATAAAAAAAAATTCGTCTTATAGTATCTTAAAATTAGATAAAAATAATATGGGAATCTCTAAAAATTGCAATTTTTAGAGATAACTCTGAAAGAGCGATGTTTTAAGTCGTGATATTACAACGACTTAAAACTCGCAGGAAATCTCTAGAAAGACACTTTAGTGGATTTCTAGAGATGCCCATATATATTAGACTGAGATAACTTTCAATACCTTTTTTTAACATAAAGTTGATATTGCTTTCTTTTGATTGAGAAGACTAAATTGTGATTGGTGATTCTAGCTAAAGTTTATTCTGTCAAACTTCCCGCATCCATCCTGTAGATTTTGTCCGCGTATTGGGCGGCACTGGCTTCGTGGGTCACGAGAAGCACTGATTTTCCCATCCTTGACGTTTTTTGCAAAAACTCCAGCACGGCACGAGTGTTTTCGTCGTCCAGATCGTCCGTCGGCTCGTCTGCGAAAATAATCTCAGGATTCATGATGAGGGCGCGGGCAATGGCCATACGCCTCATTTCGCCGCCAGAAAGCTCGGTCATTTTCGCGTCGGCAAGGTCAGCGATTCCCACAAGGGAAAGAAGTTCTTTTGCCCGGCTTTCAAGAAAGCTTGTTTCTCCGTAAATCGCGGCCGGGGCAAGGACATTTTCAAGCACGGTGAGGGCAAAAAGTCCGGTCTGTCCCTGTGGAATGACGCCGAATTTCTGGTTTCGGAGCCAGGAAAGCTCTTCGTCATCGAGACCATACAAGTCTTTTCCGTCCAGAAGGACTTTCCCTGTACTTGGCTTTAAAAGCCCTGCCAGCATGTAAAGCAGTGTGCTTTTTCCGCTACCGCTCCGCCCTGTAATTTCAGTGACCTTGCCGTTTTCAAGCTCAAAGTCCAAAGATTTCACAGCCTCAAAGTGACTAGAAGTGCGGGTCGGACGATAATATTTTTTTGAAATGTTCTCAGCTTTTAGTATCATATTGATTAAACTCCAAAAAAGTGCCGCATGGAGGCGGCAAAAAGATAGTTGACCGCAAGTTTTCAGAATGAAAACATGTCACGACATGGATGTCGCTAATTCCCCTCTCTCAAAATTACCCCTGTATCTACTTTTGATATTTTGTGGGCGGCGTAGCTTGCTGTCAGACAGCCGAAAAGAACTGAAAGGGCAAGGCTTGTTATAAGCAAGGCAAGTACAATCGGAAATTTGGGAAACAAAAAGGGGAGAGCGATGGCGTTTTTTATCAGCGTATGGAAGGGCAGGACAAAAAGCAGTGCAAGAAGAATTCCAGAAAAACCACCCGCAGCGTTCACCAAAAGAGACTCTGCCATAACGAGATGCGAAAGCTTTTTCTGACTTGCACCCATAACGCGGAGAATTGCGAATTCCTTTTTGCGTTCGTTGATGATAAGTGTGGAGACGACGGCAAGAATGAAAAGACAGAGAAACCAAACCACGGCAGTAAGAATCCCGATGATTTTTGAAAAGCCCGAGAGACTGTCGGAAATGCCTGAGGTCATTGATTTTGCCTTCACTGCCTGTGTTTTCCGTACCTTCCGCTGAATCTGGCTCGCAATGCTGTCGATGTCATAGCCATCGGCAACTTTTACCATAATCGTGGAAATCATGCTGCTCGCGGAAGATTTGTCGTTCACGAAACCATAGCCAAGTTCTTCTGCTGCCGTCATGAGCGAGCGAACCGTGTTTACATTGGCAAAAATTGCGTTGTCAAGGCCCGTACCTGTCTCTTCAAGTTGTGCTGCTATGTTCCAGAGCTTGTCAAAAAAGCGGAGTTTTCTGTTTTCGGTGAGCGTGACCTTGCTTCCAATCAGAATGTCTCCGTCGCCGAGCTTTTCTCGGAAAGACTGCCGAACCCAGGGCTGAATCGTAAAATCTGTTTCCGGGTCGAAGCCAATCACTTGCAGGGAGACCGAGCAGCAGCCCGCGTTCATGGAACACATGTAAATCTGGGGTGAAACCCGCTCCACGCCTTCAATCGCGGAGACTTTCTCAAGATTCGATTTGCTCATGTAGAAGTAAGTGCGATTTCCCTGATTTAGGATTGTATCCGCACTGACTTTTGTGCGTGCCTCGTAGGGAACGACGATGATGTCCGCCCCAAGCCTAAGTTCCAGAGATTTGAGACCGTTTTTAAGGCTCGTGAGGATGAGCGCTCCTCCGAAAAGCGAGAATGAAAGAAGCATGGCAAATACGAAAAGGGCGGAAGAACGCCCTTTTTTACCGAGAAGATTGATGAACGGAAGCGAAGAAAAAGTCATTAAGACTCCGATTTATTCTTTTGGCGGACGATTAAGTCGATGACAGAAAGAACGCACAACAAAACCGAAAGAACAATGACACTGGGACGCATGACTGCATGGCAGCGCATGTCTTTCATTCTGCACAGGTTTATGAAAATGCCCGGAACAAGAGCCGTCAGAACCGAAAAAGGCACGAATGCGAGCGAGAACCCGGCTTTGATTTTGCTGTCGGCGATAAAAAGCCGTGCAAGTGCAATAATAAAAAGCCCTGAAGAGAGCGCAATAACACCGTGCTCAGCCCAGTGGCAGACCATCCATGAGCCGTCATCTTTTGCTGGACAGGCATGGAATACAAAAATCGTTCCAAAAAAAAGAATGGCCGAGAGGACAAAAAGAATAACATCGATGAAAGAAACTTTTTTCATAAAGGCTCCTTAATTAGCTTTTGCTAACTCGAAAAGCATATGAAAATCGGAGCATATTGTCAATACATGCAAGAACTTTCTGGGTATTTACCTAAAAAAAAGTAAATGTTATTATATAGTAACAAAAACTTAAAATTAACTTTTTCGGGGCGGAATATATGAACGAATTGCACAAAACGCTAAAAATATTCAGAACGATTCTCCTTTCTCTTGTTGTTTTTTCTGTGGCATCCTGTATTAAAAAGTCTCCCCTGCGAGACGGAACATACACGGGCGTAGGCTCGGGGCGTAACGGCGACATTACGGTTTCCGTCACGGTTACAGGCGGCTCTGTTTCTGACGCGAAAATTATTTCGAATGACGAGACGCCTGAAATTGCGCAGCCTGCAATGGAATCGATTCTTTCGGCTTTCAAAGAACAAGGTTCTACAAACGATATTGATGTTGTCAGCGGGGCGACCCTCACTTCAAACGGACTTCTCGATGCCTTTGATGACGCGCTTGCTTCTGCCAGCGGAACGAAAAAGGCGGAGGCGAGCTATGAGGACACTGAATGTGACATCGTGATTGTCGGCGCAGGAGGGGCAGGGCTTGTTGCCGCCACGGAAGCCGCAAGCAAAGGCGCAAAGGTCATTGTCCTCGAAAAAATGGGCATTGTCGGCGGAAATACGAATTATTCTACTGGCGGAATCAATGCTTCTTATACAAAAGAACAGGAAAAACTTGGCATAAAAGACTCGCCCGAAGTTTTCTTTGAGGATACGATGAAAGGCGGAAAATATCTGAACGATGAGACTTTGGTTCATACGCTTGTGGATAATTCTTCCGCAATCGTTGAGTGGCTTCAGTCGGATATAATCGGTGCGGATTTGAGCGATGTCGGAATGTTCGGCGGGGCAACGAACCGGCGTATTCACCGTCCTCAGGGCGGAACGGCAATCGGTGCGCATCTTGTTCCGCTTCTTCACAAGGCGGCTCTCGCCCAGGGGGCTGATATTCGGCTGAACAACAGGGTCATTGATATTTTGCCAAGCGAGTCAGATTCCCAAAGGGCCGGAGCCGTGCGTGTTTCTGCATCGGGAGGCGAGTATACAATAAAAGCAAAGGCAATTATCCTTGCGACAGGCGGTTTTGGAGCAAATCTTGATATGGTCACTTTCTATAACACTTCCCTCAACGGATTTTCTACGACGAACCATAAGGGCGCGACGGGAGATGCTTTTAAAATGGTCGAGAAATTCAATGCCGCCCTCACGCAAATGGCGCAGATTCAGACACATCCAACTGTCGTCGTGAATACGGGCATTATGATTACGGAAGCCGTGCGTGGCAATGGCGCGATTCTTGTTTCTCACGATGGAAAACGCTTTGTGAATGAAATGGAGACGCGTGACATTGTTTCTGCGGCGATACTGAGGGGGAAAGGTAAAACCGCTTATCTTGTTTTTGACCAGAGCGTGCGCGATTCTCTCAAAGCAATCGAAGAGTATGCGAAAGAAGGCCTGCTTTCGGAAGGGGCAACGCTCTCAGACCTTGCGGAGAAAATAGGTGTCCCGCTTTCAGAATTTGAAAAAACGATTTCAGATTACAATTCCTATGTCAGCACGGGAGCTGACCCTGATTTTGCTCGTCCCAAAGCGAGCATGGATCACCCGATTTCAAACGCACCGTTTTATGCGGTGGAATGTGAGCCTGCGATTCATCACACTATGGGCGGGTTAAAAATCAATGCGAACGCCGAAGTCTTGAACAATGACGGAAAGCCGATTCTCGCCCTCTTTGCCGCAGGTGAAGTGACTGGAGGCGTACACGGGGCAAACCGTCTTGGCGGGAACGCTGTTGCCGACATTTGCGTTTTCGGGAAGATTGCGGCAGACAGTGCCCTTAGCTTTATCGGAAAATAATCTCAGGGATTTACGCCGTTTTTTATTTCCCTTGCGTATTTTCCGTGCTCAAGAACCACCGTGCGCTCTGCAAATGAAGCCACTTCCGGCGCGTGGGTAACGACGATAATCGTGCGCCCTTCGGCATGGAGTTTTTTGAAAATGTCGATGACCATGTTTTCGTTGGCCTCGTCAAGATTTCCCGTCGGCTCGTCGGCAAGAATCAGCTGGGGATGATTTATAAGTGCGCGGGCGATGCAGACTCGCTGCTGCTCACCGCCAGAAAGCTGGCTTGGAAGGTGTTTTGCCCGCTCGGCCAGTCCCACCCGCTCCAAGGCTTCCATGGCTTCTTTTTCGTCGGGCATGGAGTGGTAATACTGGGCGACCATCACATTTTCCAGGGCTGTTAGGTAGTTCACCAAGTGAAATTGCTGGAAAATAAGGCCGATTTTGTCCCGCCGGATTTGGGTCAGGCTTTTGCTGGACTCTTGAGCGATGTCCTTGCCATCCAAAATCACCTGCCCCATGGAAGGTTTGTCCATGCAGCCGATTATGTTCATCATCGTGGATTTTCCGGAGCCGCTGGGGCCCATAATCGCCACCCATTCGCCTTTTTCCACGGTGAGGCTCACATCATTCAAAGCCTTGACCGTTCCGCCTGAATATATTTTAGAAATGTCCTTCAATTCAAGTAATGCCATAATTATTCTCCTTTTAAAACTAATGCAGGGTCTACCTCTGTTGCGCTCCGAACTGGGAGCAGGCAGGCTAAGCCCGTAACCAGCACGCTCACTAAAATCGTGACCGGGATTAAAAGCGGCTGGAAGGAAATGCTTCTCATAAAGACATTTACGCTCACCGCCTGGGCGAAGGCAAAGCCTAAGATTACGCCCAGAATGCCGCCCAAAGCCCCCAGGAACAAGCCCTCGCCCAGAAATTCGCAGACGATGCTCTGATTTGAAGCCCCCAGGGATTTTTTTAGGCCGATTTCCTGCCGCCTTTCTGCCACAACCGCCATCATTGTTGTGGCGACGCAAACCATGGTCAAAATCAAAACGACCAACGTGACGATGTAGACAAGAGACTGGAGTTTTTTCAGAACCGTGCCTTCTGATTTTGCCAGTCGCTTTACCAGCCGGGGATTTACTCCCTCCACATTGGCGGAAATTGTATTCGCTATGTTTTCAAGCCCTTTTCCGCTCTCGCTGACGGAACATTCAGCCACATCAAGAAGACCGGAGGATTTCATCAAGTTCTCCAGTTTTTCGAGGGAAAGATACACACATTCTTCCTCGCTACCGCCGGTCTGCAAGATGCCTGAAATCTTGAATTTCTCGCTGAAAGGCTTTTCCAAAGAATCAATTCCGTTAAGCACGACTTCTTCGCCTGCATTCAAGGCCAGTGCCGCCGCCACGGTCTGTCCCAAAAGGACTTCATTTTCTGTTTTTGGGTAAGTTCCTGAGACCAGCCAGTAAGGAGAAGTTTTCTGCACTTGGCTGAAATCCGTTCCCGCCGCCATAAAGGGCTGATTATTGATTTTTACAGTCTCGTAGCGGAAGGGAGTAAGCCCCACAAGCTTTCCGCTGGGAATTATCGTCTCCGCATGATTCACGCTCTCCATTTTAAGGGGATTCGTGTCCGGCGAAACCAGAAGCAAATTCGCGCCGTAAGAGCGGAATTCCTGGGCCATCTGCCGGGGAACATCGTAGTAAATCGTAACAAGTCCGCTTAAAATTGTCGCCCCGATAGCCACAGCCAGCAAAGCCACAAGCATACGCGACCGACGCCTCATAAGGGAGCTTGTTATCATCTTGAAATACATTCTCTGTCTGGTCATTAATGTCCTCCATGCAAGACTTCTGCCGGTTTAAGGGAAAGCAAAAGTCTGATTGAGGGAAGGGAGCCCGACAAGGTGACGACGAAAATCAAAATCGCCACAAGGGGAATCACCGTCACTTTAATCGTAATCGCTGAGTCAAAAACTGACTGACCGATGATTTGAGCAAAGCCCAAGCCCGCAAAATAGCCCAAGACGCCGCCTGCCACAGCCGTAATCAGAATCTCCGTGAGAATGAGGGCAGAAATCGGGCCGTCGTATGCTCCTATTGCCTTTAAAAGACCGATTTCCTTGCTCCTCTCCATGACGCTTGCCGTTACGAGATTTGAGATTCCCAGAGCCGAGCCAATCAGGCTTAAAATCGTAATCAAAAGCATGAGAAGCTGGGTCTTGTTCAAAATCGCTCCCTCGCTCTCCGCCACCTGCCTTACGGCCTTTGCCACGGAATTTGAAATCACTTCCTGAATCTGATAGCAGATTGAGCTGACATAAGCCGTGCAGTACCAGGTGTCCCAGTCCATCTGGTTTAAGGCCGTTGGATCCTGAGCCGCCTTTCTCGCCAAATCATTGTCGGGAGTTGTAAGGGCACTGACTTCAATCGAAGAAATGAGGCCGCTTTTGTCAAAGAGTTTTTGCGCGTCAGAAAGAGTCAGATAAGCGTACTCGTCTTCATCTCCGCCCGCGTCAAAAATTCCTGCCACGGTGACGAGCCTTTCATTTCCTTTCCTTGTAGAAAGTGAAATTTTATCTCCCAAGTGAAGGCCTTTTTTCTTGGCCAGTTCCGTTCCCACCATGCCTTTTGCCGAATCAGAAAGAGAATCTTCTCCGTCAGAGAGCCAGTCGCCGGTGACAGTCCACCACTTTTTCATGGCGACCATGCCCGTGTCCAGCTCCTCGCCTGTGGGCAGGGCCAGATGATGATTGAACCAAGTTCCACTTACCTTGATTTCGCTTCCGTCTGCAAGCAGGGCTTTTCCTTCAAGATAGGGGGAAAAATCTACAATATTGAAAGCCCAGAAAATCGTTTTGAGTTTTCCCAGTTCGTCTTCACGAAGGAAAGACTCATTTTCAATTCCGTACATATCGCTCATAATGCTGGCACTCTGGGGAAGAACGCGGATATTAGCTCCGTAAGTCTTCAGTTCCTGATTCACCTTGTCGCCCACATCAAACATGACATTGAGCATTGCCGTTGCAAGGGAGGCACCCAAGGCAATCGTAAAGGCAATCATCAGCATTTTTTTCCATTGCCGCACCAGCGCGCGAATCACCATACGAAAAAACATAAAATCGCTCCTAATTTTTGAACCTGTGGGCTTCTTTCTGTAAATCGTCGGTCAGGATTATGATTCCGCCGTTTTCGATTCGGGAGAAGAGGGGAACTGGATTACAGCCGCCTTTAAGGCCGATTGTGCTCTTGTTCATCACAACATCGCATCGGTTGCAGACGACTTCGTCCTTTCGCTCGTAATAGCCTACATCGCCGCAGACATCGCAGGCATCAAATCCCACGCCAAAGCTCGTTCCTTTTTTCTGTACGATGATAAAGCGGATTCCCTTGCTGGCATCGTTTGTCCAGGTGAAGCGGTGCAAGTGGCCGTCAGAAACCTGCTCCAGAGGAATAAAAATCTCATTTCCTTCGAGTTGAAATTCTTCCGAGGGAGAAAGCTCCGCGATTTTGTTGGCAAGATTTTTGATGACCGTCATATCAAGCCAGACGAGAAGACACAAAAAGAGAGCAAAGCCTGCCCAGCGGCGGTTATTCCGCGCATAAGCCTTTAATTTTCTGTGTTCAGCGGGATTTGTATATTCGCCGTGAATTTTCCTGTGGTAGAGGAAAAAAGCCACTGCCAAAACGATAATCACGAGAATCGCAAAGAAGAAAATCAGGTTCTCAGCCGTAATCAGCTGGGGAAGGGATTTTCTAAGTCCCGCGGGAATTTTAATCTTTCTTCTGTAATAAGAATTGATGATTCCCACGATTGCGACGAATGAGATGAAGCCGCTTATAAGATAAATTGAAGAAAGAACAAGGGCATTTATTTTCTCAGAGGAACGGGTAAGGATTTTGTAGACCGCCCATGCGCTCAAAGCAGAGAGAAGCCAGCCAAAAAGATAGCCCGTGCATTTTGCAAGATACATCGTAGAAAAATAAGTGTCGTACATTCCCAAAAAATGAAAGGGAAGGGAGAAAACAAGGGGAATGCTGTAAAAAAGATGACAGGCAACAAAAATAAAGCCTGTGCAAATAGTGAGTATTTTTAGCCGTGGAAGGCGAAGCCAGTTCAAAACAGTATAGCCTAGTCCAAGAACAAGAGAAGCGACTAAAAGATAGATATTGTTAATCTGATTGTAGCGGATAAGACGCTTTTCGCGTAAAAAAGAGACGGCGAGAACAAGAATTGCCAGAATCGCAAGCGCTTTCCAAAATCGTCTTTTTAATTTTTCTGAATCGAAGCGCACTGTTGACGCACATACAAAACCAAGCAGTACAAAGGGGATAAAAAGATATTGCACCACTTCAAACAAATTTTTAGCCATAGAAGTTCCAGTAGAAAAAGTTAAAATCCACAGTCCAAGCAGAACTGTGGATTTTTTTTACAGAGATGAATTCTGCTTTCTGTTAGTTAAATTCTGGCTGAACTTTCTTTCCGTCGAATACCCAGTCTTTGAATTCGACTGTGAGCGGTTTGTCATTCTTCCAGTATTTCTGCAATGTTGAGCCTGGCTTTGTGTCATCATCTGTATGGATGAAGTAGTTGTTTTCAGCCGGGCTGTGGATGATGAAGCGGGCTGTGTAAGTTCCAGCCTGGTTCAAGTTGATGTTAGCTCCGTAGTGAGGACCGTCAGAAGCGTTCATCTGCATGAATGTTCCCTTTGTGACAACATTTTTTGACTTCTGGTCAACGATTTCATATTCGACTGTCAAGCCAGGAACGAACTGGTCAACGACGAATCCCAAATCATTTTCCATAGCGGCGATATCTGCCTCAATATGCATTGTGAAGTCAGCGCCTTTCTGGATGTTTCCTTCGCCTGATTTCATGTCAACGGCCTGGAAGTAAACTCCATTGACTGCGAGGAAGCCAGCCTGCTGCTCGTCGCCGATGTCATGCTCAACGAATCCGCCTGCATCTTCTTCTGCAACCTCTTTAGCTGCTGATGAAGCCTTTTTGTCATCTTTCTTTGACCAAGGCCATGCGAAAACTGTTGTTACTGCGAGTGCAGCGACCATAATAAAAGACAATGTCTTTTTCATAAAAACTCCTTGTAGGTTTTAACCTAATTTATTTTGAAGAAGATTTCTCTTCGTTCTTCCCTTTTGATAAAATATGACCGAGCACGAGACTTGCCGCAATGACGAGAATTGCGATTCCCTGCGCACTGAGCGACTGCGCGTACGGGTAGATTCCCAAAAGTGAAATCGTGGGAACTCCGTCAACCAGCTTTGGCTGAATCCAAGCCGCATCCACGAATTCGCTGATTCCGCCACCTACAAACGCAACCACCATGACAAGCATCAAGATTGAAGTCGCCATAAAGAACGGCTTTAGCGGCAATTTCTTTCCAGTCAAAATAATCGCCTTGTAGACGAACACGAGAAGCACCACCGCAATAATCATGCCCAAGATGACCGCCGAGACCGTGCTGTTTCCGTCGCTCCCGCTGAACATTGCCTGATAGAACAAAATGACTTCCGCGCCTTCCCTGAACACCGCCAAAAAGCAGGTGAAGGCAAGCGAGAACATACTGCGGCTGTCAACCGAAGTCTGAATCTTTCCTTTGAGGTAGTTTGACCACGCCTTTGACGATGCTTTTGAGAGCATCCAGTTTGAGGTGTAGAACAGCACCGCCACCGCGATAAACATCGTAACGCCCTCAACGACTTCCTGCCCCTGTCCGCTTTCAAAGCCGAATCTAGTTAAGCCAATCAGAATGAGTGCCATGACGACTGAAGCCAGAATACCGATGACCGAACCTTTGTACACCGTGGGAAGATTGCTTTCGTTTCCGCTCTTACGAAGGTAGGCGATAATCGCGCCCACAATCAAGATTGCCTCAAAGCCTTCGCGGAGCAAAATCAAGAGTGAGGCGACCACGGTTGCCCACCACTGCGTGCGGCCTTGCTTTTTCGTCAAATCGACAGCAGTTTTTGAAAGCAAGTCAGAAAGTTCAGTGATTGAGGCGACCACGGTGGGCTTTGAATCTTTATTGAGCATCATCGTCTTTGTTTTTGTGTACAAATCAACAATTTCCGAATCCCGCGCGTTTCCCAAAGATTTTGCCACATTGTCCTGAAAGTTTGATTTTCCGTAGTAGCGGGCATACGCTTTTCGGAATTTCGGCTCTGCCCTGACTACATGACCTTCAGAATACATCTCAGCGGCTTCAGAGAATTCTTTTTGAAGGATTTCTGCCAAGTCTGTCCATGCCATATCGGGCGGGTCAAGTTTTTCCGCATCCTCAAAAAGCATGGCAATGAGCGTGTCGGCTTCTTTTCGCACCTCTTCATTCGGCTTTCCGGCACGCATCGCACCTTTTACACGGCTGAACTGCACTTCAACATTTCCCGCGCGGCTTCCCCCGATGCGGCTCTGCGTGTTGCGCTCGAATCCGTCCACCTCGTAGTGACCGAAATAGGCATTGTTCATGCGCTCGTAGCCACCGTCAGCGTTTCCGCCAGCATAAATATTGTAGGCATCATCAATAATGCCTTCCATTTCCTTGGCGACAGACTTCCATGACTTTTCTGCCGCCACAACCGAAAAAATAAGACCAAAAATGAATAAAGAAGATAAAATTAACTTACGCATGATAGATTTATGCAATAGATGTTAGCATAAACTAATAACTTTTGCAATAGAATTTTCTTCTTTTTCACGGAAATCAATTTTCATGTAAAAGCGAACAAATTTTAGAGGGATTCATAAGACATTGAAACATGATTCCGTTCAAGGCAGATTTTGATGATGTTGCAGTCTTGTGAATCCTTACTATATTGAGAGCAAACTTTCGAAGCATATTCATATTCTGTTTGGCATTCCTGCTCTGAATTCTGCAGCCGTCCTCCCTGAAATGCACGTCAAGCAGCCAGTGCATTGTTTCGACTGACCATTCAAGCCGCGCATGATGAATGAGTTCTTCCGCAGTCAGTTTTTTGCTTGAAATATAATAATGCCATTCATCGCCTGAGCCTTTCTTTGTTTCAAAATGAGTATGTATGGCGCCTATGCATTTAAGCCCCGGCCGCCTGGCCGCCAGCTGACATCATCGGTTGTATAAGCCGTGCGGACCTCCGTCCTTCCATGTCCGTAATCTTTCGTAGTGAATGCATTCATTTTGGAGCGCAGTTTTTCATGCAGAGATTCAGGGATGCCGGTGTTACCAGCGCTATTAAACTTAACAGCCACCAATAGCACGGGATTCTTTTTATCCCGAATTCCTTCTCCAGAAATGCCAGAACATGTTCCGTACTTGCCCAGTCATGAATTTTTTTAACATTCTGTAAATCACACAGACTGCCAAGAATAATGATTATAACAGCATCCCTTACGGAACAGAAATATCCGTCATAAGCCTCTTTTGTCTCCAAGTCTTCTAATGATTCTAATAATTCTTCCCAACCCATGTTTTAATGTTAGCATAGATTTTAGATTTTAAACAGCCCTGTTTTTCAAAAATTGATTTCCGTGCCTCAAAGCTCATAACCCTTGACCAAACGATTCAGTTCACCGGGGCACAGACGGGCAGGAAATGTCCGTTTCCTCTCCGGATCATAAAATCCATAGGCGAAAAGACCGGGAATGAAATCACAATCCTCACGAACATCTTCAACCGCTCGGCCGGCTACGTCGCAAAGCTCTACAGGGCCAGATGGAACATAGAAATCTTTTTCAAGACCATCAAGCAGAACCTGAGGATCAAGAAGTTCTACGGCGAAACGGAAAACGCGGTAAAGACACAGATATGGATTGCGCTGATTGTCTACCTACTCTACATGAGGCTGCGCCAGATGAGTAGGGGCGCGCCAAAGAATTTCACACACTTTATCTGTGAGCTTTCGGTCTGCCTTTTCCAGCGGAAAGACTTGTTTGAATGGTTCGCGGGAAGTCCGCCTGAGAAAGCTCCGCCCGTCAGTTATTTACAGCCGGAGCTGGGCTTATGAAATTATCTTGGACAGTAGTGAGGTGGCTATTCGGTTGGGTTTTTAGACAGTCTGGGGGGAAAAGTCTCCCCCTCGCTCCAGCCTGCATCGCAGTCTTCCGCTACCCCCTCTGCGGGGACACCCCGCAACGCCCCGCAACTTTTGCGAAGCAAAATGTCGGTAAGCACCGCAGGTGCGACCAACGCCCTGCATACAACAGTGCTGGAAATTGAAGGCATGATGTGCGGCATGTGCGAAAGCCACATCAATGACGCAATCCGCAACAATTTTGCCGTAAAAAGCGTAAAGTCTTCCCACAAGACAGGCATCTGCCAGATTACCAGCGATGCTCCCCTGGAAGAAGAAAAACTGCGGAAAGTTATCGCTGCTACAGGCTATACGCTTACCCGCGTGACGGTGGCATAAAAGGGGCTGCCCGATAAGTATGGGGCATCCCCTTTGTTCTTAGGCAAGTGCCTGTGCTAAATCCGCAATCAAATCATCAGCATTTTCTATGCCCACAGAAAGCCTGAGTGTTCGTGAGGTGATGCCATTTTTTAGGCGTAGTTCCTCAGGCACTTCCGCATGGGTTTGTGTCAGCGGGTAGGTTATCAGCGTTTCCACGCCGCCCAGGCTTTCCGCAAACTGAATCAACTGTACTGAGCCAAGCACTTTTTTTGCCGTGGTTTCATCCTGCACGTCAAAGGTCAGCATGCCGCCAAATCCGCTTGCCTGCTTTTGCATAATCTTGTGGCCAGGGTGTTCGGGCAGTCCGGGGTAGAGGACTTTTGTTACGGAAGGCTGCTTTTTCAGCCAATTGGCAATCTTGATTGCATTCTGCTGTGCCTTTTCCATGCGTAGGGCAAGGGTCTTTATGCCTCGCAGCACCAACCAGCAGTCAAAGGGAGCAAGCCCCGCACCAGTCGTCTTGATAAGGTAGCGCAATTGCTCCTGAATGTCGCTTCTGTTGGTTACCAAAAAGCCCGCCAGCGTATCATTGTGTCCGCCCAGATATTTTGTGCCGCTGTGTACCACAATGTCTGCCCCCCATTTCAGCGGATTCTGAAAATAGGGCGACAAAAAGGTGTTGTCCACAATCAGAAGGATATTGTGCTTGCGGGCTAGGGCAGCGATTTTTTCCAGGTCAGTTACATGCATCATGGGATTGGTAGGCGTTTCAAGATACAAAGCCTTTGTTTCTGGGCGGATAAGCAATTCTATATCGTCCAGACTAAAATCGGCCCGCGTAAACTTCACGCCGTTCTTTGCAGAGACAGCGTCAAAAAGTCGGATTGAGCCGCCGTATAAATCGGAATCTATCACCAAATGGTCGCCGGGCTTAAACAGTTCCATAAGCAGGGAAACCGCCGCCATGCCGCTGGACAAGGCAAAGGCATCAATGCCGCCTTCAAGCTGAGCCAGCACTTTTTCCACCTGTGCCCGCGTGGGATTTTGCAGGCGGCTGTAGTCATAACCCGTACTCTGACCTACCGCTGGATGGGCATAGGTTGCCGTCTGATAGATTGGAAAACTCACCGCACCGTAGTGGTTACAATGCGTCAAAGTTTCGCCGCCGACATCTGCTTCAGTTTTTTCTAAATGAATGCACTTTGTTTCTGGTGAAAATTGCATCTTGTCCTTCCATCTAAAAAGCCACATTTTTTTCATGCGCTCTACAGAAAATAGTATCCGTTATTTCCTAGTAAGTCAATAGGTATTTTGCAAAGAGTGTAATGTTTTTGCGCCATTGTAGACTATTGTCCGTTGAACTATTGACTACATATTATATAATTTACACTATGGATAACTCAACAGACAAAAATAAACTTGCAACATTTGGTACAAACCTGAAATTCTTAAGAAGCCAAAAGGGTATTTCACAAGAAGAATTTGCAGACAGGACTAAATTAGATAGAACCTATATTTCCGGACTTGAACGAGGGAAAAGAAATCCTTCTTTCTTGACGCTAATAAAACTAGCACAAAACTTAGATATATCTATCGAGAAACTTTTTGTTGGAGATTGCAATGATACCAATCGAACAATTGGGTAAAAGACAACACTCTAAGGCTTCTGAAACTTATGTTGATGTTATTTTTAGGTATGACACCAAAACAGAAATAAGAACTTCCGTTCCGATTCAATATCGTCGTACAGGAACAGATATTGATGCGTTTGATGATAAGGCTATATATGAATATCTTTCAAAAGTATATGACGATATAAATCCCAAAAATTGGGCTAACTGGCTGAAAGAACAAGAACGCTTTTGGGCAGAAAAATCAGGTGCAGGTGTTACAAAATCTTTTTTCGATAAACTTGCAGAGAAATTTGATTATTGCTGTGTAAATTGTCAATTACCGAACAATCCAAACTGGGCAAGAAGAATTCAAGATTTAAAAGAATTTGGTTATACAATTGCAGCAAAACTGTCTGAACATTGTCCTCATTGTGGGAAAAATACAACACACTTGATTTTGTTGCCATTAAAACGTGGTGGACTTACAGGTTACGAAACATGGAGTCCAGAACTTCGAAAGCGAATTGTTTCTTTGCTAAAATCTTATGATGTATTTGAAGCGAAACAGGTAAGAAAGGAAGGTCTTTTACCTGACCATAAATTTTCTGAAATTCGTTGGGATGAAGCAACTAAACGAGAATCTCTTGAAAAGCTTACTGATGAAGATATTCTGAGAGATTTTCAATTACTTTCAAATCAAAGAAATCAACAAAAAAGAGAAGTTTGTAGAAACTGCTACCAAACAGGCAAGCGAGGTATCGTTTATGGAATCCCATTTTTCTATAAAGGAACAGAAAATTGGGATTCTTCAATTCCTAAAATTGGCAAAGAAGCTGAAAAAGGTTGCATAGGTTGCGGTTGGTATGACATTGAAAAATGGCGACAGGAACTTATAAAGAAACTGCAACAGACTGACTAAACCGTCCTCTTTTTTGAATAAGTGATTTTTTCAAAATTTCTTCTTCTGTCCATTGAGAAGAAACATGAGAAAGCACTTGTTCAAGCCTTTTGTTTATGTTCAAATTTCTTTCATTTTTTCTACGCAAAATTCCTGCACATCCCGCAGGAGAAATATAGAAATTTTCAGGCACATCCGTCTGAATTATATTCGCAATATTTGATGAAATAATTGTTTCTGGAATTTCAGTTCCGTTCAAAATTGTACCGTCATCAAGCTGAATAAATTCCATATTTAAATCAAATAATTTTACTTTGTCTGTATTTATTAAAGTTCGTGCAAAGAGCCCCAATTGATTTTCATCAATGTTAAATTTTGTTTTAGAATAAGATTCTATTTGTTTGCCAATCCATTTTACGACAGGTACTGCCCAAGAATTTCCAACTCCTTGATACCTGTTTGTCGGTTTCGTATTCGGGATGTCGGTATAATTATCCGGGAAGCCCATGAGTCTTTCACATTCAAGCGGTGTTAATCTTCTAAGCCGATTGTCCTGACAAACAAAAAGAGAACCGTTATATGCCGCAGCGTTTCCATTCCATTTCGTACCATAAGCGGAATAAAGACAGTCTGTATATTCTCTGAAAACCTCGATAGAGTGATTTTCTTTTTCAAAAATAAGAGGATATTTTTTTAAGTTTCCAAATGGTTTTTCATGTTTTTCAAAAAGTACGCATTCTGGATTAAAATCTTTTCCACTTGCTAAAACATATAAGCGACGACGTTGTTGTGGAACACCAAAATATTTAGCATCTAAAATTCGCCATGCAACATTTCTTTTTGGACCTCTAAGCAAGCCAGCATTTGGCCATTTTTTTAGTTTTAATTCTTCATCGCAACCTGCTAATCCTGCCAAAAAGCAGCCAAAAGCATTTGTTTTGTCTTTTAAAACTCCCTCAACATTTTCCCAAAAAATTAATGTATTTGTTTTCTTATTTTTTGCACGAATTTCATCATTTTTATTTACAATATCTACGAATTTTAAAGTTAAGTTTCCACGCTCATCATCGAGTCCTTTTTGCCATCCTGCAAGGGAAAACGCTTGGCAAGGAGTACCGCCGCAAATCAAATCAGGTGTGTCAATTTTTTCTTCTGAAAGCAAATTTGGAATTAAATTCATATCTCCTAAATTCGGAATGTCAGGATATTTGTAAGCCAAAAATCTTGATTGAAAATCTGCAATTTCTGAGAACCATTTAAAATCATAATTTAAATCATGCCAAGCGACAGAAGCCGCTTCTATCCCAGAGCAAATACTTCCAACGGATTTAATTTTCATACCTGTTATTATAACAAAAATGTGGTCTATTGTCTACAGTGTTTTTCAAATTTATAAAAAAGTGCCCCAACGAGGGACTCCACCTCACACTTTTTTAAATCTCGTATTCAATTCGGCGGAGAACACGCTGCAGGAATTGTCTGGTTCTTTCTTCTTTAGGATTGTTAAAAATATCCCGGCTGCTTCCCTTTTCTACGACAATGCCGCCGTCCATAAAGACAACCTGAGATGCTACTTCCTCGGCAAAACTCATTTCGTGGGTCACTACAATCATCGTGGTTCCCTCTTTTGCCAGTTCCTTTATGACGCCCAGTACTTCACCAACCAGTTCCGGGTCAAGGGCAGAGGTTGGCTCATCAAAAAGTACTACATCCGGATTGGGAGCAATGGCCCGGGCAATGCCTACCCGCTGCTGCTGACCGCCGGAAAGCTGTGAAGGATAAAAATCCTTGCGCTCCAAAAGCCCAACTTTTTCCAAGGCTTTTTCTGCGATGGCTTTTGCCTCAGCCTTGGGTACTTTTCGCGCCGTCACCAGGCCTTCCATTACGTTTTCCAGTGCCGTTTTATTTGTAAAAAGATTGTAATTCTGGTAGACAAAACCTGTCTTACGGCGTACATTCAGAATTGTTTTTTTGTGGGCGTGGGCAAGACTGGTTTTTATTTCATCAAATTCCAGCTGTCCGTCATCTGCTGTTTCCAGAAAGTCAATTGTCCTGAGCAGAGTAGTCTTTCCTGAGCCAGAGGGACCTAAAATGACTACAACATCGCCTTTTTCTACGGTCAGATCTACACCCTTTAGGATTTCATTTTTTCCGAATGATTTTCTTACGTTACTTACTTTCAGCATATCATTTTCCTCCTGCAGTCTTATACAGACCTGCCTCTTTTTCCCAAACCTTAAAGAGATACTGTACCACCGAACAAATGATGATGTAAATCACAAATATATCCAGATAGGACTCCAAATAGTTGTAGCCGTAAGATGCTTCAATTTTTGCCACGGCGGTTACGTCCTTTACGGTCATCATAAAGGCAAGAGACGTATTTTTTATGAGCGTCACCGTTGCGTTACAGATGTTTGGCAGGGCTGCCGTAAGGGCCTGGGGAATGATGATTCTGCGATAGGTCTGCCCATAGGTCAGTCCACTGGTAAATCCCGCTTCCAGCTGTCCCTTGTTAATCGTGAGCAGTGCCGAGCGGAAGACTTCAGAAAGGGTTGCCGCCGTGTTTAGGGAAAACACGATAAAGGCATACCAGATGGGATTCAGCGAAAACACGTCAAAAGTGCTTCCGCTTTTTTTTACCCATGCGTTCAAAAGCGATGGAACCAACGAGTAGACCACCAGAATCTGTAGGACAACTGGTGTTCCGCGAATAAAAGAAACATAGGCTGCGCTTATTTGGTTCAGTACCTTTGTCCGATGAATGCGGGAAAGGGCAATCAAAAATCCCAAAACACTTCCCACCACCAGTGCCACCGCAGTAATCAGCAGGGTTGTAGGAACAGCCTTCCACAGGAGAAAAAATGTCTTTAGCAAAAATGATAAATCAAACATCGCTTATTCCTCCTGCCTCACACGCTTTTTCTGCCTTTAGAAAAATGCTTTTCCAACTGCTTAAAAAGTCTTTCAAACAAAATGGTCAGCACCCAGTAGATAATTGCCAGTGCCGTATAGGTTTCCAGTGCATAGGCTCCAAAATTGATGCTGACAAAGAGGTTTCCCTTTCCCATTACGTCAATCAATCCAATGGTAAATGCCAGCGAACCTTCCTTGAGCAGTGCAATAAAAGAGTTTCCCAGATTCGGAATGGAAACCACAAATGCCTGGGGGAGCAAAATCCGCGTAAACGCCTGCGCCTCAGTCAGTCCGCTGGTAAGTGCTGCCTCACGCTGACCTGTTGGAACGGCAAGGTAACTCGACCGCATGATTTCTGCCGCACTGGCACTAAAGAGCAGACCCAGTGCCGTAATCACATAAAAGGATTTTGCCCAGTCGTTAATGTCAATTTCAAATAACGCCCAGAAAACGGTGGGCAAGCCGTAAAAAATCACAAAAAGCATGACAATAGAGGGCGTACAGCGAAATGCATTGATGATGAATTCCGCTGTCTTTTGCTGCCAACGTTTTTTAGAAAGCCTCGCCCTCGCAAGAAAAAAGCCAAGGGTCAGACCCACCGCCATAGTGCCAAACAGGATTCCAAAGGTAACGGAAAGGTAGGGCAGCAATGTCGGTATGATTTCAAGTATTTTTGCAGGATAAAAAGGTCTGTCCATGGCATTCTCCTTTTTTACTTCAGCAGTGCGGAAACATCCTCGCCAAAGTACTGAATGGCCAGTTTAGATACCGTACCGTCTTTTTTCAGCTGCTCAATTGCCTTGTCGTAAGCATCGGCAAATTTCTGCTGCTTGCGGTTAAAGAGCGGCCAGGTGGGGATGCCCTTGTAGGTGATGTAGGTAAGTTTGTCCTTGTACTGAGCATAGGGTGCGCCTTCTGCAAGCACGTTGTTCTGGAAAGACAGCTTAATGTCCACGTAGGCATCGTAGCGTCCTTCGTTTACCCATACATAGCCGTCTGTCGCGCCAAATTGGTCTCCGGCAACCAGTTTTACCTGAGCATTGGGATTTGCCTTGTTGTATTCGTCAATCACGGTGTACTGAGCGTTTGACGCGCCAATGGGAACGAGTTTGCCAGAAAACTTTGCAAAAGAAGGCAAGTCGTGGATTTTGTCTGCCGTTTCCTTTCTGATAACAATGCCAATGACACTTGCACCAATGGGATTCTTGGGAAAGACATACTTTTTCCTGCGTTCATCGGTTACCCACACGCCTTTGGTTCCTACGTCATACTTTCCCTGCAAAACGCCAATGAGCAAATCATCATCAGATGTAGGATGATACTCAAACTCATACTCAGGAAGCAGTTTGTCCACTTCTTTCAGCACGGCAACTTCAAATCCGTCTGATTCGCCCTTGTCATTCACAAAATCATAGGGCTTGTAATAGTTTGTGTGCGCCACACGGATTTTCTGAACCTTAGCCTGCTTCTCTTTTGCTGTTGCTGAAGTCAATACCAATGCGATAATCGCAATTCCCAAAATAATCTTTTTCATACCGATACCTCTTTTATATGTTTTTTCTCTCTCCGAGTTTTATTTACTATTGAGCCGCCTCGCGTACCCATTCCAGATGTGTAAAGTCCGTGTCCTTGGGAATCGTACAGTCCGCTCCCAAAATCACGCCAGTTCTGCCCGCATCAGCAAGCAGCCGTTTTGTTTCCGCCTGAATATCTTCCTTTGAGCCCTTGTAGAGAAGACCGTCCTTGGTGTTTGCAAAGCCGCCGATTACCGCCTTGCCGCCAAAGAGTTTTTTTCCTGCCGCAAGGGAAACTCCTTCTACCACGGATGCAAAGTTGATGACCTTTGCCGGATAGTTTTTGAAGAGTGCAAGATTGTTGCGGGCACCTTCGTAGCCGCATACATGTAGAATGTTGATTCCGCCTGCCGCATTTGCCGCCGTGAGCACAGAAAGTTCCGATGGTGAAACTGCTTCTGCATACAAATCCGGGCCAACGCTGGCATCCTGTATGCTCTGCACGCTCAAGTAAATGCCGTCTGCACCGCCTTCCTTGATGACCGCCCTTGCCAGTCTTGCCGTGTTCTGGGCAATCACACTAAGTGCATACACCACCGCATCCTTGTCCTGCTTGAGCAAGTCGGCAAGTTTTTTGTCTCCGCCGCCTGCGCTCCACTTAAAGGCAGTAGCCGGCGCAAAAATATTGTAGAATGTTGCCACTTCTGCGCCAAAACTGCCTGTCAGTTCCTTTACCAAGGAAACCTGATCGCAAATCCAAGGGTCATCATCAGCAATGGGCTGCAGCTTGCGCAGTTCAGAAGCAGATGACACACTCTTTAGGAATGACGCTGTTTTAGGCTCAAAAAAGTAACCGTCGCTCATCAACTTGACAAAATCCGGCTTAAAGGTTGATACAAAGCGATTGTGTCCGCTGATATTCTGCGCACGCATTTCAGGGATGTCGTATGCAGACTGCAATTCGTCTGCCGTGTAGTGAAACCAAAATCCAATGGGAACACGTTTTGTGGGCTTGTTGTTAAACGCGTCCAAAACAAGTTGTTTTTTTTCTGACATAAGTGCCTCCGTTTTTATTTCATACCAGATTAGTATGTTTTTAACTGATGAGAACACTGTATATCTTAATTACCTACTTTGTCAATAGGATTAGTATGTTTTCTTGATTTTTCCCGTCTTTTTTTCAGAATCTACCTTTTTTTCCTTGTCCGCCATTTATTCCTCTATCATCGCTTCCAATGTTGCAAAAAGCGTGTCTGGCTGTATTGGTTTGGAAAGATGGGCATTCAGTCCTGCCTGCAAACTTCGCTGCACGTCTTCGCCAAAGGCATTTGCCGTAAGGGCTATGATGGGAATCTTCTTTGCGTCCTTGCGGTTAAGTTTTCGTATTGCTGCGGTGGCTTCAAGACCGTCCATTTCAGGCATCCTCATATCCATGAGAATCGCATCGTAGTATCCTTCTTCGTGTGCGGTAAACATTTCCAAGGCAATTTTTCCATTTTCCGCATGTTCGGCCTGCATCTCCCGCATCGAAAGCACTTCCATCATAATCTGGGCATTTACGTCCATATCTTCCGCAAGCAGCACACGTTTTCCCTTTAAGTCGGCCTTATGCGGGGTCAGAGCATCTTCTGCCCGTTTGTTTTTGAGCACTTTCTTAAATTCATCTATCAGAACCCCAGAGAAAATTGGCTTTGGAACAAAACTGTCCACGCCGGCTTCCAGGGCTTCTTCCAGAATGTCATCCCAGTTGTAGGAGGTGAGGATGATAACTGCACTTTCATCACCAGTTTCTGCCCGGAGTTGTCTTGTCGTTTCTATCCCATCCATTTCCGGCATTTTCCAATCCACAATGATAAGATTGTATGGCTCTCGTCGGGCAGAATGGACTTTCGTCATCTCCACGGCTTCTTTTCCAGAAAGAGCGGTATCTGCTTTAATTCCTGCATTTTCAAGCACCAGTTTTGCATGCTGAACAGCAACATCATCATCGTCCACCACAAGCACACGCATGTCGCTGGGGCGAATTTCTATGTCAGTATCTTGCCGGGCCTTTTGTTCAGAATCGTGCAGTGTCAGGGTAACGGTGAATATCGTACCCTTGCCTTTTTCGCTTTCCACGGAAATATCACCGTTCATCATTTCCACAATGTTTTTTGTTATGGCCATTCCCAGCCCGGAACTTCCGTACTTGTTGGTTGACTTTGAATCTTCCTGACTGAAGGTGTCAAATATCTTTGGCAAGAACTCGCTGCTCATGCCAATGCCCGTGTCAGAAATGATAAATTTGATTGTGGACTGCTTGTCGTAGTTGGCAATTTTTTCTACCGTCAGGGCAACCTGACCGCCTTTTGGAGTAAACTTTACGGCATTTCCCAAAATATTTATCAGTACCTGCCGAATTTTCATGTCATCACCAATGTAACATTCGTCAATATTTCCATTGATGCGGCAGGTGTAGCTAAGGCCTTTTTCTTCGCACTGCCCGTTAAAGATGGTATTCACTTGAGAAAGCAGTTTTGAAAATTCAAATTCCTCGCTTTTTAGCACCATGCGACCGGACTCTATGCGGCTCATGTCAAGAATATCGTTTATGAGGCTCAGAAGATGTTCCGCAGAACTACCGATTTTCAAGAGATAATCCCGTGCCTTATCGGAAAGCCCTTCTTCGTGCAGGGCAAGGCTGTCCAGCCCGATAATTGCATTCATCGGCGTGCGGATTTCGTGGCTCATGTTGGAAAGGAATGTGGTCTTTGCCTTACTTGCTTCTTCCGCAGCCTTGAGCGCATTGGAAAGTGCCTGATTTTTTGCAAGCGACTCACGCATTTCTTCGTCAATGTTGGTAAATCCTACGCCAACAATATGTACCGTTCCATCCGTTCGGTCTTCTTCCTTGCGCACACTGGCCATACGGAGCATCTCATAGCTTTCTTCACCTTTGTAAACAGTCAGGTACCGGAGCGAAATAAGCGTTTCTTTTTTAAGTGCCTCACGAATGGCATTGGGTTCAATAAAGGATAGGAACTTTTTTCTATAGTCTTCCGCCACATATGTTTCAGCATAGTCGCTAAAAATCTTGCGGAAAGAAAAATGCTCGCCCACCGGAAAGGGCTCTTCCTCGGGATTTTTGGAGCGGTAGCAGATGCCGTCATCGCTATCCAAATCCACATAGTAGACGCTCCGGTAATCAGATGCAAGAGCGGTAATCATGTTGTCTTGTTCATTGCGCTTTCTTTCCTGCCGTGCAATCTGCTGTTGCAGTGCAAGTTGTTCTTCCAGTTCTTCCTGTTTTATGCGGTTTTCTGCATCCGCCACTTCTTTTTCCAAAGTAAGCCTTGCCGTCTTTCTGTTTTGCAGGATGACGAAGACAAAAATAGACACCAGTATGACGGCAAGCAGAGCGGAAAGCATGGCGCTGCGGAATATAATGCCGTTTGAAATTGTGCTGATTTGGCTAGAAATAATGCTTTCACGGATAAGGTAGGTAAGCATCCAATTGGTGTTGTGGACGGGAACGTAGTACATGGTTTCCCTAATATTATTGTAGGTAAAAGACGCCACGCCTTCCTTGTGCTTTACAAAATCTTCCCGCAATGTCGCAAGAGAAAAACCATTTTCAAAGTGAGCGTTTTCCAGTGCGGTCAAGAGATTGTCCTCTCCCGCAAGTCCGCCAAGAACAGTGTTTGAAAGAGAGAAACCATTCGCCGTATAGATATTGCAGAAAGTAGTATTATTGACTTCTGATTGGGCTGAAAGTGATATGCCGTTAAGCATACGGGCCATGTCTATCTCCATAAAGCAGACTACCAGCATTTTTCCATTAAAAGGCAGCCGGTCAACAGGAACAGCAATAATCAGTTTTTTATATTCAGTATGCTGATTCTTTATAGAAATTTCCGGGGCGGAAAGGGTCGTGTAGTCAAAATCATACAGACTTATGTCAGTCCGCGTTCCCTGAGAAGTGTAGATAAGTCCCTCTGTATCAACAAAGGCAAATTTTTCAAGCCCATAGAGTTGCTTCATCTTTGCCTGATAGCGTTGCAGGTTTTCGGTACTGGAAAGGTCATCTTTTTCCAAAAGCCTCAGGGCAATATCCAAATCGCTTATGTAATCAGAAAGTGCGGCGGCAACAACCTGTTCTCGGCGGGTTGCAAGTTCATCAAGGTAGAAAAGACTTACATTTCGTACCGCTTTCTCCGTGTCCCGGCTGGCAGAACGCCCTGTCAAAAATGTGCCGCCCACAAGGACTATTGCACTGACCGTTGCCCCCAAAAGAGAAATAATCAGTCCGTTCCGCTTTTTTCTTTCCATACCGCAATCATCTCCTATAGAGAAAGTATATCACACAATGCAAAAATTTGACAAAAAAAGTGTCGGGCGGTCCGGCTTTCAGCCGTCGCTATGTCCGTGGTTCCGCTTTCGCTCCATACCTGCGGTACGGCTTAGGCCGCCACTCCCAGCGCTACCGCGTCAGATGGGCTATGCCACTTCCTGTCAGTTCGCTATGGCCGCCGCTTACGGGTTTTACTTCAATCCGCTGGTCTATCTCGTTTATCACGTCCTGCACATGGGTGATGATGCCCAGCATTTTTCCGTCTTTCTGTAAGTTTTTCAGCGCATTGATGGCTTCGGTCAAAAGTTCGCCGCTCAGCGTGCCAAAGCCTTCATCCAAAAAGAGGGAATCCACGCGAACGTTTCTGCTGGCAAACTCAGAAATTCCCAGGGCAAAGGACAGACTCACCAAAAAACGCTCGCCGCCACTCAGATTTGCAACAGAGCGAGGTTCGGCAAAATACATGTCCTGTATGTCAAACTCCAGTGAAGTCGGCGACTTTTGCACTACCTTGTAGCGTTGGGTAATGCCAAAAAGATTTTTGTTGGCAAGGGTGAGCAGGGAGTTAAAGGCAAGGCTCTGCACAAACACCGACAAATCCGCGCCCTCACGCATACCCGCCCATTTGTTCATCTGCTCCCAGGTATCGTGCTCACTTTGCAGGGCGGTGTATTCTGCCAGAATTTGCTGCGCCTGTTTTTGATTCTGTTCATTATTCAAAAGCCTTGCACTCACTTCATGCAGTTGTTTTTGTACAAGTGCACGTTCAGCGGTGAGACTGCTTTCTTCTGCAAGCACGGTTTCTTTTGCACGGGAGATGTGGGCAGAATCCTTGTAATCGGCATATGATTTTTCTGCATGAGCCAAAGCCGTTTTTGCCTGCGTTTGCGCCGTTTTGAGGCTTTCTCTTTTCTGGGCAAGGTGGGCAAAATCTTCATCGCTCATGCGTGCGGAAGTGTATGCTTCCTCAGAAGTAAAGCCGTTCGCCTGATATTTTTTTGTAAAAACACTTTCTGCTCCCTGTAGTTGGGGCGCATTTTCTGCAAGGGCTTTTTTTACCTGACTTGCCTGCGCTTCCAGAGCGGATTTTTTCTCCCGTGCTTCCTGCTGCGTCTTTTCTGCTTTTTCTGCCCTCTTTCTGAGGAGGACAATCTGCTGTGTCTTTTTCTCTTCTTCCTCGTCCGGGGATTTTTCGCCAAACAAGGCAGAGCGTTCTTCCGTCAGTGCTTTGAGACCGTCCGTTGCCAGAGAAAGGTCATCTTCTGCTTTTTTAAGCCTTTCCCCTTGTGCTTCCAGTGTTTCTGCCAGAGTACGTACTTCCGCAGATTTTGCGCTGTAGTCGCTTTCAGCCTGTTTGTTGTTTTTTTCTGTTGACTCCCATGTTGCTGACTGGACGCGCAATGCTCCAAGGGTGGCATCCAGCGTGTCAAGACTAAGGATCTGGGTGAGAGATTCTTTCCAGGGCGCAAGGGTTTGGAAAATCTGCTCAAAGTACTGGTCACAGGCACTTCGGGCAGTGCCTGCGTTTGTCTCTGCGTTTTTCAAATCACTCGTAATGGATTCCAGTTGATTTTCCATGTCTTGCAGTGTAGAGACAATTTCTTCCCGCTTTGCCGACAGGCTGGCACTTGTTTCCGTAATGGTCTGTGCTCTTTTGCTGTCAGTCATCATTTTTCCGCTTTTCTGGTCAGAAAAATCCAATTCGCCCTGCAGAGCGGCTTTGTGCGCACTATGATACACAGATCCGCACACAGGGCAGGGCTTTCCATTTTTTAGTTGCAGCCGAAGCATGTTTGCAATAAAGACCGCATCTTCCGAAACAAATTGCTGGATTTCCCTGTCAATGTCTTCCAATGCTGACCGCAGGGAATCTATCTGCCCTTGCTTTTTTTCCTCGCTTTCGGTCAGCCGCGCCATTTCTTTTTCGCAGGCTTCGGCAGTCTGCTTTTGTATGGACAGGCTTGCTTTGAGCGTCTCCGTTTTTGCAATGGCAGGGGGTAACTGCTTGTCTGCCTTGTGTACCGCAAGATAGTCTTTAAAACGGGCAAGGGATGCTTCCAGAGCCTTGCAGTCTTCTTTTAGCACAGTGATTTTGCGGCTGTTTTCTTCCTGAGCCTTTTCTGCCTCTTTTTTTTGTGTTCTTTTTTCCTCCAGGCTTTTGCGGGCGGCGGCAATCTGTACGTCTAATTCGCGCACTTTGTTCCAGATTTTTTGCTGAAGGGCATGGTCTGCTTCTTCCTTGGCAAGGGCTTCCTTGGACTCTTCGGCATCTTTCTGCGCCTGAGCGGCTTCTTTTTGTGCCGCCGCACTTTGTTCTGAAAGTAAAGAAAGTGCCGCCTCTTTATCTTTTTGTGATGTCCGCAAATTTTGCAGGGTGATGTATTCGGCCTCGCATTGTTTGGCGGCTTCTGCCAGTGTCAGCCTTTCTTCTTGCGGGGCAAATTGTGCGGCTTCCTTTTCAATCTCGTCCGCTTCTGTCACTGCCTTTTGCAGGTCTTTTTGCAGACGGTCAAGTTCGTCAAAATAGGCCAGTTCTTTTTGGATAGCAGCCAATGCTTCTTCCAAGCCTTTTGTTTTTTCTGTTAATGCCGCCTGTGTTTTTTGTGCCGCCTTTTCATCATCTTCGCTTAAAATGAGGCTTTCAAGTTCCTCCTTGCGTTTTTTTGTCAGCTGAAAATTCCTTTTGATTTCGCTGAACTTTTCTGCAATGCTTTTGCCGATGGCTCGGTATCGTTCTGTACCCGTCAGTTTTTCCAGAATTTCCGCCCGCTCCCGCGAATTGCTTTCCAGAAAGGCACTGAATTCTCCCTGGGTCAGCATGATTGAGCGGCAGAACTGCTTGTAGTCCAATTGAATGATTTCCTGTGTTTCTTTTTCAAGACCAGAGCCTGTGCCAGTGCGCGGAGTAAACGAACGGTCGTTAGTAAGTACGCTCTTCCCAGTCAGTTCAAAACTATCGTTCGTAAGTTTACTGATTTTGTATGAAGCCTTTTGTAATTTACCAGTCGGCTTCATATTTGCGCGGTTTTGCTGAAATTCCGACAGAAAAATGCCTTTTTTACATTCATATATCACCGCTGCCCGACAAAATCCGCATCCCCGCGTCATCAATTCGTTTCCGCTTTCGCCATTGTTTATCGCTTCAAGCCTTGGTGTGCGTCCATAAAGGGCTAGGGTTATGGCATCAAGCAGGGTCGTCTTTCCCGCTCCCGTAGGCCCGTGAATCACAAAAATGTCATGGTTTTTCGCATAGTCAGGATGGGTAAAGTCAATCGACCAAAAGCCTGCAAGAGAATTAAGATTTTCACATTCAAGTTTGAGGATTCGCATTTACATTTCTCCCGCTAATTGCATAAAGAGCGGCAAAAATTTTTCCACGGCGGACTTGCCCTCATCGCTTTCTGCATCCAACCCGCTTTTGGTCAGAATGAGTTGGGTAAAGATTTCCCGATCGTCCAGATTCTTTATTTCCCTTGCGTCATACTGGGCAGTGCCTGAGCCAGCAAAAAATTTTTCCGTGTCTGCAATTTTCCAACTGACCACGGACATATGCTCAGGGAGAGCATGAATGGTGTCTTCCAAAAAAGTCTGGGCATTTGTGCCGACTTCCCGCTTGTAATAGAGTTCAAGAAAAACGGGCTTGGTTGCCTCTTTGGGAAGTCCTTGCAGTTGGGCTTTTATTTCTTCCAATGTTCCAGAAATACGGCGATAGACAAAAGGCTGGGGAGTTTCCAATTTTTCTACCGTAAGGGATTTTTTTCCTGTTGAAGCATTTTTTTCTAGTTCAGCACAGAGGACGTAATGGGGGATGTTTGCTTCGTCAAAGCCCATCACAAAGGGGGAGCCAGAATAGCGGATGGCGGGATTTTTTGCCACCATCGTTGCATAGTGAATGTGGCCAAGGGCAATATAATCCGCTGGAGGAAAAACAGCAGGCGGCACATTTCCCAGCGTACCCAAAACATCCAGCACCTTTACGCCGTCATCACTTTTGCTATTGCTGGCCGCCTGAGCAAGTCTTCCTTCCAAATCTGCTCCATACAAATGCCCGGTGGCAATAATGGGCACTGCCCGTCCGTCACGTACTTTCTCCGCCGCTTCATAGACGGCATCGTAGAGTTTTTTGTAGGCCAGGGAATAGAGGTCTCCATCGGCAATTTTTTCATTCCGCTTTTTTCCCTTGCTCTCGTCATCTTCATCCGCCAGCAAATTTCTCAGTTCAAGTTCACGCACAAAAGGAACTGCCATGCAGATGCCACAAAGGTGATGTTCTGCGTCATGCAATTCAAGGCACATGTCCTCAGGCGAAAGCCCGTTAATTGAGCCTATCACGCGTATGTGCAGCACTTCAAGCAAGTCTTTTGCCGCATCCAAAAGCACGGCAGAGTCATGGTTTCCGCCCACGATAACAACATTTTTACAGCAGGTATCTGCAAGTGAGGCAAGAAAGGTATAGTAGACTTGTCGGGCTTCCACAGGAGGATTAGCCGTATCAAAAATATCTCCCGCTACAATAAGCGTATCGGCATTTTTTTCGATAATCTGATTTTTAAGCCAGCGGAAAAAAACCTGTGTCTCCTCGCGCCTGTCAATGTCATGCAGTTGATTTCCCAAGTGCCAGTCCGCAGTATGAATAAAACGCAAAAAATCACCTCCCCGTCCGAAAAATATGAAGCCATTATAGACTTTAAAAATCAGTCGGTCTATAATAGCACGGTATGGCAAAGAAAAAGAATACTAAAAATACAAGTGGACTGGCATTGGCTTGCTGGATTCTCGGCTTTCTGGTGCTGCTGATTATATTTTTGGTCAAACTTGATGATATAAAATCTAATTTAAAATCGACACATTTTTTTGAGAGGGTCTTTGGCACAACGCCTACTTTTATCCAGAAGCATGAAGATAAAAAAGAACCTCAGCAGCCCCTGCCCGAAGAAGAAACAGTAATTACCCTTCCCACAAAGCCTCTCCCACAATCATCGCAGGAGCCGGCTGCTCAGCAGACAGCAGAACTACCCGCTGCTACCCCGTCACCAACGTCTTCACAGCCCAAAGACAAAGAAAGTGCGCCTGCTCAAAGTCAGTCTCCTCAGCCTGCACAGAAAAGCACCCAGGCTTCCCCACAAAAAGAAATTCCCTCGCCGCTTGCCCAGCCTGAGCCAAAGGCAGCGGTTGCCACAAGTACGGCAAAACTCTGCTTTGTTTCTATTGATAACGATGGCTCGGTGAGCCGCAAGCAGATTTCGCGCACTGTTACCAAAAATGACTCTCCGCTTACGGGCAATATTCAGTTGCTTTTGGCGGGACCCACTGCAAGCGAACGCAGTAAAGGTTGTCGCTCCCTTATTCCCGAAGGAACGCGGCTTTTGTCGGCTTCCGTGCGCGATGGCGTTGCCCTGCTCAACTTCAGCGAAGAATTTGAATACAACCGTGTTGGCGTGGAAGGCTACCTTGGCCAGCTGATGCAGATTGTCTTTACCGCTACTGAATTCAGCACTGTAAACAGCGTACAGTTTTTAATTGACGGCCAGAAAAAGGAATATCTGGGGAGCGAAGGAGTATGGATTGGTTCTCCGCTATCCCGATCAAGTTTTTAATCGGAACTTGCCCCAAAGAACTACTTTTGCTCAATAGTATAGGAATCAATAATTTTCTGAAAATAGGCTCTGTTTTTTGTGTAGGCTTCATTAAAAATCGTAAGCGTAAAAAATGCTAGATTTCCATTTTTCAAGGTGGTCAGAATCTTAAAGTCCTGAGTAACACTTTCCGTTGAGGGCTTGTAATGCAGATTGCTTATGGTCGTCTTTTTGTTTTCCGTGGTAATGGAAAGCCATGCAAGCACGGGATACGATTGTTCGGTTCCCAGCATCATGCGGCGGGTGAGCAAAGGAAGGTAGGTGTCTGCTGACTCTTTCGGTGCAGGAATTACATCCATGGCAAGAATGGCACTGTTTTCCAAAAGCCATAAATTGTCCATAGACTGCTTCCACTGGCTGTCCAGTTGTATCTGCTGGGAAACACCAGTATCAGTCTGATAGGTAAAATCTGCTTTTGTAGACTTTTTCTTCTTAAAGGCATGATGCTTGTCTACCAGCGTTACAGGAAACCCCTTAAAGTCAAAAAAACTATTGTCCTCAGAAGAAGCAAGTTGCCCCGCCGTTACCAGCGTGAATGCAGGCTTTCCGTCCATCGTGGAAATTGACTTTAAGTTAAAGATTGGAATCAGCACATCAAAAATCATGGTCACTTTGCCGCCAAACTGTTCATATTCCTGGCGGCTTGCCGTTTTGTCGGTAAAATAACTGACCTTTTGACGGCGGGAAGTCAATTCATAGAGAATATCATGGATATAGTTGATTAAGTCAGTGTCTTCAGGAGTAACGGTGGAAATAATACGCTCGCCCGTCAGTTCCACATGGTCTTGAGCAGCGTCTACTGTAAAGAGAATGCGGATGTCTTTTTCTGCGAGCGGTTTTTTCTTGTCCTTTACCATGGGTGCGTAATAGCGGATGGCATAGGTTCCCTCGTCGTAGTACAAAAATCCCGTGTAGGACTCGCGCTCAAAGGTGGAGTCCTTGTAGTATACGTACTGACCTGACATGTCGGGCAGAAAAGATTTTACTCCCGGAAGCGCAAAGACGCTTAGAGAGAAAGAAAAAATCGCCAGCAGAAAAATATGTTTCTTCAAAGACTACTCCGCGTCCAATGCAGCAAGGGCATCGCGCACAAAGTTCACGGATTTTTCCGCGGCCTTGTCGGCAGGAACCAGCTCTGCTTCTGCGGCGGCACGGGGCTTAAACTCAATGTTAGGGAGCGTCTTTTCGCCTACCGTGATGCGCAGAGGAATGCCAATCAGTTCCATGTCAGCAAATTTGACGCCGGGGCGTTCGTTGCGGTCGTCCAGCAATACTTCTATGCCTGCGCGGGTCAGTTCATCGTAGATTTTGTCAGCCACTTCCTTCATCTGACCGTCATACTTAATCGGCACAATACAGACTTGGAAGGGGGCGGTGCTCATAGTCCAGATGATGCCCTTGTCATCGTTGTGATTTTCGATGATTGAAGCAAGTGTACGGTCTACACCAATGCCGTAGCAGCCCATGGTAGGAACGGCAGCCTTACCGTTTACGTCAAGATAGGTGACGTTCATGCTCTTGGTATATTTGTTACCTAGCTTAAAGATGTGTCCCAGTTCGTTGCCCTTTGTGGTGTGGAAGGGATTTCCGCAGTTGGGGCAGAGGTCGCCTTCTTTTACCAGACGAACATCAGCATTGAGGAAGGGCTTAAAATCGCGGACAGGTTCTACATGCTTGATGTGGAATCCTTCTTTGCCGGATCCCGTAATTGCATCGTGCATCTGCGGGGTAAGGCTGCCATCTTCTTCCGTTGTGATGACGGAAAAGTCTACAATCAGCGGAACTTTTGCGGTAACCGGTCCAACAAAACCATGGGGTGCACCCGCATACTGCAAAACTTCCTTAGCGTCTGCAAGTTCAACGGCACTTGCTTTGAGTGCGCTTGCCAATTTTGCCTCGTTTACGTCCAAGTCAGAACGAATCAGAACACAGAAGTAAGACAGGGGATAGTAGTCGCCCGCTGAATCTTTGACATGCTTGAACTGCTTGCCCTTTTCATCTTTTGAAAGGTCAAGGGCACAGTTTTCTGCCTTGTAAATCAGCGCCTTGATAAATGTCTTGGGAGAAGCATTGAAGAACTTTTCCATGTCGGCAATGGAGAATACATTGGGAGTAGCAACGTCTTCGTAGGGTAAATCAGTCTTTACCTGGGGCTTTCCGTCCTTTCCTGTTGCCAGGTCGGGAGCACAGGCCGCTTTTTCTGCATTTGCGGCGTAGCCACACTTGTCGCAGAGAATCAGGGTGTCGTCACCAATGGGGCTTTCCACCATAAATTCCTCGCTGCCAGAACCACCCATTGCACCTGAGTCTGCCTTTACCGGGATGATTTTAAGGCCAAGACGCTTGAAAATGCGGAAATAGGCCTTTTCGTATGCGTTGTAGGACTCGTCCAGAGACTCATCGCTTGCGTTCATCGTGTAGCCGTCCATCATCGTAAATTCACGGCCACGCATAACGCCATAGCGGGGTCGGATTTCGTCACGGTATTTGGTATTGATTTGATAGAGGTTTACCGGAAGCTGCTTGTAACTGGAAAGAGCTTCGCGAACAACAGCGGTGTAGCCTTCTTCTGCAGTGGGACTTACAACCATGTCCTGCTCGCCACGGGTTTTTGCCTTGAGCATTTGGGGCCCCATTGTTTCCCAACGGCCACTTTCCTTCCAGATTTCGCCCGGCTGAATGACCGGAATTTTTACTTCAAGGGCACCGATTTTATCCAATTCTTCGCGGATGATTTTTTCAACTTTATTAAGTGAGCGCATACCAGTGGGAAGATATGCATAGAGACCGTTTGCCAGTTTGCGCACCAAGCCTGCGCGAAGCATCAATTTATGACTTGCAATCACCGCTTCAGACGGTGCTTCACGCAAGGTAGAAATATAATACTGAGATGTTTTCATATATATAGTGTAGCGAAAACTGGATGCGATTTCAACTGACTTTATTTTTTCGAGGATTTCTCTTTGCGGTCACTAATCCACTTGCAGAGAAAAAAGAAAACCAGGCTACCTATGATTGCACCAATCGTATCTGCGCACCAGTCCAGCGGGGATGTTTCACGCCCTGGTGTAAAGGACTGATGAAATTCATCAAGCACGCCATAGAGCGACACGATGATGACTGGCAGAATAATGCGCCATTTTGCGGGCATTTTTGTTCCCACGCCAAAGGCCACCCAAAAGGTCAGACCTGCAAAACAAATGCAGTGCACCAGTTTGTCCGCATTCCAAAAGCCCGGCATATGCTCAATGGTTTCCTGGGAAGAAAGATACCAACTGCATCCAAAGATAAAGAGCGCGGGCAGCCAGCGAAACAGTTTTTTCAATAGATTCATGTTCCAATTATAGCAGAGGGCTGTCATAGGTGCAATCGCAAAAAAAGCCCCAGCGCTCAGAATAATTCCGAAAGTCCTTTTTATCGGGTTATAATATTTCAAAAGTCATAACACAATTCATGCCAGAACCAGGACCTTCTATAGCAATTCTTTTGACATTTGCATAAGTTTCAAATTTTAATGTTTGCAATGCACCACAAATTGCAGGCATCTTATTTTTTACTGACATTTCATTTCGAATATCCCCTGCACGAATTTTTATAAATTTTTCCCCTTTTTCACGCGCTGGAATAATACGAGTTTCATTACAATACTTGCGGATTTTATCAGCAAACAATTCTTTCATAGTTTTTTCCTAAAATTGGAGATAAATTTTACCTTGACTAACACCCAAACAAAATTCCTCTGCGGTAAGATTTTCTTTTGTCATAAACAAGTATACATCTTGACCATGATTTAATTGGACATATTTTAAAATTCTGTCTAAACTCGCCGCACTTATTCGACCTTGACTGAACAAATTATTTGCACTAACAGCAATATAATCGACCGCTTCTTCACCACGATATGTTGTTGTCGGATCAATTTTTTTCTTTGGCGTGGAATCAAGTTTTTCGCCAACTGCCAATAGTTCATTATAACCTGTCAATTTTTCGTCACGCGCAATTTTTGCAAGCCACTGTTGAATATTTGGGGCAAATTCTTTCCAATGTGGTAGCCTATCCATTATGCTTTTATAAATATAAGGATAGTTTTCTTTCCAGTAAAACATTGGGCGTTGGCGCATTTTTTCTCCAGCAGCAAGTTCCTCTCTTTTTATTTGATTCCTTGCCGAAATATTGCCGGCTCCAGTAGTTCCACCAAAAATGTATAAAATGCTATTTGCATATTGATCGGCAATAGTTTTTGGAAGTATATCATCAGCATTTATATAAATTTTTTCAGCATCATCTGAAATAAAAAAGTCTGTCTTATATTCAGGATTTCCAAAAAAATCATAGCCTTTTACAGTTTGTTGAATTTGATAATTCGTAGTCCAAAAATATCTAATTTCTTCTCCTTCTTTTTCTGAAAATACAGCAACTTCAACAGGACGCAATTTATTCCTTCCAAAATCATAGCCAGTAGTGATACTATCAATTAATATTTCCGCATTTTCGTCATTGCATAAAACAGGCATAATCTCAAAGTATGCATTTGACTTGTCACTTTCGATTTTATAACCATTTGAATTTGTTACACTCGTTGATACACAACTTGTAAAAGCAAACGCAATAAAAAAGAAAAATAATAATAATTTTGTTTTCATAAAAACTCCTTTTTGCAGGTTTTTAACAAATTACTTGCATATTGCTAGTGTATCATAATTTCAAGCAAAACGCTAGTGTAAAAATTTAAAATAGACTTGCAAAATGCAAGTAATGACAGAGAATGAATTAAACGAAATCCTTTCCCAAAATATAAAAAAATATCGCAAAGGAAAATACACACAAGAGCAACTTGCGGAAGAAATTGGCGTGTCAGCCCAAAACATCAATGATATTGAAGGCAAGAGACGCTGGCCTAGAGAAGCAACCCTTGTGAAAATTGCAAACACATTAGGTGTTGAAGTATATCAGTTATTTATGCCACAAAATTTCACAGAAATTGAAATAGAAGAAAACGATGAAAACAAAAGAATTCGTATGCAAATTCAAACTCAATTAATTATGGATTTTCGTAAATCAATGAACAAGATGTTAGATAAATGGGGAAATTTAGAAAAATAAGATGGATAAATACTGTTTTTCTAAATTTAATACCTATTCCAGTGCCACCTCACATACTTCTTGTAAATTTTAAACGATTTCGCATAAACTTTCGGGAATTTGTCGCAACTACAAGCCAATTTGTAAGAAGCATTATCAAGCCATTTTATGCTTTCAAGAAGTTCATCGTGTTGGGTGGGTAAATCTTTCCAGTGAATGATTCTCTCGTGATGTGAAACTCGATTTCGCAAAATGCGAATCTTATCAAATCTTGTTTGCAGATATTTTATGTTTCGCTGAGCCGCTGGAACAGTTTTGAAACAAGTTTTTATAATCTTACTTTGAAATGAAGCCTGCGAATATCGTGGCGTAAGCAATGAAGTCCAAAATCCAAAAGTCAGTTCGGAAACAATTCTGTCGTGAGTAACCATTTTTCCCTTCTTTTGAATTTTATGCTTTGCATCGCTTATGTTTTTCAGCGAAGTTGAATCAAGTGACAAAATGTCATACCAATTATCACTTCCAGCAACCACGCACAAAACCTTGTCTATCGCATTACGAAATGTGACTTCAAAAATATTCAAAGACGAATAAAGGCTTTTGCAAACTTCAATATTGTACAAATAGCGGGCAATACAAGTGATGTCGTCTGCCCCATCTTGTTTATAAACAGAAAGCCGTGAAGAAGTGAAAGCACATTCAATTTCAGAATAAAAATGATTGTTCATTAAAAAATCCTATTGATTTTTACGAAAAAGACTGTTATATTTAAATCGTGAGCCGCGGAAGTCCTTCTCCTGCTTATGCAGTGGGTGTTTTGCACCGATAGGGACCGCGGACTTCTTTTTTATAGCAAGCCTTTAGTTCAATCTATCAAACTTTTGTGAAAAATTCTACATACAAACCGCGAAGAAATCAGTGAAATCGTCCGATTCAAGAGCACCGATGAGGCTGGAACCGGCGACGACAACTGGACAAGCTTTGCCGACTATGTTCAGCGCATGAAGCCTGAACAGAAAGGAATCTACTATACTATAGGTACAGACGAGAAAAACTTGCGCGCTTCACCACCCCTCGAAGCATACAAGAAGAAGGGATTTGAAGTCCTGATTATGGCTGACGAAATC
>ERZ842401.1036-NODE-1036-length-40703-cov-11.798858_pt1 | contig 40703 bp, 24 predicted proteins | sample MGYA00521270_ERZ842401 | MGnify/ENA primary metagenome ERZ842401 (study PRJEB31892, sample SAMEA3878208) | bioreactor metagenome | biome: Moose rumen | place: Sweden | collected 2011-10 | study: EMG produced TPA metagenomics assembly of the PRJEB12797 data set... | reverse complement strand
ATATGTGCAACTTTTTGAGCATAAATATTTTACAAATTTAATTCATCCAACAGGTTTACCTTACTACCATTAACAGCAACATAATTCTTTGACTTGATTCTTACACGGTCAGCGCCCAAACCTTCGGTGTTATCACGAGCAAAGGTAAGTCCCTTTGTCACTTCAAGCACTGCATTACCTGCTGTCAATGAAACAAATACATTTTTTTCAGCCAGAACAGCAACATTCTTCCAATAGTTATTAGCTTCATCAAATGTCCATGTTGCCTCATCAGCAGCCAAGTTAGCAGCATCATTATCGCTCAGCACCTTGGTGAAATCCCAAGTCGTAGGAGCTGTTGGGTCAGAAGGTTTCACCTCACCACGGTCAACTTTCAGAGTAGTAATGAATGTACCAGTGTTACCATTACGGCCAAGATACAACTTATCAACATCCGCTGTTAATGTATAAGTCTCCTCTGCAGGATCATCATTTGATAATCTACCATTAACAAACTGCTGAGTTGTAAAGAGAACTGTTATTGCATTTGCTTCATCAACAGTAAAAATATCAATAGCAGCTTTCTTAGTATCATCAGTGTTATTAAAAGCACCAGCAATCGTTATAACATCACCAGCCTTAAAACCACCATCGACACTTACCGTAGCGTAGTGTTCATTTAACTTTGAATCTGTTGTGTAACTCTTATTAAATTTTATGCCACTAACAGAATTCGTATTCTTGTTAATCTTAACAGAGGAAAAAGATGTTTCAGTACTATTATTGGTAATTCCTGACTGACTACTTGGATAGTTAATCAAAGTTTGTGCCTGAACACTCAGGGCAAGTACGAATAATGAAATAAGAGTAAAAATTTTCTTCATAGAATTTTTGTTTTTAGTTAATTAATACGTTTTGAACATTTGTGCAAAGGTATGAAAAGTTCAATAAACACCAAATATTTATTTGGTGTTTTTGTCGATAAACACGCCAAAATACGCAAAATGCGATAATTTTTCCACCTGTTTGCTGCTTATTTGATTCTTTTTTCTTATTTTTGCAACGCAAAACTAAAAGACTACTATCCAGAAACGATGAAACAAATAATATCACTTCTATTTTCTGTCTCAATATATCTTCTATCCTCCTTTGCACAGCCTTATTGTGATGTCAGGACCTTCAGCATGCGAGACGGCCTTTCTGCGAATGTCATTTCCGACATGGGACAGGATGCCAACGGACTGATGTGGTTCTCCACCTATAATGGTCTCTGCTGTTATGATGGCTATCGTTTCATAACTTTTCGTGGAACAGAGGGAGTTGACCAACTCACATCCAACCGCATTTTTAAAATCAAGACAGAAGGGAAAGCAGGTATCTGGGTGATAACCTACGACCGCAGGCTCTATTTCTTTGATACTGCGACCTGTACCTATATAGATATCAGCAGCGAAGTTCAGAAAAAGACTGGTCAGGTGTTTCTTGCCAGAAATATCTATACGAATGAGGGATATTCCCACACTTGGATTCTGGGACACAAGACCACAACATGCCTTCGCATCAACACAAAGCCTACTCCAAATCTTGACAGTTTAGAGGTTATTACATCAAACGATTCGCCCCTCATCCAACAGAAAGTCAGGAAGGTATGGTCTGATGAAATCGGCAACGAATGGGTCTTTACAGACAGAGGCATTGCCCTATATGGTACAAAATTGTCGTTGGAAGGCGATTTTGAGCACATCACAAAGATAGCAGGAAAGACCTATATCGCACAATCCAGCGGTCTGTTATGGCAACACAGCAAGGGTGCTGGCAATCTGAAGCGCATCCCTATTGCCCAGTCTCCAAAAGTGATAAACTGTATCAAGGAAGGCCCATACAACCAACTGCTTATCGGCACAGAGAATGGAGTATTGGCATATGATGTCAAGACAGGTGCAACCCAATATCTGGTTTCCTCAGAAGGCAATGTCACCAATGTGAATGTTGACCACCAGAACCGCATCTGGGCATATACTGATAATGGCAGCATCATACTCATATACAAGGATAACAACACCCTACCCCATAATGCGTGGCAGTACCGTCTGTTCTCATCTGCCATGTTCCCCATTACCTCCCATCTTACCACTACAGCGCAGTCGATATGGGTGGAAGACCGTCAGGGCACCATCTGGATGGCCCCAAAGGACCATGCCCTCTGCTATTATGACGAAGCAGACGCACAACCTCATCCGTACGCCCTTCGCTCTCGTGGTTACGACTATACCATACCATATATCAGGAAGAGCTTTATTGACAGGCAGCACAACATCTGGCTGACATCCACACAATTCCTGACGCTGATAAACCTGAAATATCACGACATAAAGATATGCCCTCTGCAGGCAGGTCAGGAGACACGTTCTCTGATGTCCTTGCCTGATGGTACCACCTGGGCAGGCACTGACGACGGCATCATCGGTGTCTATGATGCCAAGGGACAGCTGACAGGATATGTTGACGGCAATGGCCGCATAGCATCCTCTCCCACCAAGATTGCGAGAAAGATAAGCGCCCTGTACAGAGACTCCAAGGGACGAATATATATAGGTACGCGTAATGACGGCCTGTTTATCATCGATAATGGCAAAAAGACACGATATGTCCACGACAATGATGCCTATTCCCTCAGTTCCGATGAGATATATGCCTTTGACGAAGATGAGCAGGGCAATCTGTGGGTTGCCACCTATGGTGGAGGTCCTAACCTCATAAAACGACAGGAGAATGGTGCGATACGCTTTATCCATGCAGGCAATGAGATGAAGCAATATCCCCTCAGCACCTTCAACAATATACGTCGCATCACACACGACGGCAAGGGAACTGTCATTCTTTCCAGCACCTCTGGAATCGTCACCTTCAGCAACCGTTTCACACAGCCTTCGGCAATTCGCTTCTTTACTACAAGCTACCATCAGGGCGACACCACCTCCATCCGCACCTGTGACGTGCTGCAGACGCTCATCACCAGCAAGGGCGACATCTATGTCACCACTATGGGAGGCTGTGTCCAGCAGCTCACCTCCAGCAACCTGCTCCTGAACGACCTACGCTTCAAGACATTAAAACAAAAGACCAGAGGAAATGTCCTCTCTCTCATAGAAGACCGTAAAGGCAACGTCTGGGGAGTACATGAGGCATCCCTGTATATGTTCGACCCCAAGAAGGATATCATAACCGAATACGGCCCCAACAAACTTGGCGACCATATCGGTTTCACAGAGGCACAGCCTGTCATCGACCCACAGAGCGGACGCCTGATAATGCCGACAATGGGAGGTGTTATAATGCTGCAACCTGAGGAACTGAGGAAAAACGATTACAAGCCCGAAATAGCCTTCACATCCGTACGCTTCCAGGGCGAGGCACCACAGCCTCTGCTTAACATTCCGGAGCTCGAGGTACCAAGTGACAACCGCGACTTCACCCTTACATTCGCAGCCCTCGACTATCAGGACAACGACCTTGTACGCTATGCCTATAAACTCGCTGACGTTGACGATGAGTGGAACTATGTCGGTTCAGAACATCAGGCACAGTTCTCCCACATCCCCGCAGGACGACATCGCTTTATCGTAAAGAGTACCAACAGCGACGGTATCTGGGTGGATAATGAGACAACTCTTTATATCTATGTTCACCCCACCTTCTGGGAGACCATCTGGGGCAAGCTGCTCATAGCATTGTTGGTAATTATTGCCATCTCCTTCATCATTCATGTCATACTGCTCCGCCATCGTGCCAGAATGCTGCGAGAGATAAACAAGATGAAGATACAATTCTTCACCGATGTGAGCCACAAACTGCGCACACCTCTCACCCTCATCGAGGGGCCTGTCAGCGAGGTACTGAGTGAGGGTTCTCTCTCACAGGATGTGCGCCAGCATCTGGAGATGGTGAAACGTAATGCCCAGCGCATGCTCGTACTTGTCAACAAGATGCTGAAATACAGCAAGCAACGTGGTGTCTATATCACAGAGGCTGAAGCAGATGACATCTCTACGCCAGCCACAGACATCGTGCCACAGGATAGCACAAAGCAGGCTGTGGAAGAAGGGGCACCAAAACTCCTTATTGTAGAGGATGACAACGACCTGCGTGCATTCCTCTACTCCATCCTTTCAAACAAATACAACGTAATACTGGCCGAGAATGGTAAGATAGGACTGGAGAAAGCAACATCAGAGCAGCCTGACTTCATCATTACCGATGTCACAATGCCAGAGATGGATGGTCTGACGATGGTTCAGCAGATTAAGCAGAACCCAGACATATGTCACATCCCTATCGTAGTGCTCTCTGCAAAGGCTTCTCTGGAAGACCGTCTGCAGGGTCTTAAGGAAGGTATCGACGATTATATCACCAAGCCATTCAGCGCCACATACCTCCGCCAGCGCATAGAGAACATCATCGCTCAGAGGCATCTGCTGCAACGTACATGGCTCGGACAGTTGGGCAGTTCAGAAAATATCATACCTGCAACAGCTTCTCTCTCAGACGCAGGGCAGGCAGAAGCACCTCGTCGTGAATATCGTCTGGAGGCCCCTGAGATAGTGGATACTGACCAGGAGATGATGGAGAAACTCATGAAGTTCCTTGAAGCGAACATCAGCGAGCAAGACCTCAAGATTGAGGATATGGCAGATGCCGTAAACCTCGGACGTACTGTCTTCTATGGCAAGATAAAGAGTATCGTGGGTATGGCGCCGTTTGACTTCCTGCGCCACATCCGCATGCAGCGTGCCGAAGACCTCATCAGCCGCAGTCACATGAACATCTCCGAGGTAGCGTACGCTGTAGGCTTCACCGATCCGAAGTACTTCACCAAGTGCTTCAAGAAGGAAACAGGTATGACACCTACAGAATACCGCGACCAGAAAGGAATGACGGAGTAGCTGTCACCTAACCACGATGTTCACGTTTTTCTTTTTCACATCCTTATAATTCGTGAACACAGCGTCCTTCTTGGCAATAATCTGGACATTCTCAAGTGTGATGTCCTCGATAGGCATTTCAGGCAGTCCGTTGAACTCCATCGCCCTGCCGGCACCGTTGCATACGACATTGCGGATGTCGATATGACGGAAGATAGGCGTCTCCTCTGTTACAGGCATCTTGGTGCTGTTATCTGGATTGTCACCGTCGGCCAGCATTTCTGCAACCGATTTTCCACCATAATACATATTAAAGGTAATGGCATCAGTCGCAATATCTGTCATTGTGACGTCATCGATAAAGATATTCTCTACGATACCGCCACGACCACGTGTTGACTTGAAACGCAGACCCACATCCGTTCCCAGGAACTGACAATGCTTCACCAGAATATTCTTCACGCCGCCACTCATCTCTGAGCCGACTACGAAGCCGCCATGACCAGCAAATACCGTACAGCCGTCAACCACTACGTTCTCGCATGGGATACCACGACGGCGTCCGTCCTTGTCCTTACCGCTCTTGACACAGATGCCATCATCGCCGGCATCAAACTTTGAGTTCACAATCAGCGCATTCTTACATGATTCCAGATCAAGTGCATCGCCATTCTGGGCATATGCAGGATTACGTGCCAACACACCGTCGAGAATGATGTTCTCGCACATCATAGGATGCAGATTCCATGCTGGAGAGTTCTGGAAGATAACGTCCTTCAGCAGCACGTTCTTACAGTTTACGAGACTTACCATCACAGGACGCAAGAAACGCTTGATAGCATTCCACTCCTCCTCGGTCTGCGCCTTTGGCACATTCATATCGGCAGTCTTCTCGGCATCGGCATACGCCTGATTAGGCACCCAATAGCCTTTCTTTGCCTCTACGCCACCTGGGCGGGCCATAATCTCTTTCCACTTGCTGTCAGTCACCTTCGAGCGCTTTACAGGACGCCAGAACTGTCCATTGCCATCAATCACACCCTGACCTGTAATGGCGATATTCTCTGCACCATATGCAGAAAGAGGCGACTGGCAACGACGTGTATCCAGGCCCTCGAATGAGGTCTTGATAACAGAGTACAGATTCTCGTCAGGCGAGAACTGTATCACAGCACCCATCTCCAGATGCAGGTCGATGTTTGACTTAAGCACTATAGGACCTGTAAACCACACGCCGCTGGGCACTACCAGCTGTCCGCCGCCCTGCTGTGTCAGCTTATCGATTGCCTTGGCAAAAGCATCAGTACAGAGTGTCTCACCATCGCCCACAGCGCCAAAATCCTTCAGGTTCACCTGACGGTCAGGAATCACTGGTGCCTTCACCTCTGCCATCTTAAACGGCAGATTCTGGGTAAACTTCTTGTAAGGGTTCTCGCCCTTCTCCTGCGCCTGGACAGTCATAGCCATCGCCATCAGCGCCATGCAGATAATTTTCTTCATAATTATTTCGTTTTAGTTTATATTGTTACTCTATTCCTTAAAGAAAATATTTAACAAAAACCATAAAAACAGCCTGCGGAATGTTTTTGTTTTGTAACATTAAGAACAAATATTTGTTATGGTTATAGTTGTAAATGTTTTTTAGGACTAAAGGTCCGAGGTTTTTGCTCACGAAGTATGTGATGGCTCTGTCAGAGACAAAGATGAATGGGAGATATTTTTATCTAAGAGCTTGTTCTTAAGGAAAAATAGAAACCTTGCATCGTAAAGGACTGCTAAGTCCGACACATACTGACGTGAGGGTTTTTGGGGTTTTTGTTCTATTTCATCCTTCATCCATCATCCTTCATCCATCATCACTTCGTGATGCGTATCCAGTCGGCATCAAGGCATCCTCTGTCAGCCTTTGGGTCTGTCTCAGCAGATATGTAGCCGAACTTCGCTCCTATCCACTTGCCCTGCTTCATCAGGAATTCCTCACCGCAGTCAGTAAACTTCTTGCCATTCAGGCTATACGAGAAGCGTACCACAGGTTTACCCTCAAAGCCACCCTTGTTCTTCAGCTTTGCAGCATCAGGCAGTGTCACCTGCAGGCGCAGGTAGATATCCTCGTGGATGCCGGGCTTATAGTCTGTCTTATCCTCTGCAGTAGGCTTCAGCGTTGCCAGAGCCGTCTCTGTCTGGGGCTTGCCCTTGTCAGCCTGATGGCAGGTCATCTGAACCAGCTGGAACTCTTTTCCAACACGCTTTACTACCAATGCCGAGTAATCCAGACCCATCATTATCAGACCTCCGAACTGTCCCTCTGCCTTTGACGTAAAGCGCACCTTGGTTGTTACGGTAAACTCATCTGCCGGAGTCTTCTGGAGCAGCATGTTTGGCACCTCCCAGAAGTTCTTCCAGCCCTCAGAGAGTTTGTAGGTATATATGCGATATGTGCCGAAAGCCGTAGCAGTACCAAACTTCTCGTCGTAGTTAGCGTGCCACTGCCATTGAAGACCCAGTGTCGACGAGTTGAATTCGTCAGACTCAACAGGGTTGAGAATATAGTTTAGAGTTGAGAGTTTAGAGTTTAGAGTTGACTTTTGACCTTTCAACCTTGAACCTTGAACCTTGAACTCTTGAACCTCTTCCGAAGCCTTTGGCTTTCGGAAAGCCGTCACAGGCTCCCCTTTCTTTCCCATTATGGGCCATCCTGTGCTCCAGTCAACAGGGTTCAGGTGCACTACCCTGCCGTATGCCTCCTTGTCCTGAAAATGCAGGAACCAGTCCTCGCCATATTTCGTATGCACCCATCCTCCCTGGTGAGGGCCGTTGATATTCGTCTTTCCCTGTGCCAGCACTACCTTGTGCTCATAAGGTCCGTAAGGCGACTTCGAGCGCATAGCCAGCTGAAAGCCTCCAGGCACACCACCTGCAGGACACATAATCCAGTACCAGCCGTCACGCTTATAGAACTTCGGACCCTCGCAGGTGCGGTTCTCCGTACCATTGCCGTCGAAGACTATCACTGGTTGTCCTATGGGGCGCATGCCGTCAGCGCTCATCTCTCTTACTGTCAGCACAGAGGCATACTTCGCACGGCTGTTAGCCCATCCGTTCACCATATAGCAGCGTCCGTCATCGTCCCACAGTGGTGTGGTATCGATATATCCTGTGCCCCTGATAACGCAGTAGGGCTTTGTCCACTCCCCAGCAGGGTCGCCATTAACAGTCTTCACCATATACACTCCGAAGTCAGGGTCACCCCAGTAGATGTAGTATTGGCCGTCATGATAGCGTATTGACGGAGCCCACACGCCATTGCCGTGCTGTGGCTTGCTGAAGTGTTCCAACATCTTGCAGTCGCCCTCATACAGGTTTCCTATGGCATGATTTATCAGCTCCCAGTTCACGAGGTCCCTGGAATGCAGTATTGGCAGACCAGGCACACACTGGAACGATGATGCCGTCATGTAGTAGTCCTCGCCAGAGGGGCCCACACAGACGTCTGGGTCAGAATAGTCCGCATTTATCACAGGATTAGTGTATGTGCCGTCCCCATTATCAGGACACCACACCTTTGACTGATACTGCGCCATACCAGCAGCAGAACATAGCAACATTACTGCAAGAGAAGACAGAACCCTCTTCATATTGTTAATTGTTTTTTACTTTTAACAAAAACCACAAAAACCATCCCTCAATCAACTGTCACTTGTCAACTGTCATCTGTCAACTTTATACCGCAAGCAGAGGTTTTCTATGTTTTTGTTTATAAATCATTTTGCGGTACAAAAATACGATTATATATATATAAGTACGGGGAACAATTGCCGCAAGAGGGGTACAGCGACAATTATTCCCCATACAATCGAAAAAGTTTTACACTAAATTAGCGTTTAGCGTTAAGCGGGGGTTCTTTCAGTCGGGCGTGCAAACCCTTTGTGAAAGCGGACAAGCCGAGCGAGCGGTTAGCGGTTAGCGACAACTTAAACTCTTAAACCATTAAACTGACTATCAACTCTAAACTATCAACTCTAAACTTTACAAATCGGTTTCCGTTTTGGTGAGTTGGTAGCAAGGGCGAAGTTGTCCGTTAGCGTCTTTGTAAGACCCGAGGGAAAAATTTCCCTGGGCTATTTTCACCCATGCTGGTTCCATCTTGCGGATGGCTTCCATTACATGAAAATGTTGTTTTCAAGGAAAAATAAATGACTTACATCTTGTTAGGACTGCAAAGTCCGACACATACTGACGTGAGGTTTTTTGGGGTTTTTGTTATATTTTGGTTGCTTTGCGCGCATTCTGTGTGTGAAGTTTTTCCTTTTTCAGGGGTGAAATCATGTCATTTACACCTTTTTCAGCAATTATTCCCCCTTGTCATTTATATATATGTATTATATTTGCAAATGGAAACGATAAAATCGTATGCATTCGAAACAAATTTCGCCTGCAATCTCCTGAACAGAGATTATTCCATTTGCGAAGTTGCTCTCGCTCGATAATCAGAAAGTAAACTTTCATTATCCTCGCTTACTCGCAACATTGCCCTCGGTTATTCGCTATATTGAACACGAAAATCATTTATACATTAAATTATTACTAACATAACAACTACAAAATGAAAGCAAAAAATTTACTTAAAAAGGCCTTCCTACTTTTAGCCCTAGTGGGGGGGGCAACTTCTGCGTGGGCGGATGATGAAGTTATATTCTCTGCTAGCTGTATAGCAAGTTCTGACGCAAATCTTGATGCCAGTACAACTAACCAGGAACTTACGTCAGCACAGGCTACAATCACAGGAGGAAGTATGTATGCTTCTAATAGTGATACTAGTAGCAAACAGTTCCTTGAAAGTAGTCAGGGTGAATCTGGTAATAAGAAAGCCTGTTTTACTATAGGAGCAACAAAGACTACCTTTAAGATTGTTTCGTCACAGGCTCTTCAAGCTGGAGATAAAATAAATTTTATCGTATATACTAGTTCTGGTAGTACTAACACGATGGGTCTGACACTAAATAGTTCAGTAACAATGGAAGGGACTGCAGATCCACATGCTTGGGTTGCACCTACGACCTATACAGTGGTAGCAGATGATGGATTGTGTGGTAAAACAGAAATAGTACTTACTCGTTCTCGAGGATATGGTTGCTATTTCACAAATTTCAAGATTACTCGTCCCGCCCCTGCATCAGCTCCTACAATCACTGAGCAGCCTGTTTCTGCCACCTACGAGAAAGATGATGCAGCAACTGCCCTGAGTGTAACCGCTAGTGCTTCGGCAGGAACTCTTCAGTATGAATGGTACGGCAATACTACGGAAAGTACGGAAGGTGCTTCTATTGTTCAGGCAAAGTCTACGACCGTAACTTACACCCCCTCAACCTCTTCAGTTGGCACTACCTATTATTATTGTAAAGTCTATGACAACAACGGCAATACGGACTCTGAGTTCGCAACCGTTAACGTCGTAAACGCCATCGCTCCTACAATCTCTTATAGTGATCCTGCTGTGACCATTACTTATGCAGGTAGTGGTACAGTATATTATACTACTGATGGTTCTGTACCTTCTAGTTCGAATGGCACAGAGTATTCGGCTCCGTTTAATCTTGACAACTCTTGCACAGTCCGTGCAGTAGCAGAGAAAGGTGGCAATAGCTCTGACCTCGTAAAGTATGACTGCTATGTTGATCAGTCAAGTGCAGCAAACTTCCTTATCTCAACGGGCTATCACAGCGGCACCCAGGAAGAAAAGGTATGGACAAGTACTGATGGTAATTTTACTTTGACTTCTGATGGCGATAATATGAACTGGTCAAACCATATCTTCCCAGACATGCATGGTCATAAGATGAATGCAAATACAGTCTATACGCTCCAACCTGATGCAGATATCAAGATTACGTCTATCAAGATTGTTGGAAGAACATGGCTTAATGGTACAGCTGCCACCGTCGCAGTATCTGATGCAACCCCTGCATCTCAGACTTGGCTGGCAGGCGAGGATGGTAACGTTTCCTATATCCTGACCAAAGAATTCGCAGTAACGGCTAATTATGGTGAAGCTGTCACAATTTCACCAACAGGCAATCAATTCGGTTGTTTCTTGGAGGTCTATGGCGTAAAGCGTAGCGGCCCTGCGTCACCAGAGGCAGTGCCTGGAACAACTGTCACTTGGGACTTCTCAACAGGCCCAGCACAGACGGCAGCGGGTACTATCACAGCAGGTCAATCTAATACATTGACGGCCACAGATGGGAGTTCAACAATTACATATGTAGCAGGTAGTTCTGACGGCTACGATTCCTCAAATGGCTATTTGAAGCCCAACGGTAAATCAGGTGGAACATCTCCCTCATTCAATGATCGCTACTTCTGTCTCAATATTACGAATTCAGGTAAACTCTCATTTGTTGGTGGCAACACTGCATCGAAATCAGGCAATTATATCATATTACAAGGTGCAACATCTACCATTGGTAATGCGACGCAGAAGGGGACTGTAGCAAACACAGCTGCAGATTGTTCTTATTCCGTGAATATTGCGGATGGCTCTTATGTGTTTGTTGCATTCAGTGCACAAATCTATACAAAATCTCTCTCATGGACCCCTGAAACCAACGATATCACCCTCACCACCTCTGCAAACATGGCTGGCTGGCGTGCATTCTATGATGCAAGTAATGGCTATACGCTCGATGCTTATACAACAGCTTATGTAGCAACAGCAAAGAATGGAAACACTGTTACAATGACACCTCTTGTAGGTGGCGTTCCTTCTGGCACTGCAGTTATTCTCAAAACCACATCATCAGCTGACAACTATAAGATGACGCTAACAAAAGCATCCGTTTCTGCATACGGAGGAACAAACCTTCTTAGTTGGGAAACAAGTGCAGTTAGCAACAAATATCGTTTAGGTTATGGTGATGAAGGCGTAGGTTTCTATCCTTATTCGGGCACTCCTTCGTCTGGAGCAGTTATTCTGGATATCTCTAGCAGTAATTCCCGTGCTCTCCGCCTCTCATTTGGTAGCATCACTGGCATTGACCAAGTTGAGAATGGTAAGATTGAAGGTTCTCTGCCTATAAAGCGTATTGTTAATGGCAAGCTCGTAATAGAGAAGAATGGCATGATGTTTAATGCTAATGGACAGTTGATAAAGTAAAAGAGACCCCTTCCTGGCGACCCCTCTCCAACTCCCCCAAGTGGGGAGAGAATAACCCAAGGGGGAGGAAAAAGGGGAAAAGAAAAAAATAATTACAAACAAGATCCCTACTCCCTCCCTTGGGAGGGTCGGGGTGGGGTCGATTAAAGGTTACTTAAACAATGAAAAAGACATATATTATTCCAACCTTGAATGTGGTTAAGATTAAGCCAGCACATATATTAGCAGGTTCTGATTTGGAAACAAAGAGTGGCACCGCTACAGAATGGGGTGGCGCACGTCGTGCACGCTTCTCCAAGTGGGAAGAAGATTACGATTTTGAAGAGGAGTAAGAAGTAAGATGTCTGAGGGCTGATGTCTGATGACAACTTGCGACAGATAAAAGCTCACACAGATTTAGAAGTCTGTGTGAGTTTTTTTTGTATAAGGAATCTGGGAATATGAGGACGGCGTACGGACATCTGTGAAACGGCGTATCAAAGACCACGAAACGGCGTATCAAAGGCAACGAAACGCCATATCACCATATACTTTACCTCGACAGGGAGAGAAAAAAACTAAATAATTACACTTTTCCAATGCCTTTCAACCCTAAAAATTACACTTTTCCAATCATTAACCGCCATAAAGTCTATAACCTATAACCCTTTTTATTAACATTTATCGGTGTACTCTTCAGGAACATTGTCAACCTTTCCAGTAAAGGGGAGTTAACATTATACAGGAAAAATGCACCATTTCATCGAGCATTTCATCGAGTCCTTAGAGGTTCTTGTGGTCAAAGTGGTCATGGTCAAAATGGTCATTTTCGATTTCGGATATGTCATTTGGCTCACTATATATAAATATTAATATTTATATATAGTGGCGGTTTTGACACTTTCCATTTTCGATTTTGACAAATGACAAATGACCGCAAATGACCGCAGGCTGAAAATGTGCAAAAAATCGGCTCACTCGTAAATACCTGTGTTTCGCTTGCAGATTATTATAAAGAAAAAAACCAAGATTAGTGTTAGACTTCTTAAACATTTCTTATTGTATGAAACATGAAGATTGTTTTTTAGCGGAGCGATGTTTTTTCCTGTCAAGGGCATAAACCTGACGAAGGAAGGTGTAGAAGTTTAAGGAAAAGGGACATATAAGTTCACTTATAATGGCACTTTTATTTGAACTACTACAAATGTCTGTAAGACTTATGCCATTGACAGGGGTTTTTGAGGTTTTTGTTTAAATTATGAACACAGGGAGGTGCAGGTGACCCAAAAAATCTTAGATTTCTTTCGTAGACCGCAATGAGAATGTCGTACCTTCGCAGTGTAATTGAGACAGCGGTCTCAAATGGATAATTTTTGCTCCCTGCGCCTAGAACAAAATCCCTTGGCGCATCAAAATATACATAAGCGATCTTTGACTTATTGATACAACACGAGATTTCGTTATCTCAAGGTGACAGATAAGAGGCTTAGCTCTTTTTCTAACTTAGCTATTCTCCTCTTTAATTGCTTATTCTCTTCCTCAAGAGCCAGCATTCTAGCGTCCTGTTCTTTACGATAGCCTGTTCTGGCTGCGTGCATGCGTTCCTTTATGCCTCCCTCTGTTACGAATTTATGCTCCAGCTTCTCTATATAGGCACACATCATCTTGTCTGTCTGATGACAGAGAGTTAGCAGCAGATTTGCCATCTCCTCATCATTCATTTTAGCAACAAACTGGGCATAATCGCTATAGTCATTATGAGAGTGGCAAAATTCTTTCAGTTTTTGCTGACGGGGATTATCTGAAGTCCAAGGTGTAAGATGGTGAGTATTGAGGTAATCATTATAGTCAGCTCTTAACTCCTGCAAGCTCCCACGAGCTACATTCATCAGTTTTATCTCCATTTCAGAGCTAGTCTGTCCATCTTCGCTACCCTCCACGATATTCTGCTTACCAGAACGGGCTGCCTGAACCATTTGGTCCACTGTTCTATCACCATAGGAAGGAAGAAAGCGATGACAGAACTCTACTGTCAACTGATAAATAGCATCGCTCTTTCTATAGAAATAAAGATCTTTCCAAACAACAGCTTTCTTCAAGACCTTTCCCTTGGTATTATATTCCATAACAGTTCTTTTTTTTAGTTTAGTTTTTATTTCTAGGAAAGCCTAGGTAAACCTAGGAGGGCCTAGGTTTACCTAGGAAATCCGCTACAAAGTTACGAAAAAACGAGCGAAATGACAAACTATTTGAACATTTCCGAGTGCAAAGTAAGTTCGGCAAAGCCAAAATTAATAAAAACTTCCAACTTGGCAAAACTTTTTAACATCAAAAAAAAGGGAACACGCTATTGCGCATTCCCCTATTCTTATTGCTTTCGTAGTTTATTTTATTGTCTTATTTTCCCCAGACGAAGGAGCATGCTATCTTTTCTTCGATTACATCATCCAGTTTCTTCTTTGTTGCAAAGCCATTCTTGGCAGTCTTGTTGGTATTCTTCACCTCATAGCTGCAGTTCTTGAGGAATGTGATACCTTCGCAGAAGTTCATCTTGATACCCTTGCTGTGGGTGATTTGTACGTTATCGAAGACGATATCCTTTATTGGTGCCTCAGGACGACCATAGATAAAGATGCCGAAGTTGTTCTTTGGGCTGCTCTTGTATGAGGTATGACCTGAAACATCTACATTCTGTATCAGCACATCATGGAAACGTGGGGTTGTCTCCAGCAGCTCATCTGGTGACAGCATTGCCTGTACGGGACTTTCCGGAATCTTGTCATACCAGCTGGTGATGACGAAAGGACTTGCCACATTTGTCATAGTGCAGTTGCGGAACACGATGTTATACACATCACCACTCCTGTCACGATTGCTCTTCAGACGAAAACCGCAGTCAGTACCCGTAAAGGTAAGGTCCTCATAGATGATGTCGTGCAGATTCTTGGTAAAGCTGCCGATGGAAGCACCATGACCTGCCTTCAGCTTGCAGTTCCATACATGCACATACTGGGCATCATTGTCGCATACGACGTTATCGTCGCCAGTATCAATATCGCAGTCATAGATGTTGACATACTGCGACCAGATGGGGAATCCGTCAGTGTTATGTGACGGGTCGGGAGCAGTAGAAGCAGGGTTCTTTATGTTGATGCTATGAACTGTTGCCTGACCACCCTTGCCACTGCGACCAATGGTGATATTGGTGTTTGGGGCATTCTGTACGCAGAAATTACGGTACAGATAGCGACTACCCTGCCAGAAGCGTATCATAGCATGGCGCTTGGTAGATTTCTTCACAGCCTTTGCTGCCTCTACCTGGTCCCACCAAGGACCGCCCTGTCCGTCAATGACTGATGAGGTGCGGCTCTCACCCTCGATTACGATGTCGGATGCACCATCCTTGCCTGTAATAAATGGCGCTTCCATCATGCGATAGCCATTTTCGTCAGTAGGGAAAGTGTCAAACGCCTTCATCTTCAGTGTAGCACCCTTTGCGAGGTGTAACACCGTCTTGCTACCCATCAGGAGGCAACCAGACAGGAAGGTGCCCTTTGGTATCACCACCATACCACCGCCAGCAGCGGCAGCAGCATCGAGGGTTGCCTGGATGGCTGCTGTATTGTCCTCAGAAGATGTAGAGGCATTGAAGGGAGCATCAGTGATTACAAACGTATTTGCTGATGTAAACTCTGGCAGTCCCTGTGGCAGCTCCACAGCCTTCCACCCCTCAGGGGTATTCTGGTTTGCTGCTTCCTCAGCCATAGAAAAAGCTATCTGGGCATTCAGCTGCTGGAATGTCGCAGCGAACAGCAAACTAAGTGTCGTTAAAACAATTCGTTTCATTGAATTTGAATTGTTAATTGTTAATTATTAATTGTTAATTGTTAATTGTGAATTGTTAATTACTTAGCTACCTTCACACCATCAACGATATAGAGGCCCTTACCAGGCTTTGTCACACGGCGGCCCAGAAGGTCATGGATAGCAGCATCCTTTTTATTCAGGAATATCACTTTATCAATTATCTTGATGCCAGTAATCTCACCATCTACGTAAACGTCAAGCTTAGATGCTGCGCTGTTACCTGCGAAGTATGCATAGAATGGGTCTATTGCTGTCTCGTCGCCAGTCACCTTAGAAAGAGAATTATCTGTCAGCACATACGAATCGGCAGGAACGTTGCCAGCAGCGTATGTTCCCTGGAAGGTGAAGTCACCGACACTAGCCTTAGGATCGGCACTGTTCTCGATGGTGACACTACCAAAGTTCTTGACGCTGTTGACATCGTTGTCAACCTTTATCAGGTAAGGCTCATTGGCATTCAGGGTTGTAACAGAAGTGAAGTTCAGCGCATTATCTCCGACACTTGTGAACTGTGCCACAGAGGCAGTAGTGCCAAAGGCTGTCTCAAGGTCGCTCTTGCTGATAGCGAATGGCAGTACGATGGTGTTCCAGCTGCCAGCTGCAATAGCACGATTCAGGACAACGCTACGCTCAACCTTATCGTTGGCAGCAATGCGGCATACGTTATATGCACTGCTCTCGCTGAGCTCAAGGTTGCCATCATATATCTTCTCAGGAGTGAAGCCCATACGGGTAACAACACCTGCATAGATGCTGAGAGCTGTCTCATCGCTGAGCACACCGTTAACGTTAGCACCAGTAGCACCAGTAGTATTGTAGTTGGCATTGACAGCTGGGTCGAAATCGTAGATATGCAGGTTTGCTGTTCCTGCACTTACGCCACCATTCATGTCAGTCCACTTATATTCCAGATTATCGCCTATCTCATTCTTCAGATTGAAGAAGTAAACTGTTGCAGCGGCACCACCCCAGTCACGTCCGAGATTTGCAGAAACATAGGCACGATCGGTAGCCTTCACAGTACAGTCACGGAAGATGAGCGCTTCACCTGCATTACCCTTCTGGGCTGTGATATAAGCAGATGTCTTCTTATCGCTGTAGCCGCCTATTACGAGGTTACAGTTATCGAACACTACCTGTCCGCCACCAAAGATATAGTCGGTATTACCTACGATATCGCAATCCTTAACATATATTGTTCCACTGCCATAGAATGTATCCTGAGAACCAATGAAGCGACAGTTATACAGCTGACAACCCTTAGGATCATTCTCGAAGGCAATAGCAGCAGCTCGCTCTGTAACATCCTTTGCGTCAGCAGCCTTATAGCCTGTCTGTCCAGGAGTCAGAGTACGGTCGTATCTGATGCTCTCCACACCGTTTGGACGAACGCCGTCAGCAACCTCTTCTTCTGTATAACACTGGTTGAAGCTGTTCTCGAAGACAACATTCTCAGCCTTGAAGTTATTACCAGTGTTCCTTACCAGAACAGTAGCGCCCCAGCGAACAGGGCTTATCATCTTGATGTCGTTACGAGTCATAGCACGGTCCTTGTTGTACACACCATCAGCACCCAGGCTGTAGTAAGTATAACCTATGCCATAGTAGAATGTGATGGTAGCCTTCTCAGCACCACTGGTCTTCAGGGTTACGTTAGGCATATCAACGATAACCTGCTCACGATAGGTCTGTCCGCTGGTCAGCGTAATAACAGGATTAGAGATGTTACCAGCCTTTGCAGCAGCCAATGCATCAGAAACTGTGTTATATACGTTTGCAGCAACTGTAGCAGTATTGTCAACAGTAATTTCTGCCTGTGTAGCAGCAGGAACAGCAGCCTCTGGGAAGTAGATGTTGTGAGAAACAGCATTCTTCACAACCTTGAAGCTCTCAACAGACAGTGGTGACAATGTGCCAACGCTAGAGCTGATAACATATGTGTCAGGCATCAGTTCCTTGGTGTATGATGTAGCACCTGCTTCGCAGTTAACGGTTTCTACATTGCCAGCACCTGTGAATGTCAGCACAAATGCCTCAGCAGGAGCATTAACGATATTACCTGTTACGGTCTGGGCAGATGCAGTAGTAACAGTGATTACACCGATGCTGCCGTCCTCACTGACAGTGACAGACTCAGGTGAACTTACCACATAAGCCACATCATTTCCAAATTCTGGCGTATATTTGCCTGCTGGCACCTTCAGCGTAAAGGCATTGTCAGCGACAGTAGCTGAGTACTGCTGACCATTACCAGAGGATGTAAACAGGATGGCACTACCATTGACGTCACCACCTGATATGGTTCCTGTAACCTCACATAATGTAGCAGGCTCTATCTTAATAAAGCTCAGGAAGTCAATACCAGTTGCCGTCATTTCAACAGTGCCTTCTTCTGTAGCGATATAATAACCATTGTACAACTGACCGTTGATGGTGAAGCCTGTCTCGCTGCCACCCTTATAGCCTCCCCATGTCAGTTTTGAACCTGCATAAACAGGAACCTTGAACTTTGTTCCGGTATTACACTGACACCACTGGTCATTACGGCCTACATTATTCAGCTTTCCAGAACTGGTATTGATAACCAAAGAATAATCACCAACAGTGTAGGTATATTCAGGACTTCCCTGAAGCGAGAATTCCTCTGCACCATTACCCTGGCCAAACTGCCAAGTATTGGTATAACCTTCTGATTCCGGAACATAAACAAATGCAGGGCCCTCTACAGTAATGCTCTGGATAAAGCCATTTGCAGGACATTCCATTTTGACATTTATATCTTTGGAAGCTGTAAAGGTCTGTCCGTTAGTATAGTCAACGCCATTGATGGTAAGGGCAGAAGAATTATATAATACGAATGTTATCTTTGCCCCCTCAGGTACACCAGGAATAGAGAGTATAGTACCTGCATTGAGCTGTGCCCAGTCTGCACTATTTTTACCCAACTTGCCATTAGTAGCATCCACTCCCAAATCAGGAGCTCCAGCAGCCTCGTCAGCCGTTGTTGGAGCCAGAGTGCCTGTATTGCCCTCAAAATTAGATGGGGCAGCCATCATCGCTTCTGCAATGTTATATACCGTAGTGAATTTCTGAATAGTTCCATCAACCTTTCCTTCAACTTTAACATTAGCTATTGCCACCTGCTTAGTGTTGCCCAACTTACCAATAAAGATACGGATTGCCGTCTCACCTGTTGTAGCGACAATTGTGGACAGTGCGGTCAAATCGTACGATTTATGCTCACTTGTATTTTCTTTGGTATTTCTTCTAATCTCAACGTTTGCAGCAATTGAAGTAGTCGTGCTTCCCTGTACACACTCAACCCATATTGCTGGATCATCGGTACCATCCTTTACAATATCAAAGCTAAGGGTTTTAGGTGTCACAGTAACACCTGTAGTGGGTTTGAACTTGAACTCAACGTAACTGTTGTTCAACTTTGAACGGTCATTGGACAGTTTGTCTTCACCCACACGAGTAAATCTGGTACTAACATTGTCAAAATAAGATTTAGTAGCCGTTCCATCGATGGCAAGATCACTAGCTATCTTCCACGATGTAGCAGAAAATGCTGCTGAAGGACTTGCAACAGCAGTGCTCGTTTCACCATCAGACATACTCCAAATTACGTTAAAATCTTCGTCAGTATAACTCTGGGCCATTGCGCCTGTTATTCCTGCAACGAAGAATGTCAGTAGAAAAGATAAAAATTTCTTCATAGTTTTTTTATTGTTAGTTTAAAGATTTATAATTCTGAGCGCAAAAATAATAATTATATAATAAGGTATAGGGGGAAAGTTTGTTCGGAAATGAGGAAAAATGACGATTTCATGGAAAAAAATGAAGATATTGAAAGAAAATACCCCCTAAAACGACAAAAAGGAACTCCCGTAATAATAAAATAATGTGTATTTTTGCAAAAATTTTTATTACTAACTTAAATAGATTTAATTTATGTCACTAAAACAAAAGAGTATTCGAACGATGCTACTGTTAGCCCTACTGATGTTTGTGGGCAGCATAGCTGCTCAGACTGTTAAGGTCAACGTGAAAGACTCGCAAGGTGAGGCTGTCATCGGTGCTACAGTACTGGAAACGGGAACATCTAATGGTAGCGTTACTGACATTGATGGTAACTGCACAATCAAACTTACTGGTAAGAGCAGTAACATCACAGTATCATTCATCGGAATGACAAGTCAAACTGTTAACGTTAAAGGAAAATCATCCGTTAACGTTGTACTTAAAGAAGAAGACACGGCCTTGGATGATGTTGTAGTTATTGGTTATACATCAGTTCGCAAAAAAGACCTTACAGGTGCTGTTGCACAGGTTAGCGGCAAACAGATTGAGGACATACCTGTAACCAATGTCACAGAGGCCCTGACAGGTAAGATGGCAGGTGTGAATGTAACAACAACCGAGGGTTCTCCTGATGCAGAAATCACTATCAGAGTACGTGGTGGTGGTTCGCTTTCACAGGACAACTCACCATTGTATATTGTCGATGGATTCGAGGTTTCTTCCATCAACGACATTGCTTCTTCTGACATCGAGACTATCGATGTGCTAAAGGATGCTGCCTCAACGGCCATCTATGGTGCCCGTGGTGCTAACGGTGTTGTTATCATAACCACAAAGAGCGGAAAATCCGATGGCGGCGTACAGATTGCGTTCAATGCTACATACGGTTGGGAGAAGGTGAAGAAAGAAATCGGTGTGATGGATCCATACAACTTTGCCCTCTATCAGTATGAGATAGATTCAAGTACAAAATTCAGTACAGCAGGAGGTAGTTACGGCACATATTCAGAAATGGATCAATGGAAGGGAGAGCAGGGCAACAATTGGCAGGACATGCTCTTTGGCCGTACGGGAACGCAGAAGACTTACGACGTAAGCGTAAGCGGTGGCACAAAAGCTTTTACTTACAACGTTTCCTATGCACACATAGGCAAGGATGCCATAATGCTCAATTCTGACTTAAGGCGTGACAACGTGATGGCTAAGTTAGGTTACAAGTTCAACAAGTGGCTGGCAGCTGATTTCAAGTTCTCTCTGTCAAATCAGAAAGTTGGTGGTCTGAGTTCAAGTACCGATACAAACGAGTCTAACGCAACTAACTCTTGGTCTAACAAGGCTATCCGCTATGCTCCTGTCAACCCCATTTCGGAAGACGGCTCAGAGGATGATGAGAATAGTTTTGCGACACGTGTTGACCCTTACAAGAGTGTTACAGGCACTTCAAAGGAAGCTAAGCGTTTGAACCACAGCTACAACTTCGGTCTTACATGGAAGCCATGGAAAGGATGGAAATTCAAAACACAGTTCTCCATGGGTTGGGATAACAAGGATACTGACCAGGCTTGGTTGGCACAAGCAAACAACAACTCAAAGTATGAGGGCGCAGGTATGGGTCTTGTAGTTTATCAAACTGATCACAGGAAGTCTCTCTCTAACACCAACACCGTTACGTACGATGCAAAGAACTTCTTCATGAAAGAGGACAAATTCACTGCCCTCCTCGGTCAAGAATGGAAGCAGACAAAGCAAACAAATACAGAGAATGTATATACTGGCTATGCCAGCGAGTATAACACTTTTGATTTGCTCTTTAACAATACCGCAACAGCAAACCATATGAGACCATGGGATTATAAGTATCCTGATGACCGTATGTCATCATTCTTCGGACAGGTTCTCTATACCGTAATGGATAAATATTACCTAAACGCTACATTGCGTGCCGATGGTTCTTCAAAATTTGGTAATGGTAATCACTGGGGATGGTTCCCTGCTGTTCAGTTGGCTTGGCGTTTGTCAGAGGAGGAGTTCATGAAAAAATATGAATGGGTATCTAACCTGAAGCTCCGCTTCTCTATCGGTACTGCAGGTAACAACCGCATCAACTCAGGTCTGCTGGCTACCCAATATGAATATTCCAAAACAACAGGTACAGCACCATACTTCATTGATGCGAATGGAAAAGAACAGCGTACCACCTTTTTGCAGCATGGTGAATTTCTATATAATCCCGATTTGAAGTGGGAAACAACTATTACTCGTAATATAGGTATCGACTTCGGCTTTTGGAGAGGTCGTGTAAATGGTAGTTTTGATGTTTATTGGAATACCACAAAGGATTTGTTGATGAAATCACGTGTACAGAGTTCTTCTGGCTACCTCTATCAGTACCAGAACTTCGGTACTACTGAGAATACAGGTTTTGAACTCAGTTCAAATATCGCAATCATTGAAACGAAGACTTTCTCATTTAACGGAAACTTCAACATCTCCTACAACAAGAACAAGATTAAGAAGCTGACAAACGGTAACATGTACCAGAGTTCAAACTTCGCAGGTTCTACCATTTCAGACCAAGATGACTTCTACGTAATGGAAGGCGGCAAGTTGGGCGACATCTATGGTTATGTATATGACGGATTCTATACAGCTGACCAGTTAGTCCTTGACTCTGAAGGCAAATGGTCAACAGGTGTGAAAGACGAATATGGCAATGATATAAACAAATATTGTATTGGTGACCTCTATCCTGGTGCTCCAAAGTACATTGATCAGAATGGCGATGGCAAGATTGATGCTGACGACAAGGTAAAACTAGGCAATACCGTTCCAACATGGACTGGTGGTTTCGGCTTTGATGTTACATGGAAGAACACATGGGGTACCATTGACTTCTCTACCTTCTTCAATTTCTCTCTTGGCAATGAGATTCTCAACGGTACCAAGCTATGTAATTCTTTCTATGGATCACAGAAGGGTTACAATCTTATATCTGATTTCAACATGGACAACCGCTACGCATGGGTTGATCCAGCAACAGGTCTGAACCTCGGTCGTCCAAGTAAGAATACTATTGCAGCGTATGGCGGCACTGACAATGTAGTAAATAGGCTCGACGAAATAAATGCCGGAAGAAATTTATGGTGTCCTACAGCTACTACACGAATGGTAATCTCCGATTGGGCTCTTGAAAAGGCAGACTTCTTACGTCTGCAAAGCATAACAATAGGCTACACACTACCAAAGGCATGGCTGAAGAAGATACATCTGCAGAAAGTCAGAATATATTTCACAGGTCATAATCTCGCTTGCATCACAGGCTATTCAGGCTACGACCCCGAGGTAAGCGTGAGCAAGAACCCTATGTGTCCTGGCATCGACTATGCCACCTATCCTAAGACACGTTCTTACACTATGGGTCTAAACTTACAATTCTAAATCAAGGGAGGACAAACATGAAATACAACATAATAAAAACAACAGCAATATGCTTGGGTGCAATAGCACTTAGCGCGTGTAACGACTGGCTTGAGCCTACAACAGACTCTCAACTCTCAGAGTCAGTCACCTTTAATAATGCGACAGATATACAACTCGCCACTACGAGTTTGTATGCAGACCTCTGTGGTGACCCTTACATTCAGTTGCATACCATACATCAGGGAACTGGTACCGACTGTGAACTTATAGATGGACTTGGTGCTACGGCTTATAACCAGAACTCTGAACGTGACGGCATGAATTATGCCGCATCTACATCATGGGCAAAGCTTGGCACTCTGTGGGAGAAACAGTTTCAGACCATTGAAGACTGCAACCGAATTATTTATGGAATAGCAAACAGCAGCGTAAAGGATGAGAATTCTGTAAGGATAAACGATGCTGAAGCGCGTGTTATCCGTGCTATGGTTTATCTTGACCTTGTACGTGTCTTTGGCGACGTGCCTTTCAGGTGGGATCCTGCTAAGTCAGATCTTTCAAATGTTAATCAGGGAAAGACCGACCGCGATATAATCCTTGACGCACTCATCGAAGACCTTGAGGCTGTGGTAGCAGAGAATAAACTACCGTGGGTAGAGCAAGGCTTGACTCAGGAGCACATCAATATGGGTTATGCCAAGGGTTTGTTGGCAAATATCTATATGACACGTGCCGGCTATGCTTTGCGTGAGAACACTAAGGACGCTACAGGATATGTAGAGGCTTGCAATGAGACAAAAGACTCCAAGGCAAAGTATCCAAAGGATCCAATGGAATACAAGACATTGCGCCCAGCTGATGACGTATGTGCAGTTCTCTATTCTAAGGCAGAGCAGCATCTTAAGGATATTATTGACAGGGAAGGTGTATCACACGCCATGAACAATAGCTTCGCCAGTTTCTGGCATGACTACGTAAACAAGCGAGTACTTGACCCTACACATGAGAGCATGTTTGAGATCCCTGTTGGATTCAGCATTGCTGGTGAGCTTGGTTATACAGTAGGCTTGCGTATGAATGGTACAACGGTTGACTGGGGGTTCCAGAACTCTGCTGGTAAGATGAAGACAACGGCTGTACAACTATACAAGTATCAGCCTACCGACACACGACGCGATATTACATGTATTCCTTTCGAACTGAAAAATGTTGACCGCTCTGGTACCTATACACGTATGAAGGATCATACATACCTTAACGATAGTGTTATAGTAGTAGATGGTAAGAAGTATGCTGTAACAGAGAATCTGGAAACCTATAATAATGAGACAATGCCAGTAGTTACCGACTATGGTTCAACCGTTACCATACACAGCCTCGTAAAGAACAAGCCATTCGCTCTCTACATAGGTAAGTGGGACGTTCGCTATATGGCTGAAGACTGGAAACAGATGAACAAGACTGCATCACTGAAGTTCGGTTATGGTATCAACACCATCCGCATGCGCTATCCACAGATACTGCTGTGGTATGCTGAGTGTCTAGCTTATAGAGGAGAAATTTCACAGGCTGGAGAGTATGTCAAAAAAGTACACAACCGTGCATTCAATGATGCAAAAGATTCTTATGTAGGTAGGACTCCTGATCAGGATATGAATAATTTTAAAGCCGACATTGATGCGGTTACTGACTATGAGTCTATGCTCGATATGATTGACCTTGAGAATCGTCTGGAGTTCTGCGGTGAATGCTTCCGCAAGTGGGACCTTATCCGTTGGAACCGTCTGCACTACAACATCTGTGAAGATAAGTTGGCTTATCAGAATGGATGGACAGCAAATAACGATGGTAAGACTCCGTTCCAAGCAAAGATATACTATAAGTATGATGGTGAGGATAGCCCTAAGATATTTGAAATAATACAGAAGGATGCTGACGGTAACGATTATATAGCTAAGTTCTACTATGCCCCTGAGAAGACTATCGACTGGAGCACTGCTACATGGTATGGCAAGGACGGTGACAATAAGACAGCTGGTACAGCACCTGACAAAGCATGGATTAACAATAATGGTTATCGATATAAGGCTACGTCAGGATATACGAAACTTGGCTTCGGTACCGAGAATAAGGACTTCAACGGTCAAAGTTACGCTATGGATGCTTTCGGTAACGAGAAGTACGACACACGTGATGGTGACCTTAATTCCATTGCCCACGGTTTGGTAGGTACATCAATTGGTTCAGACATTAACGAATGGCCTGATGAAGGCATTATCGTGAAGAACCGCTACATCATGCCTATTGAGAACAACGTAAGAAACTCTTCTAACGGCAACATAAAGAATTCATACGGCTATTAATAAATAATGAGCAAGTAAAGTTATGAAAAAGATTTTTAAATATATAATGTCAGCAACATTGGTTGTGACTGGCATGATGCAGTTCGCTTCTTGCAATGATGCTAACGATTGGACAGTTGACCCTTCAGTCACAAAACAGCGTCCACCAACATCGCTAAAAGTTGAGTTAGCCGACTCTGCATCACTGGATATCAATGTTACTATAGGTACGTTGACTAACGCTGTGTCATATGAATTACAGGTGAGTGAGTCTCCACTATCTTCTGTAGAGGCTAATGACGCTGCAACAGTGACAAGCGATGTATGGACCTTTGATGGAATAAAAGTATCAGACTTCCAAGGGGGAAAATATGTTTTAAAGCGTGATAACGGGAAATTCACTATTATGCAGAATACTACATATTACTTCCGAGTACGTGCTGTAGGTGAAGATGGAACGAAGAGTAACTGGTACACCAACGGACTGCTTTACAATGGTAGTGATGGTGATGAGAAAATTGCACAAATACTGCTTGAGAATTCTTACAGTAATAATAGCAACTTGAATTCCACCTCTTCGCTTACGACCCCTTCATTAATGTGGATTGGGAATACAGATATAGATCCTGATGCCCTCACTATCAACTGGCATGAAACCGACTACACAATGGCTAAATACCTGCGTAACGAGTCACTTGAAGGAGCACCTGAGGTTGACATCAGCAATGCGGATAAGAATCCTAAATACACAAAGACTACCGTTTGGAGATATAAATGGACAGGACTTGAAGTTAATAAAGTATATACATTTTCTCTACTTGATGAAAATAAGAACGTCATAGGTACATTTACAGGTAAGACAGAGTTCCAGCCAGATCTTAGCATATCATACTTCTTCGGAGTATTCCCTGCTATTGCAACGAGTAGTAGCCGTAATGATATTGAACTTGATGGCATATCAGCCAGTGATTACACAACGACAACGACCTTGTTCAAGGGCAAGATTATTAATAATGGCAAACTTAAGACTGAAAGTAAGAGCTATAATGACAATGCGTTTGCATCTCCATTCGAAAAAGATAAATTATTCTTACCATTGGCCACGGAAGGCTATATAACCACGAAGACAACTGCCAAGGGTAATCGAATATCAACTGGTAGCAAGGATAACAAGATTGAACTTGAGATCCCAGCTGATGGTCGTCTGTACATCTATGCAGGCGGCAAAAATACTACACTTTATGTTACTCAAGGTTCTGAAGAGGAGGAAAATCTAAAGACATCAGAGCACAGTGTACCTGCTACTATCAATAAATACGATAATGGAGGTACCGACTTTATTAAAGCCTATGTGACCAAGGGTAAGGCTACAATTACATGGAAAGAAAGCATTTATATGTGCGGTATCCACTTCGTTCCTTGGGAGCCTGTTCCAAATGGCTCTAACGCTGGACAAGAATAATATTTGTATAAATGTAAAAGAGGGATGGTCTTTTGATTATCCTTCTTTTTACGTTTTTTCATTAATTAACAACACAATTATTTCATCTTATGAAAAATATTACAAAGATATTTCTACTATTGACAGTTTCTATGCTGATATCATGCGGTGGCGGTGGCGGTGACGATGGTAACGATGACAACAACACTAGCAAAGACCTTCCAAATTTAACACCTGCACGATCATATGCATTTCCAGGAGCTGACGGTGGAGCTCGTAACATCATTGGAGGTGCTGGAGGTGAAGTTTATATTGTAACAAATCTTAATGACAATGGCGCTGGCAGTCTGCGTCAAGGTCTGCAAAGAGGCAATGTAACCATAGTGTTTGCGGTAGCCGGCCAGATTAATCTTTCCAGCAAGTTAACTATCTCAAAGTCAAATATTACTATTGCCGGTCAGTCAGCTCCAGGCGATGGCATTACTATTGCCGGATACCCTGTTTATATCAATGGAAGTAATATCATCATTCGATACATGCGTTTTCGTTTGGGCGACCAAAACATTGACAAGAGTAACTTCGATGCTGACGATGGTGATGCTTTGGGTGGCAAAGACTGCAAAAATGTAATGATTGATCACTGTTCTATCTCATATAGTACCGACGAATGTGCCTCTTTCTCACGCATAGACAACTTCACACTACAGTATTGCATTATTTCAGAAAGCCTGAAATTGGCTGGGCACTCAAAAGGAAACCATGGATATGGCGGTATCTGGGGTGGACGTAATGCTTCCTACCATCACAATCTGTTGGCTGACCATGATAGTCGTAATCCGCGCTTCGACCATTCTTACGTAGGTGGCACCTCCTTAGGACCTCTTGATTATATCAATAATGTGGTTTACAATTGGGGAGGCAATAGCACTTATGGAGGAGAGTCTGCGAACGAAACCAGCCTCTTCCATATAAACATGATTGGTAATTACTACAAACCTGGTACAAGTTCTTCTCACAAAAACCGTTTGTTAGAATTAACCTCAATATGCAACAATTGCAACCCAACAGCTCCTCATACATGTTACCCTGGGAATTTCTTTATCTCAGGGAACAACGTTAATGGAACTGAGAACAAAGACTGGGATGGAGTTGATACTAATACAGAAACCCGAACACGAGATCAACTTATTGAGATGGCGAAACTCGATAGCCGTTGGACCACAGGATTGACACCGATGAGCTATACTGAATCAGCAACAGATGCATACAATACAGTACTCAACTATGCTGGTGCATCGTACAGACGTGATGCTGTGGATTCACGCATTGTCAATGAAGTAAAAAATGGAACTGGTGCAATTATTGATAAGGTTAGCGATAAAATGGATATCTACTTCCCACCTTTAGATGGAGGCTCTCCGATAGTGGATACAGACAACGACGGAATGCCTGACAATTGGGAAATGGAGCAGATGACTGCAATTGGTGTTACAGACAAGGCAATTAGCGAGTTTAAGCCGGGCGCATACAACCTGACAAATAAGTATTCCAACATTGAGGTATACCTTAATTCCCTGGTAATAAGCACCTTCCCTAATGGTGCCAATGCAGGAGCAATAAAATAATATATTCTAATGCTGTACAAGAATAATATCTTGTACAAATAAGTTAAAAACAGGGGATAGTCTTTTGATTATCCCCTTTTTCTATATCTTTTTATATCATTTTCCACTTGTTTCGCCAATAATTACACCTTAACTATATATTTTAAATAGTACTTTTGCAGCGCAATTATAAATAATATAGCAAAAACAAACAAAGAAAATACTAACATTACAATGAAAAAAATACTTTTTACTCTTATACTCCTCACCACTTCCATCACAATGATGGGACAGGTTCCTGCATTCCCTGGAGCAGAGGGACATGGAAGATATGTCACAGGTGGACGTGGTGGTGAGATCCGTCATGTCACAAACCTCAATGATTCAGGAACAGGTTCGTTACGTGAGGCCGTCAGTGGCTCCACAAAGAAGATTGTTGTCTTTGATGTTGCAGGGGTGATTGCCCTGAATAGTGAACTGAAAATTGGTGCCAACACTACCATTGCGGGCCAGACAGCACCTGCACCTGGTATCACGCTACGCTACTATACTGTACGTCCTACTTCCAATAATATCATTCGTTTCATCAGAATCCGCCGTGGTGAAGAGAGGGATGTCAATGATGGAGCTGATGCCTCATGGCAACGTGAAGTAGATGGCATAGTTTTTGACCACTGTTCCTTCTCTTGGAGTATCGATGAATTGGCTTCTTTCTATGACAACACCCACTTTACCATGCAGTGGTGTACCCTTGGTGAAGCTCTTGCTAATCCTGGCCACACAAAAGGAGAACACAGCTATGGAGGCATATGGGGCGGTAAGGGTGCATCGTTCCACCATAACCTCTTATGCCACATGCAGAACCGTGTTCCTCGTTTCTGTGGTGCTCGCTATGACTGGGGCGGCTACGACAAGACAAAATACAGCAGTTCCATTGAAGCAGAGATTGTTGACTTCCGCAACTGTGTAATGTATAACTGGGGCAATGGCAACGGATGCTACGGAGGTACTGGCGGTGGTAATATCAACATCGTAAACAATTACTATAAGGCTGGTCCTGCTACAGTAAATACTAAACGTGTCACCCAAATCTCAGTTGCAACAGAGGATAATGCCTCTGGAACACCATTCCTTGGCTACTGCTGTCGTTATTACATCAAAGGCAACTATGTCACAGCAGCCGGCTCCAGTGCTGCAAACTATGACTGGACTGGTGTCAAATACGATAGCGGTACATATACAATCAACAATGAAAGATATTGTGCTGATGCCAATCATTACTATGGTCCTAATGCCACTTATGTGAAAAACTCCAGCAATGTTGATTGCGTAAAGATTGAGCTTGACTCTCCTGTTGATGCTGGCGAGGTGACCACACATACAGCAGAGAATGCTTTCACAAAAGTCTTGGCGTACGCAGGTGCTTCCCTTAATCGCGATGCTGTGGATGCACGCTATATGAAAGAGGCCAAGAATGGTACTACTACCTATATTGGGTCAGCTACACAGGCTGGAGATGGCTCTACAATCAAACATCTTCCTGGTATAATCGACTTCGTCAAGGACCAAGGCACATACGAATTGGAATCAACAGCACGTGCAGCAGGTTTCGACACCGACCAAGACGGTATGCCTGACGAATGGGAACTGCTCAATGGCTTGGATCCAAACAATGCTGCTGACGGCAAAACTATAACTCTTGATACAGAAAAGGGTTGGTACACTAATCTTGAGGTCTATCTCAGTTCCCTTGTTGAAGACATCATGAAAGGAGGAAATGAAGATGCACAGAGCGGAGTCGATGAGTATTATCCTGCATGCATCAAAATGCCAGAGCCTACCCCAACAACCAACTGTAGCATATTGTGGAAATTTGACACAGGAGCAGAAGGGCAGCAGGCTACATTAAACGGCTTGGCACAGAACGGCATCAAGAGTGCTACTGTAACACTTGGCTCTGAACTTAAGTATAATGGTAAACTGACAGCAGGGGGACTCGCCGAGACAAAAATACAGCAGACAAAGGTCAACGACACTCCAACAGATGCAAATGCTATCACCTTCAGCATCACTCCTGCTAAAGGATATTCGCTGAAGCCTACATCTGTAATGTTTACTGCTACGCGAAATGGTACAAACAATGGAAAGATAGACGCGAAATGGGTTGACAGTAATGGCACGTCCGTTATATGTACTGGAGTTACGCCAAAACGTAATAACACCCCATCAGGCCTAGAAGACCAATCTCCTTTCTATTCTACCTACTCCACAGATTTGGATGGCGATGCCACCACAGGAGAGTGCAAGTTGGTCATAAACCTGTATAACCTCAGCTTTAATGGTAGTAGCGGAATCACACTGAAGGACTATGGATTCTGCAATATCACCATAGAAGGTGTCATGACAGCGCCAGAAATAATAAAGGGTGATGTCAATGGCGATGGCAAAGTAGATATGTCTGACGTGACAGATTTAGTACAATACATCCTTGGCAATCCTTCAGAAGACTTCAACACAGATGCTGCTGATGTCAATGGGGATGGTGAAATTGGTATGCCTGACGTGATGTTCATAGTAAATTACTGTCTCAACGGCAACTTTCCTACAGAATAATCAGACTTAAACAAAAATACAATAAACACTGATAAAAATGAAAAAAATCCTATTTCTAATTTCGGCTTTCATGATGATGATGGCATCACCAATAAAGGCCGACACGACACAGACTCTCATCATAAATGGGGAGCCTGTTGAAAAGGTTGTAACAAAGATCACATTTAATGGTGACCTTGCAGTTCTCACATTCTCTGATGCTACAGAGATATCGGAAGACATGGGGAATGTCATTTTGCGTTTCTCATCTGCTCCAACATCCATAAAGGACATCGCAGTATTCCAAATGAATAAGGTTGTTGGTGACAATCTGGATATTAACGGACTGACAGCAGGAGCTCAGGTCATTATCTATGATGCTTCTGGTAAAGATGTTATTACCACAAGTGGCTCTAATATTAATGTAAGTGGTCTGAGACCTGGTATGTATATTCTTAAGGCAGGTAACCAGATCGTTAAATTTGTAAAACAATAGAAAAATATACTCATCATGAAGAAATTCTCTTTTCTATTTCTTTTCATGCTGTCAAGCATGATGGGAATGGCGCAGTCATGGAACTTTATGACTGCCAGTGACGACGATATTACCCTGCTGAATAACGATGCTGCCAACTGGTATCATGAATCAAGCAGCAATAATCGCTATCATCTGATAACAGCACAAGAAACAGCGCCATTAAAAGCCGGCGACAAAGAACTTGAGTATGCGAAGGGATTGTTGTTCACAGTAACAGCAAATTCCTCTACTGATGGCAATCTCCGCGTTGACATCAAGAGCAAACGTCTATGGGTAGCTGGTTCTTGTTCAATAGTGATTCCTAACGTAGAGGCAGGCAAAGAAATTAAAGTAATTGCAAAAAGTTCGTCAAAAGACGTTGCCCGTGGTATCAACGTCAGTGAAAATGTTAAGCCAACGTCTGGAAAATTCAATGAGACGAGTTTAGACCAAGTGACTAATATCGGCACAGTAGAAACAGCAGGTGATATAACATTGACATTTACTGGATCTATGTACATCTATGAAATGTCAGTAAGTGACCCTGATGACGATGACGAAAGCGGTGAAGATACTCCTGTCGTACGTGATGACGACTTCTCTACCTCTGCAAATGGTATGAAGAACCAGATGGTTCTCACCGTTGGTAGTGGCAAACGCTTCTACAATACAGAAAGCATTCAAGATGTTACCATCGCAGACGAGAAGGTGACAGTAAAACAGGCTGCAGGCAGTTACACTTTCACCAACAATGTTTCTGAAATTCAGTTTGCAAAAATCTCTACCGAGAATCAAGGTCAGGTAGATAATACTGATGATAAGGTTGCCATCACTGAGGCTCGCGGATGGTTTGAGTCAGCATATGTGAAATTTTCTCCATTCGCTGATGCCAAGACATATAATGTATATATAAAAGGTGGCAGCTATAATGACTACACTAAGATTGACAACGAACTTGTACGCAAGTATGACACATATGGTCGTGCTGATGTTCTGGGACTTGTAGCAGGAGATGGCTATTCTATCAAGGTAGTACCTGTTGATGCTAATGGTGAAGAAATGCCAAGTGCTGCAAATGAGGCAACAGGCATAAAGGTTACTGCATATGACCGCTCAGGCTTTGCTCACAAGGGACGTACCGAAGGTATTGGTGCATATAATAATGACGGTTCTTTGAAGGCTAATGCCAACGTGGTGTATATCACCAAAGACAATGCCAAGACAGTCTCTCTGGACATCGCTGCAAACAGCAAGGGCGGAACAGCCACATACACTGGTTTCCAGCAGCTGATTTACGGCTATCAGAAGGGTGACGCTAATGGTAGCTATGAAAAGAAACCACTCTGCATACGTATCATAGGTACTATATCAGCCAGCGACTGCGATGAATTCCTCAGTTCTGCCGAGGGCATTCAGATTAAGGGTGCCAAGGCTGCTATGCCAATGAATATCACCATCGAAGGTGTCGGTGATGATGCAACGACAACAGGCTTCGGATTCCTCATTCGTAATGCCGGCAGCATCGAACTGCGTAACTTTGCCAACATGCTGTGCATGGATGATGCAGTGTCTATTGATACCGATAACTCTAACATCTGGGTACACAACCTCGACCTCTTCTATGGCAATACAGGAGGTGATGCAGATCAGGCCAAAGGTGATGGTACTATCGACATGAAGGGTGACTCAAAGTATATCACGGTAAGCTATAACCACCTGTGGGACAGCGGTAAGGCTTCACTTTGCGGTATGAAGAGCGAATCTGGTCCTAACTGGATTACCTATCACCACAACTGGTTCGACCACTCAGACTCTCGCCATCCACGTATCCGTACTATGAGTGTACACGTTTGGAACAACTACTATGACGGCAATTCTAAATATGGTGTTGGTGCAGCATATAAGAGCAATGCTTTTGTAGAAGCAAACTACTTCCGTAACTGTAAATATCCTATGCTCATCTCTCTTCAGGGAAGTGATGTGGCAACAAATCCTAAGGGTACTTTCTCTGGTGAAGATGGCGGTATGATAAAAGCCTTCAACAACGTTATCACAGGTGCCCTCGGCTATGTCACCTATCAAAAGGCTCCTGTTGAGTTTGACGCTTATGAAGTATCAACACGCAACGAGCAGGTACCTGCTGCTGTAACAGCAAAGGTTGGTGGACGTGTCTATGCAAACTGGGATATTAATCCTGATATTATGTACACCTACACACCTGATTCACCAGCTGATGTGCCATCTATTGTTACTGGTTGGTTAGGAGCTGGACGCATGGGACATGGTGATTTCCAATGGACTTTTGACAATGCTACAGAAGATAACAATTCCAGCGTTATCGCAGGTTTGAAGACAGCGCTTCAGAGCTATAAGACCAAACTTATAGGTATCTACAGCGAAGTCAGCGGTGGAGGTGATGAGCCAACTCCAGAACCAACACCGGAACCAACTCCAGAACCTACTCCAGAGCCAACACCTGATCCTGAAGGTGTTATACTCGCTTCGTTTGATAGTGCTCCTTCTATCAACATGTTTACTGTAGGTAGCACCAGCTCTTATGGTGATGGTAAGATAACTTACAACGAAACATATTATAAGAAAGGTGTAAAACTTGACTCTAAGGGGTCTATCACTTTCACTCCTCAAAAGAATTACAATATGACCATCATTATGGGTACTGCAAAGAATGGTCGTGACGTAAAACTCAATGACGTGAAGACTACTGTCAGTGGCACTGAGAATACCACAGGGAAATATTATGAACTTGACCCTATCGCTATTACTGCCGGCACAGAGTATGTCATCACAAAGGGCAGTGCCGAGGGTCTGGTGATGCTCATTAAGTTGGAGCCTGTAAGTCAAGAATAATCTGGGCTGATATCCCGTTTTATAACTACAATAAGAAATGGGCTGACTCAGATGTGAGTCAGCCCATTTTAGTTTCAAGTTTCAGGTTTCAAGTCTTTCACCCTTCATCCATCACATTTCACCTTTCACATTTCACATTTACAAAACATTCAGCACCTGCTCTTTTATCTGCTCCAACTCATCCTTCATCTGTACCACGATATTCTGCATTTCAGCCTGGTTGCTTTTTGAGCCTGTGGTATTTATCTCTCTGCCCATCTCCTGTGCTATGAAACCGAGTTTCTTACCTACTCCCTGACTCTTGCCCCCTTCGGAAACTGGTTGCCAAGGTTCGTTCATCGTATCGCGGAAATACTTTATGTGATTGGTGAGACGTTGTTTCTCTTCCGAGATATCGAGTTTCTCAACATAGAAAATCATCTCCTGTTCCAAGCGGTTACGGTCATATTCCACCTCCGGAATACTCTGCAGCCTCTCTATCAGACGCTGACGAATCTTCTCCACCCTACCCTGTTCATATGGTTCTATGGATGCCATGAGAGCTGAGATATTATTCAGTTTCTCCTCAAACTTCTTGCATAGTGCTGCACCTTCCTGCTTGCGGAATTCCTCAAGCGCTTTCAGGGCATTAGCGACAGCCTCTGAAACAACACTCCATTCCTCCTCTGACAATTCCTCTGTTTCGCTCTTTGCCAGCACATCTGGCATACGCATTATAACAGAGAGGACATTCGACTGTTCTATGCCAAGTTCTTCTGACATTGTCTTTATCTGCTCATAATAGGTCTTTGCCAAGGCGGTATCAATATGTGCCACATCAGAAGCAACATCCTTTTCTACCCACAGGGACACATCCATCTTACCTCTGACAGCACTGTCTTGTATCGCCTTACGTATCTCCACCTCCTTCTCTCTATAGATAGGAGCTATACGCATTGAGCAATCCAAAGCCTTCGAGTTCAACGACTTTATCTCTACATGTATCGTCTTATCCTGGTATTTTGCTACGGCCTTACCAAAGCCGGTCATCGATAATATCATATATTTTTCTCCTCTTTTTTATACTTTTTAGGTTAATCTTGATGCAAAGGTACTATTAAGTGAGCAAAACACCAAAGAAATGCAAAAATATTTTTCGTTTTTCGTTTTGGTCTTCATTAATTTTTGTACATTTGCAGCGTAATTTTTCTAATTACGATAATGCTTTATGAAAAAGTTCTTCTCTATTACCCTCCTGACATTCCTTGCTGTAGCAACGATGTCTGCCCAGAAAGTCCAAGATCCCAAGGGACTGTATCATCTTCAGAAATTCATCTATGAAGATGGGAGTGAGAAAACCCCTGACTACAGTCAGTATAAATATGCTGCCGACTCTGTAGGTCTGCTCATTTCCTACCGGCAAGCCACCAGTACTAATCAATGGAGCCAGATGTCTGTTGAGATACGCGAGCCCCATCCGCTGAAAAATACTGGTGAGACGCCACAAGGTGCCGACGGACATGACATACAGATTTTCAATGTCAGCGACGGGGAGTTCTACTTCAAATGGTATAATTCCCAATGGCCCAATATGAGTAAACTCAATGAGTTCATCACTGAGGTCTATGGCGTTGGCGGTATTGAGAGTGAAGTGGCAAAAGCTTTCAACCTGCTTGAGAATAAGTTTGATACCAAAGACAACAAATTCTACGGCTGGTGGATACGCATTGCTGCAACAACAAATCCTGACGGCACAGGACAACGCCAGCAGATTCCGACATTATGGAAGGTGTATTCGCCAGATATGTCAATGGTCATACATCCTCTCAACAGAAACACATTGGAATGTACCCCTACTACGACGGTAAAATACGAGAATGACAGCACCATTTACGAGATAGGTCATGTATGCAACATAAAATGGCTTAGTGATGACTGTCATGCTCTCACCTTCGTACAGGAAAATGGTGCTCCCCTCACCGAGATATGGGTCAAAGGCGGATTACCAAGAATGTGGCAAAGCATTTTCAAGACCAACGTAGAGATTTTCAGGGATGCTAACGAGTGCATGAATCTTGCTATCGAGGCAGCACACAATGGAGACCTCAAGAAGGCTGAGAAATGCATCAACGAAGCCATGAATGAGAAGAACATAGGTATTGCACCCCTCTGTCAGGGAGTTTCAAATATAGCATTTTTCCTTTATAATAAAAAGGACTATAAGGACTGTCAGGAATTCAGCACCAAATATCTGCAACATATAGATGAGTATGCAAAGAATGGTCATGACCACAACATGGGCACCAAGCTCTATTGCTATGAATTAGAGAATCTGAAGGCCATCTCCACATATCGCAATGGAGACACAGAGAAGGGTCGTAAGATGATGGACGAATGTCTCTCTGTCATCAATAGCGAGATAGAGAAATATCGTGGCGTAAATGGTATGGACATGTATATCACAGGTCTTTATTTTATGACCTTCATGATGTACAATCAGGCCTATGACATCTTTGGTGCAGAGCAGACACTACTCAACCTTGATGCTCTTACCCTGATGTCACCTTTTATTGCCTCAGGGTCAAACAAACCAATGCTGTTGGAATGTCGTGGCAACTGCTACCTCCTCAATGGCGATAAGGAAAACGCCCGCAAACTGTGGCAACAGATAAAAGACATCAACCCTAACTACTTCAAAGATAAACGCGTTGAGTCACCCCTCAAGAATGAATTTGGAGAATAAATGGTTAGTGGTTAGTGATTAGTGGTTAGTGATTGTTAATTCTTAACTCTTAATTCTTAACTCTTAATTCTTAACTCTTAACTCTTAACTCTTAATTCTTAATTCTTAACTCTTAACTCTTAACTTTTAACTTATGATATTGCCTCTCTGGGCTTGGATCATATTTTACGTTCTTGTACTTGTGATGCTTGTCATCGACCTCAAAATGTTTGGCAAAAACGGCCAGCATGAGGTAAATGTGAAGGAAGCCTTGCAGATGACGGGTGTATGGATATTTGTCTCGCTGCTCTTCTGTGCAGGCATATATTTCTTTTACCCCATAGCATCACACGATAAGGCAATGGAGTTTCTGGCAGGCTACCTGATAGAGAAGTCACTGTCTATGGACAACCTCTTCGTCTTCCTGATGCTCTTCACCTTCTTTGGTATAGAACGCAAATACCAGCATGAAGTACTCTTCTGGGGCATCTTCGGAGCCCTTGTACTGAGGAGTATCTTCATCTTTGCCGGTGCCGCTATGGTAGAGCAGTTTGAATGGATTTTGGGACTCTTCGGACTCTTCCTTGTCTATTCCGGAGGAAAGATGTTCGGACACGATGACGAACAACTCACCGACCCCTCAAAAAACATCTTCGTAAAGTGGTTCAAGAAGTTCTTCCCCGTCACAGACAAAATGCACGGCGACAAATTCTTTATAAGAGAAGAAAAACCTGAAACCAAACTCTTAACTCTTAACTCTTCACTCTTAACTAAAAAGGCCACTCCCCTCTTCATAGCTCTCATCGTCATCGAGACCACCGATGTTGCCTTTGCTGTTGACAGCATACCTGCAGTATTCTCTGTGAGTCGCGACCCCTTCATAGTACTCACGAGTAACATCTTCGCCATTCTGGGACTTCGTGCGATGTATTTTGCCCTCGCAGCAGTAGCAAAATATTTCAAGTACCTGAAATACGGCCTTGGTTTCATACTCATCTTTGTGGGCATCAAGATGCTGCTCGCAATGGACGAATACATCAATCTCCTCTTGCAGTTTGTCGGCATCCATCATACCATGCCCCACATTGAGATATCTATCCCCTTCAGCCTCTCCTTCATATTCGGAATGCTCACCCTCTCCGTTTTACTTTCGTTAGCAGTCAAAAATAAAGGTTAGTGATTAGTGACAAGTTGAGAGTGTAGAGTGTAGAGTGTAGAGTTTAAAGTCAGTGGAAAGTGTATAGTGGAAAGTGTAACAGTCAACTGTCATCGCAAGCAGAGGTTTTTTCTTGCGCAAGGCGCAAGGGTTTTTCTTTCGAAGGCTTGAAACCACGATAGTGGATGTAGTAAGAGGTGTGACTTAGGCGTGAGAAAGCTGCGACTAAGCGAGAGCAAAGAAAACTAGTTTTCAATTTGCCGAGCGAAAGCAGGTTCGACGAAGTCAACTTCGCTTTCTTAAAGACAAAGTCATAGCGCTTAATACAAGAGTTCTGAAAGAGCTTCAAGGCAGAGAAAGGGTTTTGTCGGTTTTTGTTAAAATAAAAATATCTGTGTTATCTGTGATTTCTGTGTGATATAAAAAATTATTCCATGAAAGTAATCGTTTCTGAAGAAATAAAACACGTCTGCCCCACTTTCGTGGGCGCCTGCGTCGAAGCCCAAGTTACCAACAGCCCCTATTGTCAGGAGCTGTGGGACGAAATAAACGCCTTAGGCGAGAAATTCCGTCATGAGCTGACCACCGAGTCGCTCAAGGAACTCACCAGCATCGCTGCCACACGCAATGTCTATAAAGCCTGTGGCAAAGACCCTTCACGCTATCGTCCTGCCTCCGAAGCGCTCATACGACGCCTTCTGCAAGGAAAGGAGCTATATCAGCGTGACACCCTCGTAGATCTCGTAAACCTCGCCTCCATCGCCTATGGCTATAGCATTGGTGGTTTCGATGCTGATAAGTTCGTCGGTGACACCCTGACACTCGGCATAGGGCGCGAAGGCGAACCCTATGAAGGCATCGGACGAGGTATGATAAATATCCACGGACTGCCCGTCTATCGTGATGCACAAGGAGGTGTCGGCACACCCACCAGCGATAACGAACGCACCAAGATGCAGCTCTCTACCACCCATCTCATAGTCCTCATCAACGGCTACGACGGCAACACCCAGCGTGTCACCGAGAATGCGGAATACATACAAACCCTCCTCCGCAAATACTGCCACAGCGACGGAGGAACGTTTTTTGTTTATTAAATGGGAGTTAAAATGGAAGTTAAAATGGGAGTTAAAATGGAAGTTAAATGCTCCGCATAGGACAATGGTATTTGAGCCGAAAAATGTAATGTCCACGAACATAGTGAGTTAACTCCCTGCGAGTTTTCTCGCATAACTCCCTATTCTACTTCATTCTATAACTTCAGGAATTTAATCATTTACAATAAAACAGATATTTAAACGTTAGTTTACCAGATGTACTTAATTTCTATTTTGTATCACTAAATTAAAAAAGAAATGAAAAAGTATTTAGCTGAAATGGTAGGTACCTTCGTACTTACATTCTTAGGATGCGGCGCAGCTGTCGCATTAGGTTGCGGTACAGATACCGCTTCTGTCGTTGGTACAGCAATCGCCTTCGGTCTTGCTGTTGTTGCTATGGCATACACCATCGGTGGCATCAGTGGTTGTCACATCAATCCAGCCATCACACTGGGTTGCTTCCTCACAGGTCGCATCGACGCAAAGGACTGTGGCATGTATATGCTGTTCCAGGTTATCGGTGCCGTTATCGCAGCAGCTGTATTGGCAGGCATCGTAGCAACCGACCCTTCTTTGGTCATCACAACAGCAACAGGTGCTAACGCCTGCAGCTATGGTGTTACCAATGGCGTTATCGTAGAGGCTGTCCTCACAGCACTCTTCGTACTTGTAGTTCTTGGTGCAACAGCAAAGGACAACGAGGCAACAGGCAATTTCGCAGGTCTTGCAATTGGTCTGTCACTGATTCTCATCCACCTCGTAGGCATCCACTTCACAGGCACCTCTGTTAACCCAGCCCGTTCTATCGGTCCAGCACTCTTCGAAGGTGGCAAGGCCCTCTCAGAGCTTTGGGTATTCATAGTCGGTCCATTCATCGGCAGCATCATCGCAGCCGTTTGCTGGAAGACCATCGCAACAAAGTAACATAACACATTATTTATAATAACAACAACTGCCGCGCTCAAAAAGTACGGCAGTTTTTTTAGTTCTTATACTTTCTCTCCAACCATAGTTGAAAGAAGCGGTTTTTATTACAATTATCAAAAAATAATTATCAAAAAATGATAAAATCACACATTCTTGTAGCAAGGTCGTTCCAAGGTCGTTCGTAGGGGGAAGCAAGGTCGTAGCAAGGAAGAAGAAAAAGAGAAAATTGGCACTAAAATTAGCAAAAAAAAACATTCGCGTAGCATAGGCGTAGCGTAGGCGTAGCATAGGCGTAGCGTAGGCAGACCTCTTCCATCATACATCAGCCATC
>ERZ842401.1035-NODE-1035-length-40725-cov-17.324465_pt1 | contig 40725 bp, 43 predicted proteins | sample MGYA00521270_ERZ842401 | MGnify/ENA primary metagenome ERZ842401 (study PRJEB31892, sample SAMEA3878208) | bioreactor metagenome | biome: Moose rumen | place: Sweden | collected 2011-10 | study: EMG produced TPA metagenomics assembly of the PRJEB12797 data set... | reverse complement strand
CAGCACGCCACCTGCCACATATCCTAAACAAGCCCTCATCACCCCTCTTCGAGTAAGTCTGTTCCGGAAAGACAATCGGCAGCCCCTTTCTGGCAAACTGTCCGAAGTAGCGCCTACGGCAGGTATAAGCACCGTAGTCCGCAGCATTCAGTATGCGGTAATCAAATTCATAGCCGTAAGACATTACACCCTTCACCCATCGCAGATAATCACTGCCACGATCCTTGCTCACCGGCTTGCCGCATTCGTCAAGAGCCCCCCAGCTCATAAACTCCTCCACATTCTCAATCTGAATATAGTCGGGCCGCAACGCTTCCACATAGCGCAGCAGATGTTCCGCCAGCGTCCGGCTGTCTGCCTCCCTCGGACGACCGCCTTTAGCACGAGAAAAGTTAGTGCATTCCAGACTCGCCCAAAGCACCAGCCTTGCTCCTTGGTATCGTTCCCTGTTCTCCTCCACAATTTCTTGCAGCGGGCGCATCTCCAGCGTGCGAATATCCTCTGTAAAATGTATAACATCACAATGGTTCGCCGCATGAGAGGCTATCGCGTTAGGGTCGTGGTTCACGCAGGCAATCACCTTTGCACACCGTCTACCGTGAAGCCTGGCCGTCTCAACGCCCGTAGTCGTGCCGCCAGCCCCGCAGAACAAATCAACATAAAGCAACCTAATCATCCCAGCCTCCTTCCCAGCCTGATGATAAACACCTCCTCATTCTTCGGCGCTCCCCATTCAGGCTTTCCGTAGCCCCATTTCACATTCAGCAACTCCCAATCCATTGTCCGCCCCGTATAGCCGTAGCGGAAACGCACTATCTTTTTGTCCGTCTCCACACCTGTACGACAATATTCCCGTAGCCCGCAGTGAATCCTTCCGCATTCTTTTCCGTAGCGGCAAATCCTTGCCGCCCAGTAAGGCGTACCCCTGCGGTACTCCTCCGGCTTCCCTCCTCGCTCCACCATCTCGTACCACCGCGTCTTCATCGGCAGATGTAATATCTTCATCTCTTTCATTATTCAACAATTTCAACATTCAACTCCCCTTGCCATTCAGCATCTTTGTTCAGAAAAACCCATAATTGGTCAGCCTTCTGCCATCGAACAATGAGACTGTCTCTTTTATAAAGTACCACCTTTTCTCCCTCAATTTTTAGCTCCCATCCCAGTTCCGACGCACGTCGGCACACCAGTTCAAACGAGATCCTCGCCGCCAGCCTTCTCATCATTTCTCCCTCCTTTCCGTCTTCGCCCCTCTGGCGCTTCCGCCGTCTGTCGGGATCCCAAGCACCCGTTTCAACTCCTCCTCCGACAGCATCCGTTCAATCTTCCTCCCTGGCAGCTCCGCCGCCAGTTCCTCGCGCAGGCCCTGCGGCAGCCTCTCCCGAGCCTCCCGCTCCGTCAGGTAATCCACTATCTTCAGTTCCAGTCCAGTAGTCCGACGCATCACATACACCCCCAGCCTCTCCGACAGCTCAAACACCAGCCGCCGTTCCCATTCCCGGCGCCACTTAGCCTTAAAACTCTTATTTTTCATATACACTATATAATTATTGGTTAAACATTATCCTCCAACAGCCTCGGCATCTCCATAATGCCGAAAAAACCGTTCCTCCCATCCCGCCTGTCGCATCCCGAGCACGGTGCCCTCAGACACTCGTCGTCATCCCCCTGCTCATCCTTCCGCACCCACAGCAGACAGTGGCGGCACGTATCATTCCATCTCTCGCTCTTCGCCGGATAGAATCTCAGCCTGCCCCACCGCTCACTCACAAATTCATCCTCCCCCGCCTGCAGGCCGAACAAATCCAGCTGCCTGCCACAGTCATTCATCCCAACCTCCTTTCGCCGCCACCCTCTTCACCGTGACCCTCAACCCCATACCAGCGGCCAGTGCCCTGATTCTCATCGCCTTACGGCTGTCAGTCATAAACAACAGAGCCTTGCGGATTGTCCGTGGGCACACCTTCTCGCCTTGCTCCTCCATCATCAATTGCAACTCCTTCACGTCCCCATACCCCCACACAAACATCCGTCTGTTCTTCTTTTTCCGTCTAATATCATTCATGTTTTTTATGTTTTTTACAGTTTTTTTTCGACTATATACTTACAACCTTCAACCTTCAAAATCCCCCAGAATCTCATAGAAAAGCCTAGTCTCTCCTATTTTCAACCTTTTGTTGTCAGCCAAAACCATTTAGACAAAATCCTTTTCAGATTGCAGTGTTTTTTTATAGAATGCAGTGTTATTTCAGAAATCACAGTATTATTTTTTTTTCAAAAAAAAAAACTCCCCCCCCCTTTTGTTCTCTTTTTTGAGGTTTGAAAAAGTCCAAATTTGGACTTTTTCAAACCAACTTCCACATCCTCAATCAATAACTCTCAAAACCTCCCACATCCCTGAAACCTTTGCACTTGCAATTAGAATTTTCGCAGTGCATATTCCACTTTCAAGTGCAATTTTGCATTGACAAATATAGTAAAAATTCTGATTTGGGAGTTTTGAAGCATAATTTTTTTCTGGGGCGGCGATTCAGCAGAGTCTGAACTTCCAAGATATAATCTGGAGCAACCTCACGGATGTCGGTCTCTTTGGGGATGAATTGTCGGATGAGCTTATTTGTGTTCTCCACCAGGCCCTTCTCCCACGACGAGTAGGGGTGTGCGAAATAGAACTGCACTGGCGGCATGGAACGTGGCCGCATAGCCGTAAGGCGGCGTGCCATCTCCTCGTGCAGAGAAAACTCAGTACCGTTGTCTGTCGTGATAGTGAGAACCACCCGTGCGTAGGGTCTCAGCAACCTCACCACCACCTGAGCCACATCCTCGGCACTCTTGCTCGGGCTTAGAGACATTAGCACCTTCTTCGTCACTCGCTCCACCAGCACCACAATCACCCCCTTGTTGCCAGGCCCGACAATCAGATCCAGTTCCCAGTCGCCGAACCGCTGTCGCTGGTTTACCACCTCTGGTCGCTCATCAATTGAGACGCGATTCTTGATAGAACCCTTGTAGCGATATTGCTCAGCGACTCGCCGTCGGTGCTTCAGCTTGTGCGGCAAATAATGCCACAGATGGCCGCCACGCTCGCGGTCGTCGTGGATTAGCTGGTAAAGCCGTGCCACACCGACACACTGTCGTCCTTTCTGCCTCATCATGGCGCAAGCACACTCTGGCGAGCAGTGCAGATCCATGATGATTGCCACCACCTCGGCCCAAACCTCGGCAGTAGCCACTGTCCGCCGACGACAATCCTTCCGCCTCTCATCGGCAAACATCTGTGCGTCTTTATAAGAATAATGTCCCAGCGAATTACTATTGCGGCGTACCTCGCGATACACGGTCGATGGATCCACCCCGAGAATCGCCGCAATTTTAGGCTTTGAATACTTTTGTCTGAGCAAAGTGGAAATTGTGTATCTTTGCTCACTCGTAAGGTGTTGATATTTATACATAGCACAACAAAGATACAACATTTTACGCAAACGGACGGCATCTGCCGCCCGTTTTTTTCAAAAAAAATGGACTCCCAACACGAAAGTCTGGAGCCCATAAACTACCACACAGCCTAAACCTTAGATCAGTGGCAGACCGCCAGAGACCTGCTGAGGCTTCCATCCGTCAGCCACAATCTGCGGATAAGCAGTGTCCCACTCGAAAGTCAGCGTCAGTCCGTTCTGGTCGGTAGCAGCCTTTCCGCTAGTGCCCTCGGCGCCATCAGCCACGATTGCGCCGCGGTCCAAGTCGCCAAGCATGTGGTACTCGCCGTTGTTCAGCAGCACGATTATAATCCATTCGCGGTTCAGCAGCGAGCCGAAAAAGCCCAGTGCCTTACGCTTAAACGACGGGTGGACAATCTCCAGCGTAGCCTTCAGCGAGCGGTTACCCATCACGCTGCCCTGCGAAGCGTATTTCAGTTCGCCCAGGTCGCGTGCGCTGTACAGCTCCATAAATCCGCGTCCGGACTCAGGTGTCAGAGCCATTCCGCTCTCCGGAGCCGTCAGGGTCACAAATTCGGCGAAATCGTCCGGAGCGCTCTCGCGTCCGAAGTTATCCGTCGTCAGATGTGTCTTCGGAGCCATAAACACGCGCTTCACGCCGCTCTGGTTGTTGCCGCACTCCTGCGCCAGCAGGTTCTCCAGATTCAGCGCACACGACATCTCCTGTATGTTTTCATTCTCTTCTGGCATAATCTTATATTTTTAATTGTTAATATTATATAACTCATCTACGCTACATGATAGTCACCATGAGATCAATCGCCGCTACCCGAGCCGCTACCCGAACCGCTACCCGAACCGCTACCCGAGCCGCTACCCTGGGTGACAGTCTCCGCCGTAGCAAACACCAGCTGGTTATCCACAAAGCCGAGACCCTCTCGCCAGTCGCCAAGCACATTCACGTCGCGCTTCTCCGCCTGGATGTCAAAAGTGCCAGGATTCCAAGACTTCTTCGTCAGATGGAGAATATTGCCCGGCAGCGTAGCCCAGAGGTCTGTCGTGCCCGTCATCGACGGCACACCAATCACAGTGTGCGCCGTAAAATCCACGCGGCTGTTAATCTGGTCGTCAGAGGCAATATTGTAGTATCCCATAGCGCGTTTGCGTCGCAGATAAGCCATCTGCATCTCCGGAGCCACGAAATACACCATCTTCTGATTCTTCAGCTGCGACGGCAGACTCTTGGCAAAAGCCTCAATCTGGTCATGCACCGTGGCCGCTGCCAAAACGCCGATATTCTGAACAACCTGCACCGGATAATAGGCACGTGTCGCCAAAGCCGTAAGGATAGCCTTAAACCCATCCATCGAGCTCTGAGCCGTGCTTGCCGTTCCCACCGTCGGGGCGGCAGCCTGTCCGGTATAGACCATCTTCAGCTCGCGGTCCTCCTCAATTTGCTTAGCCAGCACCTCCTCCAGCAGGTAGCGCACCAGCGGCCAATCCTTCGGGTGGTTATTCGTCGCGGCCAAAAAGCCCAGCCAGTTATCCTCAATCACGTCAGGCTGATACATCTGGTCAACCTTCACATGCTGAAGCACAATCTTGTTAGGATAAAACTGAGCGTCGCCCTTAGGCGTAAAGCCGTGCTGATAAGCCTGCACCGCCTCAGTCGAGGTCACGTTAGCCGCCTCATACACCGTGTCATCCGTCTTCAGATGGCGTATGCCCGGTATGTTCAAAGTCTCGCTCCCCTGCGTCAGGGCGCGTTGCAGGCGGCTCATATTTCCGCGGCTATTCAGGTAGTACTGCCCGTACTCCTGGATAATCTGTGTTACTGTTACTGCCATAATACTTTATTTGTTTTGGTTAATAATTCTTGGATTTCATCCCTCGTTTTCTCGCCTCGGCAATGTGAGACCTCCCACCATTGCTCTCGGCTTATCGAAACAGTTCAGCTATCGCCACAGCCTACTCCAGCCCCAGCTCCGCGCAAGCCTCCTGCACATACGGCAGGCCCATATACTGCTGCTCAAAACTCTCGCCCATCGGAGTGTCGTCGCCGCTCACCGCCGTCGTCTGTGCCGGTGCACGGCTCAGCAGCTGCTCCAATCGCTCCACGCGACAGCGCAGCTGGACCACCTCGTCCGCCTGTGCCGTCGGCTCTGTCTCCGGCTCCTCAGGCATATCAGGCTCTTCCGCCGCCTGTGCGGCCTCCGCAGACGGCAATGCGACCTCCTCAGCGTTCTGAGGCAGAGGCGTCTGCTCCGTCATGGCGGCAGCAGCCTCATCCGTCGTTACAACATTCATTTCTTCATTCATAACATTCTTTTTTATGGTTGATAAATTATTTCCCATCGAACCTCGCCACACCCTCGTCAGCCAGCTCGGCGCCATCGGCAGCCCCGCCGCACGCAGCTCACGGCTCGTAAACGAACCCCGGTAGCCACCCTCGTCAGCCGCGCCCGTGACAAAGCCCTTCTCCAGCGCCTCGCCATACATCATCCAGCGTCCCTGGCCGCCATTCTCGCCCATCAGAGCCTCCACCTCCTTTATCCCCAGACCCGTGCGCTCGCTATACAGAGCCGCCATCGTCTGGTTCACCGTGCGCTGCATCTCCAGCTCACGTTCCAAGTCAGCCTCGTTGCCGTCCGCCCAGCTGCTACACTGGTGAATCAGCATCACCCCGTAGCGGCTCATCGTCCGCCTCTTTCCCGCCATAGCAATCACCGTCGCCGCGCTCGCGCACATCCCCGTCATCCGTGTCTCCACACACTCGCCCAAGCCACGCAGCACCTCATAGATAGCCAGAGCCTGGTCCACATCGCCCCCCAGCGAGTTAATCACCACCACCACGCGCTCAGCCTCCAGAGCCTTCACCTCCGCCAGCTTCTCGCCAATCGTGCGCACCGTGTTACTCCTCGTGTCGTCCCACCAGTCCTCGCCAATAGGACCAAGAATCTCGATGCGTGCCACGCCGTCTTCCGACGCCGGCACCACCGCAAAAACACTCTTATTCATATCCATAGCATATACTCCTTACAAATTATGTTGCAAAGATACCTCCGCCACTCCAAACCATCGGGGACACCCCCTCCGCCGCCCCGTTAATCCTAAAAAAACACACATTACCCCATTAATCCGCCACCACGTCATACCATTATACCGTTACTCCCCCAGATGCCTCCTGTGGCACGTCACCGTAGCCTCCACCAGCCCGCTCCGGAACTGATAGCTAATCCTGCTCGGCAGAAAACGCCGCCCCTTATAGTAAATCCACCGCTCCTGCTCCCGTGGCTCGCCCTCCTGCGGCTCCATCAGCCTGTGCAGCCGCAAAAACGCCGTCACCGGCAGCCTCAGCACCAGCTCAAACGTCTCCTTGTGCGCCAGAAAGTCATACAGCTCCCGCAGCCACAGCTCGCCCACACTCCGTTCCCCCGCAGCCGCCAGCGTAATCATCCCTTCCTCCACACTTCCGTCAGCATTATAACACGTCGGGTTTGCTGCACAGTACATCGCCTCTCGGTATGGTTCAATCCAGCCAACACCGCCAATACCACCCAAAAGCGGCTGTTCTACATCTCCGTCCATCAACATCTGTCGCACACAGTAATCGTCGTCACTCCCAACCACTACCCCTCTGCCAGTATCTTGCGTCAATATCAGCTCGCACCGCCCGTCATAATCAGCATCCAACAACGGGCTGCCACCCTTTTGCGGCACCTCCATCACATATTTAGCCGTACCATTCCCATCAACCACACGCATGTTCGGTATCTTCACATTAGGCTTTACCTCCACCATCTCCGCCGTCTCGTCTCCCACAACCAGACGCGCATCGTTACCGTAACGCAAATCCCATTCAAAACCATACCGCTCGTCGCGTTTCATTTTCACGCTTACATGGTACGCATTCTCCGCCTTCACCATCACCGCTCGATTCGTCTCTCCTCGCGCGGCTGGCAACTGTGCTCGTGTCGCCACTTCTGGGCCCACTCGCCGCTCATCTATCTCCTGCTGCTTCCTCACCGTCGGCAGCACCACCTCGTAATGACCCTCAGCGTATGCCTCCTTCTTCTCGCCGACCACCCACTCCGTCACATCCAGAGCCTTAGCATCCACCATATCCGCAAAAAACGACATCTCCACACGCTTCCCAAACGGCGCAAACCACACCGCCAGCCCAAACGTCCGTGCCAAAGTCTTCAGCAAATCACTATTCGACATCTCCGGCACATAATCCGCCTCTCGATACTCCCGCTTATAAATATTAAAACCCGCCTCAACCGCCTGCTCCGTCTCCAAGTCCGCCACGTTCTTCACCGTCACCCACTCCAGCCTGCTCCTGTCATCCCTCCACGCATAGTCGCCCCCATACTCGTAGCCCCCGCCAGGCGCCTGATACATCCCCACCACAATATATGCCATCGCCGTCGTCCTCACCTTCACCTTCACCACCACAACCCTATAACCTCCGCTCAGACTGGTCCGCCGTCCGTAGTCTATCTGACAGGCTACCCACCCGCCGCTATCCAGCCCCGCGCCAGCCTCCGTCCCCGTCAGCCGTACCACCTCCACATCCTGCACCGTCTGCATATTCAGAATCTGAAACGGATTGCCGCCAGTCCCAAAGCCCCTGGCTATCGTGCCTGCCACCTCACCCTCCGGACCAATCATATACGCCCAGCCGCCACGGTCGCGCCAAAGCCAGAAATGCGCCGGAACCTCGCGATCCGCCGGCAACATAAGCAGATAATAAGCCTCATCCCACAAGTCAAAACCTGAGCCTTCGGCACCCGCCTCGCCTGTCACCTCCTGCCCCCTCGCCAGCTGGCTGACATCAAGATAGATATTGACAGCCAGACTCCCAGCCGTCCCATCAAGCTCAATCACATTGCACCGCTCGCCGCCAACCACAACCTCCGCCGCGTCCGTCAGCCCCTCGTCATACCTGCCCCCGCCGGCCCCGCTCGCCTCAATCCCACCATAACCATACTGCGTCACATCCCCATCCATCGCATTCAGACTCTGGTGAAACAGACGCCGCACCCTCGCATCCGTCAGAAAATTCCCCGTCACACTATACCCAGCATCCGCCAGTGCCGTCCGCACTAGCCGCTCCAGCCTCAGCGCCGGACAGAAATGATACCCCCCCGACTTACCACCAAGCCGCATCCTGTTAAAAACCCTCATCCCCTGCCCTGTGTCCGACGTATTATCTATCGGATTCATACCACCGTCAAAAAACAGCCTGTTCACCCATTTCGTAAATAAATAGCAGTCATCCGCATCTTCTCGAAAAACAACATCCTGCAACGAACTATACCTATTCGCATAATATCCAAACTCCTCGTCATCCGTAAACTCATCATCCGCAAACAGAAAAAACCTCGTGTTGCTATCTTCTCGTGCCGACTCCTTCAGAAACTCCATCCACCCAGCCTCATGCTCCGCCAGGCTCGTCGTAATCTCACGCCTCTCCCAGCCCTCATCATCCCGCAGCAGTCGCTCCCCCCAGCCCTCAGCCACATCGCTCACCACCACCCCGCAGCTCACCGTCTCCTCATCCGTCACCACCTGCACATACAGCCGCCCGCTACCAAACAGCACCCCGTCATACCTCAGCTGGCACCCATAGCTCCTATACGCACCCACCACACTGTAGTGCACCTGCCCCAGCAACTCCGCATTCCGCCCCGCCGGCACATCAAAAGTCCACACCACCTCCGAGCACATATTGTCAATATCAAACAGCGACGACGACTGCTCCATAGTTATCGCAGTCCCCTCCGCAATCCAAAGAGGTTTCCCCCCAATCAAAATCTCAAGCATACTTTATTTCAAATTAAAAAAAATTCAACCTTATCTCGTCATCCCGCCTCTCAACTCTCAACCCTCAATTCTCAATTCTCACTCCTCCGCCCATCTCACCTGAACCTCCATCCGCACCATATCCTCAGCCTCGTCCCACACCGTCATACTCCCAGGCACCAGCGCACCCTCGCGCCACACACCCCACCTACGGTCCAGCACCCAGCAGCCGCCACAGCAGCCGGCCCACTCCAGCCGCTCAGCCTCATCACGCCGCAGCATCGCCGTCCGCAGCGTCACCAGCTCGTAGCGCCCCTTCACATCATAGCCAAACCTTCCCCTCCGCCTTATGCCATCACCCTCGCTCACAGCCTCCTTCGACACCTCCTCCATCGCCATCCCGCGCAGCAGCCCGTAGCGGTCAGCCACCGCCACCACCGTCTGCCCGTGCAAGTCATATCCCGCCAGCCAGCGCCTCTGCAGCAGCGTCCCGTCCGTCGCCGTATCAATCCTCACACCATAGCTTCGCCCAGCCGTAAGCCCCAATCCCCGCGGCGTCACCGTCAGTCGGCTCACCCCGCCGCCAATAGAAAAACACCCATTCCACACCTCCTCGTCCGACTCCTCATCCCACACCGTCAACCCAATATCACAAGCCTCTCCGCCCGCACACTTATTATACAGATACACCATCCGCGGCTCACCCATCCGCACACACTCCAGCACCCCGCTCCGCCAGTCCTCTCCAAGCACATACAGGCCCGAATCCTCCAGCATATTCCGCCCCAGAGCATCCTCAAAATCCGTACCACCCATAGCATACACATCCCCGCGGCACGACCCGCGCAGCATCTCCCCCTCATCCAGCAGCCTCGGCACCACACCCACGTCAGGCAGCTCCAGCAGGCGAAACAACCGATAGTGCATCACCGCGTCCCGACACCCCTGCAGCACACCGCCACCGCCCACGGCCACAGGCGGCAGAGTCTGCTTCCCAAACAAATCGCGAGCCATCCGCAGCGAAATGTCGCACACATGCGTCACCGATGCACCCTGCCCGACAGCCGTCTCCATAGTCTCGCCATAAAACTCCGGCGTCTGACCTCCGCCCACAGCATCAATCATAAGCCGTAGCACAGCAGCCTCGCCAGCCGTAAAACGGCAGAAATTATCATTATCCACAAACAAAGTCTTCATATTTCAAAATTAAAATTCAACCTTATCCCGTTAAAACCTTATCCAGTTATAACGCCTTTCAAAATTCAACTTTCATCCTTCTCATAGAACCTCCTATATCCCTCATAGAATAGCCTATCCTAATTCTCAACCTTCAAATCCTCGCCCGCTGCCGCAGAAAATTCTCCTGCTCGTCAAACCTCAGCTGCGTCTGACGGCTTATCACCGCCTGACGGTTCCGCGGATCCTCCATATACTGCCTCAGCATCCTGAACTCATCCAGCAGCTCCCCGCGGCTCGCATCCGCCACAGCCGCCGCCTGTCGCATAGGCCGCTGCCGCTCCGCAATCTGCCTCGCCGCCGCCGTAGCCGCAGGCATATTCGCCCGCGCCATAGGCACACTCTCCGACGGCTTCACCCGCCGCCGCTGCACCGCCTCCAGCCACTCTATCACACCAGCCGTCTCCGGATTCCGCAGCAGCTCGTTGCTCGCCACCCACTCTCTTCCCCTCTCGCCAGCCTGATACACCGTCCGCCGGTTCACATACCCACCCCTCGCGTATGGCACCGGCTCGCTCGCTATCGCCGCAATCTGCAGCGCCGTCAGTGCCGCCACCACCGCGCTCATCGCCGGAGCCGCAGGCGTAGGCGTCGTGGCCCACACATTCATGATAGCCAGCGCCCCATTGATAGCCGCCTGCGCTATATTCATCAGCTTCTGCCGCTCAAACTGCTCCACCTCCATCTCCTGAGACTTCTTCGTCAGCTCCTCGTCCAGACCCTGTTTCCGCTCGTTATAAGTCTCCTGGCTGATGATGCCCTTCTCCAGCCTCTCGTCCAGCAGCTCCACCTCCTCGTCGTGACGCTTCGTAGCCTCCTTCAGCTCCCGCTCACCGATATTGTCCAGTATCGTACCTATCGACGAGAAAGCATCCATCATCTTCTCCGTCACCGACTGGAAAGCCTCCGCCGCCTCCTTCGCCGCCGCCATCAGCCGCCGATTGTCCGCCAGCTCCTCCTTCTCCTTTTTTACAGCCTCGATCTTCTCCGCCTGCTCTTCCAGCGTGGCAATATTCGCCTTCCGCATATTCAGCTCCGTCTGCAGCTGCTTCGCCAAGTCAGGATCCTTCTCCGCCTCCAGACGAACCTCCAAAGCCTCCGCCATATCGCGTTCGGCATTTCTTGCAGCCGCAATCTTGCCCATCAGAGCGTCATACTCCTGCTCTATCGCCCGCATATCCGACAGATACTCCTTCCGGCTCCGCGCCATGCCGCTCTCTTCCTTTCCACTTATGTAGCCGCTGATGTCCACAGAGCTATCTACTTGCGTCATGGCCTCTATGGCACGCTGTTCGGCAGTCTGTTTCATCTCCTTCCGTAGCTCTCGGTATTGCGCCACCCTCTTCCTTAGTTTTTCTGCTGCCTCCTCATCGACCTTCGCCATAGCCTCCGCATCCTGCTCCCACTGCTCCACCTGCTGGTCCATACTCCTCATGCTCTTCTCGAAGTTCCGAACCGCCTTGTCTATCTGGTCCAGATACTCGTTGCCGCTCCCCTCTCGGTTAGCCTCCCGCAGCTCCGAAAGCTTGCGCCGGCTCTCATCTATGACCTTCTGAAACTCTCGGTGCTTAGCCATGTCGCCAGCCCCAAGCAGCTTGGCATAGCTCTGTGCCGCCTCGCCTTCAAGCTGCGACGGATCGCTCACGGCATAAGCCTTTAGCATAGCCTCCTCCTGCTTGGCTATTTTCTTGTCTATAGCCTCAATACTCTTAGCCAGCCCCGTCAGCTCGCGCGCGTTCAGCTCCTTTATCAGCTCGTCATTCTTCTTCAACACCTTGGCCTGCTCCTCCAGCCGCTTCATATATTCCTCGTGCCGCTTCTTGGCAGCCGCCGCACGCTTCTTGCGTTCCTCCTCCGTCAGCCGCTCCTGTTCGGACATTCTCTGCTTTTCCTCCAGCTCTGCCTGCATGGCCTTCTGCTGCTTCTCGGCATCCCCTGCCTGATCCTCCGCACCCTCCTTGCTCTCCTTCCTCAACTGTTTGAATTTCTTGATTAGCGTGGTGACGATGCCCACCACCAGTCCTATGGCGGCAAACACCGCCCCAAAGGGGTTGGCACGCAGTGCGGCATTCAGAGCGTGGGTGGCCGCCGTAAGGCCGCCCGTGGCCACGGTCTGAGCTGTGATTACTCCAATATGCACAAGCCTTTGTGCCTTCTCCCACAACATCAATGCCTTCTCTTTATACTTGACAGCAAGATAGCCTATAACAGCCCCTGTCAAGGTACTCATCACAACCACATTTTTCTGTAAATAATCAATAATCTTCGACAAGATAGAGGCCGTTTCTCCAATCACGCCTGCTGCCGCTTCTATATATGGCATCAAAGTCTCGCCCAGTTCAACAGAAAGGTCTTCCAACTTATTCTGCAACTTCTCCATCCGCGCCGCCGAAGTCTCGTTCACCGTAGCGTATTCCTCGCCTATACTCGTCGCCTCTTGCAGCTGCTCGTTAGCTAAGGCCTGCGCCTCCGCAACAGCCTCCGTCTGCGCCGCCAGCGTCGAAAGCATCTGCGTCGCACCACTCCCCGTCATACCCATATCCACAAGCCGCTGCACCATATCGTCCATCGCCGACCCCTGCATATTCTGAAACAACGCCAGCAACGCCCCATTCATGTCCGTCAACGCCAACTCCGTAAAATCCTTCACCGCCATACCTGCCGCCGACGCAAACTCCTCCGGCTTCTTAAAAATCTGCATAATCAGCTTGCTCATAGCCGTCGCACTACTCTCCATACTGATATTCGCCTGATCAAGCACACTCGCAAAACCCAGCACATCACCAGCCGACAGTCCAGCCGCCTGACTCACGCCCCCCATACGGTTCAGAAAGTCCACCATATGCTCCGCCGACGCCGACGAAGCTGCACCCAACGAATTCAACGCCGACCCTATCGACTGCATCTGAGCACCTATGTCGCCCGTATTTCGCTTCAACTGCCCCGTAGTCTCCTCATAAATAGTTGCCAGCTTACCCACCGTAACCATAGCCCCCTTGCCCAAATCATCACCCAACGCCACATTAATCTCATTCGCACTCTCCACAAAACCCGCCACAGCATCCACTCCCGTGAGGCCCAGCTTGCCAGCCTCCGCGGCCAGCTCGTTCAGCTCCTTGCGCCCCGTGCGGGTGTCAATCTTCTTCAGCCGCTCGTTCAACCGCTCCACCTCGCCCGCAGTCATCCCCGTAGTCTTCTGCACGGCGGCGTATGCGTCGCTCATTGATGCGGCTGACTTAATCCAGTTGTCAGGAGTGCCGAGATCTTGTAGGCCAAGATTCCGCAGCCCCTTGTTTATCTTGTCCAATGTCTCTTTTGCCGTACCTCCTATGCTCTTGGTTCTTTCCTCCAAGCCCTCCAATGCCTTTCGCTGCTCGTCTATGACGGTTTTGATCTCCCGCATCTTAAGCGAGGTCTGTATATAGTCCTCGCTACCGATTTCACATAAACGCTGATGGTTTCGCAGTTTGGCGAGTTCGGCTTGTAGGCTCTTCAGTGTTGAGTCTACCTGTTTGCCGTTCACGTATATCGATACGGTTTTGGATAGTCCTGATTTTGCCATATCATTTATTTTTAATATCTTTGCCAACAATATTTTACCTTATTGACTCTATATTTATTATTTCTAAAAAAAACTTTTTAACATCATGGGAAGACCATACAATGACCCCGTAAGGGAATGGCGCCGCGAATGGATAGAGTATAATTTAGACCAAAAACTCCAAAGAGATCTGTCTAAAGAGCGGGAAGAAAACAGGAAGCGAGAAAAAGAAAAGGCAGACGAAATATGGAAAAATATGTCTGATAAAGAACGCAAGGCGTTTATGATTGTATATATTATTTTGGGCCTGTTGATAGGAGGAGCATTAATATATTTTTTTGCGATAATGTAATTAAAACGCCCTATAATGCGCTGCAGGTTCGTAGCCGACGTCTCCATTGCCACGCCGCTCTGGCTCAGCACCGAGGCATAACCCAGCACAGCGTCGGCACCCAATCCCGCCTGCGTCGCCACGCCCGCAATCCTCTGCATAAAATTCACCATGTCGCCCTCGCTCGCGCTGCCTGCCGCGCCCAGCGAGTTGATGGCCGAGCCAATAGCCAGCATCTGCTCCTCCACACCCTTGCCGTCCAGTTGCTGCGTGGTCTGCTGGAAGAGGTTGGCGAGTTTGCCGATGGTAACCATTGCCCCGCTGCCCAGCTCGTCGCCCAACGCCACGTTTATCTTGTCAGCGGCAGCCACAAAACCGCTCACGGCCTCTACACCGCTGATGCCCAGTTTTCCCGCCTCGTAGGCCAGCTGGTTCAGCTGCTCGCGGCTCGTGCGGGTGTCCATCTTCTTAAATTCCTCATTCAGCAGCTTCACCTCCTCCGCCGTCAGCCCCGTAGTCTTCTGCACCGCCGCGTATGCATCACTCATCCTGCCCGCCTGGTCAATAGCGCCCCCCAAATTACCAAGGTCAGCCCCGAAAATATTCAAAGTATACTTTACACCCGTAAGAACACCACCAACATCGGCAAGGGTTTTTATTAATCCCTTGTGTTTCTGTTCCAACCCTTTCACCGCCTCTGCTTGTTCATTAAGAACCTGCTTAATCTCACGAATTTTTAACGACTTCTCAACATAGTCCTCGCTACCTATAGTAGCCAGCCGCTGCTCGTTTTGCAATTTGCGCAATTCAGACTGTAGCGACTTCAGCGTGCTGTCCACCTGCTGCCCGTTCACATATATCGATACGGTCTTGTATAATGCACCTTTTGCCATAAAAAATAAATTTATGACAAAAGTAAAAGAAAAACCGTATCCAATTAGGGACACGGTTTTGTAATAAAGATTGTAACGCTATATTAAAAAATATATACCTTGCTATCAAGTTTGTGATGTAAAAACCTTCATTATCAACTCTTCTATATTTGAAGGGATTATTATTTGCCTTGGCTCAGAAAGTTTAATCTCTTCTACAATATAGTGTTTTTCAATACTTCTTCGCATATACTGGAAAATCTTCCCATAAGAGGACCCATCAAATACATCTCCGCCACTATGATAGATGTCAAAAGATTCGCCGACCTTGCTATGATATAATCCAGAAGAAATCACACGAGCAGCATGAGACCACCCCTCGCTCACTTCCTCACGACTCAACGGATCATAAAATGGCGATACCTTATATAATGCCACTTTATCATAGCCTTCAACGTCAGCATCGTCTTCGCACAACTCGAAACCTACAGCCTCAAATGCTTCGACAAGAGACTTTGGTCTATAATCCTGGGCAACTCCTTGAGGCCACCATTTCTTGGGACTATTCAATATATAGTCCACCCAGCGGTCATCAAACCCCATAGCCCATGCAATACAATTGTAGCCTCGGTCTTGGGGGCTGTGAATCTCGAATTGCTTATCAAAACGAAGCCCGTCGAAATGGGTTATAAGCTTATTCCTGTTTTCCTGAGTATTGAGAGCCATAAATCGCACGACTGCTTTAGAGGAATAAAACCCGGATACTTAATAGGGTGGTCAAAGATGATGTCAAGGGCATAAACCAAATCAGTAGGCCCTTTCTTCAATTCTTTATAAATATAGGGAACCGCACGGCGCCCCATATTCACTATCTCACGAAAATAGGCATTATCCACATTGCTAACTGAACAAAGTTCATTCTCTGCCTTAAATGACGCATAATTACTATTGAATATACTGGCATCCGTAGACTGGCTCAGATCCAGTTCTAACGGTTCCTGGCCAGGGGCGGAACTCATTGCCGACATCTGGACGTACACACCTTCTTCCTGTGGACGCTGATGTAGCTGCTCTCCGGCAGCGGTTGTCAATCGGTATTCTATACTTGTTGCCATTACCCTATTTTTTTTCACCCCCGTTTTTTTACATTATATGAATATGTCGCCAAGGTTTCTCCGTCAATTACTATAACCACTTTATGACTCCCTTCCTTTTCTATAGGGAACCCCTGAAGGTCGGCGGCAAATGTGATGTACGACACTGTATCCGGTGTATGTTTGACATCCAGCTCTACTACCTTACCGGCCTGGCTGGTGTGTGGTCGGACTGTATCCAGTGTATGTTTGACATCCAGCTCTACTGTAAGATCTACTGGCAATCTATTCCCGTCAGGATCCAGAAAGTTTATTGCCATATTATTGGTACCTTTGTTTTTCGAGTCAACCTGGATACGCATGGCCACCCCAAGCTTTATGCGGCATGGCAGCGTTTCGGGACTAATAGTGGTCAGAGCCCCCACAATGGTCAGTTTGCCATTGTAATTGTAAGCCCCATCGCACAATGTAAACAATTCGACTCTCATACAGGTGTTTGTTTTATTACGATAAATGTACAAATCTGGACATGCAAACGTACAAAAAAAACGTGATTGTCAAGAAAATATTGCGTGTGTTGAACATTTAATATAAAAAGAAAACATAAAAACACAATATCGGTGTATTTCCATCCACCAAATTTATTCCTTCGCACGCATATCATCTATTATGCTGTTCCATTCTCGAATATCTGCAATAATTTCGCTATCCAACTCCGTTGGCAACAGACTCATTATTCGCACCCTGTCAAACAATATTCCTGTTTTCCGTGTCCTCTCTTCCCATTGTTCAGACTCGGATATGGCTTCCGACACAAAAAACATTTTTATCGGATCCGATGTCGGTTGATATGTCGAGTAATTTCTGAAAAAATCAACCGGGTTCAATGTCGGTGCCATCGTGTTCCAACTTGTCCCAGTCTTACATTGGGCAAAACCTATCAACATTGAATCCTTCTTGTCGTAGAACGGATTCCATACAACAACATCAACACCCACATCCTTCTGATGCCCGTTACTGCCAATAGGATCTTTATATGTGGCCCGGTAATTTAACCGATGCAACAATTCTTTAACCTTATCCTTGAAAGACCTGTTTTCTGAAGTGCCCAAAACCATAGATTTTGCCCCACTGCCAAAATAGCATTCGCAAATATTTCGAGACAATTTCTCAAATAGTAATGAGGCATCTTTCCCTCCTTCTCCAAACCTACGATATTGATTCATATTTACCCTTGTTGCATAAAGCAAATACTTGTAAACATCCCGTACAAGTTCTCCGCACTGGACATTTATTTTTAACAAAGATGTCTCTTGAATGACAAATGGATAATGCCCAGCACTATTCCGTTCTCTCCTTACGAGTTCACAAAACACTGCTGTCAGTCTATTTCTTATTTTATCGTCATCATCATCTACGCCATTAAAATTTATTTCATCTGATTCTTTACAAAAAAAACTTCTTGCTGATTCAAGCGAATACATTCCCTCTTCACTTGACAAACATTGTATCTCGATGAAATCTGCCAATTCCGATATGTCATCATTGATACTTGGGTTGGAATCAATCTTATATCTGGACATATCTATTCTGATATACGATTAGCCTTAGAGGGATTATTCCTTTGATATATTTTCTCCATCCCCGAATACAAAGCATCAGCCGTATCCGCTATCGTCCCTGCTGTACGTAAGACTTCCTCCTCTCCCTTATAGTATGTAGAATTAGCTAACGCTTTTTGCAGTGCTATTTTTGCGTTAACGAGCGATGTATACAATACAGATGATCCTCCCAGCGAAATCTCGTATGCAGTATCAAGCGAGGAGGTGCTTCGTAATGCCTCTACCGACTCCATATTCTTCAGCACGGCATCAAGATGTTTTAGGTCTGGATTTTGAGATTTAATTACTGGAATTATATCATTAGATCTACTCCCATAGAGCCATGTCATCACTTCTCCCAATTTGTCATTATGATCCCCCTGGATTTCAATAGAACCGTCTGTATTCAGAGACAATCCCATATAATCTCTAAATCCCTCATATCCTATGGCCGTGTATAAATGTGAGAAAAAAATCCGCCCGCTATATGTATCCTCCGATTTAAACCCAACACGTTTTTCGGCTTCCCTAATAACCATCAATCCCTGATATAGTTTCCTTACCGTATTATTCGTATCGCCAATCTGTTCGGCAATCTCTGCCAGAGTCATTCCAAAATTTTCATGTACAGATGCTATATATTTCGCCTTGGCATACGAACCCCATTTTGCTGCTCCGTTCACATGTTTGAATCCAATATATCTCCAAGCCTCTTCTCTTCCTGAAAGTTCGATAACAGGTATTCCTTCTTCAAGTTTTTTTCGCTTATCGTCGCTTATTTTGGAAAGAAAACGGTTCATGCCGGAGTTTTCAACCAGCTCTGGATGAAGTATCGCCTTCACGGCGGCCAAACGCCTATTCCCTTCAACCACCACCATCCGGCCATTCTCATTTACTGCATATACGGCCTCGTGGTCAAAAAAACCATGGGCTAAAATGGACATGACTATCTCGTCAACAGCCATATATCTCCATAACAAATTCAGGATTTTTTGTTCTGGAGTGGCATAGGTGATATCGAACTCCACCATACGCGGATTCTCTATATCAAAATACAAATCCGTCTCCTTTAGAACTTTTATTTGATGTGTCATCCTATTATGAATTGTGGATTATTAAGCATCCTTATGGATTGTCTATAATTCAAATTGTTTGAAAATATAAGAAGTTCTTCTCCTATGCGGTTTGACGTGCATTGGGATAATTGATATTTTATCTTTTCTTGCCCGATGTACAATGATAAAATATACTCATGATTGTCGTAGGATACTATCCATGGATTATTCAACCTTTTCGAAGCCTCAGAAAGTTGCCTATGATCATTATCACTATAGAAATTCATGTACAAATTTGACCCCTTCTGATAATACGGAGGATCCATATATATTAAAATATCGCCTGTACGATCAATGTCAACCACAAAATCCACTCCATCAAGATTCGTCAGGTGTATCTTTTCTCGGTAACGTTGTATTTTTTCTATTCGTTCAATTAAATCCTTTTTATTAAATCTCGCATCAATGCAGTATCTCCCCGTTTGTTTTTTCCCGCCAATGATACCACCCTTTATAACACCTGAAACATTTGTCCTGTTCAAGAAAAAAAAAGCCTTCGCTTTCTCAAAAAAATCAGCATCGTCAGCCTCTATAATCTTTCTGTATTTTTCCCATGAGGCCACATCAACCTGAACACTATCTATCCATCGACAGAAATCTTCGCCTCGGTTCAACACTGAATACCAGAAAGAATAGACTAATGGATCCAAATCATTCAGATGAATCTCTCTCACCATATTGTCAAACAATAAATGTAAGGCAAGACCTCCGCCGCCGGCATAAGGCTCCGCATACGCCACTCCCACCATGTCATTCTCTACCAAAATACTGGCAAAAAAAGTATAAATACAATTTTTGCCGCCAGGATACCTCAATGGAGAATATAAAGTCTTTTGCATTTGAAGCTTTGTGGGTAGGCTCAGGCTTTCTAAAACATCCAAATTTAGACTTGCAAAAATACAAAAAAAAATGAAATACAGAAAAAAATTATCCCACGCCCCCCATCACCGCGCGAATCACCCTCCCGCCCTGGAACTCCGCCACAGTCCGCACCAGCTCCTCCTCCTTCATCTTCAGCGCACCGCTCAGCCAGTCGCTCATCGTCCGCCGCGTCATATTCGCCAGCCCCCTCGGAGTCCCGCGCCCCACGCCGTACTCCCTGAAAATACCATGCACTGGAAACCGGAAACCCACGCCCTCAAACTCACCCGCCGACATCACAATCCGTTGCCGCACATTCCCTCGCAGCCTCTGCTCCGTCTTGCCAGCCTTCGGCCCGCTCTTATACGTGTGGCTCCGCCGCTTACCCTTCACCATCGCAGCCGCCCGTGCCGCCGCCAGACTCTGCACCGCCGCACTCCATTGCGCCATCCTCCGGTTATACTCCGTCTCCGTCAGCACACCCCGTCGGCCCGTAAAAGAATCCCTTACAACAACATTCTTCGCCATAACACTTCTGGTAAATCATTTCTTCACGCCCCACGCCAGCAAAGCACACAGCAACAGCGTCACCACAACAACAAACCACGGCTCCCTATACCACGGCACCCGAGCCGACACCTCCTCCTTCACAGTCTCCCTCACCTCAACAACCACAGGCACCGAGTCCCGCACAGTGTCATGCACCGCGTGGTAGCGGTCCCGCCACTCGCGCACCACCACCCGCACAGTGTCGCCCGTAGCCGAGTCAATCACCCTGTCAGTCTCCACAAAGCGAACCTCACGCACCGTATCCGTCCGCACAACAGTCTCCACACGAGGCACCTCCACCGGCACCTCCCTGACCACCTCCAAAGCCTGCCGGCACCCAGCCATCGCCAGCAGGCAAAAAAAGCCAAAAACAAAAAGAAACTTTTTCATAAAACTTTTCAAAGTTCAAAAATTCCAATCCCGCTCATAGAACAGCCTAGAATAGCCTAGATCCTCCTATAATAGCCTATCCACCACTCACCATTCACAACCCCTTCAGCATCCTTCTCAGCTCCGGCTGCGGATGCGGATCCCTCCGCAGCGCGTCGATGCTGCTCATCAGCCGCACCACCACCGCGCCATGCTCCGCCTTCAGCCTCAACAACAAAGACCGCAACCCCTCAAGCTGCGCTTCAGGGTAATACTCATAATGCACCCACCCCTTAAACGGGCGGCACGTGCAGAACTCATACGGCACCCGCACCCACCGGTAAGGCCTCAGCGGACGCAGCTCCGTGCCCTCGTCCGACACCCTCACCGCCAGCCATCCCAGAGAGCCATTCGGCTTGCGCGCCAGACGCACAGGCCCCCAGTTATCCAGAGCCACCACCATCGGCTGACCGCTCTCAGGAATCCTCAGCTCCAGCACCTCGCCTTCGCGGCTCACCCTGTAGCACACCGTGGAAGACCTCTGCGCCTGCCAATTACAAATAACAATCTCCATATCCTATTCAATTTATAACTTCCAATTTTCACCTTTCACCTCTTCCGCCCCGCAGCCTCATTCAGCTGAAACATCACACTCCCCACACTCAGCCCCATCAGCTTCCCCTCCTCATAGAAATGGTCACTCAGCAAATGACGGCTCACCGTCAGCCACGACACACCCTGCCGCCGCTCCGTGCCGTCCGCCTTCCCCTCAGCATCCACAGCATCCAGGTCGCCCTTAGCCCCGCCGCCCTTCGAGCCCGCCGCCAGCTGGAAAATCCTCGGCCACCGCCTCGCAAACCCCAGCCGCAGCGCACGGTAATTCAGCGCCACCGCCTCCAGCACAGCCCTGTCAAGACCCCTGATAGCCGCCACACGCTCCCCTGCACCATAGCGGCTGAACGCCACACGCCTGTCCGACTCCCCATCCCAGTCCGCACGCTCCGGCCGGTACAGCACCGCCGCCACCTGCTCCCACAGGCCAGCCTCCGCATACGAGTCAGCATACACAAACTCCTCCCACGTCAGCCCGTCAAAACCATCCGACGGCCCCAGCAGAGTCTGACCCTCCTGCCTCAGTTCCAGCCGGCGCACAATCAGACGGTCAATCCCCTCCGGGTGCAGAGCAAAAGCAAACCATCGCTCCAGCGCATACCAGTCCGCAGGCATAAGCAAGTCAGCCACAGCATCCTCCATCCCCATCCACGCCTTCATCAAAGCAGGCACCACACGCCCCGTGTCCGGCTGCAAAGCACACAGCATCACCAGCTGCTCCTGCGTCACCTCCGCCCACGACCCAGGCACCTCATACCGCCGACCCCCAAAAAACTTAGAATCAACACGAAAAACATTCATACTTCAACCCTCAATTTCCAACAAGGCTCCTCCGTAGTCTCAAACTCCACCCTATACCCCACATAGCGGTTCCCCTGGTTATCCATATAAGAACCCGTAATCGACTCCGTATCAATCGCAAGAAACGGACTGGCAGCCGAGCCGGCCTCATCAATCAGCCGCCGCACAATATCATCTCCAATCGACTCACACTCACTCATACGGTAAACGATATCATCATAGTCATTCAGCTGGTCATACTTCTGGCACACAATAAAAGCACCCTGGCGGCACTTCCTCAGACGAGGAGCCGCCCACACATACCCCACCGTAGAGCCCTCCAGCACCAGGCACGGAAACCTCACGTCGCTCCTGAACTGTTTAAAAAACTCCTCCACCTCGCCCCTGAAAAAATGACGCTCCGCAGCCGAGTGCCGCAAAGCACCATGCTCCTCCGCAATCCGTCGGAAATAAGCCGTAATATCATTCAAAACATTCATATAAAACCAAATCTGTTAAGTAAATGTGCAAAATTAGTTTACATATAGTCCAACGGCCTGAAAGGCCATAACTCACTTAGCCCAGGGCAACGCCCTGGGTATAAAACGCCACTCCTTTTCGCCCTGTAAGGGCAAAAGCATAAAACCTCCGTTCATGTAGTCTATTTTTGACCATCTAATTATCTGTTATCTGTGATCTGTGATCAGAGCGTGGTCGCTTGTCCCCTTTCTGATCACTGTTCACCGTTCACTGTTCACTGATCACAGTTCACTTTCTGTTCACCGTTCACTGTTCACTTTCTGATCACTGATCACCGTTCACGCCAGAAAACTTTTCTTTCCCCGATTGTCCCTGCGCCCCGTGCTATGCTCATGACCGTCCGAGCCGCCAATATCCCTAATCTCCGGAAAACGAACAGAATCAGCCTTCATCGTCCGAACAGCCAGCCCGATATACTGCTCAGCCCTCGTCCGGTAAGCATTACTCTGCAAAGCCAGCTCCGCCTCCGTAGCACCCTGGCGGACCTTGCCATCCGAGGCCCTCTCGCCGCTCACCTTCACCCCCTCATGCGTCACCTGCAAGCCCAGCAGAGGAATAGCCTCCGCCATCGCCCACAAAGCCACAAACATCCTCACAGCACGCAGCACCACCGCAAAGCGGCCGCCACCTGCATCCAGCGCCAGCTCCGCCTTCAGCGCCGCCAAAGTCCGCTCGCCAATGCGAAACGGCAGCTCCATCCCCTCCGCATCACTAATAAAATCACGCAGCCGCGCAAACACACGCATATCACCCCCAATATTAGTCAAAGCCTGCATCTCGTCAGTATTCGCAATCAGACTGTCCGCATTCACCGAATAAAACCGCGAAGCCCTAAACTGCGGGAAAACCGCAATATTAGCCTCCACAAACCTCAACAAATCATTCAGCCTCTCGTAGCCCTGCCGGTGCAAACTCTCCCGCAGCGCCTCCGCCTGGTAGCGATACACACGGTTCTCCCCGTTAGCATCACTCAGGCCCGTGTCCGAAAACTGCACCGCCAGCTGGTCAAACGAATCATAATACGCCAGCCTTATCAGCGCAAACTGCACCATCCGCACCGCCTCGCGCCACAAACCCTGCACCTCCGGCGCCACGCCGCCGCCATCAGCATAAAAAGCCGCCAGCGCGTCAAACAACGGCTGCCCCGTCAGCGGCAGCACATAATCACGCTCCGCCGTAGCCAGCGCCGGACGCAGCGTCGCAAAACTAACATTCACATTCACCGGCAGCGCCTCCTTAAACTCCCTCCCGTGGTCATTCCGGCTCTCCGAAAAAAAATGCACATCAAGCATATCCTTCAAAATTCAAAATTCAACCTTCAAACTTCCCAGCCCGCCTAGAATAGCCTAGAACCTCCTAGAAAAGCCTATTTCAACATTCAAAACTCAACTCTCCACCTCCTCCACAGCCTGCCCCGTATTCAGCGTCGTCAGAATCGTCTCGCGGTAGCGCAGATCCAGACCCACACCAAGATTAAACTCCAGCATCATCCTGATAGGGTCAAGCACCTGCTGCTTCTCAATATACGTCGTAATAACACTCACCAGAAACGACTCCCTTATATCACTCCCGCTGCCAGCCCCGCCAGCGTAAGCCCCGCCAGGCATACCGGCACCCAGCACACTCGGGTTAATCATCATCGAAAACAAAATCTCCGAATTCGCAGCAGCACTCGTCGACAGACGCTCACTCGCGTCAATCTCATTCTTCAACCGCTCAATACTCCACTTATCCGCCTCACGCCCCGCGCCGCTCGTATAACTCGTAATCAGACTCTTCGACACATTCTCATCCCCACACAGATTCTCCTCCAGCTGATCCACATACTCGTCAATCGCCGCCTGACGCTCCTCCTTCGTCTTATAATCATTCTTCGGAAAACGCTCCGTCCAGAACGACGCCGGAATCTGAATATGCCACATCAGACTCATAGCGTTAGCATAGCTACGTTCAAGAAACCGTGGAATCTTCTTCGCCACATCAACCCAGCCGCTCCTATACGCCGCATCCCAGTCCGGAATACCGTAAAAATCATTATTACTATAATAATTCTTAATCCTCGGAAACGCAACCACCCTCCCCGCAAGCTCCCCGCGCTCACGCATCACCTCCAAATCATAAAACGGGTCATCCTCATCCAGCATCCTGATCACCTGCGCCGACCCCTCGTCAGGCATCTGCGAGTCAAAATTCGGAAACACACACAGCCACCCCTTATCCCGCGACACACGGCAGTGACGCGCATTCCGCAAAATCAGCCGCGCCACACGGCTCCCGTCACGGTTAAAATACAGCAGCGGAAAACAATTCCCAAACTTAAACAAATCCCTGAACCCACACGCGATAAACTGCCGAGCCTCATACCCTTGCAGCCACTCGTTAGCCTCCGTCACAGCCGCCGCCATCGTAGAGTCAGCCCCAAGTGGCCGACCTCCGGCCTCCGGCAAACACGCCACAACACCCTGGCCGAAACTCGTCCGAGTCTTAAACCCGATAGCCGTGCTCAGCACACCCGTCGAGCCAATAATCCGCACAGCCTCGTCAGGGTAGCGGTTCCCCTCCCCCCACGACACAAACTCCCTCTTCCCAATCCAGAAACTCTCCCTCGGATCCTCCGAAGCCGAAAGCCCCTTAGCCTTAGTAACAGCAAAAATCCTCTCACTCGCAAACGCCAGCGGCGTGCCCTCCCTGTCATACAAAACATCCATATTTCAAAAATCAAAATTCAACATTCAAACTTCCCAGCCCGCCTAGAATAGCCTAGGACCTCCTAGAAAAGCCTAGAATAGCCTAGGTTAGCATAGAATAGCCTATTTCAAAATGCAAACTTCAAAATTCACATCTTCACCCTCATCCCGTCAAACTCCCTGATATTATCAATCGACACCGCCGCCACATGCCCCGTCCGCTGCCCGTGGCAGTCGCACGGCTGCACCCCGCGCAAACGGTTCCGCTTCATATCCGCCGTCAGCCCGCACGTAAACGCATAGGCGAAATAGACAACCTCCCCGTTCTTCTTATAAAACTGTATCGAATACAGCCTCCGCCGCACCACGGACCCGCCGCGCCCCTCCGAAGCCGCGCCCTCGCGCTCCTCCATCAGCCGTAGCACATCAACCCTGCGGATACACTTCTTCTCTCCCACAGAGAGAACAGGCGGCTCAGAGTTACAGGCGGCCAGCCCGACATCCTTCAAAACATCATTTTCCATAGTGGGCTGGTAGGAGTCCCCTCCATCCAGCCCCAGGGCAGGGGGTGTTCAATTAGGCCCCGTGTCTCAGTCACCCGATTCGCGGCGGCGGGCATCCCAATCTCAGGCCTCTAAGGTTGTGGTCGGCGGCAGGTCCCCCCGCCGCCGACCCTCGGTGAGCAACCACCGTTCAAGCGAGGTTTTTTTTTTGAACGCAGATGCAAAGATACCACCCCCATCGCACAACAGCGGGGACAGCCAGACCCATAAAAACCAAGCCAGCCACCAAAATAACATCCCCAAGCCCCACCACCAATCCAAAACCAAACCATCCAACCCCACCACTCAAAAAAAACACCACCCAAAAACAACCCATAACCACCACCCAAAAAAAACAACCCATAACCACCACCCAAAAAAAACAACCCATAACCACCACCCCAAAAACAACCCATAACCAACCACCTATTCACGAAAAAAAGCTAAAAGCCTGTATTATGTGAGCATTTTTCAAAAGAAACACAATCCATCCCCCCCGTCAGCGGGGGCTCGCCCTATCCGTAGGTTTGCGCAAATGGGGATGAAGACAAGCTATATGTGATTGGGGTTGGCCAAATTTGTATGAATTAGGTCTACCCATTAACATCACCTATCTCAATGTGCCAAAACGGATGACGGCTGGTGCAGGGTCTCCTTGGAGTCGTTGCCCCCACTTAGTCCAGATGAGTTTGTCAACAGCATCTGAGAAGTGTGTCGCTTCTTCTGGGAGAACCCCAGACGTTGGTCTCTCTGAAGATTTATCTTTGGAAAGCCGTCCGTCGTGGTTTTTAACTCGTGCATTGTTCATGGATATGAGTGTGTAGCGGCATCGATCACCATTGATTCTAAAGCGAGGCAAACTATCATCTTGTTCGGCGAGTATCAGTCCCCAAAGAAGGTATTTGTCACTTTGTGGTGGCTCTATACCTGGGTGTTGGTGTGTTTCGACGGACCAGCCTGCGGCTTGGAGAAGGGATATGGCAATCTGGTTGTAAGTGGCAGCGTTGATGGCAGCGGGATTGCGATGGTCGCCATAGCGGTCTTTGTAATAGTGTAATTCACGGCAAGAGTGATGTTGATAGTGAGCTGTGAACTGAGAAATAAGATCTTGTATCATTATGTTGCTGCCTCCATCAGGCTTTACAAAGAATTCGTTTATCTGAGTCTGACATGGGGTAGATGTTGCCATTTGTTGATTGAAATCCCAGTGTCGTTCCTGCATGACGACCATGAGTGAGATGGATGACCCCCAGTCGAAAGCTATTTCAAGTGGGGCAGTGGGATCGCAATCGCGGTCTATAAGTGATGACTGCGCAGCTTGGTCAAGAAGGTGGAAACCCGTGCGTTGAGCCTGATTGAGAAGTCTGTCCGTGTCATAAAAATTGTAGTAGACGTGTCTGTTTTCCTGAAGCGAGTAGAATCCGTCATCGACTTTATCATAGTATAAATTCATGATTTCGATCATAAATACAAGATGAGGCAGCCGTCGTCGGTTTTGCAATAGGTAGTCAATCCCCAGCAAGTTCAGATTGTCAAAAGCGTTAGAGAGAGTAAAAAGCACGCCTTCCTTCGACACGAATGGACACATTTGTTGTCGGAGACGGCTGATTTCGTTCCATTGGAGGGTGAACTGTCGGCGAAGATCTTGGCGAGTGCAGCCAGAGTTATTAGGGTCACGGTATTGTTCTGCGGTGTTGAGGAGTTCCATTTGCTGTGCCACAATTCGGTTCCATAGGTCAAATATCCTTATGCCACGCTCGCGCAGGTAGTAGTCGGCATATTCCAGCACCCATCGCCCCTCCTTGCTTACGGGCATAGAGGTAGAGTATTTGGCTCCGTGATGCATGGACACTTTCTTTTGCCCACGGCTGAAAAATTCCAGATTACCTCGGTTTGTAGGTGATACCTCGTTGTTATATTGTTCCCTGTTGATAAGTAGAGCCTCGTCAACGATTTCATAGTCCACATTGGCACCACGTCCGCTGCCTGGCTCAGACTGAGAAATCATAGCGAAACGCGTCCCGTTAGAAAAAGAGATGACATTGTCAAATTTATTCAAAACCTCTATCGACGGACGGAACCAGCTCGGTGGCCTACGCCCAATAACATAGTTCACATCCTTCTGGTAACCTATCTGTTCCAGCAGTTTGAGACTTGAAGGCAGCGTCCTAGTCAGCAGCTGCCCGAAAGTCTTTCCCGTCAGAGCCACCACCGCCCCCGGCATCTGACGCACAATCTGGTCCATCTTAAAGCCAATGTCAAAACTCTTCCCCGTGCCACGACCCTCCACGCTCACCTCCGTATGAGCCTGCAGCAGCAGTTTCGGCAGCTGCGCCCTATTCCCCGAAATATTGATTTCCATACCGCAAAGATAGCCACAATCCGCCTTTCCCAAAGGGACGGCTATCCCTTGCCCCTGCCCGGCAGCAGCTTCGCCGCAGGGTCGAGCCGGCGGATAAGCCCCCCGTACAGTTTAATCTCCTCACGGTTCAGGTATCGTGCAGAAGATGCACGGCTGTGAACATGGTCATAAGATTGAATATGCACAACGCCCTTCCTGCAATCGCCGTGCTTATGGCTCCAGTCTAGGTCAACAGAAGGAGTCCCGTTATGGTTAAACAGACGCAGCTGAACAATGCGTCCGCTTTGGTCTGTACGGGCATAGGCCTCAGATGTGTTGGCAAACATTGGGATGCTGTGGCTGCCCGCCTTGTTCGGTTCCAGGACCTTGACAGAAATCCCGTCCACTGCGACAGACCTGCCCACCTGATGCCAGAGGCTCGTCGTATCAATACCGTAATAATACTTCCACCCCCCCATAATCAGTCGTCCAGTCTGTCATAATCAACATAGCCATAGTCCGCAGAACGTAAGAAATCCCACACAGTGTCATATTCCGCAACACAGTCGTTTGCCCTCAAGCGCACAGCCAATAGTTCCACGAGGCCGTTTACCGCCAACGAGAATGTGCCGCCGTCGTTAGTAGCAAAGTCGAGCAAATACTGTGTGCGAAACTCCCTGCTCAGCGTCATTCTGGCGGGATTCTCGCCATCCATCAGCCAGTCATAGCCGGGCTCCCGCCGCTCACGCCATTCCATAGTGTCAAAAAAAACACGTTCCGCATCAGTGGCAGCCTCATTCCGCATCCGGGCAAACAGCGCCTCATCCTCTTCTGGAGGATCCACGCCCATGCGGTCCAGCAGGTCAGCAATCACCTCCCGTCGTTTTTTTTCAACCTCATCGCTACACATTTTTTCATTCATAACAACCTATTTCTCATTATTTCCACCCTCGGTTCTATCCAAGTGATTTCTGCCACTCCCGCCTGCACGTCAAATGGTTTTCCATACAACAATAAGCGAGAAGGACGTTTCCGCTCCACGAGCACGGCAAGACCCTTGACAAACAGACGAGATCGTCTCTCCGTTTTTCTCGCCCCCATCGTGCCAACAGCTATCGTCCCCCCTTCTGGCAATCCATCAAAAGCATAGTCAAAGCTATCTTCCCCCGACCATGAAGCCACAGGCACAACCCCAATACCCTCTCGTTGCCACCATGCCGTCAGAACCCTCGAACGGTAAACATTCCATATTCCCATCGGTCGAGGCAGATCCGCATAAATCGAAAAGTCAGGCCCTGCCACACAGGCACATCCCCTCAATAGTGGCAGGTATCGTCTTGGCTGCCGCCACACCCGTTCAAACTGGTAGTCGTCTAAAAAAAAATGCAGCCCGTGCCATGTCCTCCGCAACGACAGCATCTCGTTAAAACCCGACCACTTTTCCGGTATCCGCCCGCGATAATTCCCCACAACAGGCATCTCCTCCCGCCCCTCAGTGCGAACACAGTCATCCAGCAGACCCGCGTTGCAAAACATATCCAACCTTTCCCTTGTATCCATATCATTTTAACGCATTATCCGCCATCTTATTGCCCTCCCGCCAGCAGCTCCTCCGCCTGCGCCTCGTCTATCTCGCCGCCCACGGCCTGCATCAACGCCTCCCGCGCCGCCGTCGGCAGCCGCCGCAGAGCCTCCTCGCTGATAGAAAAGTTCTGCTCCCCGATGTTGAACTGAATATTCACCGTGTTCCGCTCCATCAGCCTCGGATCCACCATCTGTTCCGGCAGATGCTCAAGATGTCGCTGCAGCGTAGCCAGATTCTTAGCCCTACAGCCTTCCGAGGCATCCGGGTTAGCAATCTGGGCCATCAGACTGTTAAGAAAAAAAGCCTCAACAAAATCTCGCGAATATCCCATATAGCTGCCCCACGTGTGACGCGTAAAATCAATATATCGTGCGGCAGTAGAGTATGACATAGGGCTCCCCTGTTCCTCCATGAGGCTCATCAGCCGCCGTATGGCCGCCCCTCGTGCCGGAGCCTGTTCCAGAATGCCGTAGGCCTTCACACATACAGAAAGCATCTGTTTCCTCTCAGCGTTGAGAGCGGCAGTGTCACCAGTGTTGATATATTGTTTGACAGCCTCGAAATTCGCTTGTTCAAGACTGGACAGACTGTTAGTATCACTCATTTTTCTTCATCCATAATTTAAGGTCAGAAAACCGTTCACCGATTGCCATTCCTTCCTTTCAGTTCCTCCGTCAGCATTGCCAGTTCCGTCCGTTTCTCCCGTAGCAGGCGTTCCAGTTCCGAGCGCCTCGGGCATGGAGGCATTTCGTTAGCCTCCTTCATAACCTTAGTACTCTGGTAGCGCAGCAGGTTCTCATACCGCGTGCAGCTCGTGCGTGCCGAGTGTATGCGCTTAGCCAACGCCAGGTCGCCGATGTCCTTCAGCGTTCCCGTCTGGTCGGCAGCCTCTTTCTCCTGTTCCCCTTCCTCTGCGAAAGTGCCCGTCCGCTCATACTCCTCAATCCTCTCCCACAGCTCCGCGTGACGGGCTATCAGCGGCGCCCGCTCCTCCAGCAGTAGCCGGCGTTTCTCCACAATCTCAGGCTGATTACCTTCGCCAGCCTCATAGAGCGCCGTCGTCAGCCGGCCAATCCTCACCCATAGTCCGCCAGCCTCCTGCCGAGCCGCCGCCACCCGGCTCTCGGCCCCATCTTTCACTGCCTCACCAGTTGTAACCACTGCCTCTTCCCTGGACATGGCATCCTTCGCCAGCCCTCTGATGTCCGCCACCAGTTCCTCCATAGCCCACCGCGGAGCCCGCTGCCGGTAGCTGTGCACCAGGTGCGCGTTGCCGCCATACCGTTCCAGCAACCGCACCCCCTCGTCATAATCCCTTTCCGGATTCGACAGCCATCGTCTCAAATCTTCCATATTCCTCATTTCTTATATTGGGGACATTCCAGACAAACATTCTCCTCCGCCACACTTCACTCAAAAACCTTGTAATACTTGCAAGATTTGTAAGAAAACAGCCCAACCACCGCATTCCCAATCCCATAACCATCTTGCACCACCTGCAATATCCTCTTGCAAACCTGCAAGAGCTTGTAAGAAAACCACCACTTTCTTACAAGTTCTTACACAATTATTACACCATATAATATCCTAACATCCTCATTCTCTGCATTCTTGCAAATCTTACAAATCTTGCACGCCTTTTCCGCCAACAGCCTAAAAAAACTGCCTCAACCGTTACTTGAACTCAAACACTCTATATCCTTTCCGGCCTTTCACTTTTATCAGCACCTGCCCCCTGTTTCCCGTTCGGCAGTAGCTCACATGCACCCACTGGCACTCCGTGCCGTCACCCGAGGCCTCCTCCAGTATCAGCTGGTCAAACACGCCGAGCTCATAGATGATGCGGGCCAGGTGCGAGTTCGTCCGTGCGCTGCCGGCATAGAGGTCTGCCGCCTCGCCCTTGCAGTGCTGGCTGTTCGCCTCGCCACCCACGGCCTTGTTCAGCGCCGCCGATCGGTAGCCGCTCGTCACCATCACCGGCATCCCAAGAGCCTCGCGTGCCGGATCCAGAACCCGCTCGGCCAGCATCGCCAGCGCACAATACTCGTCCGCACCAGGCTTGTTGTCAATCCCGAGGCGCACAGCCGTCTCGCTGCGCGTCAGTTCCTGTAGTGTGAAATATATCATATCTCCTCCTTATCAGTTTCCGTCAAAGGTTCTTCAACCTCCTCCTTTTTTCGCCCTATCTCTATCTTGGTGTCGCCCTTCTGCACCTTCACCTTGTGGCCCTTCTCCAGAGCCTCCGGCAGCTTGGCCAGCGCCGCGAAGGCAAACAACTCGCCCACGCCCGTAAAAACGCTCGGGTCTATCACCCCCGTCGGCGGCATCAGGAAGCCCGCCACTATCAGCCCCGCGCTCGCCAGGCTCATTATCCAAAACACCGTGTTTCCCTTCATAGCCTTTCTGCTTTTACAGGCATGGTGAGCAGCGAGACCAAAAATCCCGCCGCTCCGCCAATGATTAGGTTTAGATAGTCCACCATTGTATCTATTGCATTAATTCAAGCACGGCATTATTAGCCTGGTCCATTTGTTGCGGCTCATTATCAGACGTAAGAAAGTAGCAGAGTTCAACTGCCTGTACACTCGACACAACCCCATATGGGTCGCCTCCTGGTCCAACTCCATCACTATTAGTGAACGAGCCATAAGGGTCTGCGTAGATTCGGTACTCGCAGGTGCCGTCCTCATGCAGCCACCTCTCAATGACGTAAAGCACAGTATCGCTCAACAACGAAAGCGCCGTATCATCGTCAGCCTGAATAACATCCGCATCGTCCGAATCTGGATGCTCACGGTCAATCAAGCCTATGGCACTATTTCTAATTTTCAGTCCATCGGCATACATGGCACTAAAACCGTCATATAGTTCCCTTGACGCTGAGAATACAAAATAAAGTGCCGATGTAGAGGTTATAGAGGAAGACACATTCTGAGCATCTTGTGTGCCATAATCAAAGTGTTCTTCGATAGTTTCAACACGAGTTGTCAAACGCTGTTTTTGTTTGATTAACATCGGAACACTTGCATTGTCATGTCCCTCGAAAACAAGAAACCTGAGTTCTACAATGTCATCAGACAAAAGAACCATGCCCTCTGGAGATTTCAGAATGTAGCGAGCAATACTTCTGTCCTGCTGTGTGTCGTCGGACTGTTCTTCATCAGACACAGAATTGTTTTCCCCTGAAAGTTCTTCCGCAACATCCTCTTCATCGTTCCTTTCGTGTTTTGTTGCAGAGAGAGCCCAACCGCTGCCACCCTCATCATCTTCACTGGCAATAGTCAATTGCTGTTGCTCGCCATTGACAAGGAGACATCCGATAAAGCCAAATTGCAAAGCAGCTGGTGCCGAAAACTCTACAACTTGACATTCTTGGTCCTCGCCTACCATATTGCTCTTGAAGTCGTTTGCCCCAACAACTATGGTGTGAACAACTGCCGCATTGGTTGCAATATCGCTCAACGCCTGTTGCACATCTGACGCGAATTGCTGCATTTCATTAGTAAACGCCTCAATAGGCTCAAGACTCACCTTCGAGGTTTGCAGCGTTGTCTCGCCTGTCTCTTCGTCCGTAACTTCTGCGTAGCCTATGGTGTGGAACTTCGACAGCGAACCATTGTACGCTGGCAGCTCATTGATAGGGATAGGTACTCCCTCTGTATAAGACTGATTTGTAACCATCATATTGTTTGTTGTTTTTGATTATGCTTGTTCGTTATTGATGACGTTAATAGCATTCTGAAGCCGTTGAATTAGGTTGTTCGCCATTTCTGTTGATGCAATAGAATTAACAGCAACTCCGTTAGTCGGCAGCTCCTGTATCTGCTGCCGCATTCTCTCGCTGATGGCTAAGCCAATGTCCTGCGCCGACGACTGACTAACAGTCTCGCCCGTATTGGTCTCAAAGAAGCCGTAGTAGAAATCAACCAGGAACTGGTGTGCCGCCGCAATAGGCTCTATGTAAGGTTGGACGCTTGGCTTGACAAAGGTTGTTTCATTGTAGGCGGTACACTCACGTATAGTATTAGCCACCTCCTTGGTCATATCATAGCAGGCATCGCTCACAGCCACCCACAGCTTGCGTATAAACGTGTCATAGTCCGTTCTTCCGGCTGTGAAGTCGGCAAACACCACCTCCAGCGTGCCAAACACATCCGCTACCTTCTTGCACGCATATTTCTGACCCTTGAAGTAAGGCAGATAGACATTGCAGGCACCTATAAAGTTCTCCAAATCGTCATCCAATTCGCTCGACACCGTGCCATATTCTCCGCCTATAGCATTCATTCCCGCCGTCGGGAAGCTGCCAGCCAGACGGGTCGGCACATAGAAAAGACAGGGATTTATATATGCCTTATAAACAGGGTCGGTATAAGTGTTCAGCTGCATCAGCCCGTTGAACGTCGGAATAATGGCATACCCCTTCACGCTACTGTTGCTGCCGAACACCGTGCGGCCGCTATGGGTTGTGGCCAGCCGTTGCTCGATAGCACGCTGCTCACTCTCATAATGCAGCGTCATCACCCCTCCCCATGCAGGATGCAAACCATTATACATCGTATAATAGTACGAGATAATCCCCGAGGAATGGCTATTGTCCTCCAATGCGTCAATTGCCGCTTGGCAATGCGATGCCATTTCGTTCAAGAGAGTCGCATTATCTCTGTACCGCCCAGACTGATAGACTACACGTAAACAGCCGAATCCACCGCTGCTTTGAGTGAAGCGGTAGCCACTGCTTATACGGTTTAGCGTCCGTGTCCGAAGCGATGATAAGGAGTCCCTATATACTATCATTTTCTTATCTAAATACTAGAATTGTCTGTCAGTGAAATGCTGGTGCTCATTGAGAAAGCCAAAGAAAGGCTGTCTGTAGAGCGTCGGAAAATTCTCGCAATAGTTCGGTAGGCGTGGCCGCGTTTTCTCCGCCTCAGATGATTCCCCGTTGGTGCTTCCGCCGCTGCTGCCGCCAGATTCCCCGCCACTGTTCTCACCTCCTCCTGTGTTCCCGCTCTCCGAGCTGCCACCGTTGCCCGAGCCTCCGCCACTGTTCCCGCTTCCGCCGGCAAGATTGCCCAGGTTGAACTTCCGGCTGTCGTTGTTCGCATCCGTCACCAGCACCCACAGCCCTGTCGGGTCCGTAGTCTCTACCAGTTCCGATATTTTCTTCTTCTGCATATCTCGTTCTGTTTCATTGATTAAAAATCCCTTCGCATATTGATGCAGTCTCTCTCATCCTCCGTCGCCACCAGTATCTCGTCTTCCGTCGCCAGCAGTATCTCCTCCAGCTCCGCGTCCGACGTTCGCTGTGCCGCCATCCGGCTCATACACTGCCACCTCAGTTCATAGCAGCTCAGCCCGCTCGCCAGGCCCTCGTCCGTCTCATCCCAGTCAAAACGCATCGGCTCCTCCAGCGTGCCGTACAGCCACTGGTCGCCGTTCCTGTCCGTCTTTCTCACCAGCCAGCGCGCCTCCCTCATCTCGTCAAGCGTCGCCACAGGGTTCCGAGCCCTCGCCGCCCAGGTAGCCTCCACCGTGTGCTCGTAAGCGTGACCCTCCGTGCTGCGTGTCGATGCCTCCTTTTGCGCACACTCCACCCTCAGCCACTCCGCTCCGTCCTTCAGCACCACCACCGCCACCCCGCGGCAATACACCACGCGCTCCACCGCCCTCACATCCACCACATCCAGATGCAGAATACCCGCCATGCTCCGGCAAGGCGGGTTCATTCTCATGTCAGGTCTCAGAGGAGTGCTGTCAATTATCATGCTGCAAAGGTACCAACCTTCGCCACCCCAGTCAGGGACACACCCTCTTCAAAACTCAACGTTTTCGATAAGCCGAATCCAGACGAGCTTGCTCGTATGGTGAGGCGAGAAAACGGCCTAATGAAATTGAACGTTTTCGATAAGCCGAGAGGAGAGGGCAAGTCACGAAGTGATTGCACTATCCCGAGGCGAGAACCGGAGGTCGTGAGCACCTATGAATCAAACACGATCAAGCGAACAAAACGGCTAAATGAAATTGAACTTTCATAATTCGCACTTCATCCTCCCCGCGCTTCATCCAGCAGCCTTTCCACCCGGGCCTCCTCCCATTCCCCGTGTCGCTGTATGTGCTTCTTCAGGCTCTCAAAATTCAGCATATAGCCCTCCGCATCGTTCAGCACAGTCCTTATCGCACGTCCGCGCGCCACCCCCGCGGCACGCATCCATGCCACGTCCGTCACCATCCTCGCCCTTTCCCTCGCCAGTATCTGCTGCTCCACCATCCGGTGCCCCTCGTCCAGCACCCAGTAGCCATACCTGTAGCCGTGCTTCGGCAGGATATACACCCGTCGCCCCTCAGCCCCCTCGTGGCTGCCCTGCCGCCACAGCATCTTCCTCAGCGTCATCACCAGCAGCCCGTAGTCCTCCTCCCCAAGCTGCCAGCCATAGCCGTCAAACATCGCCGTCCGTTCCGCAATCTCCCATGCCGTCCGGCTCATATACAATATAACTGTCGGTCTGTTCATATTTCAACATTCAAATTTCAACATTCAATATTCAATTCATCCTCGCAGCCTCCACCCTCACATCCAGGTCTATCCCATACAGCTCCTTCAGCATCCCATAGTCAAACACCAGCGCCCTCGCCGACTTATACGGCTCATAGCGTCGCTGGCCGTCCTCGCCATACACCACGCTCCCCGATGGATTCTGCATATTCCGCGTCGGCACCTTGAAACTCCTCGTCTGGTCCCCCATATACTCCTCCTGGCTCGTCAGATAGCGCCGCAGGCTCGCCTCGTCTATCACAGCCCTCTGGTTGCTCTTCACACTCTTCAGCAGCCGGAAGTACGCGTTAAACAGTCGGCTCGGATTCACATACAGCACATCCTTCGTCATCGTATATTCCACCTCCCGCCGCGTCCCGCCGCAGCCCTTCCACGCCTTCACCCCCACGCTCCCCGCCTTCAGCACCAGGTCATACCCTAGCTCCACATCGCCGCTCACCAGCAGGCTCTCCACAGCGTGCCAGAACTCGCTCAGCTCGTTAGCGCTCTGCACCCCGTCGTTCTGCTGCCCCGCCAGCTCCGCCGCCACCCTCACCGTCTCCTCCCACGTCCACGGCAGCTGCACCCGCTCGCCCCACGCCTTCACCGCGCCAAGCAGCATCCCCCAGTTCTCCTCAATCCTTCGCTCCATCCGTCGTCCGCCAAGCCGCTCCGCCAGCTCAGCCATAGCCGCCTGGCTCGCCCCCTCAAAGTCCGCCGACGCCCCCTCCGCCAGCGTCACCAGCCGCTCCGTGATAGCCGTCAGCCCACCCTTCTCATATCGCTTCAGCCGTTCGTAGGCCGCCGTCTGCTCCGCCGTAAAACTCGTCCGCGTAAACTGCAGAAACAGCACCCTCGAAAACAGCGCGTTGTCCGCCGTCGTCATCTCCTGCCCCGTCAGTATCACACCGCAGTCCACCATCGTCGGCTCGTTCCTAAAACCCTTCTCCTTGTTCAGACGGTTGCGCCCCATCCCGTCATACGCACCCTTCAGCACCTCGATCTTCTCATACTCCAGCGAGTTCTTATACTCATCCAGATGCACATAAGCGTTAGCCGTCAGACTCAGATGCTCGCTCACCGCCGCCTTCGTCGCATTCGTCAGGTTAAACGTAGCCCCGTGCCGCCCGAACAGCTGCATCATCGTTATCGCCATCTCCGTCTTGCCCGTCCCCTTCTGCCCAAAGATATTCAGCAGCGGAAACGAATTGAACCGCTCAAAAATCGTACTCCTCAGCAACGTCGCCAGATAGTAGCACACACCCACCAGCCCGTTATCGCCATACACCTCCCTCATCATCCCCGCCAGCACCGTCAGGTCAGCCTCCCCGCCCGTATACACAAACCGCTTCTCAAACGCATACGCCGTCCGCACCTGCTGGTTAATCATATTCATCGACGGCAGATAATAATACCTTCCGCCCATCTCCACAATCCCCGCCTCGTCAGCCTGGCGGAAACCCTTCTCCGTCGCTATCCCGTTGCCCCACGCCCAGAAACCCTCGGCCTGCCAGCCCAGCTGCTTAATCTCGCGGCAGTTCAGACTCTTCGCATACAGATACCTCTTCAGCTTCGTCAGTGCCGGCTTCGACCCGTCATACCAGAAATTGCCCAGCTCCGCCATCCGCGTCTCAAAATCCGCCGGGCTCGTCAGCGTCTTCTGCTGCACCTCAATGTCATAGCTCTCCCCGGTCTGGTTCGTCACCGTAAACATCCTCTTCACCTCCGTCTCGCTCCTCATCAGAAACAGCGGCTTCATCACAAAATTCGCAAACTGATAGTATCCGCCGCCATCCGTCATCATATACATACCCCCCTTCCTGTAGAAAATGCCATACTCCTCCGCCATCTGCCGCTCCTCCTGTGTCAGCCCCTGCTCGTCCACCTCATGCCCCGTCTGCTTCCTCTCCCACTTGCGGCGCTCCTCCTTCAGCACCTCCATCCACTGCTGCTTCCCAGCCACAATCCTCGTCAGCAGGTTAATATGGTTCAGCTGCTCGTCGCTGCTCCTGCCCTGCAGCATCCCCACCACATGGTGCATCAGCTCGCTCCGCCCCGCAGGGTCGTCAGCCTCCCCCTCGTGCCGCCGCGCATACCATTCCGTAAAAGTCACCCTCGCCTCGTCCCTCAGCTGGCGGTACTGCTCCCCGGTCTTGAAAAAACTGTCCGGGTCCGTCTTCCCCTCCGTCTGCCAGTTCCCAGGCAGCCGCAGCACATACACATTCAGCCCCTGCCTCATCAGCATCTCCCCGTTCCGCTCCGTAGCCTTCTCCCCGGCCTCGTCGCGGTCATACATCAGCGTCACATTCCGCGTCCGCTCCGCTATCATCCGTGCCTGCGCCTCGCTTATAGCCGTCCCGCAGCTCGCCGTCACATTCGTAATCCCAAGCTCGTGCATGTGTATCACGTCAGGGTTCCCCTCCACCAGCACAGCCTCCTTCAGCTCCTGCGCCGCCACCCGCGCAAAATTCCACCCAAACAGCACCTCGCTCTTCCTGTACAGCCGCGCCTCGTCGTCAGGATTCTCCGCCGTATTCTTATACTTGCCCCACCGTCCGGCAGCCTCCTCCGTCAGAGCCCGCCCGCTAAAGCCCACAACATCCCCCGCCGCATTCATAATCGGAAACATCAGCCGCTCGCGGAAAAACAGATACCGCCGCCCCTCCGCGTTCTTAAACACCAGCCCGCTCTCATCCACAGCCTCCGGAGCCACCCGCTTCCTCACCGTCAGCCACTCCCACAGCCCCGCAAAATCATCCGGCGCATACCCGATCATCCACTTCTCAATAGTCTCCCGCGACCACCGCCCCAGAGCATACCCCAGAGCAGCCCCGCCGGCCGGCGGGCAGGACCCCCCTGGACCGCAGGCCTCCCCGCCCGCAACAGGAAGCACAGGCGGCTCGCCCGCACCATCCGCCCCAACCAGCCGCTGATGCCAGTACTCCGCCGCCAGCGCGTTAACCTCCATCAGCGAGTGCCGTTTCAGCCTCACACGCTTCTGCTCCGGCGTCTCCTTCGCCTCCGTCAGCTCCACCCCGTGCACCGAGGCCACCCACCTCAGCGCCTCCACATATCCCGCCTTCCTCATCTCCATCACCAGCGCTATAGCGTCGCCGCCCTCCCCGCAGCCGAAACAATGCCACCGCCCGTTCTGCGGCGTCACAAAAAACGACGGCGTCTTCTCATTATGCAGCGGGCAGCACGCCGCATAGCGGCTCCCGTGCTTCCTCAGCTCTATTCCCAGAGCCTCGCACACCTTCAGCACATCAATATGCTGCTTCAGATTATAAATCTCCTCCTGCGGTATCATGATTATCTTTTTTTAGTTTTATTCTCTCGTTTGCGCCCGCCAAAGCCTCGCAAAGCGCACGGCTCATGTTTACCTCCACGGCATTACCTATATACTTCTTCTGTTCCGCCTGCGTGCCCACCAGCACGTATGAGTCAGGAAAACCCATAATCCGCTTCAGTTCCTCAACCTTCAGCATCCTCATACAAATATCAACAATGCCGTACATAGCCATAAACTCCTTGACCTTACGAGTATAATAACTATCCGTCTCATAGATAGCGATACCCACAACGCCCTCTTTTGTAGTCACCAAGTATGGCGGCATCTTATCCATCCGGGCTATCAGCGTGAAACAGGGCTTGTCAATGCTACCCCCAGCACTGGCAAATTGTGGATTCCTCAAGAATTGCGTCGTCACAAGCCTTTGCTTCGGAGTCCTTACTACCGTAGGCGAAGGTTCGTCAATAGATGTTGGATTACCATTACCATACTGATTATCAATAAACCTCGTCAGAACAAGAGCCATACGGTCCGTAGTGGTCACCGTAGGCGAAGGCAAGTCTATCGAACTGTTAAAACCATTCCCATAGTACGCCGTCACAAAGGCGTGATGGTCTATCGTAGTCACAGTTCCCGAAGGTTCTTCTATAGATATATTTTTGCTGCCAGGATCTCCGCCAAACTGTTTTGACAGAAACTGACACTTCACCTTTGCAAACCTATTTTCGGTAGTCACCACGCCGCAAGGCTCGTCAATAGACCTCACCGTGTCTGCAGGACGCACGCTGTTATAACGCAGCAGCCATGCCTCGTGCTGCTTCCTTCCCCCAGCCACAAACTTCACCAAGCCAGCATAAATCCTCTCCAACGTTTTCTCGCACAGCGGCTTCTTTCTGGTAAAAATACTCTCGCCGTCGTCTTCAAGGTCAAGCACATCCCTCACAGCACGCCACCTGCCACATATCCTAAACAAGCCCTCATCACCCCTCTTCGAGTA
>ERZ842401.1033-NODE-1033-length-40799-cov-12.567372_pt1 | contig 40799 bp, 69 predicted proteins | sample MGYA00521270_ERZ842401 | MGnify/ENA primary metagenome ERZ842401 (study PRJEB31892, sample SAMEA3878208) | bioreactor metagenome | biome: Moose rumen | place: Sweden | collected 2011-10 | study: EMG produced TPA metagenomics assembly of the PRJEB12797 data set... | reverse complement strand
CTGTTGTTGTATAATCTTCTGTACTTAATCCCTTGCCTGTTACTTTATCGACTTTATCATCAAGTAAAGCATCTGCTTCTGCCTTTGTATAAACATCACTTGCATTTGCTTTATTAGTTTGTAAATTTGTAATATTAGTTCTATCTTGAGCAATTGCTGCGTCAATTTTATCCCAGTTATCGTTTAATGATAAGTCAATATCAAATTTTGAATTTAAATCGCTGGAATCGCTCGTATTCCATTTATACAAATTTATAGTACCTGTATAAGTTGCCATTTTATCATTCCTCCTTTTTTAAATTTCTTTCTCTACTATTTTTTGATTAACAGTAGTATTATCTTTTGAATATTCCATTGAAATTTCTCTTACAACTTGTTTTTTTTCTTCATCTTGTATTATTTCAGGTTGTCCTGTTTCTTCTGTTACTGAAAACCTTATTTCTTCATCATCATATTGTTTTATTTCCATTATGGATCCTCCTCATAATTTATATTTAAATGTGAATATAAATAATCTATCATTGTCTGTTGCCTTTCAATGATAGATTTTAATTGATTGTTTTCTGTACTTAATTCCTGGATAGCCTTACTTAAATATGGAATTAACTTTGTTTCGTTTATTTGATATACTTCATCAATTACAGTTCCATTTTCGTCTTTCTGTGGAATTTTCATAACAAAACTTTCTTTTATTTCTTCCATTTCTTGAGCAATATATCCTATTTCTTCATGTCCTCCTGTTTTCCACTCGAAAGCTCTATGAGGTATTTGATTTACTACATCTAATGCCTCAACCTCTGTTTCTCTAATTCTTGTCTTTAATCTTCCATCTGACTGCCATACATTTACACCAACAGCACCATAAGAACTGGTTCCTATTTCAATATATCCATAATTTGAAGCACTTCCGTTTGTATAATATATAAAGTTTTCATAGTTAATACTTCCATATCCTTGTTGATTTACAATAGGTTTACAATCGTTTATATTTACATTTCTTATACTATACCAGTGCATGTCAATTTCTCTATAACATTCAATTTTACTTCCATTGTATATTTCTATTCCTCCACTAGATGAAAACCTTACAATATTACTATTACTACTATTAACAATAAAAAAGTAATTACTATCAATCTTAATACCAGCACCATTGCTATATCCTAATGCTCTTACATACTTATTGGAATCAAAATAAATTGAATTTCCATCTGCATACATATTTGTTCCTAAATATAATCCCTCACTTGTATTCGGTGAATTAGCTCTACAATACATCAATGCAATAGTATAAGAAGAGGCACTACTTGTCTTTTTTCTAGCCCAGCACATATAAGAGCCTTCCATATCAAGATTATATGCTAAACCTCTAATTGAAGTATTTCCCTCCCAGTTTGCCATTGCCATTGAGCCGATTTTAGTTCCTGCAACATATATATACATTCCATATCTATTTAATTGTAATAATCTTTTATCATTACTATCATAAATATTAAGTGAAGAATATTCAAATTGAACATATTCAGAATAATTATTCCAAGCAATTCTTACATGTGAATAATTTTGTTCAATAAGCGTTCCAAAGTCTGTAGTATTTACTTTTTCGTTTACTTCACTTCTAATTGAAGTAGCTGATACATTTATTGCTGCGGTCATTTCAGAAGTTGTTACATATCCATTTAATTCTGATTTTGTTGCATAAGTATTACTTACACTTATAGTTATTTGGTCTGCCATTGATTGAATTAAAGAATTTGTTTGTGTTTTGGTATAAATATTATTATTTATATTGTATTTTACATTGCTTACATCTATTACAATTTGGTCTGTTGTTTGTTCTATACTCGACATTCGTTGGTTTGTTGTATCTTCAAAATTTTGTATTCGTGATTTTGTACTATCAAGATCCATTTCTAAAGAATTGATTTTTGTTGTTGTATTTCCTTGCTGTTCTATCAATAATTGTATTTTATTTTCTTGTTTATTACATATAATTTCTGTATTTATAACCCTTTTTTCAATACTTGTTGCACAATCATAATCCGTTTTTTCTGAAAAATCTGTTTTCTCTGAATATGCTTTTTCTTTTATTCCTTGATTTATAGTTTGAATAATATTTAAAAATATAGTTTTATATTGCTTTCCATCTAAATCCCTTAATGTAACAATATCCCCAAATTCATAATATCCAAATCCAAAACTTTGAAATTCAAAAGCATAATAATATAATCCATTTAATTTATTATATAAATTTACAATATAATCTTCTCTGTTTCTATCCATTATTTGATTATTATCTATTCTTATTGCTATTCTATTGTCTTTTGAAATTCCTGTTGGGTAATAAATATTATCTTCTTGAGGACTTCTACCCAAAATAACAGTATTAAATGGTCCCACTAAACTATCTTTCAAGTCTAGTGTTTCCAAATCATCTTCATCAATAATTTCCCCTGTTTCAGTTGGATAAGCAACAGATAAATCTTTATTAAATATTTTAATAAATCCTCCAGCTACAGCTGAAATTTCGTCTAAAATATCTCTATATGTAAAGTCTAATCCTAAATATTTATCTTCACTTACTATATTGTTTGAATTTACGAATGTTGGAGTTAATAAATTAAATCCAAATTTATTACAAATTGCTTGTAACAATATACCTACAGTTATATTTCCGCTTGCAAAATTTAAAGTTAATGGATCATCATCATATTTTACATGTGTTTCTATCAAATAATCGTATAATGTTAATTTATATGATTGAGTATCAACACAATCTTCTATTTCATAAACTTCAAAAGTTCCAAAATCTATATATTCATAATTTTCCTCATCTTCATATTTTACCCCTAATTTTATTTTTATTTCTGAAGCGGAAGTAATATTGTCTTGTTTTTCTCTGGACAACAATGTTTTAACTCTCTGTGTGTCTATTTCATTAACTGTCATATTATCTACTTCGTTTACTGTTTTTGTTTCGTCTTGTCTTGCTGTTAAATATTTTGTCCTTGTATTATCGACCTCTTCCACAATTCTGTCATGAACATCTTTTACCGTCAGTAAAGAATCAAAATCAACTGCTGAATACTTTTCTACTTCTAAATTAACCAATCTCATAATTGAGGTAAAAAGTTCTCCATTTATATCTTGCTCCATACTAACAACATTATCTTTATTTAATACTGTTCCACCAAATTCCAACAACACATTTATTTGTTTACCGTAGGCTTTCATTCTTTCCTTAAATCTATTGGTTACTTCTAACATGACTCGCCTCCGCTTCTATCGGAATCAAATTAACAGTAAAACCTCTAAATGTCATGTCTTTTTTTCTTTTCAATTTTTCTTTATATGGTCCTGCATAATATTGACCTATGCAAGCACATTTATATTTATTATTATAATATCTACATTCAAATGCTGCTAAATCTAAAATTGATTCCAATTCTTGCATTTCATCATCCGTTGTAGGTCCAACTTCAAGATATATTTTAGGGAAATTGCCAACTAAAGTTCCTTTATTTTTTCCTGACATTGCTCTTCCAGTATCAGAACTCCATAATTTGTTTCGCTCTACTTCATAACTTACTATTTTTCTGAATGTTACTCCATTTAATTGTAATAGTTCTCCGCTATATCTCATTATTAGCACCTCCCATTCGTTGCTAGATTTTTCTTTTTATTTCTTTTTGTTAATAATCTTTGAATTACTTCACTATCAAGGAAAATATTGATTGGAATGTCGTCATCATCTCCAAAGCCTAATTCTTCTAATATTTCCCTAATTCTTTCTGCAAATATTTCTGCCATTGTTTCCATCCAGTCATTATTGTTTTCCAATGGTAATATAGCCTCTTTTCCAGCCTCTCCAATGACAGCTTGTGTTGGTTGCATTGCAATACCACCTTTTGCAAGTCTAGGTAATGAAACACTTCCAATTGTTGAAATATTAAACCCTAGTGTTTTTCCTCCTAATCCAGGAACCCAATCAGGAATATCAAAATGCAATCTATTTATAGCACCTATCATTCCATTTAAACCATTTATAATACCATTTACCATTCTTTCAATTCCACCAAGAATTGAATTTGCTACATTTCTTATATTGTTCCAAATAGAGTTCCATACATTTGAAACTGCATTTCTTATTGCATTAAATACATTTGTTACTGAATTTTTTAAATTATTGAAAGCATTAGAAACACCTGAACAAATACCATTTACAATATTTGTTATTGTAGATTTTATTCCGTTCCAAATATTTGTTATTGTGGTTTTTATCGCATTAAAAACATTGCTTACTGTATTTTTAATATTATTAAATATTGATGAAATTGTATTGTATATAGCATTCCATACCGTTGATGTTATAGTTTTTATTGTGTTCCATATTGTATCCCATATTGTTTTTATTGCATTTAATACTGTTGTTATTGTATTTTTAATATTATCAAATACTGTTGTTACTAAATTTTTTATATTCTCAAATATATTTTTGAAAAATTCAACAATGGCATTCCATATATTTTTTATTGTTTCTGTTATACTATTCCATAAATTACTGAAAAAGTCTTTAATCGCATTCCATATACTTATAGCTGTTTCTTTTATACTTTCCCATATATTGCTAAAGAACTCTCCTATTGCTGTAAAAATCTCAATGGCTTTTTCCTTTAACCATTCCCAACCCTCTGACAAGGCTGCTGAAACAGTATCCCAGTTATTCACTAATAAAACAATAATTGCAATCAATGCTGTTATTGCAAGAATAACGAGAGTTATTGGGCTAGTTAAAAATGCCATTACTGCACTAAATGCACCAGTTACAGCTGTTGCTATCGCTGTAATAGTATTCCATGCTCCAAGTGCAATTGTTGCTAAATTTTGCTGTACCCAATACACACCTATTGCAATTGCGATTCCACTAATAACAATTGTCAATGCTTCAAGCCCTCCATCAACACTTGTTATTGCATCAAACATACTATTAAATCCGTCTATTATATTACCTATCATGTCGAATAACCCAGCAAGTGCATTTCCTAAAAGATTTTCTATTCCTTTTACTAATGGATCTATTGCTTTTAATACTTCTTTAAATATTTGTATTATATTTGAACATGCATCTAATAAACTTGTAAAAGCATGTTTACCACCGTTATCCCATATTTTCTTTAAATTTGCTGTTAAATTTTCAATCCAGCCACTTAATATTTTAAATATTTCTATGATAGCATTAGCCATTGCTTGAGCTTTATCAGTTTTCCACCATTCAGCAAATGTTCTTAAAATGCTCTCTACTATTGCCAAAACATTATTAAAAGCATTCGCCAAAGCCTGAATAATTGCTGTTCCATTTCCAGCCTCATTCCATGCGTTTGCAAATGCTCTTGCTATATTTCCTATGATATTTAAAATATCTGCAACTATTTTTAATAATAATTCTGCTGTTTTTTGTACTGTTCCATTAGTCCATATTTCTTCAAAACTTTTTCCTACTGCTTTTATCAATGCTTTCATACCATCTAAGGCATTATACCAAGCATCAATAACCTCTTGCCCTGTTGTTTCCCATGCTTTTTTAAATGGATCAAATATCTTTTCTAATATTCCTTTTATTTTTTCTGCCAATTCTGTAAATTGGTCTGCTAATGTAGTATAATCAATACTTGGGCTTAAATCTCCTCCGCCTCCTGAACCACTATCGCTTGTATCTTGTAATTTTTCTTGCTCATCAAATCCTACATTACTTAATTCATTTTTTAATTTCTTCGCACTTCCTGTTGCTGCGGTTAGATTTTTCTTTGTAGCATTTGCAAAAATATTCACTCCTGTAAATGCTTTTATTAAACTTGCAACCACACCTAATAACTTTATAACTATATTATAAATTGTTTGAATTACTGGTTGCAATCCGCTTCCAATAGCAACTGTTATACTATCAATATCAGCTTTTAATTGTTTTGTTCCCTCGGCTCCACTATTAAGCCAAGCATTAGCACTTGATTTTAACCCTTGATAAATAGAACGGATTCCAAGCAAGGCTAATCCATATTTTAATAGGCTTTTTACACCTTTTCCAATACTATCTGAAATACCTAAATTTGCCGTTTTTAAACCATTACTTTCTTTTTTTGCTTTCTTTAAATTATCTGCTAATTTTTTTGCCTTTTTCTGATTTTCTTCTAATTCCTTTTTACTATCATCTAATTTTCTTGCAACATCTGCTTGTTCTTGTTTTGCTATTCCTAATGATGAGTTCATTTGTTCTTGATTGCTTTTTGCTTCTCGTATTTTTTGAGAATACATATCAACTTTATTTACTAATTCGGTTTGTTTATTTTTTAATTTTTGATATTGTGAATCAGCTTCAATTTGCCCAGTAATAAATGTGTCCCAGTCATCTACTGACATTTTATTTTCAAAATCTTTATACATTTCAGCAATGCCATTTGCAACTGAATCCATTTGAGCTTCAACATTTGCTAATTCTTGAGATGTTTCGGAAAATTTATTATTCAATGTATCTACTTCTTTACTTGCTTTCTCAACACCTTTTTCTAATTGTCTGACTTTTTCATCTGCTGACTTTTTTAATTCATTTAATCCTTGCTCTGCACCCTTTTTATTTATCTTTGTATCAATACGAATTGATCCATCTGCCAATTTCCTCACCTCTTTTCTTTTAGGTGTAAGTCATCGGCTCATAATGGCACTACTTGACTTCTTTTCCTATTTTTATTTCAAATATTTTTTTGCAATTTTTCCCTTTACACTTAACAAAAATGCCACTGCATTTAGCATCTTTGCTAAATGTAATGGGCATCTCATAATTACAGTAAGGGCATTTTACCTTATTTTTCATCTTTACCATCTCCTAAAAATAATGCCTCAAATTCATCTATTTCCTCTTGTTCCTCAACTGTATATTTAATAGGTAATGCTACATTATCTATTGCCTCTTTTAATTTAGCTTTTTGTTTTGTATCCTTATAATCATTTAAATCTATATTTCTTATATCTCTGATTTTTGATAATACACAATTATCAGTAAAACCAGCTATTAAATTACAATATTTCCACCAGTGCATTTTTACTTGTTCTATGTCTATTTGATAATCACTTAAGAAAGATGAATTTATGTATTTTTTATCATAATTGAAGTCCATATCTTTTTTAGATGGTTTTGAATCTTTAGGCTCTTTACCACAACAAAGAAATCGCCCTGCAATATTCAATGCTTTTTCTAACATTTCAGGGCTTTCATCAGGTACATTGATTATCTCTCCGTTTTTACCTTCTTGACCGAAAAGTATTGTTACAACTGCAATAGCTCTTGTACTATCATTTAATTCCTCATCTTCAATAGTATTAAATGCTGCTAAACCATATCTGTAATCTGTATTTATTTTAAATATTTTGCCTAAAATTTCAGCCTCTTCTGGATAATCTTCATCATACATAAAATTACCTCATAATATTTTTACTTTTCTTTGGCATATATCTTTTATATATATCTTTTTTAACTTTTTCTGTGTTTACTTGCATTTTCTCAAATTCAGGCAATAATTTTTCAAATAAATCATTAAACATTAACTTGTAATTTGCATCTCCAAATATCTTTTGACAAGCATTTTCTCCAAGAAAACCATCCATTATTTTTCTACATTTAATATAAAATTCTTTTTGTGAATATATTAGTTTCTTTTCATTTTCACTAATTGGCATTTCTAAACTCTTTATGTACTCTTCTACATTGTTAAAATCAACATCGTCTGTATCTTCTAAAACTATTTCTTCAGGTTTTTTATTTTTTCTTTCCTCTTCAATTTTCTTAATTAGCTCATTTTCTGTTTTTGCAAAATTAGATAATTCAGCTTGAATATTTTGCCAACATTCAATTAAATTTGTTGATAAGTTAATATCCTCTGTATCGAAAGAAATGGTATCTCCATTGTCATTTACTTCAATTACATATAATGTTTTACTTTGTATTCTAAAACTACTATTTACATTCTTTTCAGCCATTTTAATTCCTCCTATATAAAAAAATAAAAGGAATTTAAGTAATCAATATACCTAAATTCCTTCTGTATTAAGCTGAGTAAGTTCCTTCTGTAAATGTTATTGTTCCTCCAGCTGCTATTGTAACATAACCTGAAATTGGATCGCCATTTTCATTTACTGAATATCCCATTTCAGAGCCTTGGAAGTTAGTAATAGCAACGGTACAACCACATTTTTCAGCCTCATATACTCCATCAGCTAATTTTTTAAACATATAGACTTTTAAATAGTCTGTTATTGCTTCATCTCCAATTGCTCTTGCTCTCATCTTTTCATACATAAATTCAAAAATAGGCTCATTTTCATAAGTTTTTTGAGTTGTATCAAAAGCTGGAGCATAACCTGTTAAATCTGTATTTGAAGCATCCTCATGAATATATTTTGTTGTTTCTGTTTCAGGATTATAATTTATATCCTGTTCCTCAATACCCTTTCCAAATCTTGCATAACTTGGAGTTGATGAAGTACCAACATTTAAAAATGTAGCAAAGCTACTTCTTTTTATTCTTTTTTCTGTACTAGGCATTTTAAGTTCCTCCTTTATTTAAAATTTAATCTACATAATAAACTATTCTTAATTGTATTTGATACCTTGCTGTATCAATCCCTGTTTGATAAGCATAAGCTGTACTTGTACACTCTATGCTTTCAATTCCGTCTATATCTGGCAAAATGCCATTTCTATTATTTTGTTTTATCCATTTACTAAACAATTCATAAAACGAACTATTTAACATATTTTGAACTGTTTCAGAGCCGTAACTCTCTCTGCTCGCAAAAACAAAAGCATACTGTTCTGTTCCCGAGCCATCTATAAAATCAGAATTAGATGGTTTTACTGGAATTGGCTCAATACTATATGCTGTTTTTTGATTATCAAGAAAATCTACTCCTATTTTTCCGTCCTTTAAATAAGGACATGTAGCAATATATTTCCTTATTTTATCTATCAATGTATTTTCTATATTTATTTCATTACTCATTTAATTCCCTCCATTTAATAGTTTTTGAGCTCCCTCAATTATTTCTTGACCTCTATCGGCTTTCATTCTTTCAAACCAAAATGAGCCTCTCATTGGAGCACCATTATATTTTAAATCTATATTAGTAACTGTTTTAGGTGGTGGTCCTACCATAACTTTTCCATAATATAAATATCTTGCTTTTACACTAACCCAAGCTACTTCTCCACTTCCAACAACTGTTCCTAAAATACCTTGATTTCTCAAAGTACCTGTTTGGAATGGCAAATATGGATCGCATAATCTTAAGACTTCACTATCTACAAATTTTTGTATTATTCCACCCTCATTTAAGCCTATTCTTTTAAATATTTTATCTGTTGAATCAAGATGAAATTCTCCATGAATTTCAATCATTATTTAACACCTATTTCCCAATGAGGTAAACCTCCATGCAACTTTGTATCAACGCTTGTAATTTCATAAACATCATCATAATTTTCCCTTAAATTTGCGATTGTGTTCTCTCCGTTAATATCATAATCAACTATTCCTAACACAACTATATCCCCGCTATTTAAGGTCCATGTATTACTTTCTGATGATAAATACATTACTTCTATATCGTCGCCTTGGTTTACCAATAACTTATCAACTTCTTGTGTTGTAAATGATTTTGTTCCAACAGATTTTTTATATTTAATAGGCTTAATAAATTCTTTACCCTCTGCCTCTACATCTTCAGGAATAATTATTGTTCCTGAATCTGCATTTTCAAGACCAGATTTTATAACATTTACTGCTTTCTTTAAATCTACATTTACACCTGTTAAATAAGTTCTAATATAAACAAAATCTTTAAGTTTAGAATTATACTTTTTATTAAATATTGTAATCTCATCTTCAAACATAATTAACACCCCCTATATAAAAGTGGTGTACCCTCACTATCTTTGAGTTCAGATAAATAATTTAATAAAATATCATATAATTCATTTTCCCATTCTGCATTTTCAAGATATGTAGCTGACCAACTTCCAACTGTTTCTGATTTTTTTCCAGCTTGTTTTTGTATCTTATTCATTTTATCTACAAGTGAACACATACAAAGTTTTACTTCATCTGGAATTGAATTTTCATCAATTCTTCCATAAGTATTTCGCTTTATATACATACTTGCTTCAATGGATAAACTTTTAAAAGTAGTTTCGGGCACTTTTCCGCCCATATTCTTCTTTATAAAAATTATAGTCGCAATACCTCATGCCCTATCCTCCTTTTTATTCATTTTCTGTTTTTTCTTCAGGATTTTCAGGTTGTTCAGAATTGTCCGGTTTTGTTTCAGGATTGTCCGGACTTTCTCCGCTTTCTCCCTCATTTTCTTCAGGATTTTCTGTTTTTTCGTCTTCTTTATAATTTTTTATAAAGTCAACGATTTCACCCTTTTTTGTAATATTTGATGGAATTTCAATATTCTTTGCTGTTGCATAATCTTTTAATTCTGCAACTGTCATTTCATCAATTGTTTTTTCTTCTTTTATAACTTCAACCTTAACACCTTTAGCTTGTAACTTATTGATAATATACTCATTATCTGTATAGGCTTCACCTTTTTCAAAGTGAAGCCCATATCTTTCTTGTGTTAATGGCTGATTTAAAATTATTTTAGCTTTCATAATTCTAAACCTCCAACATTATTGTACTTTTATTTTTCTAAATACTCCGGCTTTTAAAGTATTCTTTAATACAACACCTGCAACCATTTCAACATCTCCTGTTTTAATTGTTCCTGGTTCTTTTAAGTTTGGTAAGCATGTTGAAATTATTTTCTCGCCTTGTAATGAAACTCCATGGAAACCGTCTTTTGCAATTTGTACTGCATAAATATCAGTTGTTCCAGCTGTTGCATCTATTGGAACACATGGTACTGTTGTAGTTCCATTATAGTATTCCTCTAAATCAACAAATGGGATACCGTCCCAATTATCAACACTTCTTCCAAAAGCATCTTCTGATTGAGAATAATAACCAGCTCTTCTTGCAATACCTTTCATTTTAGTTTTCATTTTGCTGTTCATCAATAAAATTGATGGTTTTCCATTCATTAAAGACATAAATTCGTCCATTTTGTCTAGGAAAGCTTTATAATTATCGTCCATTTTTGCACTTGTAGATAAATCAATTGCTGTTGCTGTATTATATTCTGTGCTTGAGCCTGTTAAGAATGTGTCTAATCCATCAAATTCATTTTCATTTGTATTAGAATCTCCATTGATAACAGTATAATGGAATAAGTTTATAGCTCCTTTGATTTTTTCTTTCATTTGGAAGTCTAATTCATCAACTGCACCTGATGAGTTAATTATTACTCTATCAAGTTTAAATTCTCCACCGAATATTTTTAAATCAACTGAAGCTTTTTGTCTTTTTGCTTCATTGTTTGTATATTCAGTATTTAATGCTCTGAATGCTGCTGTTGATGGTGTTAATAGTTTCATATAACCGTAGGTTAATGTACTACCACCAGTTCCTGGAGAAACTGCGTCATCAAATATTAACATATCTAATAACAATGATCCCCTTCTAAATTCATCAATTACTTGTTGGTCAACTTTATCTGCCATACCAACTTTGGCTTCTGCTAATGTTATCATAATTTTTTACCTCCTAATTTTTATTTAAATTTTTCTTTTAAGGCTCCCAATAAAGTTTCATTTACAGAATTAGAATTTTGGTTATTGGTTTGTTGAGTACTGAAATTTGGCAAATTTTTGTTATCCTCTTCTTGTTCGAATAAATAACTTAATTTTTCATTTTCTTTTATAGGTTTTATTTGTTCTTCTAAACCTGTAATTTTAATTTCGCCTGTAGTTTCGTCTTTCTCCCTACCAATCTTCTTTAAATCTAAATGTCCTATAATTGAAGCCTTGTCTTTTATTTTGAAACTCTTTAAGGCTGTTTCTAGGGCTGTATTAAATTTCATTTCATCAACTTCCTTTGAGCCCTCTGCTTTACCTCTCTCATATTCAGCTGTTTTAATAGATTCAAGGTCTACATCCTCCAATTCTTTAATTTTGGCATTCTTTGTTTCAACAACACCCTTTTGGACTTCAATGTCCTCCTTAAGAGTGGCAATTTGAGTTTTTAAAGGTGTAATATCCTTTCCATTTTCGTCCATGATTTTATCAACCACTTTTTTAATTTCTGCCTCATCTGTTACACCTGCTCCTTTTACAAGGTCCTCGATTTCTTTTCTTTTCATATACTTTCCTTTCCCAGCTACGATTTTTTACGAGTTTTTTCTTCTCTTTGCTGCTTGCACTTATTACGATCTGCAAGTAATCTTATTTTTTTATAAAAAATAGACATACCCAAGTATGCCTAAATTTAATAACTATTTAATTATTTTTCTGTCTTATTTTCTGTTTGCTTTTCTGTTTTTTCTGTCTTGTTTTCTTCTTGTTCTTCAATTTCTTCAATTTTTTCTACCAAGCATGGATTTTTTAATAACTCTTCTGCTCTTTTTTCAGAAAAATATACTTCATCATTTCTTTTATATTTTGCTTTAGTTTCTTTGTCATCGAAATTTATAAGTATTCTTAATTTTACTTTTTTAGCCATATCAATCACCCCCTTTACTTGCTTTTGATACTCTATTTCTAAATCCTCTATCGAAACCAGCAACTCTTTCCCTAGCATTATCTCTAGGAAGTCCAGTTTCTTTTGTAAATTCTTTTATTTCTTTTTCTGCTTTTATCAATTCTTTTGATGTTTTATTAAATTTTGCTCTTGCCTGTGCCACTAAATTATCATTTGTTCCATTCAGCATTATTTCTTCTTGGGCTGATAATTCTCTTTTTATTTCTCTGATATTTCTTTCCATTTGTCTTTGTGTTTTCAATGCCTCATATTCTCCGTATTCTTTGCCCTTATATTTAACTGTTTTATCGTTTATTTTTTCTAGTTCTTCATCTGTATAATTTCTTTTAGATATTCCCTCAAAAAATGGATTCTTATTATGTCTGCAATTTATTCCTCCTAATCCATCAACTTTGCCATATCCTGTTATTTCTTTTAAACTAGGGTATTTATCACTTTTACCACTCATGCTATACACTTTACCTTGCCACCAAGCATGGTTTGTCCAATCTTGTTTTTTAGTTACACGAGCCCCAACATGAGCTGTAACTTCAAATAAATCACAATTCATTTCTTCGGCTCTCATATCTTGTATTTTATTGGCTGTTTGATTTACCCCTGTTAAAACTGCTCTTCTAACTGCTACATCAATTTTATCTGTTTTCCCTGATGGATATACAATGTCAATTCCATCTTTGCATAATAATTCTACTGCATTAAAAATAGCTGTATTATAATCAAATGCACCACTTGTTAATTGTGTATATGCCATATTTACACTTGAAATAAACTTACTTTGTGCATTTCCTGCTGTTGTTTTTACTAGGTTATTTATATCTTTTTGAGTTTTATTTAATCCAGCTGTTAAAGTTTGTAATAAGTTCGGACTTTGTGCTAATGGTATTGGATTTAATCCAGCTGCTTTATATACACTATCATCATATTTTAAAGTTTGAATTGAAGCATCTTCAAAAATTTTTCTTATTACTTGATTAGACTGTTTTGTAATAGATGCAATTTCATTTATAATTTCATCATACAACTCCCCACTTTGTTGTAATACTTTTATTTGATGTCTTGCTGTTTCTGTCATTACTCCAGATGTTACAATTCTTCTAGCAATATCTTTAATTATTGTATTTTCTAATTCTGCATATAATTTTACGGCATCATTTGCCACATTTTCTAAATAATCAGGTGTAAGCATTTATTCTACTCCTCATCTTCGGTTGTATCTTCCTGTTCAGGCAACATTTCTCTTGCCTGTTCCTCTGTAACACCATATCTTTTCATCAAATAAAATTCTTTTCTTATAAATCCCTGTGTTGCCTCTTGCATCATTATAGTTTGTTCTCTTTCAGCATCTACAAGAATACTATCGTCCCAATCATGACTTGTTTCATATTTTCCTATTGGAGCTAATTTATATAATGTTGTAAGTACATCCATTGCATATATAGTATCGTCCAAAGCATCTTCCAAAGCCTGTTGAATATCTGAAACTGTTGCATAACTTCTTTGTTTTGCACTCATAATTTCAGTTGCTGTTTTTTCAATAAGTGCTGGGTCTGATATTGTTCCATAAGCTAGTCCACAAGTAAATTCAATTCTTTTTAGAATATCATTAAATCCTTTGTAAAGTTCTGTTTCTCGTATTTGAGGGCTAAATACTTCATAAAATGGCTTTCCATCTTTGCTTGAGCCTGATGCCCTAAATAGCCTTTTCTTTAATTCAGGTAATTCTAATTTATTACTCATTGTTTTGCTTGTTTGTAATGCTGTTGGGTCTGCATCAATTGCAAGTTCAGAGCCCTCAAATTCCCATAATAATCTAGCAAATTGTTTGTCTGCTTCTCTTATCAAGTCTTTTGCTCTTGAATATACTGAAACACCTGTCGGACTGTCAGGATCTATCGTATTTGCAAATGGTATTCTAAAATATCCAAATAGTGTTTTATCAATATTGTTAATCGTTACACTTTCTTGTATATCTGCCCATTCAGAAACTGCTTTTAATGGTATTTCTTTTCCAATTGTTTCTTCTGTTGAACTCATAAATGCTTTATTTTGAATTGTATATGTTCTTTTTCCTGTATCTAAATCATGGTATTCTAATCTAGTAAAATAAAATTTACCTTCTACTTTTCTACTTACAAAAATTCCAGCTGTGCAATCATCATTACTATCATACTCAACTGGAAAAAAGTTTGTTCCTTTTATTACATCAATAAGTAACCCACCATTTGCAACATAAGGCTTAAAAACTAAATTACCTAATGCACAACCATATTCAGTATTTTTTCTCAATTTCTTTTTAAGTTTTTTATAAACTTCATTTAAATAATCTGCTCTTTTACTACCTGTTATTTCACTTTGATATTCAAGAACTGTCGATGTAGCCAGTTCTCTTGAAATAGAGGCTGGTAATCCACAACTTATAACATCATCATCTAACCATGGAGCTTCATCTTTATACATTTTTTCCCACAACTCTATTGCTCTTACCATTTTGTCGGAAATAGCAATCGTTGCATTAAATTTTGTTCCAATATTTACATTAAACATTTTCCCTACTACACTCCTTATCCATCCTAATATTTTATTAAACATTTTTATACCTCCGTTATTATTAGAAGATCTATGTATCTTTCAATCGTATATTCAAATCCGTCCAAACTGTCTATATCTGATGTTCCATCATCAAGTCTTTCATCTACAGTTAATACTTTTGGATTCCATATTGCTGTACAAAATGCTGTTTCTAATGTTTCGCAATCTTCTGTTAAAAATAATCTTTTTTGTCCGAATAATCTATTTGTAGCTCTTATTCTTCCATTTATTGAACTTTTCCAAGCATCTTCAATAGTCAATAGAATATCCGCTTTCATTAACGAAGTTCTTAAACCTCTTATCAATACCTGTTCTGCACTATCTGCAAAACACATATCAGGCATTCCATATAAATTTATTATTTTTATTACAAAATCAACAAATAAATCCCCAAGTTTGTTTGGGTCAATATCTCCAAAATGTCTTTCGCTTGCAAGTGCAATTACATCAGTAAAATCTCTACTTATACCAGTAGCAATAAATGAATGTCCGGAACCACTTCCACCAAAGTCAACACCAATAATAATTTGTGATATTCTTCTTTTTGCCTCTTCTCTTGATATTCTAAAAGCCAGTGGATTATTTGCAAATTGTCTATAACAAAGTCCTTCAGCAATACATCTTTTTCCTAAAATATCTCTTAAATACCATATACTATTTTGGTCATATTGACTTATGATTTCTTGTTTTCTTAATTCTGGAATATTAACATTGTCGAATATTGTAAAATGTTGATAATTATATCCTCCAAGTAAAGTTCCAGCTTTATGTTTTTTAGCATAATTATCAATGTATTTTGTATATATATCAGCATTAGGATTATCTGGGTTAAGGTCCCAAAATATTTTTCTCCTTTGTGCTGCTAATTGCCTATTAAAAGCCTCTTTTATTGTATTATCATGATGTAGGTTTATTTCTGTTGCAATCCACATTCCATAAGAGTTTCCACGAATTTTTTTGTAACTATCTTCCTTTGCACCACCAGCAAATATTACGATTTTTTGTTTATTCTTTGTGTCAGGTCCTTTTATATAAAGACATTCATTACCTTTATATTTTCCCCAATGACTTTGGCCTCTAAATATATACTCTAAACCAAAACCGTTGGCATCTCCAATATTCAGTTTTGCATTGGCACTTGTTGAGCCTGTTGCCAAATGTATTTTATCAGGAGTGGTTTTTAATTCATGTGCAAAAGCATAAACATTGTCAACTGTTTTTCCAGCTCTAACTGCTCCCTCTGCAATATTAAATGTATTATCTTCACAACTTTTTATATAATTTTTGTGTTTATCTCCAAAATTGAAATTTATTGTTTTTTTTCTTTTTACTGTTCTAGTCGCTACCATAAATATCACGATCCGTTTCTGAAGTATCTTCTATTTCTTCGCCCTCTGCATTTTGTAATTCTAGCTCTAATCGTTTCTTTTCTATGCTTAATTTTTCTTTTTCAATTTCAATTCTGACACTATCAACACCAGCTTTATTTAAGCTTTCTATACATCTTCTTTTTGCTTCCTGAACTCTTGTAAGTCCATCTTCTATTCTTTGTATTGCTACAATAGTATTTTCTGCATGTGTATAAGTAGTTGTTGAATCATTCCATTTTGCATTTGAATTTTGAACATTGGATTTTGAAATATTGTTTATAACCATGTCTTTTTTATTTTTTTGTAATTCTTCAATGCGATTTAACATTCTGCTTTCTCTGACCTTTAATACTTTTAACTCAAAAATCAATTCTGCTGTTTTATCAAATTCGTCTGTTTCAAATATTTGCTTTTCCGCTTCAGAAAAACAACTGGAGAATATATCTTCATATTCCCCAGTTTTTAAGGCTCTTTTATTCTTTTTTTCTGCTCCAGGTCCTCCTTTGTTCCCTTTTGCATTTTTATTATTCTTTAATGCTTTACTTCTGTTGTTTTCCCTTTTCCATTTATTCTTACGAATTAAGTAAATTAGTTGGCTGTTAGTGATATTATATTTATCTTGAATTTCTTTATATTTTAATCCTGACATGTAATCCTTTTTTATGTTTCGTTTATTCACATACAATCACCCCGCCATTTCTTATTTTTCCTTTCCGAAAATTTCATTGTATATTTTTGGTTTTCTTGTATATTCTTCTTTCATGAAATCTTCAAAGGATTTTCCTTTTATAGATTGATGTCCTAATGTACTTTGATATAAACTTGTAAAACAAGTTGCGGTGTCAGGCTTTTTCATGCCCTCTGTCACTTCGTAGCTTTTATTATTTAGAATATGGCATAAATTATATGTATTTTCTTTGAAATTCGGTAGATTCTCAATTCCACAACAGCACATTTCATCACCCATTGTTCGTAACCTATTTTCGCCAACATAAAATTTCAACCCATACTTGTGAGCCTCTTCTTTTAATTGTTCAAAATGAGTTCTTAAAATATCTTTATCATAAACAAAATCAGCACCAACTTTTACTAATCCGTTTTTTCTTTTAGCAAATTTCATTCCTTCAACTATAATTCCATGTGCTCCTGCTTCAGCAAATCTTTTTATATTTTCTTTGACATCTTTAAATACTTGTGTCATGTATGGTTGTATTCTAATATTTACTCTTTTTACATTTTTGGATAATATCTTTACCATTTCAATTCTTTCCTCAAATGTTGGAGCTCCTAATTCTATTTTGTCATATTGAGAGCAAACCATACTAATTTGCACTACACAATTACATTTTCTTAATAGTGTTAGATATTCATTATCCACAATTAGTTTACCTTTTGTTGAAACTATAAATGGATATTGAGTTTCTGCAAATACTTTTAAACATTCATACGATAATTTATGTTTTTTCTCTGCTGGTTGAAATGGGTCTGACATTCCTCCCCAATGAAGAGGTATATTCCAATCGCACCAATTAACAGCCTGTGCTCTTTGTCCTGAAATAAAATTTTGTAATGCTTTTGATGTTTCTCCTTTTTCTATATCATTTATGTCTTTCCATCTCTTTACAAAACAATATTTACAACCATGAGAACAGCCTTTATAAGTATCAAACCTAACAGGCACATCACATAAAACAACTTGACTTCCACAATCTGGCATATTAAACATTCCTTTCTACTTCATTTATTAAGGCTTCTACTAATCCGTCTTTTCCATTTATTTTTATATAATTTGAAAACTTTTCTTCATGTTCTTTTGGAATATTAAATGTTACAGCAAATTTATCTAATTCCCTGTTTACTGTTGAATAATCATCTTCCAATAAATCACTTATAAAGTCTGTGTTCAAATCCTCTATTTCTGACATATTAAAGCCTGTTGCAAATAGTTCCTCTTCTGATAATTTTAACTCACTAAATAGATTTTCTAGCTTGTCATTGTCCCAATAACCACTATTCTTATTCAATGATAAATTTAACCTTTTTTCCTGTCTTTCATCTAAATTTACCATTACACATTCAATTTCTTTGTATTCCAATTCTTTAAGTACCTGTAATCTTTGATGTCCTCCAATTACAGTCATATTTCTAGCATTTACAATAATAGGATCTATGCAACCAAATTCCTCAATACTGGCTTTTATTTTTTTGTAAGCCTCGTCTGTTTTTTCTAGTTTTTTTCTTGGATTGTAACTTGCTTCTTTTAGCTTTTTTATGCTTATTGTTTGAATATTCATCATTATAAAACCTCTCTTCTTTAAAACATTTTAACTTCCTTCTACAATTTTTGCATTCGTACTTCATACATATTTCTAGCACATAAAAGCACCTCTTTTCTTAAGTAAAAGAAAAAAACCTCCAGTATTGGAAGTTTCTTCGCCTAATTTCAGGAATTTTTTATATTAAAATCAAAATTTTACATTACCATTATAAAATATTTAAACGGAATTGTCGAGGCAATCTTTTGGCAATGTTTTTTACTTGATTTTTAACCCATCTATTCCGAAAAAATAAAACTGAAAGTTCTTTAATTGCAATGTTTTTCGTGTTCCTTATAGTCTTGGTATTACAATGCAAAAAATCGGCAAGATTTTCTTGTGTCATTTTTTCTTCATCAAGATATAAATATTTTATTACTTTGTATCTTCTTTGAATATCTTCTCTTTGTGATAAATTGCATTTGTATTCATAATATTGCAAAAAAGTATCAATATGTTTCAATATAATGCTTGTTTTATTTTTAGATTTAATTATAGAATTTATCTGTGTTTTTGTAAATTCCTCATCCATATCCAAATCTAATTCTTCAAATAGCTCTTCTTTTGTAAGCTGCTTTTCTGTGTAAACAGAGTTCTCTGTATGTTGCACGAAATTTTGATAATTATGTAATAATAATTCTGTATTTCTAAATCTCATATCTACTTTATATTTTTTCTTTTCAGCTTTTTCTTTTTCCATGTCAATTAGTGCTCTTTTAACTCCCTCATTAACACCAGCCTCAATTGCTTTTTCTATTACGAATAATAGCTCTGGATCTACTTCAATTTTTCTGCCCTTTTCACTCATAAAAAGACCTCCATTCTCTTTACTATTCTAAAAAGGCATGTAACTTAATAGATATTTATTTAATCTTTTTACTTGTTTTTTTCTAATTCTCCTATTCTTCGTATGTTGCCATATATGTAAAATCTTACATGCTTTTTTGTTATTCAACCCCCTAATCATGTTAATATAATAATTTAAGAATATCTTTCCTACAGCTTTAACAATAACTTGTACGGTTTCTTTGATTTTGTTCCAAACATTTACAACTATTTCAGCAACTTCTCTAAATGCTTGTACCAAATCATCACATAATTTTTGTATTTTTTCTTTTTCTTCATCACTCATTTTCATCACTCTTTTCCTCATCTGTTGCCATTGCATAAGGTTGTTCAACCGATAGACAAACAGGTGGATGTTTTAAACTTATAACAGATAGCCATATTTTGCCTGTCTTTTCAAATTCTTTCTTTTCCTTTTCTGACATCTCCCAACATGATACAAGGCAATTATCCCTTGTTTGTATTACTGGTAATTTACCACAACCTGGAGCTGTTAATTCTCCATTTGCATCTTCAAAATTTACTGGTTTCATAATATTTTCCTCCTTAATTACAATAAAATACTTCTTTGCCATACTCAACAGCAACCTCATGTTCTATTTTACAGCCTCTTGCTTTATTCCAGTTTGGCATGAATACAACACCATCAACTTTTCCTATAAACTCAATACTTTTTGCTAAATAAAATATAGGCTCATCAATTCCTTTTGGAGCTTCGTCAAATACTGTGTCTATTACTTCATGTCCCTCTTCGGTTAATCTTTTTACTAATTCTGCCCTTTCATTTTTTATTTGTTCATTTGTTTTGCCATTCATTGGCTGACTTATCATAATTTTCATAATTATTTTTCCTCCTCATTTATAATTTTGTTTGTACAATCATATTCCCCATTCATTCTTCTAATTATGTTACAATCTGAATCGTTTGTATTTTTACACTTACTACATTCATTTTTAACAAATTCTTTTTCAGTATCATTCATGAGCAATACCTCCCTTTATATTATTGATATTGTACCCTCGCCTACTTTCAAAGGCATCTGCCTTCTTATACTGTCAATATTTCGGACTAATTTAAAATTTCTTTCTCTGTCCTTTGTAGTTGTTTCTGGACTTCCTATTTCTTTAAATAATACAACTCTTAATTTTGCTAACAAAGTATTTAAATCTATGTAGTCTTGTTCCTCCATTCCTTTTTCACCCCCTAACTAACATTTATTATTCCATCAGGATTACTTTCGCAGCAATTCCTTATTTCTTGTAATTTTGCTAATAAACCCTCATAACTCCCCCAACCATTTGCTGGATTAAGTTTTCTATATTCATTTGCATTATTTAACATATCTGTTATAGCTTTATTTACAATAGGCAATGCTTTTTTACAATTCATATTATCAAGTTTTTTTAATCCTTTTTCTTTATCCACACACTTATAATACATTGGGGCTAAATTATAAGTAATATTTGCTTCATATATTTCAACTTCCCTTTGGGCTGTTATGCTTATATCTAAACTCATTGGCTTTTTCCACCTCCACATTTCTTTTTATCCATTTATCACAATAACAACTTGCTCCGTTTGTGTCATAACAGAACGGATATTTTCCACAGTTTCCACACCTAGCTTTGAGTTTGTTTTGTTCGCTCATACTCTTCCCTTTCTTTTTTTATAATTTCACACATCAAACATTTTCTGATTTTTCCATCATTAGCCCATAATGTAAATCTATGACAAATTGGACATCTATGTTTTGGAGTTCTTCCAGTTATTTTTTTTATTCTTTTTTTGTCCTCTTCATCTCTTAATTTTTTAGATAAATTGCTCACTTTTGTACCTCCTATTCGATTTTTTCTAATAAGCATTGCTTAAATGCCTCTAATCCATAATAATATTTTTGACCCTCACATTGATAAAATACTACTCCATTTTTCTTATCGATTTCAGTTATTTCAAAGATTTTTCCATTTATCTTTCCCTTATATTTATCCCCTACTTTAATAACCATTATCTTTATTCCTCCAATAATTTTATTAGAATATCTCTTGCTATTTGGATTCCAATGTATTCATGATATTCAATATCGGTTTCTTGTCCCTGTGCCTTTTTTATATTATATTCCATAATTTGATTATTTAATTTTTGTATTAACACTCTTATTTTTGTTTTACTAACCCATGTTGTATATTCTTCCCATGTTGTAAAAGTAGGAACAGCCTCTATTTGTGCCAACATATATTCAGCAAATTCTACATGTCCTATTTTTTCTTGATGTTTTGCTGTTCTAATATATAATTCTTTTAAATCTGTGTTTTCTTTTTCTTGTTTTTCTATTAAATTCAATAAAATCTGTAAAATATCTTCAATTGGTTTGTTTTTATAATATACTCTGCCTATAAAATCAGAATCTTTATTTTTATTTAATTCATTTATAAGTTCTTTACTATCTTGAAATGCTTTCTTTTCCTCTTCACTCATAAACTCATCTGTCCTTTCATAATATTTTCTTTAGCTTTTAACTTTTCTTTTAAGTTCTTGATTTCTGTGTTTTGTTGCTTAATTCTAGTTTGAGCTTTATTTATCCAGTTAATTAAAATCAATCTGTCAGTTGCCTCTGCTTCACTTTTTACTTCCATACAATTTAACCAATTGTAAGCCTCCAATTCTTCCTTATCCATCTTAATCATTCTCCCTTGGAACTAAATTATCTTTATCGTCATAGTTATAAAAGCCATCTTCCTTTTCGTATTCTGAATATATTTCTATTACTGGTTTGCATCCTCCACCAGTTTTATTATTTTCTATTGCAATTTTTTCTAAAACTCTGTATTCATAAGGACTTAAATGAATTTCCGTATAGGTAATATCATCACAGCCCACATTACAAATCAAATACATATTATCCACCTACCTTTCTACACCTTTGATTTTCTTTATCCCATGCTGCACATTCTTCTTTATAACATTCTCTAAATCCTTGCATTTCTAAAAGTAAATGATATTCTCCTTTGTAAACATTCTCATCATCTAAAATTGGCTTTCTAATATTGTGTTGTGTAATTGTAAATAATTCAGGACATTTCATTGATTTTCTCCTTCATCTTCTCTATTTATCTGTAAAATGCACATTGTTAATATTCCAATAAAAACACCTAATAATAAACCTATAATAAAATTTATCATTTGCTACACTTCCTTAATTTTCAATTTATATTTATCCTCAAAGACTTTCTTCTTGGCAATATATTCTTTTGTTTTGAAGCCTTTTACATCAATAATTTCTGTAGATCCATTATTGTTAAATATTATAAAATCAGCTTTATATTTTAAATTTGGTGCTAATACAAATATAGGTTGTAGGCAAAACCCTGCAATATCTCCAGCTTTTAACCTTAATTTTAATTCATTGTAGAATTCTGCCTCTTTTTGTGAATCAAAGGTATGTCCATCAACATTTGTTTTTTTAGCTCCATATTTACTTCTTTTGCCTTTATTCTTCTGATATTCTTGATATTGTTCTAAACTCCAATGTTCTTGATTACCCATTGAAAAAACTCTCCTGTATTCCTAATTTTTCTTTTATGTAATTTATGCTTTCCTCTGCTGTTGGACTTTTACTATACTTGCAATTCGGATTTCCAACAAATGTTGGCTCTTCTAATGCTTGACAACCTAAACACCAACCATTTGCTATTGCTTTTTTGCAACTTTCAATTAACGGTAGATATTTCATAACTCTATTCCTTTAAAACATTTTACTTATTTGTTCTGAAACAATTTCTTTATATGCCTCTTTTAATCCTCCAGTATGTTTCAATATAGGTATAATATTTTTTGTTTCTGGGAAATTACTTTTTAAATTTTCTGCTAAATCCTCTAAACACTTAATCATCATTGCCATTTCAATTTTTCCACCATTTCCATGTACTACTGATATAGGTGGTTCCTTAAATTCTTCTGTTATAACTAACTCACAAACCAAACAATTATTTTTCTCTTTTATTGTATTTATTCTCTGCATTTCTTGTATTTTTCTGTAATCATTGTTATTCACTTTATTTTTCCTCCATTTCACTTAATAATTTTTCAATAAATTGCAAATATTCCATTGTTTCTAATGCTATTTTTTTCTCACTTTCATTACTTGGAATAAATGCTCCCATACTTTCTATTCTATCTCTTGTAACTTCTAATGCTTTTTTTATATCCATATTTCTTATTCCTTTCTTTTTTTGGCACATTTCAAATCTTTTAAAATTCTAGGTATGTACTGCCTACTTTCTTGATTTCTTTTTAATTGTTCTATATTTTTTATTGTTGTTTCTGTTTCAAAGCAAATTCCTTTTGTTATGAATTTATTTGCATAAGGTTTTATTGTATTTATTAAATTTATCTTATCTTTTATAATTCTTCGTTCTTTCAATACTGTTTCTAATTTTGAATAAACAGACATTCTTTCAATAGCATTTAATTTACTCAATTCTATTTCATGAAGTAAATCATCTCTTTCCGCTTCTTTATCTCTTAAATTATTCAGCAATTTCTTTTCTGTATCTTCCACATTATGAAATAAATAATTGATGTTTTTTAATACATCTAATGTTTGTTGCATATTCTCAATTTCCATGATTTTTCTCCTTTCCTTTGTGTTCTGTTTGAGTTTGTTTCTGAAAATCAATTTTGGCTATTCCATTTTGATTTTATAGGCTCAATTTTTATTTGTTGTGTTTGTCTTATTTCTCCACTAAACATTCCTCCAATTGAATACACTTGTTTTTCTAATGCCTCTATTTCTTCAGGAAGAAACTCTCTTGTATCTTCTTTTAAAATCATACAATCCATTAAGCCAAGACCTTCAGCTGGAGTTCCATAATATGCTTTTTCAGTTTCTTTATGTACCCAAAATATTTCCCATTGTTTATTATCTATCGGCTTTATTCCATCATTACATATACTTTCTCTACCTTCAGGAAACATTATGTGATATGCTTTACTTGCTAAAACATCACCTTTATTTTCAATATAATTCTCTGGTTTTATATATTTCATTTATTTGTACCTCCGTTTTAATCCTTTTTTAACTCGTCCATTAAACTTTTCATGAAGTAAGAAACAAAATGCCTCAATTCCTCTTCTGAGCTCTTTGAGTTTATAGGAATATACTTTTTACACTTTATAAATCTGAAAAAGAAATTATTTCTATTCAAATTATTAAAATACATTCTATATTCGCTTATCCATATTGAAGTAATAACCCAATAATATAACTTTATTTCAAATATTTTTTCTTCAGGATCTGTCATATATTTAAAACATGTCATATCCTTAAAATCAAAGTATAAATCCAATTGTTTTAAACGATAAATAATAGTTGTTCTGTCGGATTCCGTCAAAGTTTCAAATTTATTCTCTTTATATATTAAATAATTAAATAATAAGTTTAGTTTAGTATAGTTTAGTAATATATTATTATTATTTATTATTATATTATTATTGTTTGTGGTTGAATTGTCGGTTATTTTATCGGTTGAATTGCTGGTTGTTTCATTGGTTATTTTGCTGGTTATGTTTTCGTTGTCTTTTTCTTCTTTCCCTTTATTTTCAATGCTTTCAGTTTTTGTTTTGCTGGTTGTTTCATTGGTTATTTTGCTGGTTGAATTGTCGGTTGAAATCTCGGTTGAATTGCTGGTTATTTTATTTTGTTGATATTTATCATAATTTATAACTGTAATAAGTGTATATCTGTTAGTAGTTTCAATTTTGATTTCATTAGTAGATTCCAATTTCGATAAACAAGTTCTAATTTGTTGAATACTTAATCCTAAATCTTCAGCTAAATGCTCCCTTGATGTTATTATCTGCCCTCTTAATACTTTGATGTTTTTCCATTCTACTTCGTTATGATTAGCATTTAATACTAAATGAATAAATAAAGATTTAACATTTGCATTTTTATACCATTGCCAATTATTAAATTTTCTATATAAACTTATCCATCCTTTATCGTTTTTTTCTTCCATAAAATAACCTCTTTTTCTTTATAGTGGGAAATATAAGGGGCAATATTTCCCACCATAATTTAACTTTTAGTCATTGAAAAAGTCATCTTTTGTATTTTGTTGTTCGACTTTTTTCTCTATATTTGTATCATCTTGAATTTCTGTTGTTTGTTCTTCCACATTTATTTCACTTTCTGCTGGTTGTTCAAATAATTCCTCTGAATCAACATTGTCAACATATTCATAATCGCCATTTTCTTTAATTGTTGCCATGTCTTTGTTATATGCCTCTCGCATTTCAATACTCATAATTCCCCATTTTGAAATTAGTTGTCTTAACATTGTTTTATATGCCATTCCATCAAAATCTTTATACCAAAAACTGCTGTATTTCCATAATTCATTTTCAGGAATTTTTCCTTCTTGTAATTTTTTATATGATTCTGCATTAAAAGCCATTGAATATCTATCAGCATGAGCTAACATTTTCTTTTTTGACCAATACATTGTTTTTACAAATCCATTTTGATAAGCAAACATTGCAAAATATCCTAATGTTGGAGTTTGTTCTCTTACCTCATCATCTTCAATTAAATTTACTTCGATTTCCTCTTCTAATGGATCATATTTTACTAATTCGCCCTCTTTTATTGCTATAACATTTATTTTTTTGTAATATCCGCTTCTGATTGCTAATTGAATATAACCTTTATAACCTAATTGAAATTGAGCTACTTTACAGCCTCTTTTTTTATCATTAAATGGAACTAGATAATATTGGCCAAGCTGTGGACTAGGTGTTAAATTTAAAGATTGTCCCAATAATGCTGCTGAAATTATACTTGAATGGTCGCATTCTTGTAATGCTGGGTTTGTACTAACTGCTGATAAAATACTTGTGATAAACTGTTGTCCTTTTTCTCCCCCTACCATTTCGTTTATTTTTCTTTTCATTGCATCTTGTGATAAAAATGCACTAAAAGTCTGTTTTGGTTTTGTTAAACTATTTTTTACTGTTGCCATTTAGTTTTCCTCCTTTATAATAAATTTCATGCCTGTTCTGTCAACATTTTCAATATTGATTGTTGTAAATGCTGGAATACAAACTAAATTTTTGCCTAATGGTGCTATATAACCTCTTGCTGTTGCTATTGCCTTTACTGCTTGATTAACTGCTCCAGCTCCTACTGCGTTCATTTCTACTTTTTTATTTTCATTTAACATTCCTACTATTGCCCCAGCAACTTTTGCTGGCTCACTTTTTGATGATATTTTAAAAATATAATTATTATTTTTATCCATATATAAAACCTCCATTATTCTTCATCTTTATGTTCATAAGCAAATTCAACTATGTCTAATATGTCTTTTTTTGCTGTACCACTCTTAAATAAGAAATGTAATAACAATTCAATTCCAGCAAAAACACTTTTTGTATCTCCATTGATAACAACTTGTTGTCCCTCTTCGCCTCTTACTTTCTTAAGTAAGATATGATAATTACAATTATTTTTATAATCTTCTAATTGTAATTGTCTTTTTTGTTCTTCTGTCAATTCTTGTTTTTCTTCCATAATTCTAGCTCCTCCTTTCATTTAAATTAATCATTTCGCCTTTAATTTTGTTTTCTTTCATAAAGTTCTTAAATAAGATTTTTTGTTCATCTGTAACCCAAACCCTAAAGGCTAATTCTGTTAGTTTTTCTTCTTTAGGTTGTTGAACATCGTTGTCAACTTTTGTATGATTTTCTATTGTTTTTGTCGCTTCAATTTCTTTTTGTTTTAATTCTTCTAGTCTTTTATTGTTTTCTATAATGCTGTTTCCTTTTTGAATTGCTAATGTTAAAACACTTGAATCTGCAACATGATTAAAATATTCAATTTTAACAGCCTTGTTTATGTTTTCATCTGCAAATTGTGTATCAATTACAGCTAAATCCGTTTTTGTTTTTGCAAATATATGTAATATATCTTTTTGAACTTGATCCATTTTATAAGTTGCATTTAGCCATCTTTCATTGAAAACATTATCAAAATTGATTAGTTCTTCATACTCTCCAACATTTTCAATAAAGAAGTTCATTATTTCTTTTAGTTTTTCATCTTTAATATTTTGCTCGTATGCTTTTACCTGTGTATCAACATTTGTAACAGCCTCATTTACTATTGTCATAAGTTCCTTACATTTATTTTCAAAGTCTGTAAATGGCTCTAATAACAAGTTTTTTACTCTTATTTTTTCATCATTTATTGCTTTACTTAATTTATTTAATAATGTTCTATCTGCCTTTGCTACCTTAATATTTTCATCTGTATAAACCATGTTTTTATATGTTTCAACTTTTGCTGTTAAATTTGCTTTTAATTCCTCATAATTAAATTGCACTGGTGCTAATGCTTTTATTTCTTCAACTTTTAATTCCATAATTTAATCCTCCCTCTTCACTACTATAAATTTAATTACATCATCATCAATTCTAAATCTTCTCTCTAGCTCTGGAATAAAATCAGGCTTACTCTTAAAATCAAATTCAAAATAAAATCCTTCTTTATTTTTCTTTATTTCATAAGCTAATCTCTTTTTGCCTAAATTTTTAACCTCTTCTATTTTTCCATTTTCGTTAATAAGTTCTGTATATTTGTTTTCAATCTCCTTTTGTTGTTTTTCATCTATAGTTGGAGCAACTATAATAATACTTTTATATCTATTCATAATTTTAATTCCTTCCTTTCATTTATACTTCCGGCAATATTAGCGGTGGCATTTTGTTATCCTCTACATATTTCCAAAATTCAATTTCTTTTTTTAGCAAATATTCCATATCGTTTTTTATATGTTCATCATATATATCAAAATCATAAGTTTTAGTTGCTTGGTAATCATCTGCATAAGTAAGTTCTGCAAATAATTTTGCAAATTTAGCACCTGTTACATTTAAATAATGTAATACTTGTAAATAATAATTATATGGAACTCCTTCTTTCCAATCTTCTTTCTGTCTATCTGCATGAAATTTTTTTGTTTTAATTTCTAATATTCCAAATTCTCCAGTTTCTTTATTTATTAGTTTTCCATCTAAACTAGCAAATAAGAACGGATATACAGGATGTCTAATTATTGTATTTTCCTCGTGTTGGATTTCATATTCAGGATGTTTTACTTGAAAACTTTCTCTTAATATTGGCTCCATTTTAGTACCATAAATTACATAAGGTTTATCTGAAATATCAGGAGCTTCCTTTATACCTGTTTTTTCTTCCCATAATTCAATATTAGTTTTATATGGATTTAAACCTATAATTGCTGCTGCATCAGAACCGTCCGTATACCTTTTTTTCTTTCTTCCAGCCATTCCTCTCTATTCATCTTTTGCACCACCTTTTAAAACCCATTCTAATGTACTAATTACACAATCATGTATTTTCTTTTCGTTTTCTTTTTCAGGATCATTAAATATTACTTTTCTTCTTGCAATATGTCTGTTTAATTCTTCTTTAATTGCTGTTTCTGTTTGCATTTTTGTTCCTCCTTTTTATAGCGAATGTTCTTTCTACATCTTCTATTGCTTCTTTATATCCACATTCTGAACAAATATCGGTTTTGCCATCCCTTCTTGATAATGCTGGTCTATCTCCTAGTGGTCCTCCACATTTCGGACATTTTTTCATTTTTTCTTCCTTTCTATTGCACTTCATTTTTATTTGTGATAAAATGCAAATGAAGTGAATTTATATAAATTTTCTTTTATAAAACTATCTATCGCTTTGGTTTGTTGTAGGTAGTTTTATTATTTTTGCCATTCTATCTTCATCAGTTTCATCAATTGCAATGTCTTTAACTAATGCTGAAAAATTATCTGAATAATCATTTATAAAACATAAATCTTTAATGTTCTTAAATTGTTCAGCACATTCTGTTTTTATGTCTTTAATTTCTTTGTCTTTTCTTGAAACAATTGCAAGTAATTCTTGTTTTTCTTTTTCAAGTTCTCTAATTTTTTGAGCTTCAGCTGAATGTTTTGCTATTTTCATTTTTTACACCTCCTATCTTTCTTCAAATTTTTTGCCATTGCACCACATGAAGTCATCTGTTGGACAAAATTCATCATATACTAGAGCAAAATCTTCATGTTCATCACAATACATGTTGCCTTGTTCTAAATACATGCAATTTATACAATTTTCACAAGTTTTTATTGGTTTATTTTTATATCTTTTTCTTTGAACAGGTTTACCCATTTTTATTTCCTTTCATCAATTTTTTCATTTTCTTAAATATTTTTAATATTCTCATGTGTTCTTGAATATCAATACATTCATTTAATAATTCTTGATAATACTGTATCATTTGTTTGCTCCTCCTATTTTTTCTTACTATTCTTTGTTTCTTCATATATTGTTTCAATAACTAATATTAGCAACATACCTAATACTGGAATTAAATATTCCCCACCAAAACCTTTATAACCTCTCCAAGCATTTGCATAATCTATTGCTTTTGGTGTTAAAGTAATTGTTAATATTAAAACAATTAAATCTAACATTCTTGCTATAAATTTTTTTCTATTTATAATTTTCATTATTGTTCTCCTTTCGTTCTTTTTTTGCTGTACCATTCTCTAATAGCACTACCCAAAGCGACTTTTTCTTTTCCAAAATCTTCACTTGGGAAATCTGGTAACGCATATATTGCCCTTGCAGTATCAATATAGCAACCTCTTATTTTTGCAAATTCCGTTGGTGTATAAAAAATATTATCTTGTAATTCCATTTTTTAGTTCATCTCCTTTCTTTTTTTGTGTGGTGTCTGCGAATTTTGATTTTAATATATTCATTTCCTCTCCTTTCTTGTTCACTTTTTTTGAACAATTTAACCTAAAAAAATATACTTATTTGGATTAATATTATTTTTTTGACAATAGCTAAAAAATCCTTTTAGCATTTTAGGGCTATGATTAATTGCCTTTTTATTTAGAACTTGATTTACATACGATGGATCTACCCCAATTGTTTCGGCAAACCATGTTTTGTTTCCCCTGAATTTTTCAGCAACCAATGTGTTTAAGGCATCTACATCAAATCTTTGTCTAATAATATCCATTTTTTTGTCTCCTTTCTTGTTCATTTTTTTTGAACAAACTCATTATATATTTTTAATTTTAAAATGTCAATACTTTTTGTTCATTTTTTTTGAAAAATTTTATTGACTTTTTAAAAATGTTGATTTATACTATATTGGGAGGTAAAAACATGAGAAATGATTTTGATAAAGAAAAATTTTCATATATTTTACAAAACATACAAGCTTTATATGATAACCAAGAAATATTTTCAAAATATTCTGGTGTAGGAAGAACTTATATTTCTCAATATATAAATATGAAACTAAATACTCCACCTAAACCACAATTATTAAAAAAAATTGCCGAAGCTTCAAAAGGAATTACAACATTTAAAGAATTAATGTATATATGTGGATACTTATCAATAGAAGAAAGTTTATTTTACTCATATTTACTTAAAATTTTTGAATATTATAATGATGATTTTAAAGAAATTGGATTAAATGATATACAAATACATTCTGTTTTATGCTATTTCTTTGATGAACAAGAAAAAAAATATATAGAAAATATTATAACAAACTTAAAAAATGAAAAAATTGATACTTTCAAAAATATTATTAATAATATTAATAAATCTATGGAAAATCAAAAAAAAGTAATATCAAATATTATAGATGAAAAATTTGACACATATTATAACGAGATTGATCTAATACCTATATATACAAATGAAAATGGTTCTTTAACAAATATCAATAAAACATTAAATATGTCTCTCAATTTAAATAGTAATAAAAACATTTTCGCTTATCAAATTGATGATGATGATATGCTCCCATTACTTGGAACTGGAGATATTGCAATTGTAGAAAAAATGAATACTTTTGAAAGCGGATATACTTGTCTATTCTCTATTGATAATAAAGATATTATGATAAGAAAAATAATTGATTTTCAGAACTATATTGAATTGCATACAGCATTTCCATATAGTCAGCCTATAAGACTAACAAAGGAAGAAATGATAAGTAGAAACTTTACAATATTAGGAAGAATAATAAAAGTAGAAAATCAAAGTGCTTTTAAATAGAAAGGAGAATTAAAAATGTTTTGTAATAATTGTGGAAATGAATTAAAAGATGATAGCAAATTTTGTGATAAATGTGGCAAACCTATTAATAATGCTGAAATTGATTTAGACTTATCACAATTCAATAATAATCAATCGAAAGCATGTAAATATTTACAAGAAACTTATCATTTAAGTTTTATGGAAGCCACTAGAATTGTTGCTCAGAAAGCTCAAGAGCAAAAACAACTAACTAAAAATATTCTTTGTTGTCCAAAATGCAAAAATACAAATATTGATTTAGTTTCAACAGATAAAAATATGAAAACAAAACAACAAACCAGCTTAAATTTAAATCCTTTAAAACCATTTACATTATTTAATACAAAAACTATTCAAAAAGAGAAAAAATCTGCAAGTAAAATAGGTTTAGGAATATTAACTGGTGGAGCTTCATTATTAGTAACAGGAACAAAAAACAAAAAACATAGTGAATATTTTTGTAGAAATTGCGGACATCGTTGGATTGGAAAATAAAAAAGGGATAATGTGTTTAGTTTTCGCAGACACCACACATTATCCGAAAAGATAACCACTATTGAAAGTGATTACATTATTATAATATCAAATAATGCTTTCATTTTCAATAGTTTAAAATAAAAAATTATTGAAATGGAGGTTTTTTTATTATGGGTACTTCTAAAAAGCGTGGAAACGGCGAAGGTACTATATTCAAAAGAGAAATAAACGGAAAAACAATGTGGGTTACTGAATACACAATTGCTATGTATGATGAAAAAACAGGCAAAAGAAAAAGAAAAACCATATATGGAAAAACTAGGCAAGAAGTAAAAACAAAATTAGAAAAAATTATAACAGAATTAAATACAGACACTTATGTAGATAAATCGAAAGTTACTTTTTATACTATTGCAAAAGAATTTATTGATACAGCTTATAAGATGAACAAATTAAAAGAAAGTTCATATTCTCGTAAATTGCATACATTAAAAAACATATCTTCACATTATATAGCTAAAATGGAATTGCAAAAAATTACTGAAAATGACTTAAAAGATTTTCTTATATATATTACAAAATATTCAGATTCCGTCATTGCCAAAATTTATGGAATTGTAAATAATACTTTTAAAATTGCTGTAAGAAGAAATATTTTAAGATATAATTTTTTAGATGATCAGCTAGAATTTGAAATTCCAACATCTCAAAAATTTAGAAACAAATCAAAATCTGTTTCAGCATTTACCATTGATGAGCAAAAACAACTAATTAAAGAATTACAAGAGGCAAAAAAATTTAGATATAAATATCAAATTCTAGTAGGTTTATTTACAGGTATGCGAATGGGTGAAATAAATGCTTTAGATATAAATGATATTGACTTCGAGAACAATATAATTCATATAAGAAGAACAATTACACGAACTTTTGATGATAGAGCAACAATAGGCTCATATACTAAAACTGTAAATGGAATTAGAGATTTAATTATGGATTCTCATATTGAAAAGATATTTAAAGAGTATTTATCATCTGAATATTATACACCTAACGACTATAATTTATTATTTTGTAATTCTAAAAAGGAATGTATAAGTACAGATACGGTTAATGTAATGTTTAAAGAATTTTGTCAAAATCATAAAATTGGAAAAGGTTATGATGTCCACCAGCACATGCTCCGCCATACTTTTGCAACAAGATGTATTGAATCAGGAATGCCTGCTTCTGTTTTGGCAAAAATAATGGGACATGCAAATGTTTCAACTACTTTAAATGTATATTGTGAGGTTTTTGACAAATTTAAGAAAGAACACATTGATTTATCATACAATTACTTAAAGAAACATGGGCTTACTATTGACTTTTAAGGATTATATTTTACAGCCACTATTACAGCCGTGCATAAAATTTTCAAACCAATTTGAAAACTTTTCGCAAACTAGCCGAAACCTCAAAACACAATAAAATAAGGGTTTTGAACCTGTTTCATAATTTTTGAAATCGGTTACAAAACCCTTAATTATGGCTGTTTCTGCCAACCATTAAAGTCTTTTCCGTCATATTCTATTGTTAATTTTATATTTCTCATTCTTACTCTCCGTTCACTTTTAAGATTTTTTTATTTTTATTTTCAATCATTTGTTTTTCTGTTATTACAGCCTTATTACAGCCTTGCCAACTTTGAAAATTAAATCCGTTATCATAACCAATTTTGTATATATTATAACTGTATCTTTTAAATATAGTCAATATTATTTTATCTTTTAGTGTAACTTCTTTTCCAATACTTAATAGTATTTGTTTCTCAATATATTTCATTATATAATCCTCCTTATAGAGATTTATCTATAAATATATTGTATCATATTATGTAAATGTTTTTAACTACGCTGGGGAATAGGTATTGTCTTCTGCACTCCTTGATTTATCTAACTTACATAATTCGACATTTTTCTACAAATTACTACAAAATACCATAAAATACTATTTCAATTTACTAACTAATTTATCTAAATATTCACTCACTGGCTCATCTTCTGAAGCCAGTTCTGTTTTTTTTATTTCAATATAATTAAGAGCCTGTTCGTATTTTTCCTCTCTAATTAAATTAGATATATTATCAAATTGTTCTATTACTTCTTTATTTTTCATATTCTCATACCCTCTTTTCGAGGTTATTATACCATTTATTATCTAATTTGTAAAATAGTTATTCTTGAAGCAAGTCAGCTCGGTTGTAGTTAAAATAAAATTAAGTTTGTTTTAAAATACCTATTGGGGAGGTGATAGAATGATTTATATTAGAGTTAAGGAAATCCTTAAATCACAAAAGAAAACAAAATACTGGCTTGTTAAAAATATGGGTGCAAGTTATCAATCATTATCAAATTTAATGAATAATAATACAGATAGCATTCATTTTGAAACATTAGAAAAATTATGTGATGTTTTAGATTGTGAGCCTGGAGAGATAATTACTAGAAAAAGAAATTTTAAAAGAAAGAGAGGTTTATCAGATGAGCAAACTACTAAAGCAATATGATGAATTAAAAAAGAAAGATTCAAAAAAAATTTACATATTTGAAGTAGGTATATTCTATAACATTTTGCAAGAAGATGCTCGAATTGTTTCAAATTCTATTGGATTAAAACTTACTGATCTAGGTCCTAATTTAATAAAATGTGGTTTTCCTGTTTCCCAATTAGAAAAATATTCACATTTATTACATGATAAAGAAATAGATTTTAAAGTTATTCCCAAAGCATCTCTTGCATTAAATCAAAATATTTCTTATGAGAAAGTTGTAAAAAGTCTATTGGAACTAGACTTAAATAATACAACTTTTAAAGAAGCTTTTGACTTTATATATAATATACAACAAAAATTAAAAAATATACAACAATAAAAACTATACCGTAAAATTTTTACAGTATAAAATCAATACCAGAAGAATTTTTTATTTTCTTCTGGTATTGTACAATAAAATGAACAACTAGGATTGATTTTAAGGCATTTTTATTTTGCCTTTAATATAATTTCATTATTTAAAGGCATTAACCTTACAATAAGCATATCTGCCAGTTTTAGGTATATATATGTAATCTACAGTATTTGAATAATGAGAAATTACTTTCAATCTTGTTTTTGACAAGTAATAATAAGTTGTTCCGCTTAAATTTCCATTACTATATAAAATTGTATTACTTTTTAAGGTATAATAACTTCCAACACTTGTAGTATAATTTCCTGATGTTGAACTTGAAGTATTTATATATGTTCCACATACCCATAAATTAGTTCCAATTCTATACCAGCCATTTTTACTTTCATAAATATATACAGTATTTCCATTATATAAACTTTTTACATATCTGTAATTGGTTCCAGGACCTGTTCTTACATTTAATGAAGTTTTTACTTTTACTGTTCCAGTACTTGGCATTCCTGTTGTTGTAGTTGTAGTAGTATTTGTTACTGCTGATGAAGATAAATAACTTATACTTACCCAACCACTTACTGGGCTTGATATTTTACTCCAGTTTCCACTTGTTTCAATAACAGTTACCTCTGTTCCTTTTCTTAATGATGTTAATATACTTGAATTTATATCTGCTGAACTTCTTACATTTAAATTTGAACTTTGTGTTGCTACATATCTTATATAACTTGTTTGTGTTGAATTATTGTCATCATTTTTTGAAGAATTTCCGCTTCCATTATCATTTGAATAAATCCAAAAATTACTATAATTAGCATAAGTATAAAAACTATCTTTACTTACAAAAGCTGAATTGCCTGAAACAACAACACCAGCATTTCTTCTTGAAGCGGTATTAAACTTACCACTATATAAATATGGATCATAAACTTGTATCGTATTTCCATCTAAACTTACTAAAGTTATGTAATGTCCTCCAGTAGTAAATAAACCACTTCCACAACTTGCAACTATAAAATATTTAGAACTTCCATTACTATTTTTTTGTCCTAAATAATCCATAGCTGTATAAAATGATGAAGTAGTATAATATTCATTAAAATCAAAATAATCTGCTACAAATGGGAAATATGCCCATGCTGTACCATTATTTGCTGTTCTATATCCATTTGCAACTGCTAAATTTGCCATTGTAGTTGGTAAGATTGCACCTTTTGAACTTGAAACAATTATTGCTGCGGAAGTAGGTCCACATGCACTAGATTTCATTGTTTGAGTAGAATTTCCTGTACTTGTATAAAGTACATTTGCCCATCTTGAATCAGCTTGACTATAATAAGTCAAGCCTTGATAAGCTCCTAATAAACTTAATCCGTTTCCTGTGTTACTTCCATCATAACTAATATTTTCTTGTTCTACGGTTGCATCTGTTTCTAGTGCTCCCTCATCAGTAATTTCTTTTTCCTCTTCTTCAGAACTTTCAATTACTTCTGTTGTTGAAATATCTTCGCCATTATCAACTTTTTCAATTGTTTCTTCTACTATTTCCTGAACTTCATCTGTAATTATAACATTTTGTTTCTCTGCTTTTTCTTCATTTTGAATTTGTTCCACTAGCTGATTTTGGACATCACTTATAGTATTATTTATTTCAGAGTTTGGCCAATAGATGCCACAAAAAACACCTGCCACAGCTACAAGACAGGCTAATAAAATTAAAATTTTCTTTTTCATTATTTTCCCTCTCCTTTCTTTTCGAGGTCATCAATTCTATGATTAGCAACTTTTATTTGCTCTTCAATTACAGGTATTCTTTGAGCAAAATTATTATGTAGTCGTACTTCTCTTGTTAGATTTTCCAGTTTTGTATCTGTAACAGCTTGATGTGTAGTCAGTTGTGTTTCAATTTTTTTATTACTTTGCATATTTGTAATAATTACTCCTACTAGTGATAGTCCACCTGTAATTATGGCTACAACTATAGTTTCCATTGGCTAGACCTCCTTTGGCCAATCAATATCATAAGGAAATCCTTGTTGTGCTGGTATATCTCTCAATAATTGTCTATATGTTTGATATTTCTTTTGTTTTTCCTCTGATAATGATGTGTCTTTCATTTGTGTCCAGTCAGTATCTGCTAATAGTTTGTCCCTTATTTGTCTTATTTTAGCTGACTCAATTTCATAATCGCAATCTTTTGCAAATTCTAACCATGTTTCATATTTGTTTTCAATTTCTTCTTGCAATCCCTCTCTATAAGGTACACTTACCCTATATAAATCATAACTATATTGAACTGCTGTTTCTTCATCTTCCTGTTCTATTTCTTCAATGTTGTCAAAAAAAAGAACGGTGCATTTTCCGTTCTCAATATTTTCTATAGTAAATCTTTCTTCTGGTCTTGTCTGACTGAAAGTTTTTGTTCTCATTTCTTACCACTCCTTTACATTTTCTCAAACTTATGTATGGTTTGAGATATTTTTCATTAAATTTACTTGAATCGCAATGTTTTATCCAACCATAATAACTTAAAACTGCTGTTGCATCAGTATAATTTAATTTCCCTTTTTTGTATATTTTTTTAATTCTTCTTTTTATTCGTAAAAAATTTGAACTCCTTAATGTTGTATGTCCTCTATAATATCTATATCCAATAAAGTCTATTGGTCTTGAATCCACTTTAAATAATTGCCAATTCTCTTTTAATGTTAAACTTTCATTTTTTAAATATTCTTCAATTTTTAATTTTATTTTTCTTAATTCTTTTTTATTTCTATGAAATATCAGCATATCGTCCATATAACGAATATAATAAGGAGCTTTTAATTCTTCTTTTATATAATGATCTAAATCCTGTAAATAATAATTAGCAAACCATTGACTTGTATAATTTCCAATAGGTACACCTTCGTTTGAACTATCTACTATTAAATCTAATAAGTCCAATGTATCCCTATCTTTTATTATTCTTAAGAATTTCCTTTTTAGTATTTCTTTATTTATTGAGGGATAAAACTTTTTAATATCAAGTTTTAAACAATATTTTGTGTTTTTTCTATCTCTAACAAGTATTTTCTTTATATGCCTAGATGCGTAATGTATTCCTCTATTTCTAATTGAAGCACAACAAAATTCATACATTCCCCTTAAAAATAAAGGCTCAATATTTTGCATTATGCACCAATGAATTACTTGGTCAGGATAAAAACGAGGTTTATATATTATTCTCTCTTTTTTCCTAGTTCCATCATGTATTTTCATTTCAATATATGGACTAGGAATATATGTTTTATTTACTAACATATTATGAATTTCTTGTGTATAATAATCAATATTATCAATTATTTTTTTTACACTTTTTCTATACTTCTTACCTTTTGAGGCATTTAATATTGCTCTTTTTATATTTTCTTTTTCTATAATATATGGATAAATATTGCCTTTTCTTTTCATTTTGTTTCTCCTGGTATTCTTATTTAGTCTATCGGCTTTTCACTCAAAAGGAGCTACTAAGTCAATCCAGTTGCGACTTATTTTTGCCAAGTGGCAAGGAAAATGATGTGTAATAATTTTATTATTTTCAAAATAAGTAGTCGGGCACCGTAGTTCCAATTCGAATTGCTCGAAGCATTGTTACAATTCCAAGCAAAGAAACCGTCTTTCGTCCAGTTGTTGTTGAAGTTGCCACCAAGGTAAGCAAAGAACGGAAAGTGGAAACTCGGCTCCGCACACACCAAATCCCTACAATAAACTTTCCAATATTATATAAAATTATCTATAAAATTTTAACTACCCTACAACATAGCTAATATTAAATGGGGGTTGACCACCCCCAAACCCCCGTTTTTACTGGTATTTAAGAAGTCGGGCACCGAAGTGCCAATTCGAATAGCTCGAAGCATGGTAACAATTCCAAGCAAAGAAACCGTCCTTCGTCCAGTTGTCGTTGAAGTTGCCACCAAGGTAAGCAATTCTATTGCCAGCAGAACACCAGTAGTTATCAGTAACACATGTTGTCGAACTACCTCCAACTGTAACAGGTAGAGCTATTGCTGGATTATCTTCATCATAACCAAGTTCTTTAATATAACTATCGCTTGTTTGTGAATTTAAATAGCCTATTGCTTCGTATGGAGATGTAAATTTATCTGAAACATATTCGCTTGGATCATAACAAATATATGCTTGATAATCTTTTATATTTATTCCGTCAACATGTTGCCATACATTTCCAAATATATTTTCTACACCTCTATATATCATTGAATGATATCCGTCATTTACTAAACAACCTGATTCCATTCCTAAACTATCGCAATCACCTGTAATTTGAGCACTACCCCAAATCATATTATCAACTGCAATATTAACAGCCTCTCCATCAAAGTAAATTGCTTTTCCTGAAACCTCTCCATCATCGTAATCCTCAATAGATGTAATTTGTCTATTAGATGCAACACCAGCATTCCATACAGCTGTTGTTCCTATACAAATTGTCTTTCCTACATATAAACCTGTTCCAGCTGTAGTAACTATTATTCTGTTTACAGCACTTTCTGCCTTAATTGCTTTTGCTGATGAATAAGCAACAATTCCTTGTCCAAGAATATTTTGTGAATTGTAGTCAGCATATTCTACTAAATATAGCATTTGTAAAATAAATGCTCTCCAATCCATTAAACAATAATCCGTACTTAAATTTCTTGCATAAGTTCTAAATGTAGCAATATTAGTATTATATCTTGTCATTGCTCCACTAATTGAATGTGCAACATTGTTTGAATCTACACTTAAATTATATCTTGCAATTAAAAATTCATCTACTCTTGTAAATCCTTCTTTTGCATAATCTGCTATGTAAATATATTCCCAGTCATCTTCATTTTCATCTGTTACAATTTCCCTTTTAAACCAAAGTGTAGGTATTCTTGTCATTACTTCGCCATTGCTTCCATCAAAGGCAAATCCTGGCTCATCAATATAATTTGTAATATTACCATTACTATCTACATTACATGTTTTTATTTCTGACCATGGATAAATATCATTAAAGTCATTTTGAACTGCACTTGAAGTTGCTTTTTTTGCATTTGCTACTTTTCCAACTGCATCCTCAATTCTAGTCCATGTTGTCGCTGTATTATCTGTAATTTTTCTTTTAATACCATATACTTTTCCTGTTTTTCTTTCTAATGCTACAACTCTTATATTTAAATCCTCTGAACTTTCTTGCAAACTTTCAATGTCTGTTTGATTATTTTCTAATTGTGTTTTATAGGCATCTGTAAAATCATTTGTTGAAAGTCCCTTTCCTGTTACTTTATCGACTTTTGTATCTAGTGCCTCTTTTACCTTTTTATTCTGTACTGGGTTTGTACTTGAAGATGACAAAGCA
>ERZ842401.1032-NODE-1032-length-40828-cov-9.229441_pt1 | contig 40828 bp, 48 predicted proteins | sample MGYA00521270_ERZ842401 | MGnify/ENA primary metagenome ERZ842401 (study PRJEB31892, sample SAMEA3878208) | bioreactor metagenome | biome: Moose rumen | place: Sweden | collected 2011-10 | study: EMG produced TPA metagenomics assembly of the PRJEB12797 data set... | reverse complement strand
CAATTTGCTCAGATGTATTTTCAATCGAAGATAAAGCAGTTGTAAACGATGCAGCAGTTGCAGACAACATTGACAGCGTTAAAGAAGCAGCAGATGCTTGCCCTGTAGGCGCTATTGAAGTTGAATAATTATAAATTCATTGATAAAATGCCCGATTGAAAATTCAATCGGGCATTTTGTTTATATTTTACGCAAAAAAGCAGGCACAAAAAACTATGCACCTGCTTTTGTCAATAATTTTTGGCCCGCAAACTACCAGCTTGCTTTTGTTACACCGGGTAATAAACCCTGGTGAGCCATTTTTCTTAAACAAATTCTGCAAAGACCGAAATCTCTGTGATATCCGTGAGGTCTGCCACAGATACTGCATCTGTTATGAAGTCTTACTGCCGGATATTTACCAGCGGCAACAAGTCTTTCGCGTTTTGCTTCTTTGTCTATCATCGCTTTTTTAGCCATGAACTTCTCCTTTATGTTTTATGTGTATATTATTTTCACTATTATAGCCGGCGATTGTGCCAACTTTGATTACTTGTTTAAACCTTTGAATGGCATACCCAAAAGTCTTAACAATTCTCTTGCTTCGTCATCTGTGTTTGCAGTTGTGATAACTGAAACATTCATACCCTTTACTAAATCTACTTCTTCATAAGAGATTTCAGGGAACAAAGCTTGTTCTTTTAAACCTAATGTATAATTACCTCTGCCATCGAAACTCTTTGCACTTACACCGCGGAAGTCACGAATTCTAGGCAGAACCACGCAAATAAGTTTTTGCATAAAATCATACATTCTATCGCCTCTCAATGTAGCCATTGCACCTACAGGCATTCCTTCTCTTAATTTATAAGAAGCAATTGATTTTTTTGCCTTTGTTACAACAGCTTTTTGACCGGCAATTTTTGTTAATTGATGTTCGATTGCTTCTGCAATCTTGGAGTTGTGAGAAGCTTCACCAACACCCATATTTAAAACTATTTTAACTAATTTTGGTACTTGGTGGATATTTTTATATCCGAATTTTTCTTTTAACGCAGGAACAGCATCTTCAATATATCTGTCCTTTAAATTTTTTGTTACTGTCATTTTTCTTTTTCCTTTACTATTGGTATTAATGTCGTACCCTCACCCGAAAATCAGAAACTCGTAAACTCGTTTTGATTTTCTTCCCTCTCCCACCCAAATGATACTGTGGGCGAGGGTGAGTTTATTTACACATTAAGCATCTAGCTGCTCACCGCATTTTTTACAAACGCGCACTTTTTTACCGTCAATAACTTTCATTGCCGGTCTTGTTGCTTTATCGCAAGCCGGACAAACAATCATCACATTTGATGAATCAATTGGAGCTTCCAATTTGATTAATCCACCCTGAATACCTACAGCCGGCTGAGGTTTTTGAGCTTTAGTAACCATGTTTGCACCTTCAACAGTTACTCTGCCTGTTGTACGGTCAACTTTTTTGATGTTACCGATTTTTCCTTTGTCTTTACCTGCAATTACAATGACTCTGTCACCATTTTTTACATGTAAATCTTTCTTATCTGTGTTTGTCATCTTTCTTTCCTTTTTATTACTAACTATTCCCATTTATATGGGAGCCCGAAACAGGCTCGGGATTATTTATCCCTGAATTCATCTGAAGTGAACTATGGGTTAAATAACTTCAGGTGCTAAAGAAACAATCTTCATATAACCTTTATCTCTCAATTCACGAGCGACAGGTCCGAATACACGAGTTCCTCTAGGGTTGCCGTCTTTTGCAATAATTACTGCAGCATTTTCATCAAATCTGATTACTGAACCATCCTGACGTTTAATGTCTGCTTTTGTTCTTACGATTACTGCACGAACAACTTCACCTTTTTTTACGGTCATATTTGGAGTTGCATCTTTTACTGAAGCAACTATTTCATCGCCAACAGCCGCAAATTTTTTATTTGAACTGCCCATAACACGAATACATAATAGTTCTTTTGCACCTGTGTTATCCGCAACTACTAATCTGGTTTCTTGTTGTATCATTTTTCTTTTCCTTTGTTTTTGAAGGTAAGAGGATATGAGGTTGAGAGGGTAGGCTATTTACGTTTTAAATTGCTTATCTTCCTATCTTCCTATCATCTTAGCTTCTATGTAGTGTGCCTCTCATTACTCTTTGGTAATGTTGCTTTTTTGTTTTGTAGGAGGTCCCGAAACAAGTTCGGAACACGTTTCTACTAAATTCGCCTTGCAGGCTCATTAAGCATTAACGTGCTTTTTCAACCACTTCTGCCACTGTCCATCTTTTATCTTTAGACATTGGTTTGGATTCAACGATTCTTACTATATCACCTTCATTACATACATTTTCTGCATCATGAGCTTTATAGTGTTTATTTGATTCCATAATTTTTTTGTATCTTGGATGTGGTTCGTAATCTGCAACTTTTACAACAACTGTTTTGTCCATTTTATTGCTTATAACCATTCCTTGTTTTTCTTTTTTAGGCATTTTCCTTACCTTTCTCTGTTATAATTGTTTTTGCTTGTGCGATAAGTCTTTTTGTTTTTGAAATTGTTGCTGTATTTTCCAACTTATTAGTTGCAAGAGACACTCTTGATTCTAATAATTGTTTTTTCCAATCAACAACTGCATTTTGCAACTCATCGACTGTTTTTTCACGCATTTCACTTAATTTCATTGTTATTTTCCTTTTCATTATTACTTAACAAATTCGACCAAGAAATTTCTTTCGCTTTTGTAAGTATATTGTTGTTATGCTTCTGTCTTTTCGACAATTTTTGTCTTGATAGGTAATTTTTGTGCAGCTAATTCTAAAGCATGAACAGCAACACTTCTATCAAAGTATTCAAGTTCAAACATGATTCTGTTTGGTTTTACTACAGATACCCAATACTCAACATTACCTTTACCTGAACCCATACGAGTTTCAGCCGGTTTTGCTGTTATAGGTTTATCCGGAAATATTTTAATCCATACATTACCGCCACGTTTGATTTCACGAGTCATTGCACGACGAGCAGCTTCTATCTGACGGCTGGTTATCCAACCTGGTTCTACTGCCTGCAAACCGTAGTGACCGAATTCAAGTTTTGTACCTCTGGTTTCGGTACCTTTCATTCTGCCTTTCATCATTTTGCGGTATTTTGTTTTTTTAGGCTGTAACATTTTATATTTGCTCCTATTTATATTATACCTTTGTATCACTGAAGGTAAGAGGATATGAGGTTAAGAGGGTAGGCTATTCACGTTTTAAATTGCTTATCTTCCTATCTTCCTATCTTCTAAACTATTCTTCAGATGCTGCTGCTTTTGCACGTCTTGGACGTCTTGCAGCTCTTTCAGAATTATTTTCTCTGTTACCTTTGTTTGATTTGATGTTTTGATCTGCTAATTCTCCAGGCATTAAATTACCTTTGAAAATCCAAACTTTAACACCAATTTTACCCATAATTGTATCTGCTTCTGCAAAACCGAAATCTACATCTGCTCTTAATGTCTGAAGAGGAATTCTTCCTTCTTTAGCCCACTCAGAACGTGCAATTTCAGCCCCGCCCAAACGTCCTGATACCATAACTTTGATACCTTGAACACCAGAACGCATTGTTCTTTGCATAGCTTGTTTCATAGCACGACGGAATGCAATACGTTTCTCAAGCTGTTGTGCAATATTTTCAGCTACTAATTGTGCATCCGCATCAATTCTTGCAACTTCAACAACGTTGATAACAACATCTTTGCCGATGTATTTTGAAACTTCTTTACGAAGATCATCAATACCTTGTCCGCCTCTGCCAACTACAATACCAGGTTTTGCTGTAACAACGGTAATTGTTATTTTGTCACCTTTTCTTGCAATCCAGATTTTTGAAATTCCGGCTGCATAAAGTTTTTTCTTTACGAATTTTCTGATTTTAGCGTCTTCCGCTACGAATTCTCTGTAGTCTTTCACTTTAGCAAACCAGCTGCTTGCCCATTTTTGAATGATACCTACTCTGAATCCGGTTGGATGTGTTTTTTGTCCCATATCATTTATTCCTATTTTTTAACTACGTCACTTACTACTAATGTTAAATGAGACGTACGTTTCATTCTTGAATACATACGACCTTGTGCTCTTGTTCTTGCGCGTTTATATGTTGTACTTTCATCAGCGAAAATTTGAGAAATTTTCAATGATTCAGGAGCAACACCATACTGTTCTCTTGCATTTGCAATAGCAGCTTTCAAATTCTTTTCAACCACTCTTGCCGCAAAGTATGGCATAAAACGTAACATATCCTGAGCTTCAATAACAGATTTTCCGCGAACTTCGTTGATTACTCTGCGTAGTTTTCGTGCTGTCATTTTTATGTCTGTTTGTTTTGCTTTTGCTTCCATTGTTTTTATCCTTTTTATTTAATAAATATTACTTTGGATTTTGTACTAACCTCTTTTTGCAGTTTTATCAGATCCTGCATGACCTTTGAAAAGTCTTGTTGGTGCGAATTCACCTAATTTGTGTCCTACCATATCTTCAGTAATATAAACGGGAACGTGAGTTTTTCCGTTATGTACCGCAATTGTATGGTTTAACATATCAGGTACTACCATTGATGCTCTGGACCAAGTTTTGATAACTTTCTTTTCAGAGTTAGCATTCATTTTTTCTATTTTCTTTTGTAGAGATTCTTCTACATATGCACCTTTTTTTAATGAACGTGCCATTTATTTCTCCTTTTTGTTAATTTTGTATTTATTATCGATTAACGTTTGTTGCGTCTTCTTACGATTAATTTATCAGACGCTTTTCCTTTTTTACGAGTCTTGTAACCAAGTGCCGGTTTACCCCAAGGAGTCTTAGGATTACCACCGGGACCTGTTTTCCCTTCACCACCACCGTGAGGGTGATCACAAGGGTTCATAGTTACACCGCGAACTGTTGGTCTTATGCCCAAAGAACGTTTTCTGCCGGCTTTACCGATTGATAAGTTTTTGAATTCAGAATTACCTAAAACACCAATTGTTGCTAAGCATTCTTTTCTTATCATTCTCATTTCGCCTGAAGGAAGTTTTACTGTTACATAATTACCTTCTTTTGCCATTACCTGAGCGCTGTTACCTGCAGCTCTTACTAAAATTCCGCCACGACCAGGGGTCATTTCAATATTGTGAACAAATGTACCTAACGGAATAAGTTCAAGCGGAAGCGCATTACCTGTCTGTACAGGTGCTTCAGGTCCGCTGATAATTTTATCGCCTACGTTTAATCCTTCCGGAGTCAAGATATATCTTTTTTCCCCGTCAGCGTAGAAACATAGTGAAATTCTTACATTTCTGTTTGGATCATATTCAACAGTTTTTACTGTTGCTGGAACTCCAAATTTTTCCCTTCTGAAATCTATAACACGGTATGCTCTTTTTACACCACCGCCTTTGTGACGACAAGTAATTCTACCTGTATTATTTCTGCCTGATTTTTTATTCAAAGATCTTAGCAATGATTTTTCAGGAGTTGAAGTAGTGATTTCTGAGTAATCACTCTTTGTCATGCCTCTTTGTCCCGGAGACGTCGGATTAATTTTTCTAATTGCCATTTTATTTTCTCCTTACGGCTTTCTACTACTTTTCAGGACTTATGCCGCATACGCCCTGTTATTTGTGAGGATTACTCCATCACACAAATTAGAATTTATTACACCTGCATAAATTCTAATGGTTCGCCTTCGATTGTTACGACGGCTTTTTTAGAAGAATCAGTTCTTCCGAATTTATAACCCATTCTCTTTGAATGAGATGGCATATAAATTGTATTTACGCTTTTTACCTTTCTGCCGGGGAAAGCCAACTCAACTGCCTGAGCAATTTCTATTTTAGTTGCATTCTTGCGTACTTCAAAAGTATATTGTCCATTTTCAGTAGCTGATACTGACTTTTCTGTTATTAAAGGTTTTTTAATTACATCATATAATTTTTCTTTACTCATTTTTCTTTCCTTTACAATTTTATTTTTTGTTTGGGATCCCGAATCAAGTTCGGGATAAGTTATTCGTTAGCCTCATACTTCAGCAACGACTAACTTAGTCTTTCTGTAATCTCATTAACAGCAGATTCTGTCATAATAACGAAATCAGCTTCAAGCAAATCTTTTACATTTAAGTTGCTTGGTAATAAAAGTCTTACACTTGGAATATTTCTTGCTGATAATTCAAGATTTTTATTTTCATCAGCTGCAAAATTAGCAACTACTAAAACTTTTCCGCTTACATTTAATGATTTTAATGCGCTTACCATCAATTTAGTTTTTGGTTCAGAAATTGTTGAGAAATCTTTAACTATAACTAATTGAGATTCTCTTGCACTCAAAGCAGATTTTAAAGCTAATTTTCTTGCTTTTTGAGGCATATTGAACGCATAACTTCTAGGTTTTGGCCCAAAGATTACGCCGCCGCCCTTGAATAAAGGTGAACGTAAAGAACCTGCTCTTGCACGTCCTGTTCCTTTTTGTTTCCAAGGTTTTTTACCGCCGCCTGCAACTTCTGCTCTTGTTTTAGTGCAAGCATTGCCTGAACGGCCATTGTTTAATTGTCTTCTTAATGCTAAGTGCATTACATGTATATTAGGTTCTACACCGAATACTTCTTTTGACAAAGTGATTTCGCCTAATTTTTCACCATTTGTACTTAAAATTTCTTTTGACATTTTCTTTTTCCTTTTCTTTTACTACTACTTGTTACCTCTTTCGCAGTCTGCGTTTTATATGGCAACTTGAGGATTTTTATAACTTATCTGTTAGTTTTGGGCTTATACCCTCACCCGAATTTCTAAATTCGCTACGCTTATTAAGAAATTCTACCCTTTCCCAAAGGTAGAGGGATATTAATTTGATTCACTAATTCCACTTAGTTCTTGTTGGGACGATTGTTACCAATCTGCCTTCACAACCCGGAACTGAACCTTTTACTAAAACTAAACCGTTTGCTGCATCAACTTTTACAAGTTTAAGTTTAGTGATTGTAACTCTTTCATTACCCATGTTACCTGCCATTCTTTTGCCTTTAATAACGCGGGAAGGAGTTGTACCTGCACCGATTGAACCGGGTTCTCTGTGATTTTTAGAACCGTGAGCCATAGGTCCTCTGCCAAAGTTCCATCTTTTTACAGTACCCTGGAAGCCTTTACCTATTGATTTACCGGTTACATCTACTTTTTCTACATTATCTAATACAGAAAGTTCAACTTTATCACCTACTTTGAAGTCAGCAGGATTATCTACTCTGAATTCTTGTAAGTGTCTGTAATTTGATAAACTGTTTTTCTTGAAGTGACCTAATTGAGCTTTTGTCAAATGTTTTTCCTTAGCTGCAATTGTGCCGACCTGAATTGCATTATAACCATCAGTATCTACTGTTTTAACCTGAGTTACAACAGTTTCATCTACTTTAATAACGGTTACAGGAATTGCCAAACCATTTTCGTCAAAGATTTGAGTCATTCCTACTTTTTTACCTATTACACCTAGTGTCATATTTTACCTTTCCGTGCTCATCCTACTTGGTGCAGAAACCTCTGCCCCTGTGGATTTTATATTTTCCTGCTATAAAATCCGCTTTCGGAATTGCATCTTTTCGCTTGCGAGCGCTACTATCACTTTACCTTTGAGGACTTTCACCTCATTACCCTTGGGGTTTTACAAGACTATCATATCTTTACCCCCGGTCGTAGTTCACATTATATGCATAATGCTTATTAAATTTTCAATGTCAGCTTTGATATTTTATTCCCGCCTGTCAAATCAGAGATTTGTTCGTTCATTTCGCTTCCGCTTCATTCTCAACGGCGGGTTCATTGTGCTACCCTGCTTGTCTTTGCCGATGCAAAGCCAATGCCGGCAACACCGGCTTGCGCCTACAGTTTAACCTGAATATCAACGCCTGCTGGTAAATCTAATCTACGAACTTCTTCCATAGTTGCTTGGGTTGGATCATATATATCGATAATGCGTTTATGAGTTCTCATTTCGAAATGTTCACGAGATTTTTTATCAACGTGAGGTGAACGCAATACACAATATATACGTCTTTTCGTAGGTAAAGGAATAGGTCCGGCTACTTTAGCGTCTGTTCTCTTAGCTGTTTCTACGATTTTTTCAGCTGATACATCAATAAGTTTGTGGTCATATGCCTTTAAACAAACTCTTATTCTTGATTTTTTTGTGCCATTTGCCATCTTTAGCATTCCTTTATATTTTCTATGTACTACTTGAACCAAAAGCCCCGAAAAGCCTTTGTTCCGTACTCAAAACTGCTATTTTACATACTTCGGACATTATTTTTGAGTATAACCATACTATGATAAACAAAATTCACTGTCAACAAGCATTTTACATGTTTGTAAAGAATTATTAAAAAATATTTTTTAGAAAGTAGTGAGGGCAAAATGGAATGTGACTACAAACAATAAGGTGCATCAAAACGACACCCCCTGTCATCTAATTTTTATATTTATAGTTGGGTTTCACCCAACCTACCGAGCTTTACATTGTCGGCATAGCAATGCCGACCTACTTATGTCTCCCCTTGGGGGAGAGAAATTTTTCAATGTAAAAAAAAATTTTCGAACATTTGAAAAATGAGAGAGGGTTAGGCTTCCCTTTCCCTCGCCCCGACGAGGGAGAGGGAAGTTTTTCAACACGAATTTATGAGTGTTAGAAAAACGGGTGAGGGGGTATTATGTCAGGCAAGTGTGAACCACAATTTGATGCGTATATACGCATCCTACCAAGCTTTCAGCCGAACAAATTAAAATGTTGGGGTAGAAACCCCAACTTACTTATTAAAACCCTCTGCCCCCTTTCAGGGGGCAAATGAAAACATGTCATTGCGAACGGAGTGAAGCAATCCAGCCAATTTAATAAGTCGGCATAACCAACACCAACCACATAAATTTGGTGCAAAAAATTGCACCCTACATTTTGCAAAACAGGTTTTAAAATTAAACGGTTATTCAAATAACGAGAATTTTGTCATTCTGAATTTATTTCAGAATCTTAAAATTCTCGTTTTTATATCATTTGTTGGGTTTCACCCAACCTACCGAGCTGAAGTCTACCCTACTTGCTGTCACACCATGTCATTGCGAACGTAAGCGAAGTAATCCAGCCAATTAAATAAGTCAGCGTAGCAACGCCGACCTACTATATTTCTGCATCAATCACAGCACCAAGAATCTTTGTCATACTTTCCTTGTCATTAAGCACATTTGGCATATGAGCTTTATTTGCATGACGATATGCTTCGTCTGCAATTGATAATGCACCGGTTAATTCATTTGACTCAAAGTAATGGTCTCCAAAACGGTCATAGCCACTCGGGACATCAACAATAACCTTTTCTCCTGATTGAGTTCTGCATTCTAAATGGTCAGTTGCAGCCATAAAGCCTTCTCCTCTGCGACGCCAAGTTACATTTAATTCATCAACCATTTTACTATCAGGATTATAGCGCTCTAATGGAATTTTATACCCGGGTCTTGCTTTTATTTTTATATCGCCATATTTGCCAACAAATACATCTGCCACATCATTTTTCTTTTGTTTAATAACAACATCCATGGCTCCTTTTCCTAAATCCTTCATGATTCTGCTTGCATCACCATAAATTGAACCAAAAGACTGAGCAGAATTTGCACGATTAATTTCCATAAAAATTTTCTCCTTTCACACTAATTTCTACAATTTGTGTAAAACATATAAAAGAGAATAATTGCCCCGCCCCACCACATCATATCATATCATATCATATAGCAGATTATAACAGGGTTTGAGCCATTTTAAATTCAACTTCACATTTCTTTACAATGCCAAACCAAAACCAAATCAAAACACAGGTATTACCATTTTTATTCTCTATTTATATTTATTCTAAGACAGATGTTATACTATTAATTTTATCCTGACTGTCGCTTTCGATATAAATTCTTAAAAGCGGTTCCGTTCCTGACGGACGAACCAAAATCCAAGTTTTTTTATCATCAAGATATAATTTTATACCGTCTTTGTCATCTTTTTTTATGACTTTTATTCCTGCAATTTCATCCATTTGCGAGAATTTTTCTATAGTTGGTGAAACTTCGTCAAAATTATCTAATTTTTTATCAATTCTTGTATTAATAAATTTGCAACCGACAAAATCTTTAAGTCTTTGCTGCAACATAGTGAGAGTTTGCCCCTCACCCTCACTCCCTCTCCCCGATGGGGCGAGGGAAGCCGTGCCATACGCCATAGCTTCCAAAATCAAAAGGTTTGCAAGTATGCCGTCTTTTTCCGGTATATGCCCCTGAATACTCAATCCGCCTGATTCTTCACCTGCAATAACAGGATTATATTTTCTCATTGCCTCTCCGACATGTTTGAAACCGACAGGTGTCTCTATAACTTCAATTCCCAATTTTTCAGCGACAATATCAAGCATTAAACTTCCTGCAACAGTTTTGACAAAACATCCGTCATAACCTTTATCCTGCTTTAAATGCATCAATAAAATTGCCATAATTTCATTTGGTGTAACATATTCACCATTTTCATTAATTACACCAAATCTGTCTGCATCTCCGTCGTTTGCAAAAGCGACATAACCGGAATGATTTTTTACATATTCTATCGCTTCGGACATATATTGAGGCTTAGGCTCAGGCATTCCGCCGCCAAAATTTGTATCATGATACATATGTATTGAATCAAATTTGATATCATGTTTTGATAATAATTTGTCAAAATACCCTATACTTGAGCTATACAAGCCATCAAAAAGAATATGGGTATTTTTTAAATTAGATTTAATTTTTTCAAAATCTATAATTTCATCAATTTTTTTAAAATAAGCTGTTGAAAAATCAGTCTGAATAATTTTACCTTTTACTCCGGTTTCAAATTTCTGCCCGATATTTGCAACAATTTCATCAGTAATTTCTTTTGTAGCAGGTCCTGCATAATCAGGTATAAATTTTATACCCAAATACTGCGGCGGATTATGTGATGCCGTAAACATAATTGCACATGCATCTAAATATCTCGCATTAAAGGCTAGAATCGGAGTCGGAATAACTTTATCACTATATAAAACTTTAAATCCCAAATTTGATAAAATGCCGGCACATTGCATTGAAAATTCATCTGCCATATTACGGGGATCATAACCTATAATTATAGTCTTATAAATTCCGTAATTATCGAAAACATATTTCCCAATAGCTTTTGATACAAGTTCAACATTTTCTTTATTAAAATCCTGACCGACAACTGCACGCCAGCCGTCTGTTCCAAACTTTATTGTCATTATATTTTTTCATCCTTAATTATTTTATTGTCTTTTTGAAATTCTTTATTTTTAGCTGTGTTTGACTTCTTTTGTGATTGTTTTATTTTATAATTCGCTTTTCTCTTTAATATATATTTTAATGCCCTTTGATATGAAATAGTATCATATCCGCCTTCTAAGTATTTAGGATATTTTCTTTCAATATAATTATATGCTGCAATCATCCTTTTGTCGCCTGACGGATGTTCTTGAAGAATATCCCAGTTTCGATTTAAAATTTTATTCATCATAGATATGGCAGCCAAAGGGTTATAACCGGCTTTTACCATAAAATCTATACCATTAATATCTGCTCTGGCCTCCTGAAACTTACTTAATTTAGCTTCTGCCAAAGCTCCTGTGCCTGCTCCAATAATTAACCCCTTACCTGCTCTGCGCGACCCGCCTGAACCGGCAGATGCCAAAACTATGCCTGTTGCAAGAGCACCTATTTCTACCCCGCGTCGTATAAGTTTTGTCCTTGAATCTTTTTTATATACATGCCCTAATTCATGCCCTAAAACATAAGCTAATTCATCCTCATTTTCAACATATTTCAATAATCCGCGGTAAACTTCTATTTCCCCATAATAATTTGCGTAAGCATTTACTACTTCTTTTCCTGAAACGGAAAATCTGACAAAATCATCAATATCATTAGCCAAAAGAAGTTTTGTACCCATATTATTAACTTTTGCCTGAGCTTCTCTTGTAGTCCAATCATCAAACATCGGTACAATATTTACAGAAATGCCCCCTGTAAGAGATGTATATTGTTTCTTTGCCTCTTCTCTTGCCTGTAATTGTTCTTTAGTCGGCTCTATTTTGTATTCTTCACCACCTGCTGATGAGTAATCTTTTTTAGATTTGCTGTATTCAATTTCATAGACTTGATCAGCAAATGCCAAATTTGCAGATAACAACACCAAAGACAATAAACAAACACAAAAACTTTTTTTCATTTTAAACTTCCCATTTTTACAATGTTCTGATACAATTTTAATAAAAAGCGGAGAGTTTGTAAATGATTAATTTTAAAGATGTTAATAATATTGCCTACTTAGAACCTGAAACGAGTTTTAGTGCAATGGCAGTTGATGAGTTTTGCAATATGTATAACATGAATTGTTTTACTACTCCTTTAAACAATATTAAACAAATTGTTGAATACGTTGAACAAAATCCTGACACTTTAGGCGTTTTACCGGTAGAAAACACTTCAGATGGCACTATACGGGAAGCTTTTGATTGCATTATGACAAGTAAAAATCCTAATATCAGAATCCTTTCAGAACTTATTCTTCCGATTGAATATTGTTTGTTGTCAAAAACTACGGAATTATACAGCATATCAAATCTGATAGCATCACCGAGAATGATTTCAAAATGTCAGGATTTCATAAAAAACGAGCTCCCTATGCATCACACAATTATTGAAGCTGCATCGATGTTTGAAGCGGCAGAGGAATTGAGAAATTACAATCTGACTTATGCCTCTATCGGCAACCGCAAAATTGCACAAAATAATATGCTCAATATTTTAAAAGAAAATGTACATGATGATAAAAATAATAAAACAAGATATATATTAATAGGTGATATGGAAACAAGTCCTACAGGAAAAGACAAAACAACAGTCGCATTCAGAACAAATCACACTCCCGGAGCATTGCTGAAAATATTGAATATATTTTTGGAACACAATATTAATCTTACATATATATCTTCACAACCTTCAAAATCCAATCCCGATGAATATATTTTCATCGTCAATTTTGATGGTCATGTGCAGGGAACAAATATGCTCAAAGCTATTAGAGAAATTAAACCTAAAACATCATTCTTCAGATATCTGGGTTCATACAAAGCCGGAGTCGAAGTAAAATTATAATTTAAAAAAGGACTTTTATGAATAATATTGAAAAAATTTATAATCTGGAAGAAAAATTTCAGATTTCAAAAGATAAAAAAGAAACTGAACAAATTGAACAGGAACTAAAAGAATTACTAAAACCGTATAAGCAAGGACTTATAGGAATCGCACAAATTAATCCTGTTGCAGGGGATATAGAATATAATTCAAAAAAAATCGTAAAATATATAAAACATGCACAAAATATAGAATTGAATTTGGTTGTTTTTCCTGAATTATCTCTAACCGGTTACCCGATTGGAGATACAATTGCAAGATATCCTGCAATTATTGAGGAAAATATAAAATGGCTTAACGGAATTGCTGAAATAACAAATAATACCCGTGCGATTGTCGGATTTTTAGAGTCTAATGAAAAAAGTAATAAATGCTATAATTCTGTTGCAATTTTAGGAAATGGCAAAATCTTAAATACAATCCGCAAATCAACCATAGATGATAATTACGAATTTAATGATAATCGATATATAAAATCCGCTGAAGCTGTAAAAAATCAAAATATTATAAACGGATTAAAATATGAAATTACAATCGGAAATGATTGTTTAAATAATAATGAATTTTGTAAAGAAAATTCTGATATATTTATTAATTGCAATGCATCAGTATTTTATAAGGGAAAAGAACAACTAAAATGTAATGCCCTTTCAAACATTGCAAAACAGTCTTCAACCCCGCTTGTTTATGTCAATCAGGTTGGGGCAATTGATAATGCATCTTTTGCTGGTATAAGCAAAGTTTATAACTCTGAAGGGAATTTAATTGCTCAGGCAGAATCTTATAAAGAACAATTTTTGATTGTTAATCCTTTAAAAAATTTAGGCAAAATATACCCTCCGGCGAAAGGGATTGAACAAACATATGAAAAAGAAGATAATTTTATTCTGGACTATGAACCTGATATGGAAAGAACATACAAAACCTTAATTCAGGGTATAAAAGATTATTTTGGCAAAAGCGGTTTTGAACGTGCGGTACTTGGTTTATCAGGAGGTCTTGATTCAACAGTATGTGCCGTACTTCTTGCAGATGCTTTGGGAAAAGAAAATGTTTTGGGTATAAGTATGCCTTCAAAAATAACATCAGATCTCAGTAAAAATGATGCACAAATTTTAGCACAAAATCTTGGGATAAAGTTTTTTCAGGCACCTATAAAAGAAATGTTTGAAACAACAAATAACAGTTTACAAAAATTATTTGGCGAAATTGAAAAAAATTGGGAAGGAAGATATGAAAAATCATACACTCCTGATAATATTCAGGCGCGTTCAAGAGCAATGTTTTTGTGGGGAATAAGTAACGAATTTGCATCTTGCTTACCTATTGCGACATCAGATAAATCCGAAGCATACATGGGATATGCAACAATAAATGGAGATATGTCAGGTGGTTATGCTCCGATAGCGGATATTACAAAAACAAAATTATTCGCACTTGCAAAATGGATGAATAAAAACCGTCCTGAAAAAAATGCTATTCCTCAAAGTGTAATAGAAAAAAGACCGGGAGCCGAACTTGCAATAGATCCTAAGACCGGAAAACCTCTCATTGCAGAAGATGCTCTTATGCCGTATGAATTTTTAGATGAAGTAATTTGGCGAATTGAAAATAAAAAAGAAAATTATGAAAATATGCTTACATCTGAATTTTTGTACGAAAAAACACATTCAGTTACGCATGAACAAAAAAAAGAATGGCTAAATAAATTTTACAGAAGAATGGCATCAGCATTATACAAAAAATCAATTATGCCGCCATATGTTATAGTAGATTCTCCATTGTATAACTTTAAGCAGCCTATTACTTCAAAAATAAATTATAACAACATCTTACAGGAAAATATAAGAGAAAAATTACTGCAAATATAAATTATTGTCATAAAAACAAAAATTATAGTATAATTTGTTGTGAAAGAGAGTTTTATGATAAAAAATAAAAGTTATAACAGTCTTTTGATAACAGGAATTTGTGCAATTATTCTGGGCATATCCCTGTTAATATACAGCATTGCATCATACTCTGAAATTAAACTTGTTACGGATAAAATTGATTTTGATAATCTTGATAACAATAATCAAATATCAACTTCTGATAAATATTATCAATACCTTTCAATTTGGGATACCCTTAATCGAAAACTTGAAAAGAATAAAAATCTTCCCGTAAAAAATCTTTCCTGTGCCTATCTGGATTATACCCAACACAATATTAAATCAATGTATAAATTAATATACAAAAGCGCGAATGAAGATACTACAAGACGTTCTGTTGTTGAAGGGAATATAAAAACACTTTCAGATATGTATAAGAATTATAAAACTTGCAGAAAAACAGCTCTGTATCTGGATGAATTAGATAAAATGCTTGAGGAAATTGAAAACTCCAATGAAATTTTTTATCAGGGAAGAATGGAAACATTTTTAAATGGCAATCGGGATATAGAAAGAGTAGATTCAGGTTCAGCAACACCTGAGGGAGAAATACAAGACGAAATTTACCCGCAGTATGAGCACCAAATTATCCCACAAAATCAGGCAAATATAAATCAACAAACACCACAAATAATTAAGCAGACAGAACAAAATGAACAAAAATTCAAACAGATAGAACAATACATTGAACCGAATCAATCCACAAAAACAAACAATTCGAATGAAAAGACCTATAGTTTAATTTATCCGCAAAGATAATAAATACAGATATTAAGATTTGTAAAGTGTAAATTATACACTATTACTTGATTTCAGACATTTGGTTATGAATATTAAAACACATTGTTGACAGAGAAATTTTATTATGCGATAATAGTTACATAAGATTTAAGTGTAGTCGAAACACTAAATATAAATAGTTCATTAACCCCAAAACATATAAACTCCTAAATAATAAACACTAAAAGAGACCATTAGGATGCAGAAAACGACCCACTCACTTGTGAGTGGTTTTTTTTTGCTGTTTATAACAAAAAGAAATTATTACTATAATCCGGCTTAAAATATTGCTTATGAACTTTAAAATTTTGATCTATGAAAGAAGGATATTCATCCGTTTTTTCTTTAAATTTACTTAAACCGACTGCTTCTACCTCATCTTTAAAGATAAAACTTAACAATTCCATTATTCAAACCTCCTAAAAATTTTTAGCGTGTATAATATATTTAATGAATATTTAGCAGAAGTCAAAAAAAGGAGAAAAAAAATGGCTGAATTAGTAACAAAAGATATGAACATTATTGAAATTGCACAAAAACATCCTGAAAGTATAGAAATATTCCACAAATATGGGCTTGGTTGTTTAGGTTGTGCAGCTGCAAGATTTGAAAACCTTGAAGCAGGTGCAAAAGTTCACGGTTTTGATGTAGATGCAATGGTAAATGATATTAATGCTGCAATTGAGGCAAACGAAACCGAAGCATAATACAGATTAAAAATAAAGAAACGGGAATTTTGTTATTCTAAATTTATTTCAGAATCATAAAATTCCCGTTTCTTTTATAAATAATTAAACTACACTGTTTTTTTATTCAAAAAACCTGCCATTGTAGGTTTGCTTGACGGAACTAAAGGTGCTCGTTGCGCCTGAAGCTGATTTTTAATCCTGTTTTCTTCTGCTCTTTTCTTATCAGTCATGGCTTTACAAATATCTGTCAAAGCGATGATTAATCCAGGAACAAGAACTAATGTAGATAATGCACCGAAGAAGCTGTTACAAGTTTTTGCTCTGTTAAGAAGCTTATTAGGTTTTTTAAATAACTCATACAAAGCATCAAGTTTTTTGGATTTATTTATATTAGCCAAATGCAAAGCTTCTTTGATTTCATCTTTTGTTGCTTTTTCGAATGTTTTACCGGAATCTTTAAGGATATTATCAACAACACCTTTAACATTAGAATCATTAGCAAAAGCTTTCTTTACATCACCGCCTGATTTTTCTATAAATTCAACAAAACCATCAATACCATTTTTATACAAATGGATATCTGTATATTTAGAATCAAGCTGCCTACTTGAAAGTATTGAATGGCGGGCATCTGAAGGATTCAGGTAATCCCATACTTTCTGTATTGTAGAACGTCCGGCCATATTCTTACTGTTCAGAGCAAGACCCGTCAATTTTGTAAATCCGTCAGAGAACAATCTTGCAAGAGCTTTTGCACCAAATAATAATGCAGTAAATGCCGTCATATCACGAAGCATGATTTCGCCATAATCATATTTACTCTGAGCATTCGCAAGTCTGGGTGGTATGCAGGCACCATATAACAATACTGCCATTGCATTTCCCTGAATAATAGGACCATTTAATTCAAATATATCAGAAATTTTCTTAGATTTTGAACCATTAAATACTTTATCGCCTATTTTTTCAATAATAGCAGACTTACCGGCAAATGGTATATCTTTACCGTTTTTATTGTCTGTTTTATCTGTTTTGTCAGTTTTGTCTGTTGAAGTCTGCAAAGCTGCATCATCATTGTACATCTGAGCAGGGTCCTTACCGCCGGTGCCCATATTATACAATTTTGGAATCTGAGTATAGAACAATGCAACAGTTGCGAACAACCCGAGATTTGTTAAAATTCTTGATCCCATTCTGCGATTTGTGAATTTTTTAACTATTTCGGTAACATCAGCATTAGCAGTCTTCTTTAAGGCTTCATGCGCATTTTTAGCAGCATCACTGAAATAATTTTTCATTGCTGTCGTAAGTTCACCTATGCTGCCGCCCTTTACTTTTCCGTCAGATGAAATCATTTGAATCGCAACATCACTGCTTGCTCCGCCAACATGACTTTTTCTCAACTTCATAAAGTCATCTTCAATAGAACCGATTTCTGCCAATTTTTCTGCGCGAATTTTTCTGTTGCTAAATCCTTTATACTGCTGATGAATTTTTTCAATTGCAATTTGTTTATCCGCATAACTTTCAGCCAAAGCATCAAGATTTTTAATCTTAATAGAATCAGGCTGTGCATTAATACTTTGGCCTAAAACATTTTTAAAGATTTCTTTATAGAAGGTCTTTTTATCGGCATTTCCTGCTTTTATAGCATCAATATTATCTTGTGCATATTTTGTAAATATATTTTTGAACCCGTCAAGATAATCAAGACGAACACTGTTACCGGTTCCAAATTTTTTATTAATACCTTTTAGTAGCAACCAAGGAATTATAAAGGCACTAGGCCCTGTCACAACTTCTCGGATACCTTCTTTTCGAGCATAAGCCCAATTGAAACCGCGTTTTGGCTGACCGTTTTCATCTAAAATTTTATTACCGTTTTCATCACGCTTTACAGGACCATCTCTGAAAAGTCCTTTCCCTACACGGGGAGCAATAAAACCTAAGCCGTCCTGAATACAGAATGATGCAGCATAACCGCCTGTAGCGATAAAATCCATCAACGCCACAATAGGATTAGGAGCCTTAAATCCGCCGGTAAATGCAACTGAATCATTGTTTAATACCGCATGTGGGGTTTTTTGTATATTTTCGGCTCTTTTGCTATTATTATTTATTAAACCTAAATTTTGTCCTACTGATTTTACCTGCATAATCCCTACTGTATTTCAAAACCTGCTACATATTAGATAAAAACAACTATTTATACAAAATTGTCTTTATATCGGGTAATGTTTCAAAACTTTTACATTTTACACAACTGTTTTAAAACAAGTGTATTTATTATACTTAATCCGAAAAATTTTTTCAAGTTTTTTACTACAATTATAACAATTCTGTTACAAAATACTTAATTCCCAAACTATTAAATTGAATTTACATATGTTTCAAGCAGTTTTATTGCTCTTTGGGACATCAATTCGCCTTTTAGTTTTTTATTTTTGCGTTCTTTTTTAGGCAGTTCAACAGGCGGTATAATCCCCCAATTTGAATTTATCGGCTGAAAATTATCGTTTTCGGAATTAGTTATATAATGAGTCAAAGCTCCAAACATGGTTTCTGTCGGAAGTTCGAGCAAAGATTCATTATTGAGAAATTTTGCCATATTTATTCCTGCCAAAAGTCCTGATGCGATTGATTCGGTGTAACCTTCGGTACCTGTTATCTGACCGGCAAAGAACAAAGCTTTTCTTTCTCTTGTCTGCAAAGTCGGATTTAAAAGTTTTGGAGAATTTATAAAAGTATTTCTGTGCATAACACCATAGCGGACAATATTACATTTTTCAAGTCCCGGAATCGACTGTAAAAGTTCTTTTTGTGCTCCCCATTTTAAATTTGTCTGAAATCCGACAAGATTAAAAAGTGTTTTTGCACTGTTATCCTGCCTTAACTGAACAACGGCATAATTCTTTTCACCTGTTCGTTTATCAACAAGACCTACAGGTTTCATAGGTCCAAAACGCAATGTATCTTCTCCTCGGGAAGCCAAAACTTCAATAGGCAGGCAACTTTCAAAAAATTTTGCTCCTTTTTCAAAATCGTGATGTTCAATTCTTGGTGCATTGATTAAAATATTATAGAATTTTTCGTACTGTTCTTTATTCATAGGGCAATTTATGTAAGATGCTTCCCCTTTATCATACCTGCTTGCCCAAAATGCGATATCAAAATTTATACTGTCGCACTCGACAATCGGTGCTATTGCATCAAAAAAATGCAGATACTCGCTTTTTGTAAAGTCTTTTATACTATCAGCAAACTTATCACTTGTCAAAGGCCCTGAGGCAATAATCGTCGGAGTATCAGGAATTTTTGTTACTTCTTCTCTTATTAAATTAATATTAGGATTTGATGTAATTTTTCCTGTTACGGTTTGAGAAAATTTGTGCCTGTCAATCGCAAGTGCGTTCCCTGCAGGAACGGCGCAATCTTTTGCAGTTTTAATAAGTTCACCGCCTAAGATTTCCATTTCGTGTTTTAAAAGACCGCTGCCGTTTGTTATATCGTAACTACCCAAACTGTTTGAGCAGACAAATTCTGCGCAGTCTTCTGTGGTATGCGCACCTGTTTCAACATTCGGGCGCATCTCATATAAATTAACCTTAAATCCTCGTTTTGCAAGCTGCAAAGCCGCTTCCGAACCGGCAAGCCCAGCTCCGATAACATTCACTTCCATAGTAATAAAGTTTAGGACAAAGTAATATCATTGTAAACATGTTTACTTGCTTCTTTCTGTATACAATTACTGAGGATACAAAAAACAAATAATTAAAAAGTGCCATCAAGGTACTGATAGCACTTTTTAACTTACTTTATCTATTAGTTTTGTCAGTTAAATTCTGAATTTTTTCATAATCCTAATTAATTGTTTATATGAATTTTCACCTAGTTCACTTAATGCAAGTAATCTTTCTTTTCCATAGTCCATATGTTTTTGTATATGTTGAGAATCTGCCCATCCCTTCATTCTTTCAATAAAATCGCCGCTTATATGTTCGCTCGCTTCTTGTACAAGTTCTTGAAATGATTTTTTTGAACCTAAATCTAACCAATGACCATTTCCTAAGGATGTTTGAGTACCATATATTATTCTTTCACCTTGAGGAGTTGTTATGTGTCTTCTCATGCTACCATCCGCTTCTTTGACAACACAAACAGAATTTCCGGTTGACCTCTTATATCGTCCATGAGCCTTCTGCACACCTCTATTATGCTCTATATAAGCCGAATGAATATCATAGATTAATGTTTTTTCTTCTCCATTTGGTTTGATTTCCGTTAATGCAGTGTTAGTTCTGGCAAATTCGCCTTCTTTTATTTCTCCGCGGGTCAATTCTTCATCAAATTTTCCATAAGGGTATTCACCTTCTTTTTTATAGTGATATTTTTTCCCATTCAGATTGAAAGTTCTGTCTATGAGAGTTATTGGCTTATCTAACATAAATTCCTGCTTTCTGTGTAAACACATTTTATCTTTTCTTCTACGCCCCCATGATAAACTATAAACATAATAAAAATTGCTATTGTTATTAAGAAATATTAAGTAAAGTCCGCCTTGAGAGAGAGTCGCAGAACTTAACAATTTTACATAATTTGTAAGTTGGGCTTTTAGCCCAACAAAACTGATGTTGGGGTAGAAACCCCAACTTACATATTTATTTATCCTTTTTGCGAATTAAAATACCATCATTCTCAATAGATAAACTGACAGTATAATTATCGGAATCAACACCTAAAAACTTTAAAAAAATAGGAGGTAGAATTATACCCTTGCTGCGACCTATTTTTACAATTTTTTTATCTATTTCAAGTTTCATATTTAAATATTAACATCATAATTTTTTCATTAACAAATCTAAACATAATATTTACAAATACATTATATATATTATAATAAGTATAATGACATAGTGATAATATGGATTTGGCAAAATCAGAACAAATGACAAATTGTATATATGCGAATTTAAAACTGCTTGAATTTTATTGTAGAAATCATATAACCGAATCAACTGCGATATTATATCCACTTTTAAGAATTACTCGTAAAATAGCAGATGATTTGTGGTATTTGCATATACAAGAACTTGAAAATGCTGATAAACTTAACAATTTTACATAACCTCTCGACAAATGAGTTTGTTTGGTGTAAGGTGGTGCTACACGCAGAAATATAAGTACAAAGGAGAATTTTATTATGCAAATTATATTGAAAAAAGATGTTCAAAACCTTGGTGAAGCAGGTGACATCATCAATGTTAAAGACGGTTATGCAAGAAACTTTTTATTACCTCAAAATGTTGCAGAATTAGCAACTAAAGGTGCTTTGGAAAACAGAGAAAAGAATATTGCAAGAATCAAAGCTAAACAGGAAAAATTAAACGCTGAAGCTATGGAAATTGCTAAGAAAATTGAAGAATTCGGCAAATTGGAATTATCTGCAAAAGCAGGAGAATCAGGTAAATTATTTGGTACAATCACTACTAAAAAACTTTCTGAAGAACTTGCTGCAAAAGCAGGTGTTAAAGTTGACAGAAAATCAATTTCTCTTAACGCTCCTATTAACAAAATCGGTGAATACAAAATGCTTATTAAATTAACTTCTAAAGTAAAATGCGAATTAGCAGTATTTGTTACAGTTTCAGAAGTTGTTAAAGAAGCTATCGAAGAAGAAGTTGCAACTGAAGAAACTGCGGAATAATGCAAGCAAGCATAAAGATTAACGGTTATAAAATTGTAACTGTCATTCTGAATTTATTTCAGAATCTATCAATTTAATTGATGGATAGACCTTGAAACAAGTTCAGGGTGACAGTTTCATTATATAGGTAAAATTCGTATGAAAAATAATTTAAAATTTCAACCACTGGGAATAGGCTCACTGCCGCACAAGAATCCTGATGAGGCAATGGCAGTTGTTGCACAAAATTTTTCTCAAATTCCGTTTTTTCCACAGCTTGCAAATGTCAGCCGCAATGAAGATATGATGGTACAATTTTTAGAAGGCCTGCCATCATATTCTGTAAATAAAAGTGAAAATTTTGCACTGGATAGTGAAAATGATGAATTTTTATACGGATTAGAAGAATTTTTCAGCGACTATGAAGAAATTATGGCTGATATAAATTCACCTTTACTTGATAAATATGCAATCAGCGAAAAATCATCTTCCACCTTTAACAAATTTACAGAATTTATAAAAAACAATAAGCCTTCATTTGCAAAAGGACAAATTACAGGGGCATTCACTCTTTGCACAACTTTGCGTGATAAATCAGGGCGTGCGGTTATTTTCGACGAAACTTTGGCTGATGTAGTTGTAAAATTATTAATTTTGAAAGTTTTATGGCAGATAAAAAAGATGAAAGACGCAAATCCTGATATAATCCCAATTATATTTATGGACGAGCCGTCTGTTTCTCAGATAGGTTCTTCTGCGTATCTGACAATTTCCGAACAAGACGTAATATCGAAAATAAATGAAATATCTCAGGTCATTAAAAGCCATGGCGGTTTGAGTTCAATTCATTGCTGCGGCAAATGCGACTGGCGCATTCCTGTCAGAGCAGATGTTGATATTATAAATTTTGACGCATATACATACAGTGAAAATTTTATTGCATATCACAAAGAAATCGCAAAATTCCTGAATAACGGGGGGAAAATTGCCTGGGGCTTGATTCCTACCATGGACGGGAATCTTTTAAAAGAATTAAAAACTGAAGATTTAATCAGGAAATATAAGAATAGTGTAAATTATTTGACCAATAACGGAATAAATGAGAAACTGATTTTAGAAAATTCTTTAATCACTTCTTCATGCGGAGCAGGCGGACTTAGTATTGAAGACGCTGAACATGCGATGAATATGGTCAGAGAATTGGCGCAAAGTTTAAAAAGAGAGGATTAAGTTTTGACAATAAAATTAGCGGTTACGGGCAAAGGCGGAAGCGGGAAAACTACAATAGTAAAAGCTTTTATGCATATTTTTGAAGAAATGTATCCCGATAAATCAATTTTGTTGTTTGACAATGATTTAACAAGTGAATTAGCGCATAGTTTTGGTTTGGATATAAGAAATACAATCTACGGTATCAGAAGCGGAAAACACGAGTATAAAACAGGAATTCCTGACGATATGAGCAAATCTGAATTTATAGAATGGGCATTAGAAGAAATTCTTGTACCGATAAACGATAATGTTGATATTATTGAATCGTGGTTTGTAGGTTCAAAAGACTGCCGTTGTCCTATCACAAAACAAATTAATGATGCGGTGTATAAGCTAATTAATCGCTATGATTTTGTAATTTTTGACTGCGAATTTGATTTGAAATATTTAAACCAACTTGTCGATATTGAAATTGATTCCACAATAATTGTTGCAAATCCGTCAGAAGAATCTGCTCATTTGGCTCAGCGTATAAAAGAATTCAGCGCAAAGCATGCCGCAGGAACTCAATTAGGGGTTGTTATAAATAAAGTTGATAACAGTAAAATGATGGCATTGTCAGAACTTTTGCATAAATATGATTTGGATATTTTGGGTGCAATTCCTTATGATCCTGAACTTGAAAAAAATCCAATACAAAAGGAATCACAAATTGTACAAAACTCTGTCAGGGCATTTTATTCAAGACTAAATCTGCCGCAACAAGATTAATTATTGTGCTTGTGCCTTTTTATTTTAATTTTAATCCATAAAATTGTAATAACTTTGTGCGTTCTGTCATCAGAATTTCTGATGTTAAGAATTCCTTTTCTAAGTCTGAATATTTGTTCCAACCAATATGGTCTGAAAATAATATTTTTAAATTTTCTGTAATTAATATAACGTTTAATTTTTGAAATATCGTGCTCTTTATATAATTTTTTAAATATCTTTTGCATAGTAATATAATAATCTTTACTAATTGTATTATCTAAATTATAAAAATAACCTTCCCAATACATTGCAGAATTTATATAATAGACCAGATACGCATTGATTAACTTGTCAGCATATTCTGATTCTTTAACAAAAGAATAACCGAGTTCTCTGCTTTTAAATGTATCTTCCCATAAATCACTCCTTGAAGATGTTGTTTGTGCAGGATATATTCTGTAATTGTAGAATGGCTTATTAATTATAGAAATCGATTGTGCATTAGCTATAGCTTTAATAAAAAATGGCACATCATCAGCTTGTCTTGATTTATAAAAATGAACATTATATTTTTTCAAAAATTCTTTTTTGTATATCTGGCACCATATATATGAACTGAAAAATATATTTGTCCCAAGTTCATAAGGTTTTATTACAGGCTCATCTATAACAGTACTAAATGGCTGCAACCTGTCACCATCAATCCAATTATTACCATTTTTTGCATCATGATATCTTATATTAAAGATCAATAAATCATTGTCATTAGCTTTGATTTGATTATATGCTTCTTCACAAGTGTTTAATTCATACCAGTCATCCTGGTCAATAAACATTATGTATTCGCCCTGAGATGCCTGAATCCCGATATTACGTCCAATGCTCTGCCCCTGATTAGTTTCCTGATTTATTATTTTAACCCTGTTATCTTTTTGAGCATAAAAATTCAAAATCTCTAAACTCGAATCTTTTGAACAATCATTAACACAAATTATTTCAATATCTTTAAATGTTTGATTTACCAAACTATTTAAACATTCTTTTAAATATTTTTCACCGTTATACACAGGCATTATGACAGATATCTTAGGCATTACTTTTCAATATCCTCTCTTATTTGCTTTAATTCAGATATTACAGAAACTATTTCATTATCTTCAGTTGCAGCATTTAAATGTGTATGTTCAAATAATCTTTTCGGCAATTTCATATAATCACCATATGACTGTTTTAAGTAATTCTCAGGGTTTGAAGGAATATAAGTTTTTATTCCTTCAAATTTAACCTCTCTGAGAGGAAAAATATCATCAAATTTATATATAGCTCTCATATTATCGTAAAAATCTGCCCCTCTGTATATTATATCTTTTGTAGGTTGATTATCTTTAAGTATATTTTTCTTATTTAACTCAATTAAATATTTTAGCTTATCTTCCACTGTTAAATTTATATTAAATCTATATTTATGCACATATTTTTCATAACAGCTTTGTATATCACGGTATAAAATTTCTATTTCTTCTTTGGTATGAATATCTTTGTAATAACAATCGAACGGGAATATATCAATTTGCATCGGAGAATTTTTGTATTTCAAACGAATTATAAAATCATTATTTTTATCTCCTTCGCCAAAGGAATAATTAAATCCGTATTTTGTTAAATTATCCAATATTTTCGGGATTTTTAAATAATCTTCTCTAAGTAAATTTATATCAATATCATTATCCCAAGGCACAAAACCGTTATGACGAACATATCCTAATACATTACCACCAGCCAACCAATATTTTATATCATTTTGAGCCAAAATTTTATGCAAAATATCTAATGAAATGATATTTGCGATTTGTAAATTACGCAAATAACCTTGAGCCTGAGGAATTTTTGTAATATCAACAGTCAATTCTAACACCTGCCTGAGAACAAATACTTCAGATTTTAAATTTTTTATTTCATTATATAAAAAATTCTTAGTAATATTTTTACATTTGATTTTTATACCTAAAATGTAAATAATTCTATACACACCCTCATGTTTGAGAGAAAAAAGTTTTTGAAAAAATTTTTTAAATATTAACATGCTTTCTTATAATAATCTTTCTATTATGCAGCCCTTATGAATTTGGATCATAATAATCCATTTGATAAGTTGTGAGTACAGGAATAAATCCAAATAAAGAATAAACCGTAAAATAACAATATTTTCGGATTACAAATATTGGAATATTAAATAAATCAAATTGTTTCTTTGTTATAAAGTGATAAGATTTTTTATATTTTACAGGAATATTATTATGTGCTACAAAACAGGCAGATTTATACAATTCTCTCCTGTGTTCAGCTTCAGAACGTTCTGATACATTATTCATTATTGAAAAAGGAACATTGCGATAATAATATTTTGTATTTGGAACCGCAACGCATTTATTTAAATAATAAAATACTTTGTGTGAAAATAATGTATCTTCAAAAAGGATACCTTCTTCAAATAACAGTTTCTTTTTTTGCAATTTCATTCTGTCATATATTCTGTTCATTACATAATTATGCTTAGGTAAATAAGCCATTGCGAATTTATCATACAACGATTTTGCAACTTTTGTTTTTTTATACCGAACTATATAATAATCTAATCCGTTACCTGTCCTGTATAAATCCCCACAAGCAATATCTGCTTTATACTTTACTGCGGCAGAATACAAATTTTCATAGAAATCAGGGCTTATCCAGTCATCACTATCAACAAATCCTATATACTCACCTGTTGCCTGCATTATTCCGTCATTTCTTGCCGCAGACAATCCGCCGTTTTCCTTGTTTATTATTCTGATTCTTGAATCTCTTGAGGCATATTCATTTAATATATCTAAACAACCGTCAGTTGAACCGTCATTTATACAAATTATTTCCAAATCATTTAATGTTTGGTTTATTACACTATCCAAACATTCCCTTAAATATTTTTCCACATTATAAACCGGGATTATAACGCTTACTTTAGGCATAAAATTTTTCTCCCTTAAAAATCAATTTAAGATTTTAAACTTACAATTTCTTATTGAACAATTATAACTTAAACATTAAAAAATAAAAAATAATATTAAGAAATAATATTTCATCTTATCATATTTTTGTGCGATAATGTCATTGAGTATATATTATTTTAAAGGGATTTAAATATGAAGTTAGCAGCAACACAGGCACAAAATTCATTTAAATACGGATGGTTATTATCCAGAATATGGCCTTATATCAGACCGTACTGGTTTAGAATACTTTTAGGTTTTCTTGTTGCAATACCTTTAGGCTTATTAGACGGCGTAACCGCATTTGCACTGAAACCATATATGGATTATGTAATTGGTGGTAAAGCATTAGAATTTAGTGCATTTGGGCATGCTTTTATAATAACAAGTATTCAAATGGCATATTTACTGCCGTTTGGAGTTGTAGCATTTGCTGGATTTCAGGGTATTTTGAGATATTTAAACGGATATCTTTCAACATGGACTTCGCAAAGAATTACAAATGATGTGAAATTTGATTTATTTGACAGATTAATCCATATGCATCCGCAATTCTTTGACGAAAACCCATCAGGGATAATTATATCAAGATATATGAATGACCCTCAGACTGCATCAGCAGGGATTGTTGACCAGATAAAAACAATTACTACAAGCATTTTCGGGGCATTAGGCTTAATTACGGTCATGCTTTACAGTTCATGGAAACTTGCAATTATTGGGGTCTTAGTTTTATGCGTGGCATTTTTACCTGTTGCACTTATCAGAAAAAGAATTAAGGCTGCATCAAACAAAAATATGGTTATTGGCGGAAATATTACAACCAATATCAATGAAACATACTCAGGCAACAAAGTAATGGCAGCATATGAACTTCAGGACAGACAAAATGAATACTTTAAAAAACAAACCTGGGAATCATTTAATGTAAATATGTCTTTATATAAACGTGCAGGCTGGATGTCACCTATTATGTATTTAATTGCGTCCATGGGTATTGCAACAGTCCTCGGATTTGGGACATATTTAATTAATTCAGGTCAAATGACTGCAGGAAGTTTTGCATCTTTCGTAACTTCTTTGTTGTTATTATATAAACCGGTTAAAACTCTCGGAAATACTCTGACCGGTATTCAGACTCTGTTCGTTGCATTAGGACGTGTTTTTGAATTATTTGATTTAAAACCTGAAATAATTGACACCCCTGATGCTATTGAAATGAAAGGACTTGACGGTTCAATACAATTTAAAGACGTAGAATTTGAATATATTCCTGATCATCCTGTTTTACACAATTTTAATTTAACGGTTAATAAAAATGAAACACTTGCTATCGTTGGGAATTCAGGCGGCGGAAAATCAACTCTTGTTAATTTAATCCCAAGATTTTACGATATTAAATCAGGTTCAATTATGATTGACGGAGTGGATTTAAGACATTTCACCCTGAGATCATTAAGAAAAAATATTTCAATGGTATTTCAGGACAACTTTTTATATACAGGAACTATCAGAGAAAATATTATGATGGGCAATCCTGATGCGGGAGAAGAAGATTTAAAACGTGCAATTATTTCTGCACATTTGGAAGAAACTGTTGCGGATTTGCCTGATGGCTTAGATACATTGCTTGGTGAACGCGGTTTGACATTATCAGGCGGTCAAAGACAACGTGTAGCAATTGCAAGAGCTATGCTCAGAAATGCACCGATTGTTATTCTTGATGAAGCTACATCAGCACTTGATAACGAATCCGAAGCAATCGTTCAAAAAGCAATGGATAATTTAGTCCAAAATAAAACAGTATTTATTATTGCTCACAGGTTATCCACTATTAAAAACGCTGACAGAATTGCTGTTATTAACGAAGGTAATCTTATCGAACTCGGGACTCATGAAGAATTGATGGCAATTGAGCATGGAGAATACAAAACTCTTTACGAAATGCAGTTCAAAAATCAGGAAAAAGTTTTAGAAAGTATTTAATATAAACGAGGATTATTAAAATGATATTAGTTACAGGCGGAGCCGGATATATAGGCAGTCATTGCGTAATGGCACTGTTAAATAAAGGATATGAAGTTGCTATATTTGATAATCTTTCAACAGGGCACTCTGAAACAATAGAAACCCTTAAAAAATACGGACAAGTCAAATTTTATAAAGGGGATTTGAATAATTCAGCAGAAATAAATTCCGTTTTTGACGGAAATAAAATAGATGCAGTAGTACATTTTGCCGCATTTTCACAAGTAGGCGAATCCGTTAAAAATCCTCAAAAATATTATTATAATAATGTCTGCGGAACTATCAGCCTTTTAAATGCAATGTTAAATCATAATGTAAAAAAGATTGTATTTTCATCAACAGCTGCGACATATGGCGAGCCAAAATATGTACCAATAGATGAAAATCATCCTCAAAATCCTATTAATCCATATGGACAAACGAAATTAATGATAGAAAAAATTATGGATGATTATGATAAGGCTTATAATCTTAAATCTGTAAGACTACGTTATTTTAATGTAGCAGGAGCAGATTCACAAAACAGAATCGGAGAATGGCACAACCCTGAAACACATTTGATTCCTAACATTTTAAAATCAACTTTTTCTGGCCGGAAAGCATTTGAAATGTACGGAGATGACTACAATACAAAAGACGGAACTTGTGTCAGAGATTATATTAATGTTGAAGACTTGGCACAGGCACATTTATTGGCCTTAGATTACCTGAATAACGATGGCGAAACCAATTTCTTTAATTTGGGCACAAATGACGGCAACAGCGTAAAAGAAATTTTTAGTAATTGTGAAAAAATTACTAAAAAAACTATACCCGTAAAACAAATGCCAAGACGTGAAGGAGATCCTGCAACATTAGTTGCCGATAATATAAAAGCAAAAAAAGTTCTCAAATGGGAACCGAAAAAATCTTTAGAACAAAGTATCTTTTCAGCCTATGAATGGGAAAAGAAATTACAAACTATTATATAATATTAGCAAAACTTATAAAATATTGTTCTATGACATTCATAAACATTGGTAAAATCCATACCATAATAGCTGCACCTAATACCGGTTTGAACAGGAAGCTTAACTGAAATACGTTTACCTGAGGAGCAGTTCTTGAAATTACACCAAGAATAATATCCTGTGCCAATGTTGCAAGCAATATCGGAGATGCTATTTGCAAACCCATATATAAAGTGTTGGAAGAAAGTTTTATCAGCAAATCCATATTCGCAATTTTTAACAATGGTATATGAACAGAATATAACGGGAATATCTCAAAACTTTTCATAATAGCCTTGAACAGCCAATAAAATCCCCCGATATTAATAAAAATCAATAAACCCATTAATGAAATTATGTTTGATAAAATTGAGACCTGACTGGAACTTGAAGGATCCAGAGTTGTTGCAGAAGTTAATCCCATCTGCATGTTAATCATTTCGGCACCGCAATCAACAGCGATAACAACAAGTCTTGCCATATAACCAATCATTGCCCCTACAACAAAATTCAAAAATACTGAAAGCATAAATGAATCCGTATTTTCCATCACCTGTTCAGGAGTCAGTAAAGGCGCAATAATAAAAGTTATAATTATAGAAAATGAAATTTTTACCATTCCCGGGATTTCTTTTCTCGAAAATGCCGGAGCAAATCTGAAAAAGCCCAATAAACGGCAGAATACTAAAAATCCCGTCATAAAATAGGCATTTATCTGAGGAAAAAGTTTCATTAACTCTGATAACATATTATCCATTTAAACTATTGCCCCATAATTCTTTTTGTTTCCACAAAATCTGTTTTTTGCATAGGCGTTTTTTGTGCAGGAACGTATTTTTCACGTTTGTATTGATCAATATATGGCAACTTGCCCGGATGCTTCATTATATAATCGACTGAATCCACATCTTTAAATCTGTCATGCATTTCTTTTGCAAACGGTGTTGTGTAGTGATGATAACTTGAATCTAAAACAAATTTTTCAGAATGAGGAACGGTATTAAACGCAAGGACAACACCTTCCTGAAATAAATTTGTAAGCAATTTTACAAAACCAACTCCGCCAATACAAATAACTAAAAACACCCCCAAAATTTTAGGAGCTGCAGCAATTGTTTGTTCCTGAACCTGTGTTACAGCCTGCAAAATACCAACAACAAGACCAATCCCTGCTGCACATAATACACATGGCATTGATATTGCCAACATTATTAAAAATCCTTTTGCCATATATTCAAGTAAAACTTCAACCATATTTTAATCCTTTATCAGTTATAACTTGCAACCAGTCCTTGTACAATCAATGCCCAGCCATCAACGGCGATAAATATCAGCAGCTTAAACGGCATAGAAATAATTGTCGGCGACAGCATAAACATACCAAGAGCAAGCAATATATTTGCAACAACAAGATCTAATATTATAAACGGTACAAATATTATAAAACTTATCTCAAAAGAAGTTTTTAATTCACTGATAATATAAGCCGGTGCGACTTCCCAAATAGACAAATCATCCGGAGATTTTGGACGTACTTTATGCGTCATATTAACAAAAAATTCCAAATCTCCTTCTCTTGTCTGTTTTAACATAAATTCTTTTAACGGTTTAGACCCCTCATTTAAAGCAAGAACAATATCATGCTTTTCCTGATAAGGCACAGATCCCATATCATACATTTTTTGAAATGTAGATCCCATCGTATAGAATGTTAAAATCATTGAAAGACCTATAATTACCATTGCTGGAGGCACTTGTTGTGTACCCATTGCGGTTTTTAGCATTGAAAATACTATTACAAATCGCATAAAGCTTGTCATTGCACAAAACATAAACGGTAAAAGCGAAAATACCGCCATTACCACTAATATCTGAATTATAGGATTTAAAGCTGCCTGATCCATTTGTATTACCCGTTATTATATTTCATTTACTTTATGTACTATTTCTTTTATTGTCGAAAGTCCATGATTTCTGACTTTTCCAACTTCTATTGTGACATTTTGTCTTTTCCCGCTACGGGATTTTCTAAGTTCTGCCCCTTGCGGGTTTTTATCATTTATTACTTCAAAATGAACAACATTTTTATCCTCTTTTGATTCCGTTTTATTTTGTAATTTACTATTTAATGAATTTTTTTTGTTTTCTTTCTCTTTTTTATTTTTATTTGGAAAAAGAACACGCATATTTTCATTATCAATCGTATCCTTAACTTTATCCAAATCTACAATCGTACTTTTGGGCAAACTGTGATTATAAGTAGCTACAACATTTTCTTTTACAGCATCAGCAATCATTTCCTGCTGATTAAGTTTTGCTATTAAAGTTGTTTTATCAAGATCACAGGCAATTAAAAACCTTTCAGTCCCTGCTTTTACAATCATCAGACTTTTTCTTGGATTTAATGCCATTGATTCTTCGATACTGAGTATTTTAGAATTTTTACCGGATATAACGCCACCCTGAACTTTTTTATATACCAAAAGAGCAAGACCAATTAACCCTGACATTGCCAATGTATAAACTGTGAAACTAAGAATGTAATGTAACATATTTATCCCTCATTTAATTTTATATTATAAGTTATCATCTTCCAGATCAAAATCGCTGTAATCAAAATCTTCATCTTCTTCACCACCCTGGGAAGAATTTACTTCACCTTCAGCATTACCATAATCAGCGCCATTATCATACGACTCATTATTGTCGCCTTTCGGACCAAAATCATTTTCCTCTCCGGAATCAGAATTTTCTTCACCTGCACCGACAGCAGATTGTCCCTTAGCGATAATATTATTAATTTTTACACCATACCTGTCATTTACTATCACCAAAGTTCCGCTTGCTATAGGTTTTCCCTCTACTTTCAATGTCACATTGTTATCATAAAGAGATGTCAAATCTACAACTAACCCATCTTCTATATTTTTTAAATCGCCAAGACTTATTTTAACGGCATCAAACTCCGCATTCATCTCAACTTCTATACTGTCCCATATATTGCGAGCAGCCATTTCTTCTCCTCCCGAATTATCTTCATCTTCTTGCGGTATAAGTAAATCCATATTTGGATTAAGGTTTATTTCTAACAATTCATCCTGAATAGATAACGTCATTTTTTTGATATCACTGTTTTCAAATACTACAACATCATCTTGTTCAAGATTTTTAATATCATATAAAGAAAACTTAGTCTTTCCCATAATAACTTTTGCCAAAATTACACTTGACGGGAAATCGGTATTTCCGAATGTGTTGCCTGATGACTCTATTTTTTCAGGAGATAATAATGCCAATGGTAAGGTTACAATAATTTTTCCTGCTTCCTTTGCATCAGGCTCGATATTTTTTAATATAAAAGTCATATTAATCATATCGAAATTAGTTCTTTTTAAAAGTTTTGGATCAGGTTCATTCATTTTAGGCTTCAGAGCATCAAATATAAAACTGTTAAAAGCAGTAATTATTTTTGCTTCAAGCTCGGAAATTTTATTTATATTGAATTTATTTTTAGCTTTACCCAAAACTTTTTCAAGAATTATATCAATTGTTTTTTCTGTTAACCTGAAAAACATATCGTGTTCTTCATCAATTTTAATTTTGGTAACGAAACACGATTCATTATTCAAAAGACAATTTATATTTTTGCTCAATCCAATAAATTCAATTTTGAAATTTTTGGTAAAAAAATCATCACTGGCGTCTTGCAATACGGTAGAAAACGCATTCATATACCAGCTATATTCTCTTAATAGCTCTTTTGTTGATATTGAATCTTCAATATTATTCGTATTGACTGCCATACTACCCTTTAAGACTACACTTTTTCACCCAAATAACATTTAATGAATTTTGTAAAAAAGTCACATTCCTCCATCAAAATTCTAGCAGATTATTTAAAATTAGGAAAATTCGTAATATATCGCAACCTTTAAAATCAATATTTTTAACAAGTAAACATCATCTACTCTTGTAATAATAATGCGAAATTATAGATATATTTAAGCTTTTCATCAGACAATGCAGGCAAAATCATATTAATATCTTTTACATAATTTTGGTGTGTTTCTGTTAATATTTGAACTTTTTTAATAAAAAATATTGAAGGAGACACTTCAAAGAAATTGCAAAGTTTTTCAAGCATATCAGCAGAAACAAAAGTATGCCCGTTTTCTATTCGATTTATTGTTTGAAATGTCTCTAATTGTAATATTTCGGCTAATTGCTCTTGTGTTAAGCCTTTTGATTCTCTTAGCTCTCGAAGATTTCTTCCTATATTATTTTTTATGTCCTGTATTGATATCATATTAACTATAATAAATATATTTCCCCATTTGTGTTATCACATAAAAAGTGATATAATAAACATATTAATCTATAAGGAGAAATTATGAATAAAGACAAAAGCATGAGTAAAATGGTATTAGAGGGCAAATACGACAGACAATTTTTAATTTATTTATTGTCGGGTTATAATATTAAAGAAATTGCGCAAAAATTGGAATTGAACACCTGAGCAATAAGAAACCTGACGAAACATTTATATAGTAAATTCGGGGCAGTTAATAAACCTTCATTAGCATATCAGGTTTTAAAACAAAAATTTATCAGACCTTCAGAACTGGTTGCATATGTAAAACCTTAAATTAAAACAAAGTCAATTGCTTTTCAAAATGTTTTTTCAAAAATGATGGACGGTGATATTTACATAAGCCGTACTTATCAATAGCATCCAAATGTTCTTTTGTCAAATAGCCTGCATTACGCGCCCAGCCATATTGAGGGAATTCTTTATCAAGTTTTTCCATATATCTGTCTCTTGTAACTTTTGCCAAAATACTTGCAGCCGCAATTGATGCGGATTTCCCATCACCTTTTATTATAAATTGCTGCGGATAATTATAGTTCTTAATTAATCTGTTACCATCAATTATTGTCATAAAATCTTTTAAATTTGCCTGACAAATTACATTTTCACAAGCCAATTTCATTGCTTTTAGAGAAGAATTTAAGATATTATTTTTTTCTATTTCTTCAACTTCCACACAAACAGTAGAATTTATTGAATTTTCAACAATTACATCATACAAATCTTCTCTTGCGGATTTTGACAGTTTTTTAGAATCATTTAGTCTATCAAGCTTTTTTACCAAATCTGATTTTACTTCCGGGAAATAAACACAAGAAGCAAAGACACCCCCAGCCGCAGGACCTCTGCCTGCCTCATCAGTGCCTATAACAATACCGAGATTTTTATCAAAGTTAAACAATTTATTCATTACTTTAATTCCTTGAAAACATTATATAACAAAGTTTTAAATTCTTTATTTAAGATGCTTTATTCTGTCATACCATTTATCAGAAGATTTTTCCCCTAAATCTCTTTGCATAAAAACAGCGTAATCCGGATAATCAATTCTTTCTCTTGCAAGCTCAGATATTGCAAATACCTGATTTGGATCATTTTTATTCATTTTTGTAAATTTAAATTTTTTATAAAAATTTTCCGCTTCTTTGTAAGCAACCAAAAACACTTCATTAAATCTGTCTTTTGAGGCTTTTAATATCTTATTCATAAGCACTTTTCCGATATTTTTATTTTGATATTCCGGAGTTATCGCAAGAGAATCAATATATAACGTTTTATCATCTTTTAATACATAGTTTATATCTAAAACTCTTGAATAGATTCCGCCAATAATTTTTCCCTTGGCATCTTTAACAAATAACACCGTAGTATCATCATTTTTAAATCGTTTTTTATACCCCTCCATCTCGGAATCAACATAATTGCGATAAGTACGTTTATCTATGTTTGGGTTACGGCATTTTTCCCAAAACGGATGAGACGAAGTATTTGCAAAAATATCAAGATAAAATTCGCCGATATTTTTATAAAAATCATCATCATAATCTTTTTTATAGTCGATTTCACTGCAATATAAATAACCCTTTTGCGTTTTGATTTTAAAAGGTTTAACAGGACATCTCAATGATGAAAAATATATATTATTATTGTTATTATTTATTTTCATACGATTACTGGAAAAATTTAAACATGTAATTTTTTGCTAAATTTTATAAAACTATGATATACTAAACTTATGGAAAAGAAAATTAAAATTGGGTTAATAGGTTTAGGAACTGTTGGCAGTGGTGTTTACAAAGTACTACAAAACTTTGATAACATTGAAATTGTTAAAATAGCAGTTCATAATAAGAAGAAAAAAAGAAACATAGAAGGTTTGGATGAAAGCATAATAACCGATAATGCTTATGAAGTAGTTAATGATCCCCAAGTTCAGATTGTTGCCGAACTTATAGGAGGGACTGAACCTGCATTTGATTTAATAAAAACAGCAATCAAAAACGGCAAACACATTGTTACCGCAAATAAAGAACTTCTTGCAAAGCATGGGGAAGAACTTTTCAATTACGCACAAGAAAATAATAAAGTTATTCTGTATGAAGCCGCAATTGCAGGAGGTATTCCGTTAATCATGCCTGTAAAAACAATCCTTGCAGGGAACAAGATTAATAAAATTAAGGCAATTCTGAACGGGACAACAAATTACATATTAACCAAAATGGATGTTCAGGGAGCATCATATAATGAAGTTTTGGCAGAAGCACAGGATTTGGGTTATGCAGAAACTAACCCGACAGGAGATGTTGAAGGTTTTGATGCGGCATATAAAATTACAACTTTAGCCACCATTGCTTTTGGCAAAAGAATAAAATTTGAGAATGTATATAGAGAAGGTATAACAAAAATTCGCCCTGAAGATATGAAAGCTGCAAATGAAATGGGTTATAAAATTAAATTGATTGCATCTGCAGAGCTTGATAATGAAGGCAAAGCAGATGTAAGAGTTCACCCCATGCTTGTTCCAAAGTATAAAACTCTTGCTCACATAGATTATGTAACCAATGCCGTAACATTAAGCGGACATCCTGTCGGAGAAATAACATTATCAGGTCCCGGAGCAGGAGAATTTCCGACCGCAAGTTCTGTTGTAGGTGATATATTGGCGATTGTATCTGAACTTGATAAAACTGATTACATATTGCCAATGATGAGATGCAATCACAATGAAAATGCTCAGATGATTAACATTTCGCAAACACAAAATAAATACTACATATCAATATGTGCAAATAATAAAACAGGTGTTATAGGCAAAATCGGTACTGCCTGCGGAGAACATAACATAAGTTTGGCAAGTATCGTTCAAAAAGAAGTAAAAGATAATTGTGCTGATATTACCGTCATTACTGAAATTTGTAAAGAAAAGGATATGCTTGAAGTTATTGAAACTCTGAAAAATGATGAGAACATTCTGAATGTAAACAGCATGATAAGAGTTCAGGTATAATTATTTAGAGTGTGTTCACACAAAATTTTATAATATTGTCATTCTGAGGCTTTAGCCGAAGAATCTCAAAGCTTTTAAAATTTATGAGATCCTTCGCTTACGCTCAGTATGACGATTTGTGTGAACACATCCTAATAACTAACATATTGTATAAACTTTTCTGTAATACAAAATACTGCCTAAAATTGTCAAGGTAATATTTGGAATCCATGCGGCAAGAAGCGGTGGTATCGTTCCTGCTCCGCCCATAGAAATTGACAATGCCCTCAATACATAAAACGCAAATATAATTAAAATTGTAAATAAAAATCCTCTGTTATATCTGACTCTCGGAGGTGTAATCGCAAGCGGAACCCCAAGCAATACAAAAACAATTGTCGCAACAGGCAATGCTATTTTATCATATAACTGAACCGTATAAGCCCGTCTTTCCTCATCAGGAATATCTGAGCGTTTAAGATATTTTGACAAATTGGCAAAGTTCATTTCTCCGGCTAAATTATTATTCATACTTGACGATAAATCCAAACCAAATTGCACTGTAGAAGTGTCAAACAATGTAGTATTAAGCACCTGACCATTGTGATCTATAGTATAAATTGCGCCCTTATCAAATACCCATCCTGCAGGTGAAGTTTTACCTTCTCTGGCCTGTAACACCTGAATTGTATCAGGTTTTGAGTTATCAAGGACAGTTACATTATATAAAACTTTATTTTTACTTTTTCCGACATAAAATAATCTTCTCAAATAAGAATTGCTTCCTAATTCTTTAAATACAAAGTTTTCTTTCCCGTCAGGAATATTTTTTTGTCCCAATGACCATAATGCCAAATCTTTTGATGTTTTTGTCATTACAGGGGCAACGCTTTCATTAATGACAAATGTCGCTAAAGCCATTACTATAGAAAATATGAATATTGGTTTTGCAATTCTGTTAAGACTAATCCCGCATGAACGCATTACAGTAATTTCAGAAGATAAGCTTAACTTGTTTAAAACCATTACAGTGGATAACAAAACACCCATTGGGATTGATAATACAATAACCGCAGGTAAGTTTAACAAAACCATTATAAATGCAACTTTAAACGGAACACCAAATTGCGAAATCTGCTTAATCAAAGTTATAAAAGTATCAGATGCAAAAATAATACTTGTAAAAACAAAAACTCCCATCAAAAACATAATAATAATTTGTTTTAACAGGTATTTATCGAGCACTTTTACCGAATAATATTTTTCTTTCAGATATTCCAAAATCTTTGCAATCATAAGTTAATTTTAATCTAAAAAAATAATTTTGTAAAATTTCTGTTTTGTAAAAATATGAAAATTTTTTTTATTCGTGTATAATAAACATATAAATAAGTTTATGGAGAGTAAATATGGAAACATTAGTTGCATCAGAGGGGCAAATTACCAAGATTATCGGACCTGTTATAGACGTTGAATTTCCTGACGGGAATTTACCAAGTATTTATACAGCTCTTAACATATATAATGATAATGGCGAAAAAATTGTGGCAGAAGTTGAACAAATGTTGGGTTCAAACAGAGTCAGAACGGTTGCAATGTCTTCAACAGACGGCTTGCGTAGAGGAATGAAGGTTATTAATACAAATGAGCCAATCAAAATTCCTGTCGGTAATGCGATTTTAGGACGTATTCTTAATGTAACCGGAGATGCCGTAGATAATGCAGGGCCTGTAGAAACGGATACATACTTGCCTATTCACAGAGATGCACCAAAACTTGTTGATCAAAATACAGATGTAGAAATTCTGGAAACAGGAATTAAGGCCATTGACCTTTTGCAACCATACCAAAAAGGCGGTAAAATCGGTCTGTTTGGCGGTGCAGGTGTAGGAAAAACCGTTTTAATTCAGGAATTAATCCACAATATTGCAATGGCACACAACGGAGTTTCAGTATTTGGCGGCGTCGGAGAAAGAACTCGTGAAGGAAATGACCTTTGGAATGAATTTAAAGAAAGCGGAGTTATTAACAAAGTAGGCCTAATTTACGGTCAGATGAACGAACCGCCGGGAGCAAGAATGAGAGTTGGTTTGTCAGCTCTTACGGCTGCTGAATATTTCAGAGATTATTCAAAGCAGGACGTTTTATTATTTATTGATAACATATTCAGATTTACTCAGGCAGGTTCAGAGGTTTCAGCATTGTTAGGACGTATGCCTTCTGCTGTTGGTTATCAGCCGACACTTGCAACAGAAATGGGCGAATTACAGGAAAGAATCACATCTACGAAAGATGGCTCTATTACATCAGTTCAGGCAATTTATGTACCGGCAGATGACCTGACTGACCCGGCTCCTGCAACTACATTCTCTCACCTTGATGCTTCGACCGTATTATCAAGAGATATTGCATCATTAGGTATTTATCCTGCAGTTGATCCTCTTGAATCAAATTCAAGAGCGTTAGACCCAAATATTGTCGGCGAAGAACATTATGAAGTTACAAGAAAAGTTCTTGAAATTTTGCAAAAATACAAAGATTTACAAGACTTGATTGCAATTTTGGGTATGGATGAATTGTCAGAAGAAGATAAAGAAACCGTAAACAGAGCAAGAAAAATTCAGCGTTTCTTATCTCAACCATTCTTTGTTGCAGAACAATTTAGCGGGAATAAAGGTAAATACGTTAAAATTACTGATACAGTAAAAGGCTTTAAAGAAATTATTGAAGGTAAATATGATGATTTACCTGAACAAGCCTTTTATATGGTCGGCACAATTGATGAAGCGGTTGAAAAAGCCAAAAGCATGGAAGAATAAATTTTCACCTCATGTAAGTGCCTAATCAACATTTCTCACTATTTCATATCTTTGATGCGTTTATACGCATCCTACAAATCTGTCTCCCCGAGGGGGAGATAAATTTTTCAATGTGAGAAATTTATTTCGAACATTTGAAAAATGAGAGAGGGTTAGGTTTACTTTCCCCTCGCCCCAATGAGGGCACTACTGTCCGAGATAAATTTTTGTAAAAAAGAGCATAGCGTGTAATAACATTACTTTTGCTCTAAAATAAGGTTGTCAAGACTCAAATTTTGGAGCACGCTATG
>ERZ842401.1031-NODE-1031-length-40852-cov-11.848788_pt1 | contig 40852 bp, 29 predicted proteins | sample MGYA00521270_ERZ842401 | MGnify/ENA primary metagenome ERZ842401 (study PRJEB31892, sample SAMEA3878208) | bioreactor metagenome | biome: Moose rumen | place: Sweden | collected 2011-10 | study: EMG produced TPA metagenomics assembly of the PRJEB12797 data set... | reverse complement strand
CATCGTGATGCCGTCGAAGCCGTGCGTCATGGCGTCCTTGCCTACAGGGGCCATCAGCCCCCAGCCGGCACAGGCACCGAACATCGACAGGTGCGCAATAAGTGCGCGATTATTGTTCGTTTTTTCCATTTTAATATTTTTTCGCCTGCAAAAGTACGAATTATTTAAGAATAAATCGTATATTTGCCGAATAAAATGCAAGGACTATGAAGTACGCGACTTATATCAAGCAGATTGAGATTGATGCGCTCTGGAGCGGCAAGAAGCACATTCTTTGGACGCTGGACCCGCATGTGAACATACTGAGCGGCATCAACGGGGTGGGGAAGTCTACGATATTGAATAAGGTGTTCCGCAGTGTGAACACCAATGGCGACATCATCAACCACTTGCTCAAGGGCGTGCGCATCACGGCAGAGCCGGAGGATGCCACCCACGTGCGCTTCGACATCATCCGCTCGTTGGACTCGCCAATGTTGGACATGGAGACGATGAATCTGGTGGACTCGCGCATCATGTCGGCCCTCGACTTCCAGCTCTATCACCTGCAGCGCAAATATCTGGACTATCAGGTGAACATTGGCAACCGCATCATAGCCCAGCTGCAACAGGGCAACACCGATGCCGCCCAGCATCTGTCACAGGCCAAGCAGCGTTTTCAGGACATCGTGGACGACCTGTTTGCCGAGACGGGCAAGAAGATTGTGCGGACGGAGAACGAGATACGCTTCTCGCAGATTGGCGAGACGCTGGTGCCATACCAGCTCAGCAGTGGCGAGAAGCAGATGCTGGCCATCCTGCTCACCGTCCTTGTCGAGGACCAGCAGCCTTACGTCCTGTTCATGGACGAGCCGGAGGTCAGCCTGCACATCGAGTGGCAGAAACGGCTCATCGACCTCATCGTCGAGCTGAACCCCAACGTCCAGATCATCCTCACCACCCACTCTCCTGCCGTCATCATGAATGGCTGGTTGGACAAGGTGACTGAGGTCTCGGACATTACTCTTTAAATGAGAAATGAGTCAAGGAGATATGAGTAATGATTAATGAGAAATGAGCAATGCCCAGCCGCCTCAAAGACAATCTCACCTCGCAGTACTTCGAGGCCGCTAACCGCCTGAAGTCGAAGCAGAGCCGTCGCCGCATCGTCGCCTATGTCGAGAGCTACGACGACATCTACTTCTGGCGCACCGTGCTGTCGCGCTTCGAGGACCAGACGCGCTACTTTGAGGTCATGCTGCCCTCTCACCAGAAGCTGGAACGTGGCAAGAAGTCGGTACTCATGAACTTTGTCGGTGAGCACGTCGGACCGGACATGATTGCCTGCGTCGATGCCGACTACGACTACCTGCTGCAACGGGCCACGCCGCAGTCGAAGCGGGTGCTGGACAGTCCCTATGTCTTTCATACCTATGCCTACGCCATCGAGAACATGCAGTGCTATGCCCCCTCGCTGCACGATGTCTGTGTGGCCGTCACGCTCAACGACCACCGCATCTTCGATTTCGAGGACTACATGCGCCAGTACTCTGAGGCCATCTTCCCGCTGTTCGTCTGGTCTGTCTGGTCTTATCGTACGGGGCATTACACGCGCTTCTCACTCTCCGACTTCGCACGTGTCATAGACCCAGGCGGCTTCAATGTCATGAATCCACAGGCCAGTATCGACCACCTGCGCCGCAAGGTTGGCACCCGTCTGCATCAGTTGCAGACGCAGTTTCCCGGCAACAAGACGGAGTATCTGAAGACCAAGGAGCAAATCAAGGCACTGGGTGTCACGCCCCAGACCACCTATCTCTACATTCAGGGCCACTCGCTGTTCGACACTGTTATGGTGCCTATGTTAAATAAGGTGTGCAACCGTCTGCGTCAGGAGCGTCAGGACGAGATAGCGCGCACGGCCCAGCACCACACCCAGAAGCGCAACGAGATGTCCTGCTACGAACACTCGTTGCAGGACATTCGCCAGACGCTCAAGAAGAACACGGGCTACCAGCTCTCTCCCCAATACCAGCGCATCCAGCAGGACTTGCAGCAGTATCTGGAAAGTCAGTCTTCAACAGGGAATTTGCCGCCTGATGATAAAGTTACCTAAGTTTATGGGTATAAAGTTACCTAAGTTTATGGGGTTAAAGTTAGGTAACCTTAGAGGGATAAGGTTTGTAAGTTTATGGGGGTAGAGTTACAAACTTTATGGGGGTAAAGTTATAAACCTGATGGGGTATAGCCTTGTCAGTTTACAGTCTTCAGCATACTAACATGACAAATCGGCCCTTACGACAGCACGTAGGTTTCGAGAAATTTCAGGGTGCCGCTCACGCGTACATTATTTATATATGCGGGCAGCAGCAAGGTGTCGCCGCCACAGAAGTTGACTTCCTCGCCGTCGGCGGTAATCGTGCCTTCGCCTTTCAGTCCGATGAGTACGACAAACGAGTCCAGTTCGGAATAGTCGATGTCCATGGGCTCTGTCAGGTCATAGACGGCCGTGTTGAAATAGGGGCACTCCACCAACAGCTGGCTCTCGTTCTGCATGGGGGTGTAGTGGGTGCGATAGTCGTCGAGCACGGTGTAGTCAATGCTCTCTGCGGCCTCGCGGGTGTGCAATTGTCGCAGATTGCCGTCCTTGTCGCGGCGACCGTAGTCGTAGATGCGGTAGGTGACGTCGCTGGTCTGCTGAATCTCGGCCAGATAGCAGCCGCCCCGGATGGCATGGATGCGCCCTGCGGGAATGAAGAAGCAGTCGCCCTCCTTCACGTCATACTCAGCCAGGGCATCGCAGATGGTGTCGCTTTCCACCATGCGCTTGTATTCGTCGGGTGTGATGCGCATCTTCAAGCCGTTGTAGAGCTTGGCCGTCGGTTCGCTGTCCATGACGTACCACATCTCTGTCTTGCCGCGTGGCTTGCCCTGCCGGTGGGCAATCTCGTCGGTGGGGTGCACTTGGATGCTAAGGTCCTGATGGGCATCAATAAACTTGATGAGCAGTGGAAACTCGTCGCCGAAGCGCTGGTAGTTGGCTTGGCCGACCAGCTGCTCTTTCTGTTCCTTGACGATTTCGTTCAGGCTGCGTCCATCACAAAGGGTCTCGCTGCCGGGGACGCCCGACAGTTGCCAGCTCTCAGTACCCCATATCAGGGTCTTCAGCAGAGGGGTGAACTTGTAGTATTTTTTCATTGTCGTTTGTTTCCGTTATATTGTTATACCGTTATTTTGTCATATCATCATTCTTGAAAATCAGTTCTCTTTCCAGAAGGCGCGGGTGAACAGCACGAGTACGGACAAGATTTCCAGACGGCCCACCAGCATGAGAAACGAACACGTCCACTTGATGTAGGCAGGCAACTCGCCCCACGACAGTGTATCTCCCACTTCGGTGGAAAGCGAAGCCCCAGTGTTGCAGACGCAGCTGAGGGCAATGACCATGGCGTTGATGATGTCGATGTCGGCTGCCACCATGATGGTGGCCGAGAGAGCCACCATGAGCGTATAGATGGCAAAGAAGGCCAGCAGGGAGTTCATTTTCTGTTGGCCCACAGGTTGCCCGTCTATCTTGACGGGCAATACGGCATTGGGATGCAGAATCTTGCGGAACTCATTGCGCAGCACCTTGAACACCATGACGCCACGTACGCATTTGAAGCCGCCCGTGGTGGAGCCGCTGCATGCGCCGAGGAAAGTCAGGGCACCCAGTATGACCCATGTGATGTGTGGCCACATGGCTACGTCATCGTTAAGGATGCCCGTGGTGGTCATGAACGAAACCACCTGAAACAGGGCTGAGCGGAAGGCTCGCTCCAGTCCGTAGCCGTTATGGGCCATGAGCAGGTAGGTGATGCCTGCGGTGGCGGCTATCAAGACAATCAGATACAACTTGAACTCGCTGCTTTTGAACAGAGATTTCAGTTGCAGTTTAAAGATGGCCAGATAGAGCATGGTGAAGTTGATGCCGGCCAGAAACTGGAACGTGATGGATGTATAGTCAACGGCACTGGACTGGAAAAACACCGTCGTATCGTTGTGAGTGGAGAAACCGCCCGTGGCTGTGGTTGACATGGCATAGTTGATGCTGTCGAACCAGTCCATGCCGGTGGCATAGTAGGACAAGATACAGGCCAGTGTCAGCCCGACATAGACAGACCAGATCCACTTGGCTGTGGTAGACAGGCGGGGATGCATCTTGGCGCGGATGGGACCGGTGGCCTCGGCGGCAAACACCTTCACGCTGCCGCTGCCCACCATGGAGGGCAGAATGGCGATGGTGAAGAATACGATTCCCAATGCGCCTATCCACTGCGTCTGCGAGCGCCAGAACATCATGGCGTGGGGCAGCACCTCCACGTCGCTGAGAATGGTGGCTCCTGTGGTGCTGAACCCTGACATGGTCTCAAAATAGGCATCGGTGATGTTGGTGATGTAGCCGCCAATGATGTAGGGCAGCATGCCCAACAGGGAGAAAATGGTCCACGTGGCCGTCACCAGCAGATAGGCGTCGCGCCGGCTCAGGTTGTTGTTGGCATCGCGGCCCATGTATTTCAGCACCAGGCCGCAGCAGACGGTGAATATGGTGGAGATGAGGAAAGCCATGATGTCGTCTTCATGGTAGCCAAAGGCAATGCCCGCACAGACGGCTTGCAATGTTCCCAACAGGAACAGTAGCGAACCCATAATCTTGTATATCAGCGGAAAGTTTACCATGTCTTCCTCTCTTTGCAGTCGCCTTGTCGTCTTTTACTTGAAATACTTCTCCATCTTTTTCAGGTTGTGCTCGTGGCAGAACACCATCACGGAGTCACCAGCCTGTATCTGTGTGTTGCCGTTGACCAGAATGCCCTGGTTGTTGCGCACCAGTCCGCCAATGGTGACACCAATGGGCAGTCCCAGGTCCTTGACAGCCTTGCGGGTTACCTTCGACCCTTCGGCAGCCGTAAACTCGGCCACGTCGGAATCGACCATCATCAGTGAGCGCACGTTGGATACATCGCCGTCAAGCATCATCTGGTAGATGTGGCCTGCGGCAATGGTCATCTTGTTGATGATGGTGCCGATATCCAAGCTTTCGGCCATCTCCACATAGTCCAGGTTCTCCACCAGGGCAATGGTCTTGCGCACTCCTAACCGTTTAGCCGTGAGACAGGCCAGAATGTTGGTCTCTGAGTTGCCGGTCAGTGCCACGAAGGCCTGTGTCGTCTGAATGCCCTCCTCTTGCAGCAGGCCGATGTCGCGGCCGTCACCGTGAATGACCATGGTGTCCACATCGTTCAGCAACTCGTTCAGCCTTTCGCAGCGCTGTTCGTCACTGTCTATGATTTTGATGTTCATGTAGTCGGGTGCCGTCAGTCCTACGCGGACGGAGGTCTTGCCGCCACCCATGATGATGACGTTCTTGACGTCGGTATAGTGCTCCTTGCCGGAAATCTGGCGGATATAGGGAATATACTCGCGGGTGGTCATGAAGTAGGCCAGATCGTTTACGTGCAGTTCGTCGTTACCGCCGGGAATAAGCGTCTCGCCCTCGCGTTTGATGGCCACAATATGGTAGGGGTCGTTGGGGCCGCACAGGTTGCGCAGTGGTTGGTTCAGTATCTCGCACGTCTCGCGGAGCTTGATGCCCAACATGACCAAGGCACCGTCGTGGACGTCCCATCGCTGGCGCACCCACGACATTTTCAGTCCGTTGACAATATCTATGGCTGCTAACACCTCTGGATAGATGAGCGAATTGATGCCCAACTCCTCAAAAAAGTGCTTCAGGTTTGGCGACAGGTACTCAAAGTTGTCAATGCGGGCCACCGTCTTCTTGGCACCTAAGGCGTGGGCCAGTATGCAGGCGTTCATGTTGCGGCTCTCGTCTGGTGTCACGCCCACAAAGAGGTCGGTTTTCTCGACGCCAGCGTCCTTGAGGACACGGATGCTGGTGGGCGACCCACAAAGCGTCATGATGTCGAACTTGCTGTCGAGCCCGCTGAGGCGCACAGGGTCTTCGTCTATCAGGATGCAGTCCTGATGGTCCCTTGACAATAGTTTGGCCAAGTGTGTACCTACGGCTCCTGCGCCTCCGATGATGATCTTCATAATAGTTCCTTAATGGCTTTGGTGATGGCTTCACGGTCAATGCCCACGATGTGCTGCAACTGGGCCACGGTGCCATGCTCGATGAACTGGTCGGGCAGTCCTAACCGTCGGATGACGGGGTGGTAGCCGTGGTCGTTCATCCACTCCAGCACAGCAGACCCCATGCCTCCATTGCGGACACCATTTTCCACCGTGATGATCTTGCTGAACTTGTGCCCTATCTCATGCAGCATGTCCTCGTCCAAGGGCTTTAGGAAGCGCAAATCGTAGTGCGCTACCGCCTTCTGCGCACCGGCCCCAGCTCCCTGCGTGTCGGTTCCCTGCGCACCAGCCCCCTGTGTGCCAGTCTTCTGTGCTGCGATATCATCGCAGCCCCCCGCACACTCCTCAATAGCCTGTACAGCCTCCGTGCCGATGGGGCCAATGCTGATGACGGCAATCTCGCTGCCGTCGCGCAACTTGCGCCCCTTGCCGACGGGAACCTCTTCCAAGGGACAGCGCCAGTCCACCAGCGAACCGCCCCCGCGCGGATAGCGGATGACAAACGGCCCTTGGTCGGGCAACTGGGCAGTGTACATCAGTCGGCGCAGCTCGTGCTCGTCCATTGGCGACGCTATAGTCAGGTTGGGAATGGGGCGCAGGGCAGCCAAGTCAAAGGCGCCATGGTGTGTCGGCCCGTCTTCGCCCACCAGTCCGGCGCGGTCCAAACAGAGTACTACGTTCAGACGGAGAATGGCCACGTCGTGTATGATGTTGTCGTAGGCACGTTGGGCAAAAGCACTGTAGATGTTGCAAAAGGGTAGGAGCCCCTCCTTGGCCAGTCCGCCGGAGAAGGTGACAGCGTGTCCCTCAGCAATGCCCACGTCAAACGTCCGCTCTGGCATTTCGCGCATCATGATATTCATCGAACAGCCTGTCGGCATGGCGGGCGTGATGCCCACTATCTTCGGGTTTTGGCGGGCCAGCTCAAGCAGTGTCTCGCCAAAGACATCCTGGAACTTAGGCGGCTCGTTGCTGGTGTCATGGACGATGCGCTCACCCGTCTCGGCATTGAACTTGCCGGGGGCATGCCATACGGTCACGTCTTCCTCTGCCGGGGCATAGCCATGACCTTTCTGTGTGTGCAGATGTAGCAGCTTGGGACCTTTCATGTCTTTCAGCTGGCGCAAGATGCGTACCAGTTCCTTGACATTATGACCATTGAAAGGTCCGAAATAGCGGATGTCCATGCCCTCAAACATGTTCTGCTGATGGGAGATGGCCGACTTGAGGGCATTGGTCAGGCGGATGAGTCCGCGACGGCGGTCGTCCTCCAACATACCCTTTCTGTGCAGCCAGCGAGACACCTTGAAGCGTAGCGCATTGTAGGTCTCGTTGGTGCTCAGTGACAGCAGATATTCCTGCATGCCACCCACAGAGCGGTCTATTGACATGTTGTTGTCGTTCAGGATGATGAGCAGGTCGTTGTCGCTGGAGGCAACGTTGTTCAAGCCCTCATAAGCCAGTCCGCCAGACATGGCACCGTCGCCAATGACAGCCACCACGTGGCGATTGCTGCCGTCCTTGCGGGCAGCCACAGCCATGCCCAGTGCAGCCGAAATGCTGTTTGAAGCGTGGCCGCAGACGAATGTGTCATATTCGCTTTCTTCAGGGGAGGGGAAGGGGCGGATGCCGCCTAACTTGCGATTGGTGCAGAACTGTTCTCGACGGCCTGTTAGAATCTTGTGGCCGTAGGCTTGATGGCCTACGTCCCATACAATACGGTCTTCAGGGGTGTCGTAGACGTAATGCAAGGCTACGGTGATTTCGGCCACTCCCAAGCTGGAGGCCAGATGACCGGGGTTTACTGAAAGCTCCTGCACAATGTCTTCGCGCAGCTCCTGGCAAACCTCAGGCAGGTCATCCACCGACAGCTTTCTCAAGTCGTCAGGATACTTGATTTTATTTAGTAATTCCACGTTGTTTTTCGTATTTGTTTGCAAAGGTACGAAAAACAAAACGAAACGCAACATTTTTTTTCGTCAATTATTTGCAGGTTACATAATTTCTTTATATATTTGCAAAAAATATGTAAGGTGACCATAACAATCTATGCTATATATTGCACTGCCTGAAACATCAGAACCACGACGACTGTCATTCTATCTGGCCATGGAGGAATATGTGGCCCGCCATGTTGATGTCAATGACTGCTTCTTTATGTGGCAGGTGGCACCGAGTGTCATCTTTGGACGTAACCAATTGATTGAGAACGAGGTGAACCTCGATTTCTGTCAAAAGCGGGGCATACAGACCTACCGGCGGAAGAGTGGGGGAGGCTGTGTGTATGCTGATATGTCGAACGTGATGTTCTCCTATGTGACAAGCGATGACAATGTGGGCTTCACATTCAATCGCTATATAAACATGATTGTATTGGTGTTGCGTAGGCTGGGTGTTGATGCTTCAGCATCAGGCCGCAACGATGTCATGATAGGTAGTAGGAAAGTGTCGGGCAATGCATTTTACAAGATTCCTGGTCGCAGTATCGTTCATGGCACGATGCTCTATGATACTGACATGGTGAACATGGTGGGGGCCATCACACCTACCGATGCCAAGCTGCTGTCGAAGGGGGTGGCCAGTGTGCGCCAGCGTGTCGCTCTGCTGAAAGACTACATCTCCCTGTCGCTGGAAGATTTCAAGACCTTTGTGCGGAATAACCTTTGTGACGGTGAACTGCTATTGTCGGCAGAGGCTGTCAAGGCGATAGAGCTGATAGAACAAGACTATCTGAGCGAGGCTTTTATCTATGGCAAGAATCCGCGATATACGCTCGTCAAGAAGCGCCGCATAGAAGGTGTAGGCGACTTTGAGGCTCGCATAGAGGTGAAAAACGGCATCATCAAGGAAGTAAACCTGATGGGGGACTACTTCTTGGTGGGTGACTTGGACCGTGGTCTGTTGGACAAGCTGCGCAATGTGCCGCTGTCTCATGAGGCACTCCACCGTGTGCTGCCTGACCGCATTGATGATATCATCATGAACCTGATGAAAGAAGACTTTATTTTATTACTCACTGAATAAATACTGATAATATGGAAAACAAGAGAACCTGTCTCTATGACAAACACGTGGCTTTGGGGGCGCTGATGTCGCCTTTTGGCGGCTTTGACATGCCGATACAGTACAGCGGCATTGTCGATGAGCATCAGGCTGTGCGCCAGGCCTGCGGTGTGTTCGACGTAAGCCACATGGGCGAAGTGCTGATTAGCGGACATGACGCTGAGCGCTATGTGAACCACATTTTCACCAACGACGTGCGTGGCATTCCCGCCGGCAAGATACTGTATGGCATGATGTGCTACGAGAATGGCGGTGTGGTGGATGACTTATTGGTGTATAAAGTTGCTGACGACCGCTTCTTCCTCGTCATCAATGCTGCCAATATCGACAAGGACTGGGCGTGGATACAACAGCAGGCTGAGGGCTATGACATTACCCTTGACCATCAGAGTGACCAATATGGTGAACTGGCCGTGCAGGGTCCGCAGGCTGAGGCTGTGATGGAGGAAGTGCTGGACATTCCGTGCAAGGAACTGGCGTTCTATACCTTCAAGCAGATCGGTGATGTCATCGTCAGTCGGACGGGCTATACGGGTGAGGACGGCTTTGAGATTTATGCTACACCTAATTATATTAATGAGTGCTGGGACCGCTTGCTGGCTTCTGGCCGTTGCAAACCCTGTGGACTGGGGTGTCGCGACACGCTGCGCTTTGAGGTAGGACTGCCCCTCTATGGTGATGAGCTGAGTGCTGACATCACGCCCATTATGGCCGGGCTGGGCATCTTCGTCAAATTAGACAAGCCAGAGTTCATCGGTCGTGAGGCACTGGCCCGCCAGAAAGCTGAGGGCGCTCCCAAGAAACTGGTGGGCATAGAGTTGCAGGACAAAGCTATTCCCCGTCATGGCTATACGGTGCTGAAGGATGGTCAGCCCGTAGGCGAAGTGACGACAGGCTACCATACCATTTCTACCGACAAGAGTGTCTGCATGGCGCTTGTCGATGCGCAGTTCGCAGCCCTTGGTACTGAGGTGGACATCCAAATCCGCAAAAAGACGTTCCCCGGTGTGGTATGCAAGAAGCGTTTCTATGACAAACATTATAAGAAGTAATAATACCAAATTTAGATAACTAAAAACAATCAAAAACTATGGCAAAAGTATTGGAAGGACTCTACTACTCAGAGTCGCACGAATATGTAAGAGTAGAGGGTGAATACGGTTTCATCGGTATCACAGACTATGCCCAGAATGCCTTGGGCAACGTGGTCTATGTGGATATGCCCGACGTGGACGATGAGGTCACGGCTGGTGAAGAGTTCGGTGCTGTGGAGAGCGTCAAGGCCGCCTCTGACCTGATGTCACCGATCAGCGGTGTCGTCGTTGAGGTGAACGAGGCTTTGGAGGACGAGCCGGAATTGGTGAACAAGGATGCTTATGAGAACTGGATTATCAAGGTCACCATCTCTGACAAGTCGGAACTCGATAACTTGATGGATGCCAAAGCTTATACTGCATTTTGTGAGAAATAATTACGCAGGTGCATTATAAATATATGAATTATAAGTATTTTCCCCATACCGAGTCTGACCTGCAAGCCATGCTGGAGCGGGTGGGCGTCGGTTCACTTGACGACCTCTATAGCCAGATACCCGAAGGCATCCGCTTCCGTGGCGACTACGACTTGCCCTTGAGTGCCAGCGAGCTTGAGGTGCGTCAGGCTTTCCAACTGTTGGGCTCGCAGAACAAGCAGCTGACCTGTTTTGCCGGCATGGGTGTCTACGACCATTACACCCCCTCGGTCATTCCGCAGTTGTTGTCACGTTCGGAGTTCCTGACCAGCTACACCCCCTATCAGGCTGAAATCTCGCAGGGTACCCTGCATTACATCTTTGAATATCAGTCGATGATGGCTGAACTGACGGGCATGGACATCTCCAATGCCTCCATGTACGACGGCACCACTGCTGCTGCTGAGGCCATGATGATGGCGGTGGCAGCCAGCAAGAAGGCAAACAAGGTGCTGGTGGCCGGTACGCTTAATCCCCAGACTTACGAAGTGCTGCAGACCTATGCCCTGCATCAGGGCATCACGCTGGAGGTGCTGCCTGTTTCAGATGGCGCAACCAGCCTTGACGCGCTGAATGCCAAACTGACGGAGGGCGGTGTGGCCGGAGTGCTGGTGCAGCAGCCCAATGTCTATGGCATAGTCGAGGACTTTACGGGCTTTGCCGATGCCTGCCACGAGCAAAAGGCGCTGTTTATCATTGACAGCGTGGCTGCCGACTTGGCTGTGCTGAAGACACCGGGCGAGTGGGGGGCTGACATTGCTGTCGGCGACGGTCAGTCGCTGGGCATTCCCATGCTGTTTGGTGGTCCTTACGTCGGCTATATGTGCTGCACGGAGAAACTGATTCGTAAGATGCCGGGCCGCATCGTCGGCATGACGCGCGACAACCGTGGCCAGCGTGCCTTTGTGCTGACTCTCCAGGCTCGTGAGCAGCACATCCGCCGTCAGAAAGCTACGTCGAACATCTGCTCCAACCAGTCGCTCATAGCCTTGTTTGTGACCGTCTATATGTCGCTGATGGGTCGGCAGGGACTGAAGGAAGCTGCCGAGCTGGGCTATGCCGGGGCGCACTACCTGTGTGACCGTCTGCAGCAGACCGGCCGTTTCAAACTGGTTTATGACCGCCCGTTCTTTAATGAGTTTTATGTGACGTACGACGGTGATGTGCCGTCGCTCTATCAGCGTTTCCTCGATGCAGGCATTCTTGGTGGCATCCCCTATCAGGACGGACTGCTCTTTGCCGTGACAGAGAAGCGTACGAAAGAAGAAATTGACAACCTCCTGAAAATAGCTGCCCTATGAACAACCGACTCTATGGAAACCTGATTTTCGAACTGTCCCGCGAAGGACGCAAAGGCTACAGCCTGCCGCATAACAACTTTGGCAGCTATACCATTCCTCAGGAGCTCCGCCGTCAGGAGGATGCCGCTCTGCCTGAGTGTGACGAGCTGACGGTGGTGCGCCACTATACTAATCTCTCCAACAATAACTTCGGTGTCGATACCGGCTTCTATCCTCTTGGCTCATGTACCATGAAGTACAATCCAAAAATCAACGAGGAGATGGCTGCCCTGCCGCAGTTCCAGAACCTGCACCCCATGCAGCCTAAGTCTACGGTACAGGGTGCACGCGCCCTTGTGACGCTGTTGGAGAAGTCGCTCTGTTCTCTGACCGGATTGGCTCACTTCACGTTTAAGCCATACGCTGGTGCCCATGGCGAATTGACAGGACTGATGACTATCGACAACTATCACCGTTCGCATGGTGACTTGCAGCGCAAGAAGGTCATTGTGCCCGACTCGGCCCATGGCACCAACCCCGCCTCTGCTGCCGTCTGCGGATTGGAAATCATTGAGGTGAAATCGGGTCCTGATGGTTTAGTCTCTGTAGAAGATTTAGAGCGTATCGTCTCAATGGAAGGTCCAAACATCGCCGCCATGATGATGACCAATCCCAATACGTTGGGCCTCTTTGAGACACACATTCCGGAGATAGCCCGGCTCATTCACGGCTGTGGCGGTTTGATGTATTACGACGGTGCCAATCTCAACCCCATGTTAGGAGCTTGTCGCCCCGGCGACATGGGGTTTGATGTGATGCACATCAATCTGCACAAGACTTTCTCAACGCCCCACGGCGGTGGTGGCCCCGGTGCCGGTCCTGTTGGCGTGCGCGAGGGTTTACAGCAGTTCTTCCCTGTTGTTTCGCCTTATGTCGGCAACTTTGGTGTCATGATGCGGGCCTATGCCTACATCCTCACACTGGGCCGTGACCAGGTGAAACTGGTGGGTCCCTTGGCCACGCTTAATGCCAACTATATCAAGGAGTTACTGAAGGATGTCTACGAGTTGCCCATTGACGGATTGTGCTGCCATGAGTTCGTGTTCGACGGACTGAAGGACAAGGTGACGGGCGTCACCACGATGGACGTGGCGAAGCGTCTGCTGGACTATGGCTTCCATGCTCCCACCATCTACTTCCCTCTGCTGTTCCATGAGAGCCTTATGGTGGAGCCTACGGAGAACGAGTCGAAGGAGACGCTGGATGGTTTTATCAGTGTGATGCGCCAGATAGCCGAGGAGGCTAAGACCGACCCTGACAAGGTCAAGTCTGCCCCTCATGACACTCCCATCGGTCGTGTCGACGACGTGCTGGCTGCCAAGCATCCTGTGACGACCTATCGTCAAATGAGAAATGAGCAATAAGCAATGAAAAGTGTTGATTTGATTATCATCGGCGCGGGGCCTGGTGGTTACCGCGCCGCTGAATATGCAGCCAAGCAGGGCTTGCAGGTTGTGATAGTAGAACAGGACGAAGTGGGTGGCACCTGCCTCAATCGTGGTTGCATACCCACCAAGACCTATGTCCACAGTGCCACATTTGCCGAGGCGGTGGAGCGTCAGCAGCAGGTGGTGGCCCAGCTCCGTGCTGGTGTCGAGCAACTCATGGCTGCCCCCGGCATCACCCTGATTCGTGGCCACGCCCACTTTCTCGATGCCCATACCGTCCGTGTCTCCGCTTCCGTGTCGGCTGCTGGTCCCGCTCTTGTTGGTACCCCCGTTCTTCCTGCTGCCCCCGTTCTTCCTGCTGCCCCCGCTCTTGCTGCTGGTTCTCTGTGCGGCGATACCATCGCCGCCAAAAGCATCATCGTCGCCACTGGCAGCACTGCCAAGCTCCTGCCGCTGCCCGACATTAGCGACCCTCGCGTCATGACCAGCACCGAGCTGCTCCAGCTACAGACCCTCCCTAAGCGTCTGGCTATTATCGGTGCAGGCGTCATCGGTATGGAGTTCGCCTCCGTCTTTCAGCGTTTCGGTTCTGAGGTGACTGTCATCGAGTATCTCAAGGAGTGCCTGCCCATGCTGGACAGCGATGTGGCCAAGCGCCTGCGCAAACTGTTAGAGAAACGGGGCATCACCTTTAAGATGAAGACTGCTGTGCAGTCGCTCAGCGACATTGATGCTGATGTCATTCTCATGGCTACGGGCCGCAAAGCCAACACCGAGGGGCTGAATCTGGAAGCCGCGGGCATCACTCCCGCCCCCAATGGCACCATCGCCGTCGATGACAACCTGCAAGTTGTCTCTGTTCCTAACGGTGGTTCTCTGTCTGGCCTTTATGCTATCGGTGACGTCAATGGCCGACAGATGCTGGCCCATGCTGCTGAGATGCAGGCAGTGAGGGCCGTCAACCACATCTTGGGCAAGTCCGACGGTATTCGTTTCGATGTCATGCCTGCCGCCATTTTCACTGAGCCGGAGGCTGCTTGCGTGGGTCCCTCTGAGGACCAATTGAAAGCCGCAGGCACCCCTTACGTCTGCCATAAGTCTTTCTGGCGTGCCAACGGCAAGGCTCTTGCCATGGGCGAGACGGAAGGCCTGCTGAAGTTGTTCTGTGCGCCTGACGACGGCCCACTCTTGGGCTGCCATGCCTATGGTGCCCATGCTGCCGACATCATTCAAGAGGTTGCCGCCCTCATGTGCCGTGACACCACCCTTGCCCAGCTCCGTGACATCATCCACATCCACCCCACGCTTGGTGAAGTGCTCAGTGCAGTATAGGCTTTCGCTGTCCTCTTTTTATGCGTAGTGTTCCACTCACCACTTGTCTTTCGTCTGGATGTCATCCCCCCAACGATGATCTTTAGGGAAGGGCTGGCCACCCCATGCCTTCACTTGGGTCCACGGCTGAGGAGCGTCTGTCCAGAAAGGATGGGAGGCGGGCAGACCGAGGGGCATGAATGAGAGTGAGGTCATGTAAAGGGAACCGTTGTTGGTGTACCAGTCAGCTATGTCGGGCTGTCGGCCGCAGAAACCGATGGTCAGATAGCCCGCCTCGTTGAAGTTCTGTTGGCTGTCGAACATACGGTGTAGCACCTTCGTCAGGGCGGCGCGTACCTGTCCGTTGGTCAGGTCGGTGGGCAGTTTCTCATACCATGCTATCAAGGCCAGCGGCTGCATGGCAGCCATGCGATAGGGCGTGGAGCGTCCGACGACGGGAAAAGTGCCCTCTGGGGAGATGAACCGTTCGAGGATGATGGCGAACTTCTGTGCCCGCTTCAGGGCGCGGTCGTAGTATTTCTTGTAGTCTAACCGTGTGTTGGCCTTGGCATCTACCATTGCCTTCAGGGTTTCCAAGTACATGGCGTGGAACACGTAGCTGCTGTAGTAGTCGAAGGCGAACACGGGGCCGTCGGCATACCATCCATCGCCCACATACCACTCCTCCACCTTGCGGCAGGCTGAGTTGACGCGATACTGGTCGTAGGGTGCCTTGGCCTTGGCCATGAAGCTCTCGATGATGCTGGAGAACAGCAGCCAGTTGGTGTAGGGTGGGTCTATGTTGCGCAGCTTGGTGAACTCCTTGACATAGCGCTGCTTGGTCACGTCATCCAAGGGTAGCCATAAGGCATCCCATGCCCGGAGGAATGACTCGGCAAGGTAGGCTGCGTCCACCAAGTTCTGCCCAGACACACCCCAGCAGAGGTAGTCGGCCGATGCCGGGTCCACGGCATTTCTGTAGGCAGCAAGTGCCCACTCACGCAACTGCCGCCGTTGCAGCCCCTCTGCCGTCTCGTTGTCGGGCAGTGAGAGCCATGGTGCTATGCCGGCCATGAGCCGTCCGAAGGTCTCCATGTAGACCACCTTGCGGTTACGGTTGTCGAACGATGGCGAGAACTCGATCAGCATGTTTTTCTGCAACTCGCCCCGTGCCATGTTCTCCAACACGGGTTGTGCCATGCGGTAGGCCAGTGCTGTCCAGTACTGGCGGTCGGTCTGCTGTGTGGCTGTCGTCTTCTTCTTGGCCTGCAGGGGAGTGCACATCAGCCCTGCGGCAATCAGCCAAAGGAACACTCTTTTCATCATCGTCTGGTGTCGTTTTTTCTTATTGGGCTTTGTTCTCTATCAGTCGTACGTTGGTCAGCTTCAGCTTGGCAGTCTGCTCGTCTATCTGGCTGCCCACCTTGTTATATATAAAGGTGCAGTCTTGCAGGTCGATGTCGTGTACGCAGTCCATGCCTGCAATGCCGCTGGCCTTGATGGCGGTATGGGACCCCCGACAGGTGACACCCTTGATGTGGATGTCCTGGAAGTCGGGCATCTTGCGCAGCTGCTTTTCCGTGAAGGTTGGCATCTTCTTCGGGTCGCTGCCTGCAGGGCGGTCTATGTAGTCGCACTGGAAAATGACGGCCTGGTCCTTGATGTCGGTCATCACGCAGTTCTCAACATACAGCTGTTCGGTGCGCCCGCCGCGTCCGATGCCGCTCTTGAAGCGCAGCCCCGTATCGGTGCCGGAGAAGCGGTTGTTGCGCACCACCACGCGGCGCACACCGCTGACCGTGTTGCTGCCTAAGACGAAGCCGCCGTGGGCATGGTAGACGGTGTTGTTCTCCACCACGACGTCTTCTACGCCGGTGGCCACAGAGTTGGGCTTGGCTTCGCTGCTTTTCATGCAGATGCCATCGTCGCCTGCATCCACCGTGCTGTTGACAATCAAGCCGACGTTGACGTCAGAGAAGTCGATGGCATCGCCGTTCTGTGCATTCCACGGGCAGCGCACGGTCACGCCGTCCACGATGACGTTCTTGCAGTTGCAGGGGTGTACATGGAAGCGGGGCGCATTCTGCGCGGTGATGCCCTCGATAAGTACGTTTTCACAATCGGTCAGCCGGATGAGGTCGTTGCGCATGCTCTCCTGCCGCTCAGGCGTGTCGGCTATGTTGGCATAGCCACCCTTGGCGTCCCACGGATAGAACAGCTGTCCCTTTTCGCGGTCCACACCGCCAATGATGTCGTGGAACACCTTCCACTCCACGTCGCTCACCTTGCCGCGCTTCACGGGGCGCCAGTGCTCGCCGTTACCGTCTAAGATGCCCTCGCCGGTGATGGCGATATTCTTGCGCTTCGAGGCGCGGATGCAGGGATAGGCGCGGCGGTCGCCCTCGTTGACGTACAGTTTCTTGTCAGGCGAGAACACCACGATGGCGTTCTTGTCCAAGTGCAACTCGATGTTGTCCTTCAGCATGATGGGGCCTGTCAGCCATACGCCAGCCGGCACGTTCAGCCGTCCGCCACCCTGTTTTGAAAGTTGGCTGATGCCCTTGGCAAAGGCGGCGGTGCAGAGCGTGATGCCGTCTCCCACGCCGCCAACCTCTTTCAGGCTGATGCTGCGGTCGGGTATTGCAGGGCGTGTTGCCTGCTTCACTTTGACGGGCAGGTCCTTATAGTACTTGGCATACTCCTGCGACGGCTCAGCCTCAGGCTTCTCCATTGCAGCCTCGCGGCGGTCATAGTCGGACAGCTTGTCCAAGTAGTATTGGCGCAGGTCAGCCCATTTGTAATAAGGGTATTGCGTCGTCTTGACGGGCAGCGAGGCTTCACGCTCGTTCAGCAGGGCTTTTACCAAGATGTCGCCCGTTCCTTTCTTCGGGCGATAGAAAATGAGCTGCACGTTGCAGGCCATGGGGAAGATGCGGTAGTTGCGCCACACCTCGTCCAGACGGTCCAGATCGCTGACGCTGGCTCCGCACGAGTCCAGTTCCAGCAGACAGGCCAGCGGCATGACGCACACCTCGTGGCCGAAACGCAGGGTGGCTTGCGTCTGGGTCACGGTGTCAGCCGTCTCGATGATGTTGCGTAGCAGGTTGCGCTGCGAGAATGGCATCACGCCACCCGTTTGCGGAGCGGCACCGTAATCCAAATACCAGCCCACGTTGCGGATGCGCCACTGGTCGTAGGTCTCGTCGTCAGTAAACAGTGACAGCAGGTCGGGTGCATCGTCGTGGCTCTGCATGTTGGTGGCCACCTCAAACAGGTTGTACATCAACCCCTGTGCCTTCAGCTTGGACTTCACCCAGGCCGCATCGTTGAACAGCACGCTCATCAGACGGTCAGCGTTCTGGTTGGCGTTCAGCTCCCGGCGCAGTTCCCTGCCCTGTCGGCCCATTGACTTCACCAGCCCTGAGCGTGGCTGGTTCAGGTAGTATTGCAGGGCGTTGCTCACATCGTTGTGGAAACGAGCCGTCGGGTTGGCAGCAGCCAGTTCCTCGCACTCTGCCTCCATCGACAGGATGCAGCGGTTGACCGTCGTCGAGCGGGCATCAATGGGTACGTTCTTCGCTTTGAATATCTCAGGGAAGTTCTGTGCCATGCGGCGCCCGATGCCGTGGTGCTGGCGCTCACCCACGGTGCTCAGGTCGCCTAATCGCTGCTGGGCACCTTGGTACTTGCCGTCCAGCGCAGGGAAATCGGGCACGGGCAGGTTGGTGAATGCCTCTAACTGGCTGAGCACCTCCTCACCCTTCTGTGTCAGCTTGCCGGCCTCCTTGGCCTTGCGCAGCGGCTCTATCACGCTGCTGTAGCTTTTTTCGCCGATGAGCCAGCGTGAACCGTGCCGCCCGTAGTGCGACATGTAGTAGGGTGTGTAGCCCTTTGGCGCGGGCGTCAACTTCTTGGTGGGCAGCTGTCGGTTGTAGTCCAGATAGTTACTTCCGGCCAGAAACCGGTTGGCACGGATTTCCTCCCGTGCCGTCTGTGCCGTCATGGTCAGTGCCACGGTGGCAGTCAGCAGTAGTGTTGTCAGTCGTTTCATATCGTCGTAGTTGTTTTGCAGGCAAAGATACGGAAAAAAGGACAAACAACCAAACTAAAACAGCATTTTGTTAAACATTCCTTGCAAGTATGCCATGTCATGCTGTGAAAAGTTCATGAACGGGGGTATTGACTTACGTTGTGTGTGAACAAAATCAAAAATAGTGTGCACCCTGCACCCCAAATGCCGTTCCGCCCTTTGTACATCAGCATTTCAGTGGGGTGTAACTTGTCTGAAAAGTATGCACCCCAGTTGCACCCCATTTTCTGGACCCGTTTCCGTTTGCGCTGGCCCGAACAATCGTTTGCGTAGGCCCGTTCAATCGTTTGCGCCTACGCAAACGATCGTAAGTGCCGTCCTTTCACCCCGCAACTACGGAGCTTGTCGGCACTTGGGTGAAATTCTATGAGAAAGAAACAAAGTGGACTCTGACGGACGGGGGCTGGGTTAAAACCAGTGAAGATGAAGACAACGAGAGCGGGCAGTCTGCCTTGTTCTTTGGAGCTGATGGAATTTATTACAAGATGACTCTCAGTTATGATGGCAGTTGGGAAAAAGGGACGATATTCTCATACATGGTGTAGCAACCGGGCTGCAGACGCATGGAGGCGCGGGCACGTTGACCAGCACCTGACCAGTCAGGGCGGGGTTGTTGATTTGCATGTTGAACTCAAAACGCTGGTTCTGTGTCTGTCCCTTCGTCACCTGCTCCAGTGTGTAACCGTCCTCCAGCTCGACATACACCATGCGGCGGTGGATGCCCTCACCGAGGGAAATGGTCATAGACAGGGCGTTCTTCACGCCAGCCTTTGAGCGGACGCAGACGGAGCGTCCCATTTCTGACGCGAGTTGCCGATACGACGGACGGCAGTTCCCCATGAGTCAATCCAAGTTTTCAAACCAAATCAGTGAGATATACAACCTTGTGTTGTCTATCTCACTGATTATTAGAACAATAGCCCAATAACGAGCCTTGGTGCTCGTCCTCGTTGAAGTGAGTTGTTCGCATTGGTTACCAGGCAGTTGTGCAATCATACTTGTTTTTTGATCGTTTTATTTGGCCTTAAAAGTCCATAAAAAGAACATTAACGCCATAGGGGCTCACGTTTCCACCCAGTCGGAAACCCCATAGCGGTAGGATCCACAGAGGGGTATTTCGTAAGTAGTTTCTTCAAGTCTGACTTAAACGTATTGGTATTATTAACGGCATTAAGCCAATATGCCAAACAACAGAAAATAGCGTAAGACCGATCATTAGCTATATTCGTGTTTTTAAGCCATTTGTTTGGCAATTTCTTTGGAATTTGAAGTAACATGATATATTTACGATTCCATACTCTGGCGTGATGTGCGCAGTTGTTTCGCAAAGTATTAATAACCATCATCCAGCTTTCTAATGCTACGGGCTTTGACACACCAAAACTACGAGCTATCTGTTTCTTTACTTTGGTATCAGAAAAGTTATAGTAGAGTTTTGTCAATGTACCAAAGGATGCCAGTTCCAACATCTTCCAAGCTGGTGGATAATCATCACTTCCATATTTTTTCTTGTGTTCTCCGATAAAGTCTTCTTTTGAGCGTTTAAATTCACGTTCAAGAGTTGTCAAGTTGTCGGTAAACTTATGCTTATCCACGGCTAATGTAGGATCATAGAACCAAAACGGACCGTGTGTTAGTGAAAACTGATGAATAATACGAGAACGAAGAGCTATCTCTATTTTCTGTATTGCAGAAAATAATAAACTTCTCAGTTCCACATCAAAGGAATAAATCATAGCTGCCTGCTCAAATGTAGCACCATGTTTAAAATGACGAGGAGTCGCATTTTCTTCAAATATGCGGAGATATGGGGCGAAGCGGAAATAACTAACGTTATTAAGAAAATGTTCTGCAGCAGCAGTGTTGTTAATTGCCAAACCATCATTGGTCAACTCTGAAAGTTGGCCGGAAATATCAAGAGCAGGTTTTGTATATTTCATAAACACAGATATAAAAAAAGTTCCGCCCTGGTACGCTGTTCTATGGGAAGCGTGGCGGATTCAAGTGCTGCAAAGGTAGACATTTATTTCCAAATATCCAAACTTTTATAGTAAAAAGTGCATTTTGAGTAAAAATCGGTCTTCTATTTGGCTCTAAAAGACTAAAAAAGCAACAACCCTGTAAGCCCGGCATTTAATCCCTGCAAATGCCGGGCAAACATTAAGGAACTGTTGAGGCAACATTTATTTCCTCAATAAGATCATCCAATGCAACATCAAAGTCAGCACCGCTTTATTGCATATATACTTTTACTGCCTTCTCGCCAATTTTGATGATAGCGACTTCTCCTTTTCTAATATTGGTAACGAGTGAAGTCTGACTGTCACATGCTTTGGCAGAGCTTTCCATGTGGCCGTCAACAGCATAGACGGCTATGTTCGTACCGCTAACGACACCAGAAACAGTAATCACTCCATTACTGCTTTGTATCATCACGGCTTTGGCCGGAACCTGCGCGATACTGCTGCTTTCCAGACCTTCTGTCTTTGGCTCTACATCTATCCAGCATAGCGTGGCCGTAGCCGTTTCAGAATTCTCATATCCAGTTTTTGCGGCATAGACGCTGATGGTATAGGTGACACCCAGTTGCACCTCATTGGCGCTATACGAGGTGATGTCGGGGTCAGTGATGGTCGAATGGCACGTCGCCCCTTCCGTCTCGCAGTTGAATGTCAGCTTACCATCCTTGTAGGCTATTGTCGGCTTTTCACATTTTTGTGGAACAGCAGGAGTTGTGCCGCCTGTGCCTTCCTCTATAAACAGGAAGTCTTTCCAGCCATTCGTTGCCTTATATTTGTCAATCGTTCCCACAGGCACATACAGAGTAGCATTGTTGAAAGTGTTCTGGGAAAACGTTTTATATTCAGACTGTTTTCCTGCTATTTCAAAAGGATTTTCTATCAGAGAAACAACCTCTGGAATATCAGCGCCAGAGAACGCACTTCTGCCGATGGAGGTCACGCTGTTAGGAATGGTCACCGAGGTCAGGCCGCTACACCCCGAGAACGCACAGTCGCCGATGGAGGTCACGCTGTTTGGAATGGTCACCGAGGTCAGGCCGCTACAATCTCCGAATACTTTAAACGTTGATAATCAGCAATTTAAATCTTAAACGGTAGAAAAGTGGCCCCGTGTGTTTTCTACCTTGGCTTGTGAGGCAAGATTTAACGTATTTAACTTTCATAAACGTGTTGCAAAAAAGCTATTAACGACGTTCACCAGAACAGATAGTCCGTCTGGGGGCTGCCTATTTCCTGATGCTCTGCTTCAGCTTCAGAATACGACGCACGCTCTCGTCAATGCGCTGCTCTGTGATTTCACCGGCTTCCACTGCCTTGATTACCGCGTCGAAAGCCTCCGTGAACACCTGCGGGCCGAGCACGATGTCTACACCGGCCTTGATACAGCCCACGGCAGCCTCGCCATTAGTGTACTGCTGGGTGATGGCTCCCATCTCCATCGCGTCGGTGATGATGAGATTCTGATAGCCCAATTCGCGGCGCAGCTTGTCTTGCAGAATGACCGATGACATCGTGGCAGGAATGTCAGCACCCGTCACATTGGGTGCACCGATGTGTGCTGTCATGATGAGTTGGCAGCCCCACTGGATGCCTGCCTTGAAGGTCACCATCTCGCACGAGAGCATCTCCTCCCACGTCTTCTGTGAACTGGCATAGCCGAAGTGCGTGTCGGCCTTCGTGTCGCCGTGGCCCGGGAAGTGCTTAATACAGCCCGTAACACCGGCATCCTTCAGTCCCTGCAGATAGTTGGTCACCATCGGGGCGGCTATCTCAGGCTTGTCGCTGAAGGCACGTGCACCGATGACGATATTCTCAGGATTGGTATTCACGTCGGCCACAGGGGCGAAGTCAATATCGAAGCCGTAGCGGTGGAGATAGGTGCCGATGGTGTTGCCACACTCGTAGGCATTCTTCGGGTCGCCGGTAGCACCGATGGCCCCCATCGACTCGTAGGTCTTTACCTTGAAGTTGCTGTTGCGCCCTATGCGAGCCACACGCCCGCCCTCCTCATCAATGCACAGCAGGGGTGAGCCTTTCAGCGCACGAATCTCAGGGATGAAGCGCGCCAGTTGTGCCTCGTCCTCGATGTTGTGCGCATAGAGGATGATGCCGCCCACGGGATAATTCTCATTCACCTTCCGCATCATCTCGTTGACGGCCTGCAACTTGATTTTGGTGAGGTCGTCCACACTCTGATCAATACCGCCGGAGCGGTTGAAGTGGATGGTGGTGTCGAGACATTCGGGTCGCACATAGAACATCTGTCCCACTTTTTCGCGCAGCGTCATCCGTTGCAGTTGTGACTCCACCTCGTCCATTGGAGGCGTATCTGTGTTGTCTTCATTCGAACACGAACTGAGCATCATCAGGCCACAAGATGTAAGGATGGTGGCCAGCATCCATAGTCTCATTTGTTTCATGGCTGCAAAGGTACTTATTTTCTCCGAAACACGTCGCAAATACAAACATTTTAACTCCAACAGAAGTTAAAGTTACGGATTTCTCTCCGATATTTATCAGAAATGACTAACTTTGCCCCCAATTTTAATAATACAGGCAGATAAAAGACGATGAAAAGACCGATTATCTCGGAACGGATGTTCCTGTATTGGACAGACCGCGAGCATCCCAACACCTGCCGCATGACGGTCAGGATGCAGGATGCCATAGAACTGACGATGATGCAGGAGGCACTCCGTCAGACGCAGACACGCTATCCCTACTACAGCGTGCGATTGGGTGTGACTTCCGACGCGAATGGGCGCGAACATTATGAGTATGACGACAATCCTGCCCCATGGGTGCTGAACATAGGCCAGGAACCAGTAGAACTCTTTGGCGAGGCATCACACTACCACCAGTTGGCCTTCGCCTGTTGGGACGACTGCGTGGCCATCGACTTCTTCCACGGACTGACTGACGGCACCGGTGCCTACAACGTGTTGCGAACGCTGATGTATGAATACTGCCGTCGCCGATACGATGGCAGTCTCAGCAGCGAGGGCATTAGGAAAGTAGGAGAAACAATCGACGAAAGCGAGTGGATAGACCCTGCATCGCTGCCTAAACCCGAACTGCATGCGCTGCCCGTGCCGCCGCTTCCAAAGGCCCTCAATCTCATCACCGATGCTGTCTGCCCCTTGCGGGAAAGATACGAGGTAATCAACATTCGCGTAGCCGAGCAGCAGCTGATGGACTATGTACGCCGCAACGACACCTCGCCCGCTACGCTGATGTCGCTGCTCATGGCGAGGGCCATCAACCAGTTGCACCCCGACAGTGGGGAGGCGGTGCCCGTGGTTACGATGGGTGCCAACCAGCGGCCTGCCGTCCATGCCCCGCAGGCTTGCCAAAGCATCACGTCGGCGGTGCTTCTGCCACTGACTGACGATATACGTCATGCTGACTTTGAAACGCAACAGACCGCATTCCGTGGTATCACCCTGCTGCAGAACGATACAGACACGATGGCTGCCCGGTTCTGGCAGAGCAAGGAAGGTGCGGATCGTGTGGACCAGCTGCCCACCGTGGCAGCACGTCATGAAGCCATGAAGGGACTGACACAGCGCACCCAGACTATAGGCACCTGTTTCGTCAGCTATGTGGGTAAGGCCAACTTCGGTGCTGCCGAGCGTTACATCCGCGAGATGTACACCGAAGTCTATTCCGCCCATGCCCTGGGTGCAGAAATCAGTGCTATAGGCGGTACGTTCTGCATCAGCTTCATGCAACTCTTCACCACTGACGTATATCTCAATGCTTTTCTCAGCGAACTAAAACAGATAGGATTGGACTACACTGTGCTCGAACGCCGACCCATCAGAGTTGCTTCTGTGGCTGACTATAGGAAATAGCTAATCCTACTTAGCGTTTTTTCTGCTGCTTGCTCATCAACGATATTCAGGCCACGCCCTTTCAGCATGGCTATCTGTGTAGGAATGTCGAGCGGTTGCTTGTTGTACTTCATTGTGGCTATAAATAAAAAAGTTCCACCCTGGTACGCTGTTCTGACGGGAAGCGTGGTGGACTCTGACGATGCAAAGATAGACATTTTTCTTTTAACTTCCAAGTTTTTTGAGACATTTCTGCCATTTCTCGCCCAAAAAGTGGTTTCACATGCCGCGTGAAAGGTTATTTTTATTTTTTTTGGGGGATAAAGCGATATAAATTCCTAAAAATTTCGTATCTTTGCAGTGTTTTCTGAAGAATGCCGAAGCCCAAGGGCTGAGATAGCTGTTCCCGGCTTCTTTGACTAAACATGGATACAAGATGAATACAAAAGAGAAAAAAGAGTTTAACGTCCAGTTCTGGAGGTTCTTGTGGGCATCAACCCTCATCGGATTGTCGGCCTGCCTGGGAAACGTGGTTGATGCGATGATTGTGGGCAACCTGATTGATGAGGACGCTGTGAGCGCCATCAACCTGTCTTTGCCTTTCCTTCAGTTTATGTTTACCGTCAATATGCTGCTGGCTACGGGAGCGGGCATGCTGGTAGGTATGGAATTAGGGAAAAAGGACACACGGCGGGCATCGTACATCTTTGTCGTCTCGATGTCGGCCTGTTTGCTGACAGGTTTAGTGCTGACAGCATGCGGCGTGCTGAGACCCGATGTCGCAACACGGCTACTATGTGATAACGAGCAACTTTATCAACCCACATACGAATACCTGCGGGTGACGCTGATAGGAGCACCGGCCTACTTGCTGATGTGGGGCCTTGACACGATGGTCAGCGTTGATGGAAGCCCGCGCCTGGTGTCTGTATCCATCTTGGTGGACAATGCCCTTCACTTGTTGCTCGACGTCGTGTTCATCAAGTATTTCGGTTGGGGCATCGAGGGCAGCGCATGGGCTGCCGTCATCGGTCACGTTGTGGGCATCGCCATGATGGCCATTCATTTCCTTTCCAAAGAGAATCATCTGCGACTTGTTGGTGGGCGCCAGAAACCAGTTTTCGGCTCTATCATCTCGCAGGGCGCACCGCTGGCCATCGCCTCCATCTGTCTGACAGTACTGATGTTTGCATCCAACAAGATCATATTGTCATCCTTGGGGCGTACCGGTATCTATGCCTTTGCCCTCTGTATGAACCTGCTGCTGATATACAACCTGTTTCTGGGAGGCGTCTGCCGCACTATCCAGTCGCTGGGCTCCATCCAGGTGGGGAAGGGCGACAACGAGGCTTTCACGCTGGTGCTGCGCAAGTCGTTCAATTTCATTACCGTAGCGATGGCCATCACCTGCATTTACGTATGGATATGGCCCGAGAGCATCGTGATGCTCTTTGGTGCCAACGAGAGCGATATGATTACCGAAGGATGCCGTGCCTTGCGCATCTTCGCCGTCAGTCTCATCCCCTTCTGCTACATCTACACCATCATGATTGTCTATAAACTCTACAACCATCACCACATGGCACTCTTCATTTCCTTTGCCCTGTCGCTGACGGTTATTCCCGTGCTGTGGTTGTTTTCCCTCTATGCTGAAGAATGGATATGGTATGGTTTCCTGACTGCCTACATCATTGAGATGGTGGCCATCTTTGTGCTCCACAAGACGACACATGCCAAGTTTGAATTAACAGAAAATAAACAATAGATTAAGATTGCTTATGAAAACTTCAGCCCCTTTGAAAAAATCGCAATTTGGCCTTTATGTGGAGTGCGCGCAGCACCCGGGCGAGGCGTATTACAACATACCTTATTTATATACGTTCGACGGCAGTCTGGACGAGGACAGGCTCAAGACGGCTATAGAAACTGCAGTAGCCGCCCATCCTACTCTCCTGACACGCATAGGAGTGGACGAACATGGCGACCCGATACAGACGGTCGACGACAGCGAGACAATCACGCTGGGGGAGGTAGAGCGTGTCACGGACATCAGGGCTGCCATCGAAGGCTTTATCCAGCCGTTCGACATCTACCATGACCATTTCTTCCGTATGCGGATGCTGCGAGACGATGAGTACTACTACTGGCTCCTGGACATCCACCATATTATCGGCGACGGCTCGACGCTGAAGGTGCTCCTGGACGACATAGGGGCAGCCTACGAGGGTAAGGAACTGACACCCGAGACGATCACGATGGCCGAGTTGGCCCGCGAAGAAGATGAACAGCGAAAGACGCCCCAGTTCGAGGCTGACAAGCAGTGGTATGCACAGAATTTCGACTGCGGCGACTGCTATTCAACCCTATTGCCCGACCTGGACGGCACTGAGGATGCTGACGGTCTAGAGGCGCGGTGCATGAATATAGAAAGTACACGCGTGGATGCCTTCTGCCGCGAGCATGGCATCTTCAAGAGCACCCTCTTCACAGCAGCCTATAGCTTCCTGTTGGCTAAATACAATAACGAGCAGGCGGCGCTGTTCAGCACCATCGTCAGTGGTCGCAACGACCGTCGGACGGCACATACGGTCGGTATGCTGGTCAAGACTGTGCCCGTGTATGCACAATTCACAAACAAGACGACCGTGCTCGATTTCCTGAAGGCCGGACAAGAGCAGATGACGGGTTGCAGGGAGCACGGGCTGTATGCATATACCGACGCGGTGAACGACCTGAAACTGCAAATAGGCACCTATTTTGCCTGGCACGGGTTTGTGCTCGATAATGTCATGATTGGCGGTAAGCACGTGCAGTCGGAACAGCTGTGCAACACCACCTTGGGAGTACCCTTCTTCGTGAAGGCACTGATTCAGGACGGCCATTACCTTGTGAAGGCAGAGTACAAGACCAATCTCTACTCCAGGCAACTGGTCAGCCAGTTCCTGGAGAGCTATGAGAATGTGGTGGAGGGCTTGCTTACAGAGACCAAACTCTCGGACATCCGGATTGCCGACACATCGCAGATGGAACTGCTCGACGCGTTCAACGACACAGACCGGCCATACGACGACACCCAGACGGTGGTGTCGCTGTTCCGCCGTCAGGCCAAGGCAACGCCAGATGCCGAAGCCGTCGTCTTCAAGGCCCATCGTTACACATACGCCGAGGTGGACGACATCAGTGACCGCATAGCAGCCTATATTGCATCCAAAGGACTGGGCATTGGCGATGCCGTGTCTGTCATCATTCCTCGCTGCGAGTGGATGGCTATTGCCTCGCTCGGTGTGCTGAAAGCTGGCTGTGCCTATCAGCCGCTGGACCCCAGTTATCCGAAGGAGCGTCTGAACTTCATGGTGAAAGATGCTGCTGCCCGCCTGCTTATTGCTGACGAGTCGCTGCGTGAGCTGGTGGATGAGTACGCTGGCGAAGTGCTGCTGACGAAAGACATCGCGAATCTTCCCGCCCTTACTGCGGAAGCAAATTCTTTACTCTTCACTCTTCATTCTTCACTTACCCCATCCGACCGTTTCATTCTGCTCTATACCAGTGGGTCGACAGGTGTTCCCAAAGGCTGCCAACTGACGCATGCCAATCTGGTGTGCTACTGCAACTGGTACTGGAAATATTACGACCTGAAGCCAGAGCACAACGTGGCTGAGTATGCCAGCTATGGCTTCGATGTACACCAAGAGGGTATCTATCCGCCACTGACTGGCGGTGCCACCGTACACATCATTCCTGAGGAGCTGCGCCTGGACCTTGTGTCGCTCAACGAATACCTGGAGCGCGAACACATCACCCATACCTTCATGACCACACAGGTGGGCTATCAGTTTGCAACGAATATCGAGAACCACTCCTTGATGCACCTCTCGGTGGCAGGCGAGAAACTGGCCAGTATCGCTCCGCCTCAGGGCTATCAGTTGCACAACGGCTATGGTCCCACGGAAGCCACCATCCTCATCACTATCTATCCTATTACAAAGAAAGATACGGACGTGCCCATCGGCAAGCCTATGGACAATGTGAGGCTTTATGTGGTTGACCAGCATGGACACCGTCTGCCCGTGGGTGCTTTGGGTGAATTGTGGGCAGCCGGTCCGCAAGTGGCGCTCGGCTACCTGAACCGTCCGGACAAAAACGCAGAAGTATTTGTCCAGAATCCATTTACCACCGAGGAGAAATACATCCGTGCCTATCGTACAGGCGACATCGTGCGCTACCTGCCATCGGGCGACATCCAGTTTATTGGCCGCAGGGATGGCCAAGTGAAGATCCGTGGTTTCCGCGTCGAGTTGAAGGAAGTGGAGGCCGTTATCCGCCAGTTCCCGGGCATCAAGGATGCCACGGTGCAGGCTTTCGACGATCCTAACGGCGGTAAGTTCATCGCGGCCTACATTGTAAGCGATGAGCAGATTGACATCAATGCCCTCAACAACTTTATCCTGGAGGAGAAACCGCCATACATGGTGCCTGCCGTGACGATGCAGATTGAAAAGATACCGCTGAACCAAAACCAGAAGGTGAACAAGCGCGCCTTGCCGAAACCAGAAAAGCCAATAGACAATAGTGAACAGCCATCAGCCAATGTACCCATGAATCTGCTTGAGGAAGAGTTGCATGAGATGGTTGCCGACATCATCGGCAATACCGATTTTGGCATCATGACCGTTTTAGGACATGCTGGTCTGACTTCTATCTCTGCCATCAAGCTGGCCATACAGGTGAACAAACGCTATGGCATTACGCTTGACGCGAAATCACTGGTAAAGAACGGTACGCTGCAAAGCATTGAGAATGAGATATGGAGGATGGCGATTGGTGGAGGGTTAATGGTGGAGGGTGGAGGGAGAATACCTCAAGCGCAGGAAGTATCCTCCCTCCACACTCCACACTCCACACCCCACCAAAAAACACCTCTTTCCTACGCCCAGACTGGTGTCTATCTCGACTGCCTGAAGAATCCCACATCGACGCTGTACAATGTCCCATATTGCATCAAGTTCCAGAGGAATACGGACGCAACAGCACTTGCCGAAGCCGTCAGGACGCTCGTCAAGGCGCATCCTCAGATGACCGTTCACTTTGTTAATGGCCAAGAAGGCATCAGCCAGGCCGTTGATTTGGAGCAGGCAGCAGAGATACCCGTCAAGCAGATGAGCGAGGAGGAGTTGGAGGCATATAAGCACGACTTCGTACGTCCTTTCGACCTTGCTGCGGGTCCGCTCTATCGTTTTGAGATAGTGGTTACAGAGAAGCAGACCTATCTGCTGATGGATGTGCATCATCTTGTGTTCGACGGTGGCTCTTACGACATCTTCCTGCAACAACTATGCAGCATCATGAACGGTGAGGCGATTGAATACGAAGACCAGAATTATGCAGCATACGTGACAGCTGAAAAGGCCGCAGAAGGTGGGGCAGACTATCAGGCTGCTGCAGACTTCTTCAAACAGCGGCTGTCTGTGGTGGAAGCCGCTACGGAGGTTCGTCCCGACCTGCCGAATCCCCATAAGGGTACTATCAGCAAGGCCGTCGCCACACTTGACTTCGAGGCTATAAAAGCCTTCTGCCGCAAGAGCGATATTACGCCTGCCCATCTGATTCTCACGGCTGTCAATTATTCACTATCGCGCTTTGCCAACACTGAGCAGGTTTGTTTCACCACCGTGTCAAGCGGTCGTTCCAACCTGCATATCCGCAACACCGTGGGTATGTTTGTCAACACGCTGGCCCTGAGTGCTACTATCGGAAAACAAACCGTGAAAGAATTCTTGCAGGAGGTCAGCGAAAACTTCGACGCGACATTGCGCCACGAGAACTATCCGTTCGCACAGATTGCCGCTGACTATGGACTGACGGCTGAGATACAATATGTCTATCAGTTGGGCTTGAACAGCCAATACGTCTGTCAGGGAACCCCGTTGGAAATAGAGAATATGGAACTTCAGATACCCAAGTTCCCCATCACCTTCTTCATTGCTCCTGTCGCCGGTCAGCCCAGTGTCTGTGTGGAATATGATAATGGCAAGTATTCCTCCCGCTTGATGCAGAGCCTCGCAGATGCCGTGAAGGTGACAGTAGAACGGATGATGGCAAGACCCGACGCAGCCTTGACCAGCATCAGCATTGTCAGCGACGAGGAGACCGAGCGTATCATCAAGATGGGTACGGGTAAGGAGATTGACGTGAATCTGAGCAAGACCTTTGCCAACCTGTTCACCGAACAAGCACAGCGCACACCTGACAAACCCGCCGTGGTGGACAGGGACAGCCAGCTGACCTACAGCGAGTTGGACCGCTATTCGAATGCGCTGGCCCACCAGCTGATAGACTTTGGAGTACAACCCAACGACTTCGTCTGCGTGATGCTCGACCGTTTCAAGGAGTTCCCACTCTCCGTACTGGCCATCCACAAGGCCGGGGCGGCCTATACACCGCTGGACTTCGAATATCCCAACGAGCGTCTGAGCTATATGCTGGAGAATTCGGAGTCGAAGGTGCTCATCACCACGCACGATGTGCTGGCCGCCAAGCAGGCAGAGGGCAATTTCAACACCGCTGCTGCCAAGACGTTCTTCATCGACGACTTCATGGAGAATGAAGAATTAAGAATGAAGAATGAAGAATTTGCTGCCGCCATCGATCTGTCTGCTCCCGATGGTCTCGCCTACATGATCTACACCTCCGGTTCTACGGGTAAACCTAAGGGTGCCATGCTCCATCAGGCTGGTCTGCGTAATTTCATTGCTGTGGTCATCGACATGGAGAAACTGACGGCCAATGACCGCATCAGCGGACACCGTTCGTTCTCGTTCGATGCGCATATCGAGGATATGTATCCCGTGCTGACGCTGGGTGGTTCGTTCCACATCATGCCGACAGAGATACGTAAGGACTTGGCAGCCATCCGCCAGTTCCTGATCGACCATCAATGCACAGGCGGCGGCTACTCAACGGCCATGACCTGTCTGCTGCTCAACACCTTCGACGACCTGCCTATCCGCTTTACCACGGGTGGTGGCGAGAAGATGGATGGCGTCTATAGTGACCACATCGAGATTATCAATGTCTACGGACCGACGGAGTGTACCGACGATACCTCTTATTATAGCATCGCTCCAGGCCGGAGGGTGGAGAATATTCCCATTGGCCAGAGTGTTGCCAACAACTGGAACTTCATTGTCGACACAGCGGGCAACCTCGTGCCACAGGGCGTGGCGGGCGAGCTCTGCTTTGCCGGTATCCAGGTAGGTCGCGGCTACTGGCGACTGCCCGAGCGCACGGCACAGTCGTTCGTCGACTGTCCGTTCGTCAAAGAAGACCGCTGGGGACGTCCTGTCCGTATGTACCACACAGGCGACCTGTGCCGCTGGAATGAGGACGGCCAGATAGAGTATATGGGTCGTATCGACACGCAGGTGAAATTGCGCGGCTTCCGTATCGAACTTGGCGAAATTGAAAGCAAGGCTCTGAACGTCAGTGGAATCCGCCAGGCTGCTGCTGAGGTGCGCAAAGTGATGGGTAACGAACATCTGGTGCTTTACTACACCGTGGAAGAGGGCTGCGCACTCACCGATGAGGATATCCACCAAGCACTTGCCGGCACATCGTTGGCTGAATACATGGTGCCCGACACTTATATCCGCCTCGATGTGATGCCCATGACACCCAACCTCAAGATAAACCGTAAGGCGTTGCCTGCTCCGGAGATCAAGCGAGTGAACGACTACGTGGCTCCCGAAGGCGAGACGGAGACACTCTTCACCCAGATTTTCTCCAAGGTGCTCAATATTGAACAAGTGGGTGCCACCGATGACTTCTTCGAGATAGGCGGTACCAGTATCAATGCCATCAAGGTGATTGTGGAGGCCAGCAAGCACGGTGTGCATATCGTCTTCAACGACCTCTTCAACTTGAAAACGCCGAAGGCTCTTGCCGAATATGTGAGGGACGCGGGGGCGCAGGGGCGCGGGGGCGCAGAGGTCCCAAAGAGTCAGCCAAGTGCTATGGGCGACTCCGAATACGCTGCCTTCATTCCCGTTTTGGACAAGAACGTCCTCAACACTTTCCGCGACGGTGGGCGACAGCCCGTCGGCGATGTGCTCCTGACCGGTGCTACCGGCTATCTGGGCATCCACATCCTCCATGAGTTGCTGACGAATTACGACAGTCACATTCTCTGTCCACTGCGCAGTGAGCCGGGCTCCGACCCGATGCGCCGCCTCAAGACCCTCCATTATTACTATTTTGGAGAATCAGAGGCTTTTGACCACTTTGATGAACGGGTGGAAGCGTTCGCTGCCGAGATTACGCAGCCCGATGCGCTTAAAGGCATCGACAAGCGTGGTCTGACGGTCATCAACTGCGTGGCCAATGTCAAGCACTTCTCCGCTGGCAACGACATCGAGATGGTGAACATCGAGTCGGTGCGCCATCTGATTAGCTTCTGTCTGCGCACCGATGCGCGACTCATCCATATCTCGACGAACAGCATTGCTGGCATTAGCATCTACAATGTCCCTGGGCCTGAGGTCAGACTGACGGAGCACGACCTCTACATCGGGCAGAACATTGATGCCAACAAGTACGTCTATTCCAAGTTCAAGGCTGAGGAACTGGTGCTCGATGCCATTGCTCACCACGGTCTGAATGCGAAGATCATGCGTGTGGGCAACCTCTCGGCACGCCAGAAAGACGGCGAGTTCCAGATTAATTTCAACACCAACAACTTCTTAGCGATGTTGCGTGCCTACGTGATCATCGGAATGGTGCCTTACGATGCCCTTGACCAGCGTTTCGAGTTCTCGCCCGTCGACGAGGTGGCGCATGCCATCATGAAATTGGCGCAAACTCCGAAGGACTGCACGGTGTTCCATCCCTACAATACCCATCGCCAGTTCATGTCTGACATCCTCACCGGTTTCGCCGAGGCGGGCATCACGTTGAAGCGTGTTGAGCCCGAAGAGTTCCAGCGGACTCTCGAGAGTGTGATGGAGAATCCCGACCTCGTGACTCTGCTACGCCCGCTGATGGCCTACGATATGGGAACTGGTCATAAGACACGCTGGATAGAATCGGCCAACGACTACACCACCCAGGTCCTCTACCGCCTCGGATTCCAGTGGCCTCCGACTGCAGCCGACTACGTCCATCGCTTCGTAGACACCATTATAGGCTTTGATTATTTTACAATACCAGGAACGGGAAAAAGTATGTGAAACTTATGAAAAAGATTTTATTATCTCTTGCAGCTCTTGCATTTGCGGCTACTATGAATGCTCAGGTATGGATTGGTGGCGAGGTAGGTTTCACGACGAATCACACCAATGGCAGTGACCACACCGCTATGGAGCTCACTATTGCTCCTGATATTGGCTACAGTCTGAGCGGTAACTTCAGCGTTGCCGTCGCCCTCAGTTATGGTCATACAAGCGATGTCGATGGCAGCAAATACGGCATGCCGGATATGACGCTCTCGAATGTCAACTCCTACAGCATCATGCCTTATACCTGCTACACCTTTGCCAAGGCTGGCAATTTCGCGTTTTTCGTTATTAGCGGTCTGAAGTATAGTATCGCTCACGCTCAGGGCTTAGAGAGCAACTTCAACCGGTTCGGCGTATTCGTAATTCCTGCTATCGCCTTCAGCGTATCTGACAAGGTAACGCTGGCTTCTCACATCGGCGATGGTCTCTACTACAACCACACTTGGATGAAAGATGTTGCACGCAGCAACGAGTTTGGTTTCAATCTGTTCCACGGCATCAGCTTCGGGGCTTACTACTTCTTCTAATCGGTACATGTATATATAATCAAAAATGAACGTTATGTTATCATCAATTTCGCGGCACGCTCGCTGGAACCTCTTTTGGTTAGTCACTATCTGTGTGAGCCTTGCTTTTACTGCTTGTAGCAACGATGACGATCCTGTCTCTGATTCGACCGACGGCAAGGAGTACACCGGTAGTCCCCTTATTATTCTTGACACCGACATCGGCTCCTCTACCGACGACCTGTTTGCCATGCAGATGCTCTACCGCTATGCCGACGAGGGCAAGTGCAAGTTCCTGGGCGTTGTAGTAGACCGCCAGGGCGAAGACTACGCTGCACTGGCCGATGTGATGAATACCTATTTCGGCTATCCCGACCTGCCCATCGGATTGGAGCGGCACGGCATCCTCAATTTCTCGCCGTGGGGTGTCGTCACCTTCCATCCTGATGCCACAACCACTTTCGTAGCCAACCCCGCTGGGCGTCACCGTTATCAGGAGCCAGGCATACTGAAGTGGAGTGAGGACATGCTCCAGAAAATCAGAGTTTACACAATGATCAGATAAAAACTCCTTGCTGCAAATGAGGACGAGAACTGGAGGATTTGCTCCTGAAGAGACAACGGTTAGTTATCCACAGGTGGTTCATGTGTTCCTGGGGTGAAAGCATAGCGACCTGATGGCGGCATCGGCCACGACGACGCTCACAGATAGTGGCACGAATGCTGTCACGCCGGGTATGACGAAGAAGACGATGGTGAGCACCAAATTGTCCGATGCTCATTCAGGATGTGACTATCAAGAAGATTCTGCGCCTCAGCTCTCATTGTAGCGATTCAGATGATTTTCATCCGAACTAATACTGCTACAGTAGTAAGTACAGTAGCAATTATTACAGAACTGACAAAGATGCCCAGACACCAGTTATACACCCGACGCGAGAGAAAGACTCCATCTGCATAAGAAGATAGACGGTCTATCTGAGCTTCGTGCGTCGCAAGAGTCTTGGCAAGCACCTTCCGCTCCTTTGTCATTTCTTCCCTCCAGTTCTTCATTTCCGTTGTATTCGCCTTGCCACTCTTTGTAAACTCGGCAAGAATGCCTTGCTGCTGGGCGAGATGGTCGTCCAGCAGCGTTTTCATTTGGCTGAGGTGACGGGCATTCTGCTGCTCCAGACCCTCAATGTCGCCAGCCTCGATGACATCGAGCATGGCCTCAAACTTGTTTTTATTCTTCATAACCGTTTCTGTTTTTAATCATCGTTTATAACTTTTACGCATCGGCTTGCAGAGCCATACCGCCTTATGGGCACAACGGCGGGCCCACCATTCGTCATCGTCATCCTTTTTGCGGCCCCAGCCGCTCTCTACTCCGCCACCGCCGCCGACAGATTCAGCCATCGTAGTGGCAGCATCGACATAGTTCAAGAACAGTAGCATCGCCATACGCAGGACATCGTTGGTCGTCTGGGCGGCACCATCAGCCACCTCAACAGCGTCTCTCATCACCTGATAGGCCGACATGGGGATAGCCAGGTCGTAGTCTTTACCACCTACGCAGAATGAGTCGTGATACATTTCCTGTTCGACAGGTTTCACGGACTGAGGAACTGTTGTTTCCAGCGGTTCTTTAGGCTTTGGCTTTACTGAATATTCCACGTAGTCCTCATCCTTCTTTTCAGGTAGGGACACGGGGATAATCGGGGACTTGCCGTCCTGTTTCGGCTGTGCTGGCTGACGGATTTTCTTTGTCTTTTGCTCTTCCTGCTCCTTATGCAACATCACCCAAGTACGATAGAGACGGCTCGCCAGAAGTCGGCGGTCTGTCCCCAGTTCTGAGGCTTTGTAGGAGGAGTTTCCCATCATAATGGTGTAACCCCTCACCTCGTCCATGCTGTCGCGGTTCAACTTGACCTCATAGCCGCGCTTCCTCAGTTCAGCCTCATACGTCCACCAATGGAACTCAGGCATCTTGCATAGGATGTCCATGCAGTCGCCTATAATCTGTCGGATATGTTCCTCGCGAATCGCCATCGGGTCTTTCCACCCGCGTCGTTGGTTGATGATAGCCGCTGCCTTCATTGCCCGCTGGCCGATGAAGTGGGCATCGTTGATGTTGCTTAACAGGTCGATGCGGTTCCCCAGCAGGTGCAGATGAAGAATGCCCGACTTGGAGTCTCGGTGCAGACCAGCGAATAGTTGCGTGTTGGCAAGGTTTGTGGGCTTCACCTTATGTAGCTTGCCTTTGTAGTAAACTTCGTCCACCTTATCCATCTCTCTGATGAACTCCCAGCAGAAGTCACGCCACTCCTTTTCTCCCCAGCCCATGCTATCCTCGGCAGATGGGGAAAGCACCAGCATGATTCCCGGCCTGTCTATGGGCCTGCGCACGAACTTAGCGCGGTAGCGGTCGAGGTGGAGTTGCATCTCGTTCCACATCCCCATCGGGGGCAGACCGTCGCTGAGGTTGTGCACCAGAACGAGGTCTGCCCGGAAGTTCTTCGTTATATAGTTCGTCATGGCCTGGCCACTCTGAACGGTATCTCCCACTGCTGTCATCTGCGTATGCCTGTAAAATGATACTGAATCGTCTTCCACTCCCTGATGAGTGCGTTCACGCCTTCTATCCATACCTGCATGAACTGATCGTTCCTGAACAACCGCTTCCGCTGCTCCTGGCTCCTGGCGTTGAGTGCATTACGTATGCCGATAAGTTCGGAGCGGGCTGCGGAAAGGCTCTTCAAGGCTTCCTCCTGACCGTCGGTCATCAGCTGTGGAGGGTCATAGCCCAAGGAAGTGTCATGGATGAGCACGCTCTTGGGCAGACCACATGTTGTACACTTAGCATCGAGCACTGCATCCTCAGCAGGAGTGTACCTGACGCTGCGTATAATCTCCTTCTTAGGCTCTTGCTGAGCCGAATCGTTCTTCTTTACCATGTCTGTTATATTTATGAATGAAACCTTGGACAGCTGCTGCGAGCCTGCGAGCGGCTTCACCCCAGCAGGAATACACCCGTCCGTCAGACGGTCGTGTATTACACTGGGACTTCTTGACTAACCTTCCGGGATTTTCGGTTTTCTCACGGGACGTGCAGACTCGCTGTCCGTTACTTTCGATAATCTGTGGCATCTTATATTGAGTCTGAAGCTTCCACACCTATAGTATTACTGTTACTGCTTAGGCATTCCGTACAGGCCTCGTTGCCCTTCGAAGGAGTAGTGCCATCACCAGAGAATCGAATTGTCTTGTCGAGAAGATCATGATTGCCAGGGGGACGTGAAGTTATTGGCATAGGCTGAGTATCTTTCAGCTGTCCAACCTGAGAGCCAAGAATCGAGCCATCGCCATGAATAGAGGTGCGGACACCTGTTGCAGACGTGAATTGCTCTTCATCCATTGTCATTGGAGGATTGGGGGACTGAGAGCTCGTTAGCTTCGCACGACCTTGGGCACCTGATTTGACAACATCAGGAGTCTTGGATTGGTCAGCTGAATCATCGTTTGACGAGCCATTGGTTTTGTCAGGATTTTCTTTTCCCCTACCGTTCTCTTCTGTGAGCGGTGTTTCCACAGCAGGCTTTCTTCCATTCGTCTCACTTTTGGCTACATTGACTGCGGATGCCCTGAGGTAGTGAGGGTTCCTGACGGTCTTTTCCTCTCCGTTAACCTTCACCAGCCAGAAAGCGAGGCATGGGATGGTATGGACAGTCGTGCGGTTGTTGGCCTCAGATGAGAGTATCCCCATCTCATTGAACAATCGAACGACCTTCGAGGCTGTCTTCCTGTCACAGCCCCAGAGCTTCGCCAACTCGACTGTAGAGGCCACGAACTGACCAATACCAATCTCAGCTGTAAAGTTCTTCTTCTCATAGTGCATCGGCTCGATAGCCGCCATCTTGACAAACGTTGCCAAAGCCTCAGAACGATGGAATCCCTGACAGTCATCGCGCAGGAAATCCAGCTGCCCACTGGACAGCAGGATTCCGTATCTAATATCTGTATAATCCATAGACGAACCTATTATATTAGACATGTTACCAATCACGCTTATTAGGCTTGCGACGATGAGATGCGAGGATGGCATCGTTCTCTTCCTCGGTGGTCATCGGCACGGCGTTCTTGCGCTTCACCTCCAGATACTTGTCCAACTCATCACTGTACAGAACCCACCTCTTGCCGGGTTTCGATCCTGGCACCTCACCTTTCTGCAACTTCATATAGAGGGTGTTCAGGGGCATGCGGAGATAGTCTGCCGCTTCCTCCACGTTCATCGTGCGACGCACGCGCTGAATCTTTTGCTGTGTTTGTCCTTTCTGAAGGTCAGACAGCAGTACCTTCATGCCGATGACTTCATCCCGAAGCTCGGCGACGACCTGCGGAAGGTCGTTGAATGTCAAAGTTTCCTTTACCATAAATAGTGAATGAGACCTTTGTGTCTCGTCGGCAAAGGAACTACATTATCATTGCGTTACGGAGATTATGATGGGTAATGTGCTGATAATAATGGTATCATGTAAATAATAGTGGTTCTGCGTGGTATTAGGTGGTTGTAAGTGGTTGCTGACAAAGGCGTGCTAAGACATCCTGTGGTCGTTTCAACATCCATGAAGGAATAAAAAACAGCACCGTACTGACCCTGATAGAGTCGGTACGGTGCTAAATATGCAGGAGAACGGTATCCTCAGCTTACCTGCTTTATTTGCTCTTCCCCAAAGTGGAAGGCTATGGAATTAGGGTCGGGTTTGTCGATCTTGATAAAATCTGTTTCTTTTTCTTCCAACAGGTTATTCGCCAGATATTCCTCGGTACACTTTGAGCCGTCTCTTTTGAGGCAGAGTTCTGGGAACATTGTCATGATGAAACGTCCACAGGTTTTGGTTCCATAGCCGTTTTCCATACCCATACGCTTGGCGATATTCCAAGTCAAGTGGCGCACATCACGGCTCGTTACCTTTTCCTTCCATTTCCACATCCTGCCCGTGGGGTGGTAGGTGCTACTCTCAATCCATTGCTCGTACTCCAGCCACAAGGCATTAATGTCGGCCTCGGGCAAAAGAGGTTTTATGATGCCACGGATATACGCCTCCATGAGTTCCTTACGCCCTTGGATAAACTTCTCCCGTTTCTTGCTGTTTTCCTCTGCACTGAGACTCAGGAGCTTGGTAATGCTCTTACTCCTTTCCACAGATGCCTGAGAGACTACTGGCGGCTCCTCTGGAGCAGAAAAGTCTTCCGTCGTCTTTGAGGAAGCAGGCTCTTCTTGTTCTGATCCTACAGAAGCAACATTGTCCTGCACGTCTTTGTTTGAAGCGGAAGTAGCAGACTTTGATGTTTCTGGAATACTAATCGTAATGTCTTCTTTCTTCTGACTGGCCTTTTGAATCTTTACGTTCTTTTTGTCAAGTTGGCTACCAATCTCTGACATCGCATTAATGACTGCATAGAGGATGAACTCCAACAGGATGAAACTAATGATGAGAAGGACAGGGTAAGGTATGACAGTACTCTTGTCATACCAATAGCCAGCCACAAGGAAAGAGACAATAAGGTTAATCGCACTGACGGCGATGCAGATGGCGGTAAAGAACCGCTCGAATCCGAAAACACTAATCTTTTTGTAATTCATATTCTTCTACTTTTGTTATTATTCCATGATTTTGTGACAAAGTTACTCAATATTCGTCATAGCCAATGCATTTTTAGAAAAAAAGTCGTATATTAACATTTTTACGACCTCTTCGGGCTTTAACCTACCTTCATCTTGGCAATTTTGGCCGATTTTAGGGTGATCTTGTCAACGGACTCGCGCTTGCTGGAGTCGGTCATCGCGGCATAGATCTGCGTGGTGGCAACGTTCTTGTGGCCAAGGATATGCTGGACGGTATAGACGCTGGTGCCGGCCTCAACCTGTAGCGAGCCCAATGTATGGCGGCTGCAATGATAGGTAATATGCTTGGTGATGCCAGCCTCCTTCAGCCAGTTCTTCAACGGGGCCTGAGTGAGGCTGTCATTGAAGCCGACAAAGACTTTGTCTGTCGGTTTTCGGTTCTCATCGCCATCATTATAGCCAATCAGTTCCAGAGCCTCATTGCTGATGGGGTTGTTCACCAGTTCCTTTGTCTTCTGCATGCGGAGTGTGACGTACATGCCACCGTCACCGTAGGGCTGAATCTTGTCCCAGGTCAGCTGCTTGATGTCGCTCTTGCGCAAGCCTGTCAGACAAGAGAAAAGGAAAGCCTTCTTCAATACTTCAGAAGAACAGGGGGTGTTGGCAAGATTGACAAGCTCCTGACGGGAAAGATGCTCCTTCTCCGTGGGGATAGTGTCGATACGCTCCAGAAAGCCGTTTGGATTCTCCATAATCTTGTGCTCGCGATAGGCGGTATGGAGCACAGCGCGAAACG
>ERZ842401.1030-NODE-1030-length-40903-cov-17.024677_pt1 | contig 40903 bp, 63 predicted proteins | sample MGYA00521270_ERZ842401 | MGnify/ENA primary metagenome ERZ842401 (study PRJEB31892, sample SAMEA3878208) | bioreactor metagenome | biome: Moose rumen | place: Sweden | collected 2011-10 | study: EMG produced TPA metagenomics assembly of the PRJEB12797 data set... | reverse complement strand
TCCGCGCTGCCGCTGATTCCCTGGCATTCTTGTAATATGAGCTCTTTGTGTCACGGGTAATTTTTTCATCAGATTCCTTTATGTACTGAGCAAGTCTCGCGGCCCGCTCTTGCTGCTTAAGTATAACATCAACTTCTTTTGCGTATAACTTCTGTTTTTCTACTTCAAGCTGGTCATTTCTTGCCTTGTCCTTAGAGATTGCCTCAAGTTCTTTTATGTCAACCTCACGCTTGCGCTGTTCTATTTGGCTTTGAGTGTTTGCGTTCTTTGCGCTTATGTCATTCTGGATTTTCGCAGCGTTAAGCTGTGCTTTTTGAATATCAAGCTGTTCTCCGACGCTTATGCGGTTTGCCCGCGCATTGTTTACCCCCGTGCGTGATTTTGATTCAGCTATTTTTGCGCTTGCAAGCTGAGATGTGGCTTGCTGAGTAAGTCCTGCGAAGTTGGACAGGTCTTTGCTCATGTCTGACAATGATCTTTGCAGATGAGAAAAATCAAGTTTATCAAGGTCTCCGAGTTTGTCAGTGACTTTCGTAAGCGTTTGTTCAATATCTTTAAGGACAGGAGATACCTTATCGTCGATAGCTAATGAAATTAAAGCGCTTATATCTTGATCACCCATATATTACCACCTTATTTATCCCTGTCTTTCTCTTTTAGGGCATATATCTCATCTTCCGCCCAAGACTTCATCCTGAATATAAGATGACGTTCAAACACGGTAAGTGTCACTTTGAAGCATTCGCAGTAGTCCAATAATACCCTTGGAGTAAGCACAATATTGCCGTTAAAATCGTGCTCACATGTCCGCCATATATCCAAAAAATGAAGCCATATCCATAAGAAACGGGAGGGTAAAGTCGGCGACACGAACCTGCTCCAGTTCTTATCTAAACTTACCTTTTTTGCAAAGTCGGATTCAGTTTTCAGGCCGAATCCTTCCATAAATTTCTTTTTTTTGTCCGAATTACGCTCGTATTTGGTCTCCGTGGTTTTTTTGCCTTTCCGCATGACCTCCTTTTTGACCGAATACGGCGTATTCATAAAGAAGTAGTGCCGGACAAACTTCTCCAAATCTACTTCTTCACCATAAAATTTGTGTCATTGCGGGCAAACCGCAGGATACGGTCAGCAATGCTCGGGGAACTGTACATAATCGTGTACATGTTCGCATGGTTAAATGAAAGCGGTTTCCCATTGATAAGCAACGGCTTACCGCTGACAGAACGGAAATCCTTCACCAGTTTTGAAGTTACTGTTGCAAGAGCTTTGCGGGTCTCCTCGTTCTTTGCTGCAGCATCTTTGATTTCATTGATTTTTGACATGTCTTTGTCGTAATCTGCAAACAGCTGCGCTGCTTCATTTGATTCTGCCCCGATAACCTTGAATTCGACGCCAATCTTGCCGTTTATGTTTGGCTCACACCATACGCCAGTCTCTCCGCGCTCTTTTGTGAAAAAATCAGCAATATCAATGCCGTCTGTGACATCGTCTTTCTTCTCAACAGCTTCGTTCTCTTTCATGGAACACTCCTAAAAAAAATATCCGTGACCCATATTGAGCCACGGATATAATCTAGACCAATAAAAACTGGAGCTTAAATTATGCGGCAGGGACAGTGAATGTGCCTACGCATTCCTCGTCATGCCACTTCACGATTGCCGTTACAACCTGCTCGGCATCAGTCTGCGTAATAGGCGTAAAGGCAACCTCGACCAGCCCGTAATCGCTTTCCGTCTCTTTGGTCTCAAGAGTGACAGAGCTTACAGTAACAGCCGTCTCCTTGCCGTCAACAAGCCATGTGATTGTAAAATCAGACGCATCAACATCGTCAGCCTCAAGCTCCACATTAGGCCGGAGCAGAAGCATATTCGGATTGCCGCTTGTTACAGGCGTATCCCCGTCTGTTGCCACGGCGGCCTTCATCTCAACGGCACGGGGAAGCATAATACGGAACACACGCATTGCCTGCTCATCGAAGCTTGACCACGGGAGCGATACGTCAAAAGTATCCTCACCATTCCCGTTCACGGAATTCTCGGTATTCTTTGCCTTGAAAATCTGAAACAGGTAAAGGGCAGTCGGGTCTTCAAGCTTATCCTGGAAACAGAACATAAGCTCAATTGTCTCATCCGCAATCGCGTCATTGAACAGTTCCTTAGAACCGTTCTCGTCGTTTACAAGATACGTTGACAGGTCGCCTGTAATATCCAGGGTAAGCGGAGGCACAGAAATTGCGTTCGGTACGAAAATCGCATATTTCGGCGTAAGCCCGTTATCCAGGCTCAGCGAAAGTGACTGAGCGTACTGAATCTTTCGGCCGTTCACATACAGAAAGCCCTCGCGTGCGGTGAACTGCATCGTGTCGGTTGCTTTTTCAGGAATCGCATTGATAAACTCATGCGACTCAAATTCCGTCCAGTTTGCACTGTCGCCAGCGAAAGCTGTCCCGGAGGTATGCGCGGTAGTACACTTATACCACTTTTTACCGGACGTCTCATACACGACATCATTCACCGCGTACTCGGTGGAAGCCGCCCAGTCACCTTTCTTGGCAAGGCTATCAGCATCCGTAACGGACGCAAGACGGCTCTCAAGCTCGTAAGATACTTCCTTGTCATCATAGATTTTCGGGTTGTTCGTACCCATAACACCGAAGCTTCCGGTGATGATTGAGTTGATCTCAACGGAAAGCTGCAAGGTATTCAATGCACAATGGCAGAATTCCTGCCACAAGTCCTCGTTTTTCTGGCCGCCATACTTACGAAGAATTGAATACTTCACGTCGTAAGTGCCGCTGTTGAGCTCGTGCACGACAAACCCCTTCCCGTTGTTTGCCACATGCACAAGTCCCTCGTTGTTCGGATTCTCTGTATCCGGCCCGACGTAAATGAGCCGTTTTCCAGCCTTTGCCGTATCTCCTGTCGCACACTTCGTGGCAAAGAAGCCGTCCGTGTATACAAGCCCGTCTTTATTTGACGGTGAATTTGTGTCGCTCTTAAAGCGTGTCCATTCACCACGGAGAACCGCCTCCAGCATATCATCGAATGTCTCAGGAGAGAACTCGAAGTTGATGTCGCCAGAAGAAGAACTCGTGCCTTTTCTCGGAGCTGACTTTGTGCGGCCATGTTTCAGTTCGCTTGACTCGATATTCTCCGTTGTTCCGGTGATTGTGTCCCCGGTACGACGAACAAGGCTTGGGAAACGGAACAGCTTGTCGGTACGTTTGATTTTGCCTTTCGTGCTTCCGCTTTCTGTCACCTCACGCGAAATAATAAGGTCACTGTCAGCGCCAGTTTTCAAATTGAATGTAGGATTCTCAATAGCCATATTGTCCTCATCAGTTATCCAAATCTGCCTGAACCATTACGGTCACAGGCACGGAATAATAGTCGTCAAGCAGCCGCGCGGAAGAACGGTATGCCGTCCGTAGAACCCTTATCCCGTCAAAAATATCACCACGCTTGAAACAGCCCGCAATAAAATCGTAGGCCTCATCAATGTCGTCAGTGCCGTAACCACCTGTCCTTGAACAGTTGATGTTTATCTGCAATCCGAAAACCCACCTGTTTCTTCCTGCCGTTCCAAGCTCCTGCTGTCGCGGCATGGAATGAAGCGGGAATATCTCAAACCAGAGGTCATCGGACGGTCTTTCCAAAGTCACATTAGGCTCGACGACATTCTCAATTTTTCCGTCATCGTCCTTGATAAAATAGGGGAACTCAACAATCTCCCATTCCTGGGTCTCCTTATTGAACTCTTTCCGAGACATCTCATAGAACCGCTCTTTTATATGCTTCCAGATGTAAGTGTCAGTCATATTACACTCCGTAAAGACTCATAATTTTCGCCACATCAGAATCTGAAAGTCTCTTCTTTCTTTTCAGTATATTTTTTATCTCGGCGGTCATATTCTGCGTCGCTCCGATATGCTCAAGGAGTTTTTTTGTGTTAATGCTTTTTCCCGGAACCTCGAACTGGCCTGACTTGAACTCCGCGTCTGTCATTGCCGCCATTCCTTTCGCGGCCTGTATTGAATGGCCGTTTGCAACGCCGTGATACCGTTTGTTGCCTTTGCTTTTTTTTATAATTCCATCCCCGATGTATCCGCCATATTCAAGGAGATGATACCTAAGCTCGTGCTCCTCGTCTTTCGGGTAGTCACAGTAAAACCGAACGCTTTTCAGCGTTGTTTTCCCAGATTCCTTGTTTGCTCTTCCTCGACTTCCTGCTGCACCGAAAAACCTCCCCCGGAACTCCCTGTAAATAACCTCTATTTCTTTCGGATTATTAAAAACCTCAAAAGTACAGCCGCAACTTTCTCTTAAATACTTGGCTGTAATACCTTCATAATTCCAATATCTTGCAGTCCAATAATCCTGTATATAATCATCATCAGCCTTGTGATAATGTATATGCTTCTTGCTATCGCGATATGAATAATCCTCGTCTCTCGGAGTTCTTGAAATCAACCTCTGAAAATAAATCGCTGCATACCATAAAGTCCTCTCAGACGCTTCAAGCCCTTTCTGCGCGACCATTCTGCCTGTAAGGTCAAGAACCTTGTTTTCTATAGCACCAATCATCAGATTGGCGACAGCTTTCCCGTCCTTTCCTTTATATACCTTTTGATGTGAGCTTCCCTCTGTTCTTACTTTTATAGAAAATGTCGCGCCCATACTTATGCCTTCCTTCCTTGAATGACATAGGTAATTACATAATCCCCGGTAGGATTGATTGGCCTGTAATGGATTACATTGTACTCAGTGCCTGCGTACCGAACCCTGTCCTTGACCTCCGTAGGCTCCTCCGTGAACCTGCACACGAATTTCACATCACCTGCCTTTACGACACCATCACTCTGGGCGATAGCCTCCTCAGAGTAGCTTGTCATAACGGCACGGGCATCCTCCGATACCTCACGAAAAGATTTTGTAGTCTTCCCCGTCTCAGGGTCTTTTGTCAGGACTTCCTTCAAAAGAACGGCAGTCTGGCCGTTTGAGAAACTGTCTATAAGCGAATCCGCGACATTACGGAGAGCTTCGTAATCCATTAGATTACCCCTCCAATAAGGTCTGTGTGAAATGCCCGCAGAATCCTATTCCCGGTTTTTGTCTTATAAAAATCAGAGAGCAGATAATCAAGCACTGTAAAGCGCGAGATATAGCCGCCAGAAGAATCCTGCTCTGAGTAATACTCAACCTCAAGGACGTCAACCTTCTGCTTCTTGATTGTCCCAGAAGCGTCTTTGGTAGTAAAAAGGGAAGTGGTGGTGGCAATGAAGGCTGCCTCGCAGACAGCCCGTCTCAGTTCGTCCGGGATTCCAAGAACCTCATCGCCGTCTTTGTCAAAAAGCTCCACGCGGGGAAAACAGAGCGACTGTTTCCGATGGAACTTCTTCACGCCTTTCCAGCCGATTTTTGAATAGGTGCGGTCTATATACGCGGTGGCATTTATAAGGTAGCTCTTCCGCTCATCCTCTGCCTTTGCGGCCCAGGTTGTACGGCCAGTATCCCTCATGTACTTGTCCGCGTACTCAAGGCTGACATAACTGTTCGCAGACGGCACACATGAACCGTCCTCAACAATAAGAGAAACCTTGCTTTCTTCCGTATCAGCCATAGACCTTATCCCTTACTCATCGCGAGGTTTTCTGCCGCTGCGACCGCTTTTCGGCGTATCCGTCTTCACTTCGGAGCCAGTATCAGATTTCAGGCTGTTAGTCTCCTCAGTCTTCGGCTCCTCATGCTCAACGGTCTCTGCCTCAGATGACTTGTCAGCCGCTGAACTTTCCGCGACCACCCAGCCCTGGTATTTCAGCTTGTCAACATCACTTTCAGGTACATTCAGTACTTTTGCGCCGCCCTTTGTAGGGGTGTCACGAACCATTCTCACAAGTTTCATTGTTTTCTCCTCGCAAGGCTGGCATAAGTTTTTTTTCTTATGCCAGCCTTGCCTGTTATTTGTTCAGCAGAACAGCCACGTTCTCGGGCATCACGACGCTTGCACCAAGTGCAATGCCAATCTCAAGGCGTGTCTGGTGGTACTGTGTGTAGTAACCAACATCAAACACAAGGCCAGAGCGCGGGTCGGTGATGAGAGCGTGCTCGCCAGCCGCATCGCCGCCCTTCGGAAGAGCAGGGGCACGGAACGCACACTGGATTGCACCGTTCGCAAAGCCGATGATGGGGTTGTACTTGTTGATGATGGTAACCGTGGTCTCTGCCTCGACTGCGACAAACAGACCGGGATAGGCAATCTCAATGTCGCCAGCGGCAGATGCGCCTGACTTAACGACGTACTCATTTTCCTTGTCGTCACCAAAGTAGATGACGTCTCCTGCCTTGATGGTTCCGCTTCCCGTGTCGAGCGTGATTGTGGTAGCGCCTTTCGATGCAGCTGCCGCAACCTTATAGCCTGCGCCTGTCGAGCCTGTGCTGACCTGGGAATACCCGGCAGTCTTCCACATGCGGAGGTTGAGCACGGGGTCAGTGTAGCCGTAGCGGATAAACTCATCACTGCCCAGCTGGTTGGCCTTAAGCAGGATATTGTTGTTCGTGCGAAGGTTTGCCATTGCGGCATTTGAGAGCACGATGTTACGCAGGTCGTCAGGAGCCCCGTTTTCGTCGAGAATACGGTTAATCTGAGCGAACTCAGGCATGGTATCCTTGCTCGTAAACATGGTTGTAGTCGCGTCGCCGTATGCGCGGGAAGCGCCTGCAACAGCCTTCTGTGCAATAAATGACTCGACATAGTTTGCCAGCTTCCGATAGGCATCCATCGCCCGCTGCTGGAATACGCTGTCATAGTTTCCGCTTGCATCAAGGCCCAAAGTCTCATTACCGTCAAGCTTGATAGGAACAACCTTCTCGGCCTCAATGGTAATGGTCTCATTGCCCACATCGGGGTTCTCTGTGTTGCCAGCGGCAGTACCGGGAACTACATCCTCAATGTCAGACGCAGTGCCGCGAGGAATGTACACGGGCTGACCTTTAGCCACATGCTCCGCAGCAGAGTTGCGGTCAACGCAGTTGATGAAACCTGTGTATTCACGGTTGAATTTGGTGAGCGCGTCGAAAAGCGGCGCGATAAAGGGTGATACGTCTCCCATGATCTTTTCTCCTTGTTATCAGCCTGCGATAATCTCGTAGTCGCGTGCTGCGATCTGCTGTTCCGCAGGTGAAAGTTTGTTGAATTGTGAGATGGTGATTTTCTGCTTCACTCCGGTTCCGCCCTGAGAGCCGCCTCCCTGTGCACCGCCGCCTGACGAGCCGTTCCGAAGGAACTTCTTGCCGACATCGGTATCAAAGAAAGCACGGAGGGAGCCTTCAATCGTTTTCCCATCCTTATTGATGAGCTGCACTCCATTGCCCAAGTCGCGTTCCGAAAAATTCTCACCTTTCGTGCCGACAATCGAGGAAAGAACGAAATCGCGTCCAGACGGCTCAATGTCAAAATTCATCGAAGCCCTGTTGAACTCCTGAACGCATTTCAGATAGCGTTCATTACCCTGCGCAACAGCAAGCTGTTCCGTGAGCGTCTTCAGTTTGCCGTCACGCTCAGTGATTGCACCCTGATATGATTTCTCAAGCTCCGCCTGTTTCTGTTCGTAAGCCTTCTTGATTTCTTCCGGGCTGTTGGCCTCAAGCTTCTTCTGCAACTCCGCGTAGTCTTCCGCACCTTTTGCGTTCGCCGCAGTCAGCTCCTCAACCTTCGCCTTGAAGGAATCGCGCTCTTTCTTGATGTCCTCACGGTTCAGTTTCAGACCGTTTACATCCTCGTTGTAAAGATTGATGATTGCCTCAACCTTCTTGTCGTTCTCGTCCTGCCCTGCAAGGACTTTCTCAACGTCTTCCTTGGTAAATGCCATGCCGCATTGCTCCTGTGTTCATAGACTGGTTCTTTCCTAAGAACTTACGCGCAGGTTGTCACGCCCCGGGCGGATTCCCGCGTCAATCTGAAACCAAGAGTAGAGGAGAAAAAAAAAGACCTTAAATCGGAATCAAAAAAACGTGTCAAGAGGGTGAAAAAAAGACGGCAGAAATTGCCGTCTTAAAAAATTACCGCTCACACTTCGGGACATCCTTCACATCGAAAAACTTTCTCTGCCCAAGGATTGCCGCCTTACGGTACTCGTCTTTAGCGCCGTTGCTGTCCTGCCAGTCGGACAGGTACAGCACTGCATCACACCGTTCCTGCATTGACGCGGTTATGCGCATGTAATCACTGTGAGAGAACTCGGGGTAATCAAACAACCATGCTGGGTTCATGACGCTGTGGCCTTTCCGTCTCAAAGCCCGCTCGGCCAGGTTGAACTTCCGCTTGTAATGCTTGTCGCCCGTTATTTTTCCTGCAATGTAGATTTTCATTCCGCCGATTCCTTCTCAGTTTCTTTCTCAAACTCATGGTGTGCAAGCACGCATCTTTTTGCGCGCTCCTGCCATCTCCGTGTCATGTTCATACAGTACACAGCTTCCTTCCCAAGCACTTCACCGCGCTTTTTAAGGACCCAGTCCAGCAGAGTAACAATCCACCAGAAACGGAATATTTTTGCCATATTTGCAGAAAACCTGCAAAAAATAGTGAAATAACATCTGGCACAGACAAGATACAGATACTTCACAATTCAAATCTCCTTACATTTCCAAGTTTATCAGCAGAACGCTCCCAAGGGAGACGGCTGTAATACCATTTCAATCTTCTGACAGGTTCCCAGTTTTTATGTGCAAGCCTGTCAAAAATATTCCCTGCAAAAGATGGAAAGCCAATGATGACCAGATACAGCCAGCCAAGCCGTAAGCTTTGTCTTTGGTGCCCATACTCATGCCGGACATTTTTTTGTGTCATGTATTTTGATTTGGCAATGACTATGTATTTCCCCAGCGATACGCCAGCCCAATTATTGTTCAGCCTGCTGGCAAGATAACAAGCAATTGTCTGTCCCTCTGAAGTGAACGAAGTCGGGAGAGCCCCCGTTATTTTACATACAATAAATCCAAACAAGTTTTGCGGAAGCTGCCAGAGGAACTGTATCATTTGATACTCCCGCTGAATTCAGAAATCTCAATCACACAGCGCTGATTTCCCTTATCATACCTGTCATAAATATGTTTCTCCGGCAGTACCGTCCATTTGTCATCGGGGATAATTCCTACATCCGTCAGCGTGTCAAGAATACTGGAAAGCTGGTTGTCGCTGTCACGACGTCTCATATTATCGTGATAAAATGTCACGGTAAGAGAAAGCGGAATCCCATTAGAGAATCTTGTAAGCTGTTTCTTTGCCAAAGCATAACGAAGCTCACAGACAACAGAATCATGCCATTGCATATAACGCTGGCTCGGAAAGCTCCTGCCGCTCCTTGTGTTTATCCTGCTATTTTTCTTTGACGGTGTTTCCCCGATTAACGTAATTGTCATCAGCAAGAGTATAGGGGAGAAAAAATCACCGCTTAATTAAGTTAGATATTTTGACAGCCTACAATGTGGTATGCGGAATACTGACAACGAAATCTTAAAAAAAACGCTCCTCCACTACATAAACCTTGAGTATTATGCAAACTCACTTGACGAGGAATTCCAGACGCTCCTTAATGAATTACAGGCACGCTGCCGGGATGCCATTGAATCACAGAAAACAATCAGTACAAAAGCAAGCTACACGGCTGTTTACAGGATAATCAAGGAAGAGGTAGATAAGTTCCAGAAAGAGCTTGAGGAACGCCTTGAGGAACAGGCAGAGCTGATAATGAACCAGGAGACAGAGTTTCTTGACGGCCTTTATAACAAACCCGTTGAGGAAGGCGAGGGGAACGTGATTAAAACAGCCGCGCTCGCATTTAGCGGAGTTACCCTTTCAAAAGTCCTTTTCTCCCCGATAGACGGAAGGGACACCGCAAAGCAGTTCGCAGAGCGGACGGGGAAAAATATACTCCGCTCTTACGATACGCCGCTGAGGTCAGGGTATCTCTTCGGGCAGAAGTCAGAGGAAGTGACCGCGCAGGTCTCAAATCAGATGAAGCAGGTCGCAAGAGGTATGCAGAGCGGAATTCTTACAGCGATACCGTCATTCGCAAAGACAACTGACAGGATAGTGTTCTTAAATAACAATGTTGAAGTGGTATGGTGCGCCGTACTTGATGGACGAGGTTGCATAACCTGTTATTCGCTCAACGGCCTGCATTTCAAATCAGTTTCGCTTGCCCCTGCAATTCCGCATAACCGATGCAGATGTGTTCTCTGCCCAGCAAAGGATATTACTGAACCGTTACCGACCTACGAGGAATATATCGAAAGTCTTTCAGAAGATGATCAGTTGCATATTCTTGGCAGAAATCGCTATGATTTATGGAAAAACTACGGCATTGAATTAAAGCAGTTCGTAAACAACGGCAGAAAATTAAGACTTGATGAAATAGATACAGCAAAAAGCTTTTCCTTTTCATCTGAAAAGTCGCAAGAAATACTTGATAAACAACAGAAAGTAAATCCTCAAAAGTTAAAGAAAGTTATAGCAGGTTTAGCTAAAAATGGTTATGAAGTAAAAATGGGAGATGAAATTGATAGATACTTGAACGCAATGGGGCGCGAAGCCGCGATTTATGGAGTAAGCGAAGGAAAACCGTTTGTTATGTATCATTCAAAATTGTCCGCTTCTGGCATGTTTGAAGAAATTATACATCTTTCACAAATCAGAAAATATGGTATTGAAAAAGCAAGAGCATTGTATAATGAGTTAGAGATAGAAGCTAAAGAAAAATTATTGAAATTTGCAGAAAGTTATGGTATAACTGAATACGAACAAGATGTAATCCAAAACATGCTTGATTTTCATAAAAAACAGATAGGGAGGGAATAATGTTTGAGTTCATCATAACCGATGTGTTTAACTTTGACGGGATAAGCCTCCTTGTTGGTAAAGGCAATGCCCCCCTTTACGATGGAAAAATAAAATGTGGTGACATAGAACTTGACGTTAAAAGTTCGTTTGGAAATCACAAAGGTAATCTTGATAAACTTTCTCTAGAAGTTATCGATGGTAAAACTGACAAGTCTCTTATCGGAAAAACTTTTAAAAGCATTGCATAGGTGAGAATTTACAAAAAGGGAAGTTAGAAATACAAAGCTTCCCAAAGCCGCATGGAATGACGAATTTAGAGCGAGCTATTATGCGGCCGTTTTTACACCAAATTTAAGCGATATAGAACGACAGTCGTTAATGCGTGACGCGCTTAACAGGACAAAAGACGCAGGTGTAGAATTAACAATAACAGAAACGATAAGGAGGATTTTGTATGGCTATTAAAAACAAACAAAAAGAGATAGACCTTATTGCAAAAGTCCTCTCTGATTATGGGAAAACGGGCAGAAGCGAAATAAAATGTCCGTATTGTAACACGCTTATTTCCGTCAAAGAAAAAGGCTCATTATCTGTCATAAAGTGCGAAACTGATAATTGTTTAGAAACAACGATTCACGGTATCTAGTAAATGCGTTTTTGCCGACAAGTGAAACAGGCTCTCGTAACTGAGAGCCTGTTTCACTTGTTAAGCAATCCTTAACTACTGCACGTCCTCAATGGCGAGTTCCGAAGTCACATTGCAGTTGTGAACGATTACCAGAGATGAAATAGGGTAGGTCTGCAAGAGTTCATTGAACAGTTCCTTTGTTTCTGCAATATTTCCGGCAAAAGGCTTTCCCGTTCCCTCGTCAAGCACATACACAAATGATGTGCTTCCGTTTTTTCTAAGTATTGAGTACATAGTTATCCTCCGTCAGTTTTCTTTTCCCACAAGCATAAGCGGAAAAATGCTCTGGCTTAAATCACTCAGCGAGGAATTCCTCAAGCTCGTTTATCTCCGCCCTTGCCGCCGCACGTGCCTCAAGCACGTCAGCGTACTCCTCTTTAGTGGCCACTCCCTCGGCAATTTTTGCCGCAACATAGTCAGTCTCGGAAAGGTACGCTTTCAGCTCTCTGATTCTCTGCTCCGCCTCAGTCCTCTTCTGTTCCTCCTCAGTAGGCACGGGCGGGTCTTCAAGGGTTGGCTTCCTATCATCATGGAACGTTATGACCTTTCCATGAGCCTGCCCGTTGATAAGCTCAATGTGCTCGTTTTTTGAAATCTCAAACCATTTCTGGAGCTTTTCTTTCTGGTCATCGAAATAAAATCCCCAGCTTTCCCCGTCAACTGTTCCAGCCAACATTTTCACACACCTCCCGCTCTAGTCCAAATCTCACTGATAGACGCATTAGGCAGTACATCTAGCCAGTGCAACACACATAGCCCGTATGCTACTGCCGCTATCACGCACTTGCCCCGTTTACTGCAATCTTTGTTTTTCATTCAGTTGTTTCCGTGTCTGTGCCTGTCTCCTCTGTTGTTGTGACCGCATGATAGATATGCTCTGTGATGACAGTAGTCAGATTTTCGTCCACAATGCTCACCGTAGCATCCGTCACATCCTCTGTGTTCCACAAGGTCGCACACTGCTGATGAAACCCTACCCTTGCTGTGTCTAAAGCGCTGTACTCTGCCTTGACTGCAAAGCTACTGTTGATACATGCGATAATTGCATACTTCATATTTTATTCCTCTTTATGATTAGCAAATTATTTTGTAATATAATTCATTTTCTGAACCACTCACAGTTACCGAACCATCACCAACAGCAGTAATAGTTAAAGTATTATTTTTTATAATCTCATAGCTTCCACTTTGTCCTGATGGTCTTGTGTATATTCTTGCAATTATATAGTGACTAACATTTTCAGCGTCCCAAATATATAACAACATTGGGCTACTATTTGGCAACCCCGAAATAGTAGTTGTACTTCCTGCTGTAATATATGATTTAGGTGTAAGGTGTAACGCAGTATATACCCCACCACTAGTAATAGGTGCAGTAGAGCCAGCCGTCACTGAGGAGGTGGTCAGCCCTATACCAACTGCACTCGAGGATGCGGAGCTATACTCATCAGATACTTTTTCAAGCACTAATTTAACATCGTAAGACGAACCGCTTGTTCCCTTTAGTGCAACATCAACTTTACCCGTTGTAGTTAGTGTAAATAGTACGCTTTGAACTTTTGAGTGGCCTAACCAATTTAAACTAATAGATGAGAGTTCTGGCGTCTGCAAATTACAACCACAATTTGCTGCACTTCTATATATTGTTGCCAAATAAGTACCAGCAACAATATTATACATTGTACAAACTTCTTGCCAGTCACCTGTGGCTGCTGTTACTGTCTGTGATTTTTGATATGAAACTGTTGTTTGCTTTTTCGTTGCCAACTGATTACTGCTACTAGCGTCACTAGGAATAACAGCATTCAAGTCCTCCAAATCATCTCCCACAGTCACCTGCGTAAAGTGTCCTGCATCCCATACTCCCGCAGTATGAGCAGTAGTACAACGATACAGCACGTTGTTGTACGTCACGTAGTCACCTACAGCGTAACTCGTTGTATCGCTGAACGCAGAAGCAAAGTTTGCAGTGTTCCGTGCAATGTGTGCACTGTCTGCTTCGTGCACTTCATCGGTCATCAGCTTGAAAGCCTGCCAAGTTCCCGAAGGTGTCTGTGCCTCCGCATTCTTATTGTAGGCAACGATAGTAAACCCTGTAGTGAGTTTGGTCGTCACTTCATAGATAATATCCTGGCTCCATCCACTTAAAGATACGATATAATCTGTATCCGGCATTGGCGTTTGGAATGTAATGACGAGGCTGCCAGAGTCACCGGACGCAATAGAAGAAGTAAATGACGCAGTACCGCTCTGATACAATGCTACACTTGGCACTAACTCACCACTTGTACCATTGAGACCCGCTACTGGGGTTTCGGTACCATCTGACGAACGATATTTAAGAGACATGATTTAATTCCTTAACAAATTTAAGTCCTTTATAATAAAAGACAGGATTTTGTTTATCCTTATAGTATGCTTTTCCCCAGCCTTTCTCAGTTGCTTTCATCTCAGAATATAACTCGTTGAGAAATTCAACTATTTTATTTCTAGGGAAAGTTCCAACTAATTCATTGTCCTCATAAACGGAAATCATAATATTTGATATTGGTCTACCATGACCACCTTTAAGATTATGATTTCCAACTTTTGCGGACCTTCCTGCTTCGAATCCGTTAGGGCATATTTCACAGAACTTGTCTATGGTTCCGTTAGTCCACCATTTTGCTTTGCGTTTAATCAATGATTGAGAAGTTCTTTGTTTCTCACTTTGATGTCTACCAAGCATAGGATGTCCATTCTTCCAGTGTCTAGTTTTACCTTTGTTACTTTCGGAAATATGCCTTCGGTGCTCTTCTGTATAGACATAATCGGATGGTCGAATACTTTGTCTGCTATATCGGATTTTTGAGTGCATTGATATATGCTCTGAATGAGGAATGAAAATAAATTCTTCAGGTGGTCTGTGAAAATACATATCAAAGGCTTTAAGTTCTTCAATACTCAATGTTACAGACCTTTTCTCACCGTCAGAATTATGAGTTTCAAGTCTGTGATGACAATCCCATTTCTGGGTTTCATCATTTAAGGCTTGCTCATAATTTTCTATCTTTTCAAAGTCCTCACAGAACATTTTTAATGCTGATTTGTTAGCAATCATATCTGTACCTCCAATCATAAAATTAGAAGTAGGACGTATTTATCTGTCAGAGACTTCCTTATTTTAATATTAGAATACAAGTATTTTATCATTAGGTTAAACTCTCCGAATATTTCAAACTCATTGCTTTCCTCCTTAGAAAATAGTATAAGTCGCCCTGACACTAGCACTGTAGACATCAACTCCTTGATAATGTCCTAGCCTAACTGTCATGTCACTATCAGTGTCATTGGTAAAACAGAAAGGGCAGGTTAATTGAGTATAGACAGTGCTAGAATTTGAAGCGGAAACCACGACTTCGGAACTATCTACAGTGACAGGTTCTGTGGTACGAGCCCACAGGTTCAAGACACCGCTAGATGTAGTAGCGCCTAAATTACAAGTCATTGTGCCACATATTGTCTTACCCTTAGCCAAAGTGACTGACTTTAATGTGTGTATACTAGTACCAGAAATAGAACCTATATTTCCGCTAAACTGTTCCCTTCCTGTGTAGTAGTCATTAGTGATACATACCATGCAGTTATTCGGCATAGTACCCTGCTGTACTGCCAAATCATGCGCAGATTGCGTACCAACCCACATCCTTGTACCACTAGCCAGCGTAACAAGTTCACCCGTTGTCTTATCTACATAATTTACACTCATACTATTTGCGCTCCCGGCATTAAGTTAATGCCTCTGACTATATTTGCTCTGACTACTGTGTCAGCCGTAGCCCTGCCAATATACAAGACACTGTTTTCGTACTTTATGTTATAAAAGCCCGCAAATGTATTAGACACACCCTCACTAAACGTCAATTGTGTGCTTGTATTGTCACTGGCTATAAAGTAGCCGTTTATATCGGCGCCTGGGCCATTCCTGTAGACACACACTGTACCTATACCGTAGGTATTCCATGTGGCAGTGAGCTGAATAGCGAAATAATTGGCTGTCTTAACTGCCACCCAAACTGCCTCGCTAGTGCTTGTTGTGAATTCAACAAATATAAGCCCATATTTTTCTGCTATAGTTGATGCAAGCAAAGTATGTATAGCAGTAGCAACTGCACTACTTGTAACAGGATTTAAGTCGCCTTCGGTAACAGTGTCACTTACAATCAAGTCACCGCCAGCTACATCGTCCTTCAAATCGCAAATATCATACACCGTTTTCTCTGCCGTGCTCAGCGCGTCCCATTCTGCCTGTGTACTTAGGAATGTCTTTATCTTCTTTCCTGCTGCAAGGCTTACTTCGTTATTCTCTACTTCGAAGTCTTCACTGTTAAACTCCAGCGGATTTGCGCTTATTAGTGTCCATTCGTATTCTGTGGGGTCTGTGCCTGCAACCTCGCCACACTCATATACTCCGCCTTTATTCAACGTTGTTGTTGATGGGCCGACATAAAGTATCTGCTTTCCTTTATATTCCTCAGATGCGGTTGGCATCGTAGCGGTCACGGTCAGCTTTGAGTTCACGGCCTCAGTCACAGCCCTGTTCTCAACAGGATTGGTTGATGTACCGTCAAGCCCGCTGTCAACCGAAATATCCCTCTGTACTACCTTCTGAACCCACTCGTATGTCCCGGCGGTCTCTCCCTCCTTGCAGACATAGAAATAACCGTTTGTAAGTACTCCTGTGTCCGCACCTGTATACTGGACTATCTTTCCCACGAGCTCAGCAGAAGCAAGGGGCAGGGAAGAGTACTGCTCTAATTTCTTGTCCGCGTAGGCATTAAGAGCGCCTATCGCCGCCTCGACCGTCGTCCGCTCCGTGCCGTCAACTGTGACGGGCGTTGCAAGCGTAGAATCCTGTTTGTCGGTCTGCAAAGTCGCTATTGCATCCGCGTTAGCCTTGCCCTTGTCTCCGGCATAAGCCGTCGAAGCGGTCTCGCCGAGCGCAAGGCTCTCCGAAATCTCCGTATAAGCCGTGCCGCCCCAGCGGTATGTCCTGTTCGTGTCTTTTGCGACATAAATCTTGCCGCTTTCGCCAGTCGCGGGGAACGCCGCAAGGTTTTCATATTCAAGCACATCATCGACATAAGACGGCAACTGTGTGCTCGGCACCTTGCCGCCTTCGTCAAGCGTCGCAATTCCGTTAGCCGCTCCGAGAAGCGAGCTGTCAGTCTTCAAGTCGAGGGCAGCCTTCACGCCGCCGGAAGTCACAGGCTTAAGGCTGCCAGCCGTCGGCGATGAATCAGTCTCCGCAAGGGCAGAGAGCGCTCCCTCTACCGTTGTATTCTGTACGCCAGCAACTGTAACTGGCGCCGACAGGTTCTTGTTCTGCTTCGCCGTGTTCAGCTGCCCCAGCGCCGTCTCCACGGTAGATACAGATGTGCCGTCAATTGAAATTGACGTTGAGAGCGTCTGGTTCTGCTTTTTCTCGTTCAGCTTCCGCACAGCAGATTCAAGCGTTGTAACCGTTTCTCCGCTTACAATGACAGCGGGCGACAGCGGGCGCTTAAAAATTTCGTCTACGGTTATAGTTCTGTCCGTTCCTCCAGTCCCCGCATCCTCATCATGTATCAGCAGCCTGTCCTCATCTGCCATGCCTGAAGCAGTCATGGTGGTCAAATCAACCATCTTTGACATATTTATCTCTCCTTGTATTCCCAGCTATTCATTCGACACAAGCTCTATCGTGTTCGCCAGCCTTGCGTCTATCTCATCTTTCGTGTACCCGACCGGGTTCCAGTACCACTCGTCGTTACCAGAGTTGTATGTGCACGCATAGAATACCCCCTTTTTATATGCGTTGCTTGAAGTGCCGACATACTGCACGACAACACCCGCGATCGCGGCCCCCGCCGTCGGCATCGACGAGTACTGGAACCTGTCGTTCTTTGCCGCAATCATCTCGGCGAGAACATAGCCCTGCTTCGCCGACAGCACCTTGCTCCCGTCCTGGGATGTAATCGCATCAATGACATCTGCCGTGTTCACCTTGCCGGAAAGCTTCTCCTTGACAATGGCAAGAAGCGCGTCAATGGCAGACACATTCGGAATTTTTGTCTTATCTGCGGAATCCTCGGTATAATCAGATGTCACATCCGTATTCTTGTTGACATAGTCACTGAATTTGCTGTCAGAAACCGAGTAGGTGAACTCAATGTCGTCAATCCATGAGGTACAGTATGGGTCTCCCTGTCCGTCCTCATAGTAGAACCGGGTGTCGGTATGCGTTGTCGTCTTGATTTCGCCGTTCTGCTTATAGACTACAGTATCATTCACCGCGTCATAGCTTGGTTTCTCGTCACAGACAATAGCGGCGACCTGTATAGAACTCTGTATCTCCTCATCAGTATAGGCCTTTGCCTCGGCAAGGAGGTCGGACAACTTTGAGAGGATGTCATACGGCTTGTATTTCAATATCGAGCCGTCATACTGCAATATATTCCCGTCGGCGATTGTCGTGTCAATGACATCAGACAGCTCCCCGATTTCCGTGTCATTGAGTATCGCCGTAATATCGAATGAGTATGTCGCGCCGTTTTTCCAAGTGACAACGATATTCGGCTCGCTGTAGGTTATCGACTGCAATTCCTTGCTGTTCAGCGCGTTCAACGCACTTACAAGCGTTGATACGCCGCCGATTTCAAGCGAGGACATGTCGCCCTGGTTTCTCTTGAGCTCAGAGACATCTCCCTCAAGCCCCGTGTTGGAGGACACATCGCACTGCACCCATTTGTACGATGCCGTATCAGCGTCATAACGGCACTGGTAGAAATATCCGTTCTTATAGTCGGCGGTTGTCGTCCCCGTGTACTGCAGGATAACTCCTGCGTAAGTGTTTCCTGCCGTCGGGAGCGTATTAAACTGCACCTGCCCCTGCAAGCCGAAGTCTCCGCTTGTCTTCTCGCCTGTCAGCGTGACTCCGTTTATTCTAGGCAGATTGTCAAGGTCGTCATAGTTCCTGTTCGACGGCTGTACATCTGCCTGTATCCATTCATAGGTAAGGATTCCGCCGTCCACTTTCGGGGTTGAGCGGTAGAAATAACCTCGTTTGTAATCTGCCGTGTCGGAGCCTGTGAATTGAATCAGCCGCTGCGGGTAATCAGCGGCTTCCGGGATAGTATCAAACTGAAGCGGATTAGCAACGTCCGCGTTCTTCCACTTTCTTTCGGCCGCATTCCATACGATAACCTGCCCGTCAGCAATCTCAGACAAATCCACGTCAGCTATGTCAGAAAGGCTGTCAATCTCTGCCCCGTCCGAGTTCACCCATTTCCCGAGAACTGCACTGTACCTGAGAACCTGCCCGTCCTTCACTGAGGAAATGGCAACGTCCTTAAGGTCAGCAATAGCAGATGCACTCCCGCTTCCGTCGCCCTTGAGGTTCGGGGTATCAAACTCATCGTCCGCTGTCTTCACATGAAGGACATATCTCGTCTCCGACGATTCCTTCACGGTTATTTCCGGGGAAAAACCGTCCTCTCCGTCCTCGCCCTTGTCTCCCGTATCTCCTTTTACGGTCGGTATCGGGTCGGTTGTATATTTAGTCCCGTCAGACATTGTGAACGTAATGGAGTTGTCCGCGTTAAGTTCCGCGCCAATTACTGAAAGACCGTCCGTTCCGTCCGCTCCGTTCATGATGTCAAAGTTCTGTGTCTGCACAGTCCCGCTATTTGATTTCCATGAGAGGGTTATCCTTTTTCCCCCTGTTATGTCGGAGATTGACGACACGGTACACGGCGCACCTTTCACGGCTCCCATGCCGTCTGCCGTGTCGTCAGTGTATTTACGCGCCATCAGTAAAGTAACTATATCCATAGGTCTGCTCTCACTGTTTGTACCAGGTATCGGTTATCTCGTAATAGATGTACGTGTCGCCCGTGTCGAGACAGTACGCCGTGCTCCCCGTGGCAAGGTCAAAATTCTCGGTTGAACTTGCTTTCGGCAGGTTCGCGACATCACTTGCAAGCCCCATAAGCGTCTTTATATCTGTCCTGTATGTCTCGTCCGTAACAATCCAGTTTCCGTACCTCATATTTCACCGTCCTTTTCTCTGTATGAGCAGATTCTGCCATTAAAAAAACAGAAACTTAAATCAACCCGCTTTCTTAAGCTTCCTGTCCTGCTCATCCCGTCGTTTTTTGAACGCCTCATATATCTCTTGCGCTGAGTTTCCACTAAGGTTTTCCTGGTCAATCAGGAATATGAAATCATCATAATCCATATCAGGATCAATGAGTTCCTGCTGCTTCAAGATGTAGAACACACAGTAAAGCGGGAACTTGCCCTGGCCGCTTATGTTGGCAATTGAGTTGATGATATTCGGGTCAAGGCTCATTGTCTCGTAATCGTAGTTCAGATGAATCTCAATACGTTCCTTATAACCGTTCCATTCCGCATAATGCGTAATAATCCACGACAAATCCTCGCTCACATTCCTTGCGAATGTCGCGAGCCTCGCATTCTCTCCAGACCTGTGCACATAAGCCGATTCCGCCGTCTCGCTCGTCTTCTTGTCAGGTGCAATTGATTTCATAAATATCCCGGCAATAAGGTTCTCTATCTTGTCAATTCCGTCCTTTGTGTGCTCCATGCCCTCACCTGCGTAGGAGAGCATGCCGAACCGGGCATCCGGGTTCTCCTCGGTAATGAACACATCACCGCCAAGCGTAATCTCGTCGTCCTTCCCGCTCTCCGCGTCGCGGCTCGGCGTGTAGCCCGTGATGTAGCCCGTCGGCATTGTCACCTTATGCAGGCCGTTGTAATAGTCTGCCATGACCTGATAATGATGTATATTCATCATCGCAAGGTCATAAAGAGGCGGTTTATCCGGCTGGTCGCACGGAAGCAGGACAAACGGGATGTAGTCTATATGCTCGCCATGAATAATAATTTCCACGCTCTGTGCGCTGAAATCAATAAGCTCTTTCACACCGTTTCTGTCAATCCTATACACCGGGGTGAAAATACGCTGCTCATAGAACCCGCTGTCGTTTATCGTAAGTACCCTGTACCTGGTCTCACTGTCAACAGAAAATTCATCCGTGACGACATCAACCGTCTCTTTCAGCACGACAAGCTTCAGTTTCTTTATTCCCATTGAATTGTCGAACCGCCAGTTTATGACTGATTCTGCCGGGTAATAAGCGAGATAAGGTCGTACTCCTTTTTTTTCCGCCTCATAGACAGTTATGTTCGTTCCTGTCTGCGGCATGTCAAGCAGGACACCTCCGAATCCCGTCTGTAACAGGTCATCAAATGCACTTGACGCGAACTGATAGAATGAGTTCCCTTTGCCGTCAACATTCTCAAGGGAACCGCTCTTCTTGAAATCCTCTGAACATACTATCGTAGGAGTACGTCTGAATACCATGGCATGCTGAACCTGATATGCCATGTAAGTAAACGGGATAAACGGCGTCCGCATTTTGTATGCTTCATACCGTGCCCTCTGTTCTTCCTTGCACTTGTATGTCGCCATAGGCAGATATTTGTCTCCCGCCGACTTCACGACATCCTCCCCCTCAATGACTTGCCTGCACACCAACCACCGTTCTGCCTGCTTCAAATACGCTTGGCAGACAGTCGTAACAGGAAATGTTTTCTGTCTTTTTTTGAAATTCATCATAAAAGTCTCCTAGAACCCGTACACTTTCGGGCGGTTCAGTCCCCATGATTTTCTTATTGGTTTCAGATAGCACAGCAGATAAGCCGCCGCATCCGATATATGATCAAGTCCGCCTGACTTATCCGTGTCCTCTCCGTCTTTTCTGTAGCAGTAACCCTCAAGGGCTTCCTTGAGCTTCTTACATCTTCCTCTGGTCACAAAACAGTGACGCTCTCCGTTGGCATTAAGGAACGCTGTGTTGACGGCGTTGAATTTGTCGCGGGAAGAATAGGGTGCTTTCGGGCAGCAGACATGAAACCTGTTCCGTCTCAGAATTTCGTAATCAGTCTCGCCGACAGCGGCGGAGGTCTGCCGCTTACGGCAGGTTGGGTCCGGGTAAACAAATATGTCTGCTTTAGGAAATTTCTTTCTGATAGCATTGCAGAGAACCTGAGTGTTTGAATTCGGTTCGACTATCTCGTCAAAGAAATAAATGTTCTCACGCTCTTTTACGGCGATAGCCGCTGTCATAGGGTTTACGTTAAAGTCGATTCCGATATGAACATCTGTTGAATCCTTTCCCCAGTTCTCGTCAAGGTCGCATATATTCTGCTCGCGGTCGAACATGTCATAAACACGCGAAGCAAGGTTCTCGAAATTAGCGAGGTACTCCTGCGCGAACATCTTCGGGGACATGTTTCTCTTCTGTCGCTCAATCTCCTCGATTGGTACGTTTCCGCCGTCAAGCGTCGTATACTGGAATGTAGCCCAGTCTTTATCTTCAAGGGCTTCTTTGAAAGTCTTATAGAACCAGTTGTAGCCTTTAGGGGTAGAGACGAGTATCGCGCGGCCCATTTTGTCACCAAGGGCAGGAGAAACGGTGTCCCATACGTCGTCCTTCATGAAGGCACATTCGTCCATGATAACAAGATCAAGAGATGAACCTCGCAAATGCTCAGGGTTATCAGCTGTAACTACGTAAAGGATTGAGCCGTTTATGAACTTGTAGGCCTTGTCCATCTTGTTCACTTCCGCAATCCAGTCTTTGGGGATATGCTTCGGAAGCCAGTCATCCCACATGATTTTCTTTGCCATATCCCAGGTGGGAGCCACATACCAGATTACAGAGCCTGGAACAGAAACCTGTTCCAGAATTGCCGCTCCAGAGACAAAGGATTTCCCGAAACGGCGGCCAGCGTTCACAATCTTGAAGCGGTGAGGGTCACGGAGGATTTTAAGCTGAGGCTTTGTAAGGCGGAAAGGAATGACATCACTCATTACCGTCCTCCATTTCCGTCACAAGCTCCGAGCCGTCATCGAATTTTATCGCCACAAGCGGATTCTCCGTCTCTTCCTCCGCCCCGTCAGCTTTTTTCATAAGGTCTTCAATATCAGAATTCTTCTCCATGAAGACGATTGCGGGAATCTCGGTCTTCTTGCCCTGTTTCATCACATTAGGACGACCGAAGAGCGTGTCGCGTATGAATTTTGCGGATGAGGTAGCGTCCTTGTCAGATTCTGCGAACTGGGCAATCTTGAACTGCCTGTCGACGACAGCCTGCCAGTTCGTGACCCGTTCTCCCGTAAGCGGGGACTCCACGAACATGCTTGCTGTCTGAGACATCGCATCTTCAAGGGCTTTCTTTGAGCCTGAGTATGGTTTATTGTTAGTCTTGTTTGTCGGTGTAATGATTCCCATCGGAATCAAGGATAGAATTAAAAAAAACAGACCTTAAACGAATCAAATCTGAAACGGAAATGGTACGGAAATATTTCCGTACCATCTGCTTACGATTCTTTTTTCTCACCCTGAGCATGAGCCGACTGTTTAGCCCATTCAGACTGGAATTTCAAAATCATCGAGAACACTTTCTTTGCAGGCAGCTCGGAAAGCCCCTCAAGGATAATATTCACTTCCTGTTCGTTAAGTTCGATTGTCATGCATGGAGTGTATACAGAAAAAACAGGAACCTTAAACATCTGGTCAAAGTCCTGTTTTTTTTGTGTAAAAGGATTGACGCATTAAATAAATTGAATTATTATAACCACCGTTGGAACTCACCAATCCAATTGCAGAACATTCACAAAATAATTCAGAAGCCTTATTGAGACAGGTTTTTGTACAACTATCTGTGGATGTGTAGTTGTTGGCGTGGTAGCCGAGCAAAGCCTGTGTCAATAAGGTTTTTGTTTTTCAACGGTCTTTTGGTTTTGGAAAGGAGTGACGAACTCCCCGATGTTTTTTGGAGCCAAAGGACTATAAACAAAGGTGGTACAAGGGGAGCTTATCAAACCACCAGCGGTGAGGCGGAAGTTGATGCCGTGATAAGCAGCTTTTCCGAGCTGATAAAGTGAGACTAACAGCCAGTGCGTAAACACAATGGCTGTCCCGATGAAACGATGGGCTCCCGAAAAGAGTTAATTCGTTTATGGGCTTAGACCGTCTTTCCTTAGTCTTTGCGCTAAGGAGGGAAGGCTTTGCTCAAATCACTTCTGAGACCGAAAGAGTTGATAACAAGTCAATAACAAAAAACGTTTTCTGCGGAACGAAGTGTAGCAGAACTGAGCACGACAGTGCGAAGTTGAAAAGGAGAACGAGAAATGGTCAGAGTTACTAAAGAGTGGTTGGAAAACGGGATGAAAGGTGGAGTAGGGATAAAGTCAAAACAATGTAAAATTCTTGGAATTCCTTATCCCCCACCTAAAGGCTGGAAGTATCTTGCCATAGGGAAACTTCTTACAGACGAAGAGGCTCAGACTTTCCTTGTTTTAAGAGACAAAAAATTAAGATTGAAAACTTTCGTTGAACAAGCTGGCTGGAGCGGACAAAAAGATAAAATTCCTGAAAAGCAGTTAAAGCCTGTTGTTGTGAAAATTAAAAAGGGAAGGGTGTCAAAACATCGGAAAGTTCAAACGCAAAACGTCAATGAATCTTTACCAGTAAACGAAAACGAAATGATTACGCTTACTGCGGAGTTACTGCAAAAAGGATTAAGTAACGGCCACTGGACTAAAGCACAATGTATGCTTTTCGGAATTCCTATCGACCATAACAGGAAGTTCAAAAAACTTTTAATAGGCAGAGAAGTAAGCAAGGAAGTATACGAAAATTTCTTATCATTAAGAAAAACTACTGGAAGAAAGCGATATGTAGAGAAAATGAAGCAGCTTTACACCTCTCTTTTAAATCAGAATCCAAACTACACGATTTCATTCTCTCAGCTTCCAAGACTTGTAAAAGAAGTTAAACGTTTTAATTTTTTTGCAGCTCAAATACCTTACACGGAATTCCTTAATTCTGCATACTGGAGATGTATAGCCAGTTGGCTAAAAGAGGAGTCCGGGAAGTGCGAGGTATGCGGAAAGACTGTTGGACTTGTTGTTCATCACAAAACTTACCTGAATCATGGGGATGAAATAAATCACTTAAACGATTTGACGGTTTTATGCAGAGATTGTCATAAAAAAGAGCATGAAAAACATCCAGAACTCTCTTTCAAGAATAGAGTTGATTCATGGGGGCTAGGAAATCCTAAAAAGCCAAAAGAAACAACCTTTGATGACATGAGATTAAGCCCTTTGCAGCCTACGGCTTGAAAAAATCTTTTTTTTTCAAAATCAAGCAGGCACTTTGAGGTTGCAGGAAAATTGACTTTCTGATTTAAGCTATTTTTTTATTCATCGCATACTCAAACTGTGGAAATCGTAAATCCACAAGAAAATTAAAGATTAGGATATTTGTAAGAGGCCTTATACGCTTCAACTAGTAACATTTCTTTTCCTAATCGGGAAATGTGCAGGAGTTACGAACCGCTAGTTGAAACATATAAGGCTTTTTCTTTTATCCGAAGGAGTATGTATGAACGAACTTAGTATCAAGGACGAAATTATTGCAAGTTCAATGACAACGAGACAAATTGCAAAAATATTGAACATTTCACCAGAGACCGTAAGAATAAACGGGAAGGCTCTCTTTCCTAATAAACACTCTATGAACGGAAAACCTATCGTTTGGACTTCACAAGAGGGGAAGATGATTCTTGAACGAATCAGAAATAATCAGCAAGGGTCAGCGGCTACCTCCAAAGCAGCTTTGGAGGATATTATTTCCGACCTTACTCCTGCCTTAATGATAAAACAGGCTATGGAGCTTGCTCAGAAAGGGTATGAACTTGAATTACAACGCATTAAATCTGAAAAGCAAAAAGTCGAAAAAGAAAGAGATAACTTACAGATTGAACTTGACGAATCAAAAGAGTGGACCACGCTTCAGAAATATTTTGATAACAAGGGCTGGCGAACGGACCGCAAGAAGCTGGCTAATATCTCAAAGAAACTCGGCGGCCTCGGTTTTGAACGGAAGAAAATCTACTCAGTAGAATACGCAAACGGATTGTGGTCTTACAGAGTAGAAGACCTTAACAGCTATTTCTTTGAACCGGCTTTCTAAATAATAAAGGGGCATTTGCCCCTTGAAAATTTTCTTTTTTTCAAAATTGAGTCGGTGTTTTGAAATTACAGGAAAACTGACTTTTCAGTATCTCTCAAACATAATCCTCTCGCTGTCAGGGGGAAACCTCAACGACAGAATCATCTTTCCATCGGCGTTTGTCATAAGCAAATCACCACATGAGATAATATCCATTCCGATTACAAAATCATATTCGCGTCCGATTATCCCGCTCATTTTCCCGACCGATACATTCCTAAATGTAAAATCAAAAGGGAAATGAAGGTTCAGTTTGCACAACCGGATTTTCTTCGCAGTCTTAGATGTGGCGCCAGACAGCAGCACAACCCTGTCATTCTTTAACCCCATCTCTTTTGCAATGTCAGAGCTTACAAAAGACCTCATGGCTCCCGTATCAACAAGCGCTCTGACAGTCCGTTCTTCTTTCCCATCAACGGAGCTGATTCTCATGTCAATGACAGGTCTGAGAGGGTTTTCAATAACAAAATTCCCGGCACTTATCATGCGAAACTCTCCTCAAAATTCGGCATGAAAATAGGCTTCTCATCCAAGTCACATTCATGAATAAGGTATGCCCCCTCCGTGAACCCATGGTGCATGGCATACAGCTCTGCCTTATCTTCCGACGCGAAATAGCCTTTGACATCAGTCTGATAAAGAAGCACATACTCACCTTCATGGCCTGTGTCTATCTGATTTTTATTTGCATAATACCAGTCTGCAAGCCTACCGAATGTTTTCTCTAACTCGTCATATTCCATGTGCAGATTATACCGTGAAATTATCGTTTCTTAAACTGTATTATTTATAGCTCATCACGAAGTCAATAGTACACCCGAGTTTCTTGCATATCTCATAAATCACGGAGAGGTTGAGAGGGCGGTCGTTTCTTGAAAAAAAATCCCATAAAACTACGATGAAAGCGTTTTATGGGATTTGCAACAAAAAAAAGGAAATTTCCTGTTTTGTAATTATGCCGCGAAATTTCCCTCTCGTTATTTTTCTGTATCGCCTCCAGTGATTTATTTACGGTTTCCTGTGTGTAATTAAGGCTCTTATTTGTATTACTGGTCAGCGTATCAATTCTTACTGCCATATCATTTATATTTTTTGAAACATTTGTTTGGAAGTCAGAAAGTTTGCCCTCATTGCTTTCACGAATATCTTTAAGTGCCAGGTTGATAATTTCATGCGACTTAGTGAGGCTTGAATTTGTTTCTGTCGTAAGCGTATCAAGTCTCTGCGACATATCATTTATGTTCGTTCCGATATTCTTCTGAAAATCAATAAGCTTATTTACGACCTCTGTTTTGAAATCGGTTATAGAACTTTCATTTCTGGATCTCAGGTCTTCCAAAGCTTTTTGATTCTTCTCCTGAATGTCTAGAAAACCTTTGTTCGTATTATCCATGCGGGAATCAAGCCTTCCGGCCATATCATTCACGCTCTTTTCGATACCTTGAAAACTGACAAGATTTGCCGCCGTATCATTTTTTATATCATCAATCGTTTTGGATATGCCGTCAATCAGAGCCGCCTTATCATATATCTCTTTTCCCCAATGTCTATTCGACAATAATGCCATAAGCATAATGACTGCAACGCAAGACAGCACGGCTCCAATAATGACAATAATTCCGACAATCTCAATATCCATATATCCTTCTTGCAGGTAAAAACCGCTTTTATCAGATTATCGGAAATTTATTGGTTTTATTTATAACTCATTATCCAATCTGGAGTACATTGTAAAAAAGCACAGATGTCATAAACAGTACGAATTGAAAGAGGTCTATCCTTTCTTAATTTTGTTCTTGTCTCAGGTGTCAGTCCCTTCGGATAAGGCTTTCGTTCCCTTTGGATTTTTGGAATATATCCTTCATCAATCCCCCTTGCTTTCAATGAAGCCTCTATTGCCTTCTTTGTATCTGGAACTGTCCCTGCCGCCCTCCTTGATGATTCAATCAAATCAAACAAATCATTTGCTGTTCTACAGGTTCCAGTCTTGGCTTTTTCCTGTTTGAAAAAATCATCAAGCAATAACCAGAGTGGTGCGTATGTAAGCTCCCCAATTGGGCTTTCGGGAAGCTTATATAAATGCTCTTTATTTTCAAAATAAGATTTTGTATTTATTCCCTTAAACTCCATAATTTCAGTTACAGGAACTTTCAGTACAAAACATATTTTTGCAACTATGTCTGTTTTAGGAAAACTTAGCCCTGCAATTATTTGGGATATTCGGGCTTGTTGTGTTCCAGAATCCTCCGCCAGATATTTTATCGTAGTCCGTTTATTCGCAATGCAAACCTTTAGTTTTGAAAAATCAATAAGATTTTTATAGTCCCTAGACTCCATAGAACCTCCGATAAAAGTTTATAAATTACACTTTTCCATAAATAATATTTTATATTTAACATTGTTTATGTTATACACCTCTTAAGCTTGTGTCAAATGGTTTTTATAAAATTATTTATCTTTTTCATTAGCTAATAACATATACGATAATCATCTATCACCTGAAACTAAGCCATAATTTTTCATTATTCAAATACAATGAAATAAAAAAAACAATATTATCTCCATTGTTTATAAACTGTTTTTATACTCTTTTCTCTTATTTATTGTGTCATTATTTCCTTATCTTGTGTGTCATTTTTACCTACCCTTGAAAAAATCCTTTTATCGCTAGAGGGGATAAGGCTCAGATCTCCGATCTAGTTCACCTCCCCCGGGGGCGGTAGTTAAGATAAAACAAATAAAAAAAATAAATATTTTTTTATTAAAAACACTTGACATCAATAAAACTATCCGATAGAATACTATTGTCAGTTGAGGGGATTGCCGCAACGATAAAAAAAGCCGGAAGAGGGCAAGAGGAGGCAAGAGTACAACTTGCATAAAACCTAGCTACAAGGCTAGTGATAACAGCAATAAAAGCGGAAGGAATCCGCAAGGGGTATATCATGGAAAAGACTATTTACAAGCTTACGGCTAAAACACTGGGAAAAGAGACAAAAGCGGTCAAGGCTATGGAGGAATTCATAGCGAAAAACTACACAGTAAAAGGCGCTTGTATCTCTTATAAGCGCATTGCTAAGGAATTCGGGGCATGGAATGAAAACGAAAAGACGGTAAAAGCGTCAAGCCTTGACTTACATAAGGTGTTACTGACAGCGTGCTTTTACCTTGCGCAAAGGACAGCGGAAGCCGTTAACAATGGGAAAGAGAAAGATAGCGCCGTTATCCCTTGCCCCGAAACTGTAAAGGGGGGTGAAACTGTTGTAAACGTCCGTTGTGTGTCCGTTTTTGAAGATTTCTATTATGACCTTTTAGACGGCCTTAAGCAGGCGGAAGAGAAAGCAGAAGAAAAGGCGGAAGAGAAGGCGGAAGAGAAAGCGGAAGAGAAGGCAGAAGAGAAGGCAAAGAAAGATGCAGAAGGCGCTACGGCATCCATTATTGCCATGATTACCAAATATGGCAGTGCTCTTGACCTTGTGGCAATCCGCAAGGCGATAGATGACGCTTCTATGGTTGACGTATTCGGCGCCGACGAATTGACGGCATAACCCTAGCAAGTAGCTTTTTAGGGCCGTGCAAATCGGCCCTAGGGTATACAAGAGGATGGGCGCTATAGGCACCAGTCCATGGGGCGGGTTTTTGGTTGCACGCTGTTAGCACTATGACCGATAGCGCTAGTAGTATGGGCCTTGACCTTTACGCTAAATTGTATCTTTGGAATTACAAGAGAAGGGGGCGCAACGGTTTACACCGTGGAAAGTCTACACCGTTGCGCCGTGGATGCTTGCCTATTGGAGGCTTGCGGAAGCTACTCTATCACATTAGACGGTAAACCGCAAGCGGGCGAAAAGCTAATAGGTCGCATTTTTTGTGGTTGTTTTTTGTTAGTTTTTTATTCGGGACTCAGCCCGCTAGGATAAAAGCGAAGAAACACAATCAAAAGCTATAAAGGATTTTTGAATAAGTCCAATAATCAAAGCTTGCTATTGATAATAGGGTCAATGATTAGTGCAGATAATACCATAAGGTGCTATTTATACCTTACTATAATTCTGCTTGCTTGCGTTACTGGATACTGTCAGAAGGATATTACAGCAAGTAGCTTGTGGATAATTGCTATAAGGAAGCGGGGAAACAAAAACTAAAAGCATTGCCTACTATGTATTTTTTGACGTGTTCTTTAACATTGTTGAAATATAGCGTAAATCCGACACATAGAGACAAAAAAGCTGTAAGAGATTTTTAGCGGAAGTTTTCCGTAATGACAGAATCAGATTATAGCTTTTCGTCTTGCGGTTGTGAAAAATAGACTTTGAAAAAATACATGGTAGGCAATAGGTAACGAAAAGTAAGGTAGATTTACAATCGAATTTTACTTTTCGGTAAATCGTAAAGACAATTATAAGTTACGATTTTTAGGCGCTTTCAGAATAAAAGCGCACGGCATGACATAGGAATGCAAGAAGGCTAAGAAAATACGGCATCTTGCAGGCGGTGTAAGTCCGCACATGCCAATTTTTAGGCGGATGTTTTACGGCATCCGCCTTATTTATTTTAAATCTTATTCAATGCCGGATTTTTCGGCAAGGGAGGGCAGAAAAATGACAACCTCTAATATTCAACTCGCTATCGCCTGTGAACGCTTGCGCATGGCAATAGCAAGAAACACAACAACAAATAGACAAGAAGCTGTAGCGAAAAAATGGGCGATTATGGCTCTGGAGTCTTCACAGAAAAAAGCCATGAGAATGGCAAGGGGGAAATAATGGACAAAGTAGCTTTAGTAAAAGAAATTTACCGTGACTTAAACAAACAAGATTGTAATACAGTCTTAACAGCACTTGAAAAAAGCGGATGGGATATAACCTCATTTAATACGGAAATGAACGAATATGGACTTTATGCACATCTTTACGCATCGAAAGACGATGCAAAGATATACATATTTTTCAATGAAAACGGATTAAGACTCGTTAAGACGATGAACTAAGACAAAACGGTGACTTCTTTTCTGAGGTTAAGGGGGCGTTTTATGAGACATCTTGAATTTGACAGGCGTGAATTCCGGTTCTCGCTTACTGGCGACTGCATTACGGTTTTTTGTGACGGTGTGAAAATCTATCACAAATTTTATGGAACGCATGAGGAAGCCAAAAAGGCTTTTCTGAAGGTCTACCATGCTTAAAGCAACTGTAGAATTCGCCAATGGCACGGCGATAACAGACAAGTTTTCCGATAAGGACGACTTTAACTTGTGGGTAAAAAACGCTATCGCTGATTTCGGCAATATCGTTTATATCGAGATTCTTCCCGATAAGCGGGAAGAGATTCAAAAGATTATCAATTCTTAGGGCTTGCTTTTACGGCAAGCCTTTTTTATTGGGGGTTTAATTATGAACAAAGGTGTTTTTGACGAGACAGATGTTTTGATGTTGCGGAAACTTGAAGCAGTCCGTCAGCATTTCCAGCAGTTCGATTATGAATTCAGAGGTTTAGAAGCTTGTTTTATCGGGAATGGGTATTCTTATGACGGTTACACTATCGACAACAGAAACGACTTTGAGCATTTGATCAAAGGTGATTTTGTCGAGTATAAAAAGCCGATTGAATACCCGACGGAATTCGAGAGCAAAAAAGTCTATCAGATGTCGGATTGGAAGGGAGGCTTTGAGCAGTTTAAGCCTGGCGATTTGTTTACGGTCGAGTTTGCCGAATGGTTTCTTGATTGTGTCCCGCCTGTATGTTTTTCAAGAACTTTTGTTCAGTGTGGTGAGCCATACTCACATCAGCCGGATAAAAATGGCAACTTCAGACCCACTTACACAACTTTGTTGGCGGTCAAGGGAACTATTAACGACACGGATTCTATATGGAAATTTTGCGGTCACTGTTTCAAAGGTGAACACGTGGAATTTAGGGGGTAATTATGACTTTGGAAAAACTGAAGAAAATACAGCCGTATATTACGGATTATCAGATTAAGGTTTCACAAAAAGATGTTGACATTGTAAACAATGCTATCAAGCTGATGCAACGAAAACCTAAGCAGTTGGCGGCAGGCGACATTGTGCAGTTTGCAGACAGCATGAGAGTTTACAATCATGCTATCATTGAAGATTGTCGGGACAAACACTGTATTTCAATCTGTGCAAACGGTTCCGCATGGGTTTCTCATTACGGCAAGAAACGTCTTTCAGTTTCCGGCTATTCTTTTTACGATGTTGATTTTAATGATTTGGAATATGTCGGCAGAAGCAAAAGAACATTTTCTGAATGGGGAAGCCGGGGTGCTTGTGCAAGTGGTGCAATCCCTGTCCCTGTTACCGTCAACATCTGGAAACACAAAAGTGTAGATGAATTCAAGCCGAAAGGAAATCGGGTTACATATTATCAGCATAACTTTCTTGAATGCCAGCGTAATCCCGATATTCAGCCCGAATGGATTTATGCAATATGGTATGCAGATGAAACAGAATGGAGTCATACTTATCATATTGCAAGTTTTAGGACTGAAAATCAATTGAAAGCTTTTGCAGATGAACTCGGCTTTACTTACACATGGGAAGAAGAACGTGAGGACGGTTACAAGTCGGGCCGATGTTCTGTTGTTATCGAAAATGAATCTGCTGATAAGTCAATTCAAGATGAATGGAGGTATAATTATAACAAGGCTTATGACAAAGACGCTTCCAAAAAAGCAAGAGAAAAGGCAAGGTTGTGGCTTGATAACCATTTCAAAGATATTTGCCAGGCTTATTCAATCAGTCAAGAAAACCTGAAGAAGGCCACAAAGTTTAAATGCCTTTCAAACGGCTCTATTGTTGACGGTTACTTTATAAATGATGGTGAGTGTATCCGCATTTACAGATGTAACCCGAACGCAAGAGATTTCTACAAACCGCTTCCAGTAGAAGAACACATCAAGTTTCAGAAGACTTACGGAAATTTTTAAGAGGAGGAACAAGAATGAAATATATCTACACAATCCATACCTGTGACCAATGGAAAAGCTATAATTCCATGCAGTTACAAGTTGTGACTACTTCTGTCCGGAAGTTTATTCGTAATCTGAAAACGATGTTAAAAAGCGGTGACATAAAAATCGCAGAAGGTGAAGAATCCGTGTATGAGTATGCGATACAGGGAAATCTTCCGGCAACTTTGATTTGCAAAGAATTGAACAATGCGATTGATTACGCATATTTTGAAGCATGGGAGGACTGAATTATGGGGTTAGGATTTGGTTTTGTCGTTCCTAAATTTAACGAACTGAGAAATCAGTGGGAACCTTGTGACACTTCAAATTTAATGTTTCCTATCTGCAAAGGATCTGCAACTGAAGCAGAGTGTCAGAAAATATGTAACGAAGAAAATACTGTATGGTGGGATGAAAATCACAATATAGTTTACAAGCGTTCACAATGGAAAAATTGGGAAACGGTAAACTCTCTTGCAAAGCGTCTTATGTATGATGACGAAAATGGTACTCCATACATTGACACGGCTCTAAAAAAAAATATCATTCCGAACTTATTCACTCGTCTTTCTCATTTTCGGGATAGGTTTTCTGATGAAGAATATTCAGAATATTATACATTGCTCACGGAGGAATGCGAATGACTAAAGCACAAGCTATATCTTACTTTCACGAATCAAACAAGCCGTTTAACGATTACTGGTCTATGCAATTAGCATGGACTCAATTCGTGGACGACTTGAAAATGTCGGATGTAATCACTGATAAACAGCGGGATAATTGGGGCAATCCATGTAGCCCCAAAACTTTCAAGAGATTCAATCAGAAGTTTACAGGTAACTTTTAAGCTAGTCGTAACTGACTAGCCTTTTTTATTGGCTGAATTATCAGCAAGAAGATTTTATGAAAACAACAGAAAATATTAACTTTTGGGCTTTTGTCCAGCATCCAGCAGACTTAAAAGGCGGAATAAGTCTTTGTAACGGCAAATCTGTAAAAGAGTGGCTTAACTCAAAATTCAGCAGTCGTACTAATTTCGGGGTAGACAACTTGCGACACGGTTTTTATAAAGAGGGCGGATGGTGTTTTGACCTTAGACCGTTTATGAAAAAGTACATTTACACTTCTTACGGCTCTATTTACACGTGTTATGCTCCAAATGTAAGAGGATTGCGTCAAATAAATTGCTTGAAAAGATGTGAGCGGGTTGCACTTGCCCCCAAAGGCTTTTAGGAGGTTGCATAATGAAAAAGGTTTATGAGAACGCAAGCTACAAGGTTTTCCCGGGATTTTACGAATCTTTGCTTTACAACTCGGACACGCTCTGCAATCTCAATTACGGACGACTTCCCGAAGGTTTCTGCTGGGAATTCGTAAAAGGCGGTTATCAGAACTTCTGCAAGGAAACCTGTGAGGATTGGGTCTCTGAAATGAAAGATGTCCTTGAAGATTCAAGGTACGCTGACCATGACAACCCGCTCGGCTTAAAAATCGGCAAGTATTGCGGTATGTGGTCGCCGAAAGAATACAACTTCCACACGCACAAAATTCAGTTTAAAGTCGAGGTCAATCTCAACAAGCTGAAGGAATACTGCTGGGAAACTTGCCGTGACGAATTCGACAAATACCTTTTCGAGAACTGGTCTGACAGACCCGGTTTCTGATCATTTATCCCGAATTCTGTGTGCGGATTTGAGTATAAGTACAAGCGGGGTAAAGACAAAAATATGCTTATAGATATTATGATTGAGTGGTATCTCTTGAAGTTCGTAGACTTTGAGGATGTCGAGTTTTCCATTCTTGAAAACGACTATGAGCGTCTTTACAAAAACATCACCTTGCAGAGCGAAGGTGATTGGTCGCTCTGGGATTATGAGTATGATTCCGACACTGACAGAATCATACCTACCCGCAAATTGGAGGTTACTTAATGGAAGTTGTATTCAAGAATTTTGCAAACGGCGATTGGAAGAGCGAGGAGGAAGCAAGAGACGCTTTTCTCTCTTACTTTGAAGCTCATTTCAAGCCGTTGTTGAACAGATTGGCAGACAATCCATATCAAAAGATTGAGTTGTCAGAAAAGGATAAACGGCTCTTGGGATTTCTGAGAGACGATTTGAACAAGATTTTTAAGACCGCTGATTAAAGGCGGTCTTTTTTATTGGAGGTGTAAAAATGCTCAATGAGTGTAAGGTTGAAGGCAAGGTGCTTTCTATTTGGGAGACAAACAATGGGTTCATGTCCATGAAAATCGCAGTTCCGCATCAGCATTTCGAGAACGGAGAGCGAAAATTCGTGGAATCGATGATTACGCCGATTTTCACTGACAAGGAAAAGTTTACCGTGGCTGATGTCCTTGTCGGTGATAAAGTGCGGGTAACTGGCTACATCTATAACTGGGTGCGGGTGTCGCCTGCCGGCAATACTCACCGGGAACTCAAATTCTACGCTGATGATATTGAAATTATCAGCTTTGCAAAATAAAAAATATTTAACTAAAATTATTGATTAGTTAAATACATTCAATTATCATTCAGAGAGCTATTTTTCAGCAGGAGGATAGAATGAATCATTTGAACCAAATCATTTTGGAAGGGAACCTTATAAAAGATTCTGAACTGAAACACCTTGTGACAGGCGGTGAAGTCTTAGATTTCACAATTGCAGTAAACCGTACCTACAGGAAACGTAATGGAGAGACTGCAGAAGAAGTGTCTTACTTTGACATTAAGGCATACGACAATATGGCGAAAATGCTTTTTGACAAACTCGAGAAAGGCCGTGGAATCCGTGTAGTAGGCCGCTTAAAGCAGAAGAGGTGGAAAAACGGAAGCGGGGGAACTTGCTCAAAGGTTATTGTAGTCGCTGAGCATGTCGAATTGAAGGTCACAATCTGATGCACGGCCTTATCTATCGGCGGGTTATCCGCCATGAAATCAAGAAATATTCAGACAGAATCCGGCTATGGTAGGAGGTAATGACATGGCTATTTACGGTTTTTCACCTTTCGGGTATGAGGGCGATTTGATAACGGTCGAGACGGACATCCGTCACGGTTTCCCAGCCGTTGACATCGTAGGACTGGCCGACAGTGAGGTAAAAGGAGCAAGGGAACGTGTACGGAGCGCTATCTGTAACAGCGGTTTTGATTTTCCCCAGGAGCGGGTGCTTATAGGCCTGTCGCCTGCCGACTTGAAAAAAGAAGGGGCAGGTTTTGACCTGCCTATGGCGCTCTCAGTTCTTGAGACAAAAGACGGCAAAGAACATCATAGCCCTGTACTTGCAATCGGTGAGCTTGAGCTTAACGGTAACGTCCGTAACACAAAAGGCGTATATATCGCACTGCAAAAGGCAGTTTGTGCAGGAATCAAGGATGCTATCATCCCGAAAGATGATACATTTGAAATCCCCGAAGGAATAAACGTCTGCATGGTCTCTGACCTTTCGGAAGCGTACACGGCGCTCTTTGACCCCGATTCAGTGGGCGTCATAAAGAAAAAATCTGCAGACCATGAAGACACGATAACGTTTACAAAGCCTGCAATCCCAGGCCTTGACGGTTTTAAAGGCCATGGAACACAGAAGCTTGCGATGGCCGTTGCAGCGGCAGGCAGACATAACCTGCTGTTTTACGGTGCACCCGGTTGCGGTAAGTCCCTGCTTTTACAGGATTTCCCCGAACTGATGCCCGACCTGCTTAAAGAGGAGGAGGACAGCGTTAAACGCATCTATTCGATTACAGGCTTGCAGGGATTGCTTAAGACGGCACGTCCGTTCAGACAGCCCCACCAGACGGCCAGTATCGAGGGCATGTGCGGAGGCGGGGTACACCTTAATCCCGGTGAAATCTCCCTGGCCCATAACGGCGTCCTTTTTCTGGACGAGGCCGCCGAGTTCAGAACATCATGCCTGCAGATGTTGCGTGTACCGATGGAAACACGCAACATTACATTATGCCGAGCCGGACGTACAGTGATTTATCCCGCTGATTTTCAGCTTCTTATGGCCGCAAGCCCCTGCCCCTGCGGAAACTACGGCGATAAGCATAAAATGTGCCTCTGTTCTACGAGAGCAATCGAGCTGTATTGGAAAAAGTTCTCAAGCCCTCTGCTTGACCGTGTGGAAATCCGCATGAGCATTGAGGAAGATGACCTTGACTATAGCGCCGATGAGTTGCGGGAAATGATTAAGACCGCATGGGAAACACAGCTTAAACGGCAGGTCAAGCTTAACTCACGGCTCACATCGGAAGAAGTCAAAAAGTACTGCAAGCTTTCGACTCTTTTCTTAAAAGAAGAGTATGCGAACGCCGTGAACAGAAACAACTGGTCACAGCGTTCTGCCGACAATGTGCTGAAGCTTGCACGGACAGTTGCCGACATGCACGGTCACGACTGCATATCTGACAGCGACCTCCAGCTTGCCTGTTCCCTGCACGGTGCAACACCGCTTGAAAGCCTGTTAGACTAAAAGCTTACGGTTTTGCCGATTCCGTTCAAAAATCGGCGTAGCTTTAATTAGCCGTCTTAGGACGGCAAGGAGGAGGTAGCGTAATGACTGATGATTTAAGGAGGCAGATAATGAGAAATGACCCGATATACAACAGAGGCTACGATGACGGATTTGCTGACGGAGCAAACCAGTTCGACACGCTTTTCGCCGAGGCAATCGCAAACTACATGGTCGTAGAGGGGACAGGCTCAACCTTGTCGGGGAACCGCATATTTGACTTTGACGAGATATGCGAGCATTTCCATATCACGATGAAACAACTTGAAGCCTTAAAGGACGAGATTGTAGCCATACTTGAATCAAAGCCCCAGGTCTGTGATACGGACGGAGTATGGATTGACGAAAAATCCTTTAACCTCATGTTTTTCTTGAATTACTGTGATGTCGAGGAATAAATGAGCAGAATCCTTACAGAAAAAGACATAAAGGTTATAGCCGCCGCACTGGAAGCCATTGTCTCAAGGGACAATGGCTGTTTTTTTTGCCGTGGCATTTGACGGCCACGGACTACAAGGCAAGGATTACAAAAATGTCCTTGCAAAAATTAAAGGAGAAACAAATAAGACCAACTGACAAACAGAAAAACAAGACAGAGCTTTCCGCAAAGGCACAGAAATGGCTTTCTGACCACGGCTTCACAAAGAAAGCTGAGAATATCAGAGAATACAGCCGCTGGCTTGAATTCACGACAAGAACTGACAGGCCGATGTATGTCACATTACATACCGTAACACTGTCAAACGGTGACTGGGGAACAAGAGACGTTCATATCAAATCGCTTCGTGAGAACTGGTGAAACACTATAGCGGCATTCGGAATATCGTGTTAATATAACATTGGTTAAAAAAGATTAAACTTAAAGGAGGCGGAGATGTATTTGAAGCTGATTCGTGAACGTCATAACGGCGAGCGCATTACCTTAGAAGCTGACAACTTCAAGGACAACATCGAGGAAGTCAAAGAAGCCTTGAATAAATGGGTGCCCGGCCTGTATACCATGTATATGTGTTTCGACAAGCATGGGAATATGGTGGCAAGCAAGGGATTGTTCGGCGAGTGCTAAACACCCCGATTGGTATATATACAATTATAACTTAGAGGTGGAACTAATTATGGATGTAGAATATTACACTTTTGATGGGCCGGAATTCAACAAGATAGATCAAAGGGCAGTGGGGAAGCTTGATTTCAGCGATAATGGCTGGGATGAGTTCAGAATCAACAACCCGAATATCATCAGCAAAGATGACTTCACGGATGACTATGAATTTTTTGAAGATGATTATTCTTTCAAGAATGACTGCCAGCAGGCTGTCAAGCTTAAGGAAAAGATGGCAGTATGGCTTAAAGAAAATGAGCAAAAATACAGGAAAGAGCTTCTGAAAGATTTTATCGACAAGGCCGAAATGTCAGAGCTAAAAAGCCGTATGAACAGGACTAAAGAGCTCCTGCTACGAAAAATGCCTGACACCTGCGATGTATACAGCGCACAATGTGCATGGAAGGACGGGAAATTCAGCACCTATGAATATTATGCCCCCGGCATGACCGATGCAGAACGGGCGGATTATGCCGCAAGATATACTGCACATGTAAGGAATTCCCCTTTCTACAAAGAAACACATCATCCGAATATTGTATTTGCAGGTGCATTTTTCCTTTCTCTGCTCAGTATCTGGGGGCTCGCTTCTTACGGCTTTACGCTTGCACTCCTTCTCTGCATGTTATGGGTAGGAATTATACCAGCCCTTGCAATTGCAACCGGAGTCACAATTCTGTATGAATGTGTCTATGCGTCTTGTTTCGGCGTCGAGTCTGACAAAAAACAAATTGCTAAAATCGGGGCCTTTAGCGCAGCCGCCGCAACATCTTATATCATTGCCGACAAGGCCTCTAAAAAAGAAAGGGAGAAAACTCGGAATAAACATATTTGAAGTAATTAAAAGCATTTATTGACAAGTTAAAAGAATTCAATTAGAATATGGACAGTCATTTAAGACTGTCCATAACCTCCTTAAGGGCAGTATGCAAAAGTACCTCAGTTCAGCATACTGCCCTTTCTTTTGGCGGTAATATATACAAAATATTTACAAAGATATTATATTGTATATATTTAGTTTTTATAAAACGGACAGGAGCATAAATGAGACATGACGAGCTGATGATAAAAGGAATCATTGCTTATTGGACAGGCATTGATTTTACACAGTATACAAAAATCGGTATGGCTTACAGCCAGCTGATAAGGAGGAATAATATATGAAACAATCAGAGACAGTCAAAGAACTGGCAGAAGCACTCGTGCAGGTACAGACCGAAATCAATAACCTGTACCCGAGCAGTAAGGGGTATGGGTATGACTATGTACCTCTGAACATCATCATCGACATGCTTAAAACTGTCCTTCCGAAATACAATCTCGCTTACATTCAGCTTCCCTATGGCGGGCAAAGCGGAACGACGGTCGGCCTTACGACACGGATTATTCACAAATCGGGGGAATGGCTTGAGGAGACGGCGGAATTCCCGGTCACTGACATGAAGGGAGTTAATGCGACACAAAAAGCAGGGGCCGCAATAACTTATTTCCGCCGTTATGCACTGCTTTCTGCCTTCGGCATAACGGGAGACAAAGACGTGGATGCCAACGACAAGGCGTTTCCTCCTAGTCCTTCTAATGGACAGAATAATGGCACTCCGAATAACCAGGAGGAAATAAAAAAAATGAAAGATGCATTGCTGGATTACATTAACAGCGAAGTTTTATCTGGCCCTGGAGCTGATAAAGCAAAGTCATATATGGACAGAAATGACATCAGCGGGATGAAACGCACACTCGACTGGTGCAAATCTCAGAAGAAAGTTTCGTAAAATGAGGATGGCATATGGATTTTATCAAGTTCTTGAATAGAAAGAACATGAATAAATGTGCATTCGCCACACTTGTAGACGGAAATCTTTTAATCAGGATTCCCCGCAATGTGGTGATAAAAAAAATCGGCCTTATTGACGGAGGAATTGGGGTTGTATGCGAAGAAGGTAAAAGAGAAAAGAAGGCTCGGCTGACGCAAATACATCGCCAGTTAAGTGCAGGCGACGCACCTACAAACCTGCTCTCAACTGGGTATAAATTCAAAATACGTGGAGAACAGGTTTCTGATACGGGATACATATTCATGTACAGCAAAGCCGAAATGATAAAGCCAAAAACACGCTAAGAGGAGGCCTAGTATGGCGGAAGAAAACAAAGTTACCGAGAGCAACACAAGGACAAGAATCAAACTTGCACAAACAAGCAAAGGATTGATTCAATGGGAAATTTCCACTGAATACGACTCGCCTGAGAAGAGTATCGAAATGCTCGGCAAGACAGTGGACCAGGTAAAGGCTCTTATTGCCGAGAAAGGCCTGAAATCTGTAGACGAGGGTGCATAGTGAAAAAGAAAGGCACCCCTGTCAAAAATTTTATCAAAGGGCTTTTTATGCTGTTTGTGTCAATAGCCTGCAATATGCTGTCTTCGTTTATGTCAGCAAAGGCAGTGTCCGCTAAGGAAAAGGTTCTTATTGACCACCTTAACGGCAATTATGATTCCCCGCTTTTGGAAACTGTATACAAATACGGCGAGATTTGGGGCCGTATGCTTTCTGTTATGGGAATCATATTTCTTTTGGTTTCAATCGCTTTCATTGCGAATGGAATAATAGGTCAAATTTCGAGTTTTAGATAAATTTACAAAAAAAGGCATTCTCTGTAAAATT
>ERZ842401.1029-NODE-1029-length-40924-cov-5.112359_pt1 | contig 40924 bp, 33 predicted proteins | sample MGYA00521270_ERZ842401 | MGnify/ENA primary metagenome ERZ842401 (study PRJEB31892, sample SAMEA3878208) | bioreactor metagenome | biome: Moose rumen | place: Sweden | collected 2011-10 | study: EMG produced TPA metagenomics assembly of the PRJEB12797 data set... | reverse complement strand
CCGCCGTGATGCTGCGCCGCCAGCAGGCTTCGGCCATCATCACCGCCCGCGAGAAGATCGTGGAGGGCGCTGTCTCGATGGTGAAGATGGCACTGGACAAGCTGGCCGACGAGAACATCGTGGAGCTGGACGATGACAAGAAGGCCGCCATGGTCTCTAACCTGCTCGTGGTGCTCTGCGGCGACGACTCCGCCCAGCCCGTGGTGAACACAGGAACGCTGAACCACTAATTTTTCAACAACGAATTTGCGAATTCAACAAATATCAATGAAAAAGAATTAGCCCAATTCGCAAAATTCGTAGTTTAAAATTGTTATATGGCAAAGGAGAGTAAGACGAAGAGCTTTGTCCTGCGTGTCGACAACGACACCATGGACGCCATCGAGGCCTGGGCGGCGGATGAGTTCCGTTCGACCAACGGCCAGCTGCAGTGGATCATCACCGAGGCACTGCGGAAAGCTCGTCGTCTGCCCAAGAAAAAGAAGGAAGAAGACAATGGAGCTGATTGACATCATCGTATCGGCCATTTTTGGCGCCATCCTAATCCACATTTATAATAGACTCTCGAAGAAGAAGAAGGAGAAAGACAACCGGGTCAAAGTAGACGTCTACCTGCCCTACACCAAAGAGGGACTGCTCTACTATGTAGCCTTCGGTCTGCTGGCCATTCCTGCTTGGGGCTTCGCGCTGTGGATATTCTTCAAGTGCGGCTTCAGTTGGGAACTACTAATCATGTGCCTGCTCATCACCATTGCCGGCCTGGCATGCCTGCTATTGCACAGAGTTTCCCGTGGTGTCAAAGTTCCTGAGGGCAAAGAGCACCTGGCAGAAGCCGTGAAGCTGGCACTGGACAGGTCAAACCGGTTCACGTCTCTGTTCTGTTTCCCGTTCATGGCAGCCTATCTCATCAGCAAGAACCCCTCGCTGTTCGGCATCGGCTGGGACCTTGAATGGGTGTCCATCGGCATCTTGGTGCTGGCAGTAGCAGTCAGTATCAGCATGCAAACCTATTACTCCAGGAAACTTCATATTGACATTACATCAGCAGAAGACGTAACCTATATCGCCTGAACAGAAAGAAGCAATCTTAATCCCTAATCAATAAAACAACTTATGGTAGAAATCAAAAACGACAAGCTCACCGTGAAGGTGGCCTCGCTCGGAGCCGAGCTCCAGAGCATTCAGGACAGTGAAGGACGCGAATACCTATGGCAGGGCGGCGAGAAGTGGCCGCGCCGCTCACCCATTCTCTTCCCCATCGTCTGTAGCGTGAACGACGACACTTACACCGTCGACGGCCAGGAGTACCACCTGCCACGCCACGGCTTTGCCCGCGACACCGAGTTCACCCTCATTGCCCAGGGCGAGCACAAAGTAACCTTCGCCCTACACGAGACGGAGGAGACGCTGAAGGTCTATCCCTACTGCTTCAACCTGGCCGTGAGCTACCGCCTAAGCGGCAACAAGATTCACGTGGTATGGCACGTGGAGAACACCGACAAGCGCGACATCCACTTCCAAATTGGCGGTCACCCCGCCTTCCTAGCCCCTGGCTGCAAGGAGGACGAGGAGCTGCGCGGCGTCATCAGCTTGGACAGCAAGCAGCCGTTGAAAGGCCTACGCAGTTATATCGACGGTTCACACGAGATGACCGAGATTCCCTTGGACGGCATCAAGGACGGCCTTATTGCGTTCAACGATGAGTTCTTCGCCAACGACTCGGTAAAGATTCACGACTGTCAGACGCGCCAGGCCTGTCTGCTGAATCCCGACGGCACGCCCGCCGTGACGGTCAGCTACAAGTGCCCCATCATCGCCTTCTGGAGTCCCTACCAGAAGAAGGCTCCCTTCGTCTGCATTGAGCCGTGGTACGGCCTCGGTGATCCCCGCGGCTGGAAAGGCGAGTTCAAGGATAAGCTCTACATGAACCACCTACAGCCCGGCAGCTCGTTCATGAGCGAGTACATCATCACCATCGGATAGCATCCGCTATCCTCATTCGTAAAAAAAGTTTAAACACGTGCCTGTTTAAACTTTTTTTCGTACCTTTGCCCCAAAACAAACAGCGACAGCTATGAACACTTGGAAGACTAATCTGGAAGAGACCAAGAAACGATACATTAACTGGTGGAACCACAAGGGCATCATCCTGAACATGTGGGAGCACTTCCAACAGGGGGTGACGCCCCATGCCGACATACCGGCCCCCGCATCCCCCCGCGACCTGAACCAGAAGTGGTTCGACCCGCAGTGGCGCGCTGAGTATCTGGATTGGTACGTGGCCCACTCGTCACTGATGGCCGACATGCTGCCCGTGGCCAACACGCATCTGGGGCCAGGCTCGCTGGCCGCCATCTTGGGCGGTGTCTTCGAAGGAGGCGAGGACACCATCTGGATTCACCCAGACCCGCACTACAGCGACGACATCCGCTTCAATCCGCAGCACCCCAACTACCTGCTGCATAAGGAGCTACTGCGAGCCTGCAAGCAGAAAGCCAAAGGCCACTACTACGTGGGGATGCCCGACCTGATGGAAGGTCTTGACGTGCTGGCAGCCCTGAAAGGCACTGACCAGGTGCTGCTCGACACAGTGATGCAGCCCGAAGTGCTGGAACGCCAGATGCAGCAAATAAACGACATCTATTTCCAAGTGTTCGATGAACTCTACGACATCATCCGCGAGGGCGACGAGATGGCCTTCTGCTATTTCTCGTCGTGGGCCCCAGGAAAGATGTCGAAGCTACAGAGCGACATATCGACCATGATCAGTCAGGACGACTATCGTCGTTTTGTGCAGCCCTTCATCCGTGAACAATGCCAGAAGATAGACTACACCCTCTACCACCTGGACGGCGTGGGCGCCATGCACCATCTGGACGCCCTGTTGGAGATTGAAGAGCTGAATGCCATCCAGTGGACACCCGGCGTGGGAGAGCCGCAAGGAGGAAGCCCCAAGTGGTACGACCTGTACAAGAAGATACTTGCCGGCGGCAAGAGCGTCATGGCCTGCTGGGTGACACTCGACGAGCTACGCCCGCTGCTCGACAACATCGGTGGCGACGGCGTGCACTTGGAGATGGACTTCCACAATGAGCGCGAAGTGGAGCAGGCCATGCGCATCATTGAGGAATATCAGTCGGAGGACGAGGCAGACATCGAAGTAGAGAACATCATCCGTTTAATAGAATCACCTACCACACCTACATCACCTACCACACCTACATCACCTACCACACCTACATCACCTACCACACCTACCCTCCCCACACACCGCATTCTCGTCCTCGACGGTGCCATGGGTACCATGATTCAACAATACCACCTTCGTGAGGAGGACTTTCGCGGTGCCCGCTTTGCCCAACACAAGGGAGAACTGCGAGGTTGCAATGATGTCCTCTCACTGACGTGCCCATTCGTCGTCAGCGACATTCACCGCAAATACCTGGAGGCCGGGGCAGACCTCATTGAGACGAACACATTCAACGCTCAACGCATCTCGATGAGCGACTACGGACTGGAAGGCCACTGCCGCGAGATGAACCTGGCAGCAGCACGTATTGCCCGCCAGTGCGCCGACGAATTTACCTCGTCAGAAAAGCCCCGCTACGTGCTGGGAAGCATCGGCCCCACCAGCCGTACCTGCTCCATGGCTACCGGAGGCAGCGAGCCCCTTAACCAAGAGTTGCTCCATAAGGCTTATCTGGAACAGATGGAAGCGCTGTTGGAAGGCGGTGTTGACGGGCTGCTCATTGAGACCATCTTCGACACCCTCAACGCCCGCATCGCCACTGATGCCGCACTGGAAGCCATGAAGACGCAAGGACGCGAAGTGCCCCTGCTGCTCAGTTTCTCGGTTTCCACGCCCGACGGACACAACATGCTGGGGCAGAGCATACCCGAGTTCATCGCTACGCTGGCCGGACTCCCCATCTATTCCGTCGGCATCAATTGTTTGTCTGACGTGAAGCTCATGGCTCCACTGGTACGCTCACTAGCCCGCTTCGGGCGCTGCGTCAGCCTCTATCCCAACGCAGGAATGCCCGATGGCAACGGGCGCTATCAGAAGACACCTGAAAGTCTGCTGGCCGACGTGTGGCCACTGCTCGAAGGGCACTATCTCAACATCATCGGCGGCTGCTGCGGCACCACCGACCAGCATATACAGCTGTTTGCCAAAGCTGTTGAGCCGGTCAGAGGATGCTTCCTGTCACCCCTCGTCCCACAGTCTTCCTCACCCAGATCCGTCGAACCGGCAGCAGATATCGACATGCCCCTCGACGATGCCGACAATCAGGCGGAAAGTCCTGCGGAAACGAAAAGGTCTGCCGGAGAAGCCCTGTATGCTGCCATCCTGAATGGAAAGCCGAATGCTGCTGTGGCCGCCACCCGCGAAGCCATCGAAACAGGCACTGCTCCGCAAGAACTGATCAACGACCAGATGATACGCGCCATGAGCGAAGTAGGCCAACGCTTTCAAGACGGCAAGGCCTTCGTGCCCCAGCTATTGATGGCTGGCCGCTCCATGAAATCCGCCCTGGAACTGCTCAAGCCTATGCTCTCTGGTTCGGCATCCACTTCTGTGGGGAAAGTCGTGATAGGCACTGTAAAGGGTGACCTGCACGACATTGGCAAGAATCTCGTCGCTTCGATGCTCGAAGGCTGCGGTTTCGAAGTCGTGAACATCGGCATTGACGTGTCGGCCGATGCCTTCATCCAAGCCGTCAAGGAGAACCAGCCCGACCTCCTCTGCATGAGTGCGCTGCTCACCACGACGATGGGCTACATGAAGGAGGTAATCGACGCACTAGAAACTGCCGGCATCCGCCAGCAGGTAAAGGTGATGGTGGGAGGCGCCCCCGTCACACAAAGCTTTGCCGACGAAATCGGAGCCGACGGCTACAGTGACAATGCCAACTCAGCAGTCACCGTAGCCAAGCAGCTACTGGGCAAGGCTTAGCCTACGCTTATAACACTTTTCGTAATGACAGAGTCCGCAGGTGTAGTCCAGCCTGCGGACTTCTTTTCCTATGCCCAAGATTCCACTGACCGACTTGATGGGAACCATCAGCGAGCTGTCGGTGATGCGGACACCGCAGGTATGCCCCTCAAAAAGAGGGAAGAGCTGTTGCTGCTGGGACACATGCCAGCCGCAATAGCCTGGCGAGAAACGGTTGGTGTGGTGCCATCCAAGCTTTGTGATGCTCTCCTGTAAGCAGCGCTCCATCATGTCAGCACATTTCTCGGCAATCACAGACCCCAACGCATCGGCAATAAACACGTGCAGCAGGTCGTCACTCTGTTTTAGTTTCTGCTGATAAGTCTCGAACTCCACGCCGCTAGTGGCAATAAAAAGGGCATAGGCTTCAGCCCCCTTCAGCTGGTGCAGGATAATCTTACCCATGTCGAAGGGGGGCAGCTCACGCACCACGACGTAACAGAACTGCGGGCGCAGCCACTGACACACCTCACCAACGATGATGTCTGTTTCCTGTCGCGTAGCCTCATCAGGCAGCACACCATGATACCCCATCTGCTCATACAGGTCAGCAGCGGTAATCCCCAGCTCGTCGTATGTCAGCGTCTTCTGTGTCATCGCCTATTATATTCTGCTAGTGCTCCAAAGAATGTATCAATATTGGCTAGCGGCGTATGTGGCGGCGTGTCGCAGCCACTGGAGAGAACGAAGTTGGGGTAATTCCGCATCTTATCGAGCAAATCCAGAACCGTCTGGTGCATCAGCTCGGGCGTTCCGTCCTTGAACACCGAGACTGGGTCGATGTTGCCCATGGCTAGGGCCGTCGGTGGAACTTTCTTAATCACCTCTTCCATCTTACACTTATTGCCGAAGTGGAAGGCAGCGGCACCAGTAGAGACCATCGCCTCAGTACAATGCCCCGTATTGCCACAATTGTGCAACACGACGATGAACGTATCGTCCTGTAGCTTGTCTACCATGCGCTTGACGTACTGCGATGAAAACATGCGACAATCTTCATTCGACATCAGGCCAGCTGCGGGTTCAGCCATCACCACGCCATTGGCGCCCGTCTGCTTCAAGGCCAGGCAATACTTCTCAATGAAATCAGTACACTTCGCCAATAGCGTATGAGCGGCTTCGGGATGTTCATAAATCAGCACCATAATCTCTGACATACCATACAGACGGCCAGCCAGCGAAAACGGCCCGATGCAGCCAGCCAGCAACGGACGGTCATTAATAGCCTTGGCCGCCAACAGGTTGGCTTTCAGATACTGCGGTATGCGCCCCTGGCGAAGCGACGGCACCTGCAACTGACTAATGCTCTCCACGCTAGGTAGCAGACGAGTGCTGACAGCAGGCACCGCTTCATCGCAGAAAGTCACTTCTGCCCCAAAAGCTTCGGCTTCTGTAGTCAAGTCCATGATAGTGGCAGCTGCCACTGAAGGATATTGCCGAGAGAGCGTCATCACGGCTTGGTAGTGTACAACACCATCGCTCACGGCCTGTCGCACGGTATTCCCGTTCTGCTCTATCCCCGGATGTGTCATCACCGGCAGCGCCGTCACCGTTTTCTGACCGATGACGTCGGCCACCCACTGTCTCATGTCTATCCTCATGGAAGCAATTATTATAAATGTTTCTTCGGATAGAGGGCATCCCACCAGGAGGCATCGTCCTTCAGCCATTTCTGGAACCAAGCCATCTGCGTGGCCAGCCACTTCTCTTTCTTGGCGTAGTCCAGGATATGGTGATTCTCGCCTTCCACCTCCACCAACGCCACGTCGCGGCCCAGCAGTTTCAGGGCGGTGAACATCTGCAAGCTCTCGATGAGGGGCACGTTCGTATCGGCATTGCCGTGCAGCAGGAGCAGCGGGGTGTGAATTTTGTCGGCGTTGAACAATGGGCTTTGGTCGACGTAGAGCTGGCGATGGCTCCAAGGATAGCTGTTGGCCATGGATACCTCGCTGTAGTTATAGCCCCAGTAGCCTTCGCCCCAATAGCTGGTGTGGTTGGCAATACCCGCATGGCTGACGGCAGCAGCGAAGATATCGGTCACGGTCTGCAAGTACTGCGTCATGAAGCCCCCATACGAGGCACCCATACAGCCTATCTTCTCCTTGTTAATAAAGGGATGCTCGTCGCAGAGCTTCTTCACGCCCTCGATGATGTCACCTGCCGGCGTACCACCGGGCACGGTGCCGTTCACAGGTACTCCGCCTGCCGTGTTCACGTGGCGAGAAGCCCACTCCTGCCCGAAGCCAGTGGCACCGCTAGGCTCAATGACATAGGCCACATAGCCTAGCGAGTTCCAGTACTGCGGGGCATAGGGCGACTCGAAATAGCGCGACACAGGCGAGCAACCGCCGTAGTAGTAGACAATCATGGGATACTTCTTCGAGGCATCGAAGTCGGCGGGCAGGTAGAAACGTCCATAGACCGTATCACCATGACTATTGGTGAAGTTCCAGTCCTGACAGGTGCCAATTTCGGCATCGCCAAGGGCCGTCTTGCCGTCGAACACGAGCCAAGGGCTCTTACGGACTTGCCCTGTCTTTTTCCCAGAAAAAGGAACCACCCAGGCCGAGGCGGGTGCCATGGTCTCGTAGCTCAGGTAAGCCATCGTGGGTGAATGAGTGGCCAGGTCCCACCGATAGGCATAGTCACCGTTCATGGGCAGTTGTTCAATCTTGCCGGTCGTGGGGCTGAGGCAGAAGATGCGCACGTAGTCACGGTCCTCGGCCGAGAAATAGATGTTGCCATCAGAAAGCGACCAGTCGACGCTCTCCACACTGGGATCGAAGTCCTTGGTGAGTGGCGTAACCCGATGCGACACCACGTCGAAGAGGAACAGTTCGTTTTCCGTCATACTCGGGGTGACATCAGCAGGCAACTGACAGCCAATACGGTTGAAGGCCTCAGGATTACCCTTGAACAGCACCTGTGTGCCGTCAGGCGAGAACGACGCACCGCCCAGGAAGCCCTCACACATCAGCAACGTGTCCGTCTTCAGTGTCCGGGCATCCATCAGGAACACATCCATCACTTCCGTGGGGCGCTGAACCAGACGCGAGTAGGACGAGCCGATGAGCAGCTTGCTGCCGTCCTGCGATATATCGAAGAGGAACTCGCCCTTCGAGCCGTAGGTGATGCGCTGGCTGATGCCTGACGCCACGTCGTACTTCACCAGATAGCTGCGATTGCGCCATCCTGGCTGGCGGTCGTCCATCTCTACCACCTCGAACACCTCACGGTCTTCCTTGGGGCCTTCCTCCTCAGCCTGCACGATGATATAGTCCTCGGTGGGGCTCACAGTGTAGCTGCCCTTGGGCAGGTCGCGTGCCAGCAGGCTACGCTCGCCCGAAGCCGGGGCAACCTGATAAAGCACGCGACGGCTTCCCTCCCACACCTCTTCTATATATGCACACACGCGAGGCATCCAGCGCACGTTCTGTGATGGGCGGCTGACGAGACGCTGTGACTTGACGTCGAGCAGCTCATATTCCCACCGGCTGGCCCCGCCTCGTTCCGTGGTCTGATAGCTCACTACTACATAGGCACCGTCAGCCGAAAGGGAGATCCCCCGCACGCGACGGCCGTCGGTGAGGTCGTGAACCATGTAGGGATGTCGTTTGCTGAGCGTGGAACTGACAGCACGCCTGGCGTCAATGCTGACGCTGATGCTGTCGGTATCACTGGGCTGGGTCAGCAGTTTGATGGCAATGCTGTGGTGTTCTGGAGCCAGCTTCAGCTCGCCGCCTGCCTCCTGCCCGTCAACATAGAGCTTGTAACTTTTAGGGCCTTTCACTTCTATTTTCCCCTTCAGGAAATCGCTGTTGTTCAGGTAGAAGCTGAGCACGCTCACGCTCTTCGACTCCGGCAGCGAGGGAACGACTGCCGCTGAGAAGCTCGAGGTGGCAGCGACGTCAGGGGCGACGGCTCCGAGCAGCGACCCTTCGTCAAACTTCTGGCCGCCCACGCTGACGGTATCGGTGGCGAAGGGCTGGCTGACAGGAAAGGGTCCCGCCAGGTTGAACGCTGTGATTTCGGTTTTTTCCTGAGCCTGTAGCTGCACCAGCGAGGCCGCGGCAATGGCTACGAAAGTCAATAATCTATGTTTCATGTTCTTTTCTTTTTGTTTATTGCCTGCAAAGGTACGAAATAATTCATAAATCCCGATTGATTATTCGCAATTATTTCTTACCTTTGCAACCAAATCACCATTATTCATCACTATGACCCGACTTAGAATGCTCCTACTGCTGACTCTTCTGCTGGCTCTATCCCGTCAGGCAGCGGCTGACGAGATTGTTGACATCACCGACCAATTCACAGGTCACTGGGGCCCCGAAGAGCGGGTCATCCACAATACAGACGGCAGCATCACCTTCGTTGGCTATACCTGGGGAGGGCTGAGCTACTATGTCGACAGCGACTGGTCGGAGTACAGCCGGCTGGTGTTCGAACTGAAAGAGGCTGCCCCTTGCGCCATCCAGCCCATCATTCTCTACAAGAACAGCGACGCTGAGGCCAACTACACCCATGCCGGCGTGATGGAAGCCTACATCGACCTGAATCCCGACAAGAGCCATGCCGTCAGTCAGGCCGCCTTGCAAACGTCAACCACGGGCACGCTGCAAATCAGGCGCATCTATCTGGTCAAGGAGGGAGGCGATGATGAGGTGGACGACACCACCGAATCCGACGAGGAGCAGGACGCCCGACTAATGATTAACGAGCTGATGCAATCGAACATAGACTGCATCATGGACGACCAGAAAGACTTCCCCGACTCATGGGTAGAACTCTATAACGGCGGCACCACGGCTGCCCGCCTGAACCTTTACAGCATTGGCACGTCACCGCAGCCCGACGAAGCCTGGCCACTCCCCAACCACAAGGTGAAGGCCGACGGACACATCGTCGTCTACTGCGACAAAGTGTCCGACAGCCTGCATACGCCGTTCCGGCTGGAGTCGGCCAAGGGCGGCTCGGTCTACCTCTTCCGCAACGGCCAGCTCATCGACCAGGTGACAGGGCTGAAGAAGCAGCCCGCCCCTAACATCGCCTACGGCCGTAAGACCGACGGCAGCGACGAATGGGGCTACCAACTGACAGCCACCCCCAAGGAGCCGAACAGCGGCAACATCTGCGACCACGACCACATCCTCGGCAAGCCTGTCTTCAGTGAGGAAGGCCGTGTGCAGACCAGTACCGGCAACATCAGACTGACGCTCAGCATCCCCGACGGTTCGCCTGAAGGAACGGAGATCCGCTACACCACCGACGGCACAGAGCCCACCATGGAAAGCACCCGCTACACGGTTCCACTCACCATGACCACGACCACTGTCCTGCGCGCCAAGCTATTCTGCGACGGGTGGCTGTCGCCTCGCTCCGTCACACAGTCATATATCTTCTTCCCCCGCCAGCTCACACTGCCCGTCATATCCATTGCCACCAACAACAAATACCTCAACGACAGCCGCCTGGGCATCTTTACGAATAACACCAGCGAGAAGCGCAGCAACTGGCGCCGCCCCATCAACATTGAGTTCTTCTTCGGCGAGGGTGAGCAGAGTGCCATCAACCAGCTCTGCGAGACGCGCATCGCCGGAGCCGCCTCGCGTGGCGCACAGAAGAAGTCGATGGCCATCTACGCCCACAAGCGCTTCGGCGAGAAGCGTTTCGACTACGAGTTCTTTCCCGACCAGTGTCCCGGACTGACTGACTTCAAGTCGCTGGTGCTGCGCAATGCCGGCAACGACTTCGACTACCTCTACATGCGCGACGCCATCGTGCAACGCACCATGTCCAGCCATGCCGACCTCGACTGGCAGGCCTGGCGACCCGCCATCGTCTACATCAACGGGCAGTACCACGGCATGCTCAACATCCGCGAGCGGGCCAACGAGAACAACATCTACACTCACTACGACGGGCTGGAGGACATCGACCTTATTGAGAACTGGAACGATTTGAAGGAAGGAACGTGGGATGCCTACAACGCCTTCAAGGCGTTCTATACCGAACAGGGACACACACTGACGGAGTTCGAGCAGTGGATGGACTGCGAGGAGTTCACCAACCTGATGATCATGAACCTCTACTACAACAACTTCGACTTCCCCGGCAACAACATTATCATGTGGCGACCACGCGGCCCGCTGCCCACGGAAGAAGATGCCGATGCCCCCCGCTGGCGCTGGATAGCCAAGGATGCCGACTTCACAATGGGCCTCTATGGCCAGTCGGCCAACTACAACATCTTGGAGTGGCTCTACAACCCCAACTACGACGGCAACCACAACTGGGGCGCCAACAGCAGCAGCGCCACGCGCCTGTTCCGCCGGCTGATGGACGATGCCGACTACTTCCGCAGCTTCATCGACCACTGCGCCGTCTACATGGGCGACTTCCTGAACGAGCAAGGCACCCGCGCCACGTGGGACCCTATGTACGAGCTGATCAAGTACGAATATCCCAACCACCGCAAGCTCATCAACCAGTGGTGGCCGAACTACGACAACGAAGTGAGCACCGCCCGTAACTGGCTAAGCCAGCGCACGGCCATATTCTATAAACAGCTGGCCAACTACTACAAGCTGGGCACGCCCGTGGCCATGATGGTGAACTGGACTAAGGCCGCAGGCGACGACCAGGTGGATATTCTGTTCAATGGCATCCGCCTGTCGGAGGGAACGTTCGACGGACAGTTCTTTGCCCACCGTGACATCACGTTGGAGGGCAAAGCCGGTGGCGGCCGTGAGGTAACGGGGTGGAAGGTGCAGCAGATTTCAGCCGGATCAACGTCAACGAGGGAAGTGGAAGGTCCGCTGCTCAGCATGCAGATGCCGCAGTGCGTGCGCCTGATTGTCAACCCCATCCTCGGCGATGCCAGCGGCATCAACACCATGGCTGCGACCACACGCGATAGCCATGAGGTTTATTCCCTATCGGGTCAACGCCTGTCGCAGCCCCGCAAGGGTGTGAACATCATCGGCGGAAAAAAAGTTCTTGTGAAATAAACAGCAAATACCGCGAATACCTCAGTAGGCTTCGCGGTATTTGTTTTCGTCCTTGTCTTGCAGCATCGAGAGGTAAGACTGGTAACGGCTCTGGGCGATGTAGTGATCATCAAGTGCCTTCAGCACGGCGCAGCCTGGCTCATGGGTATGTGTGCAGTTGTTGAAGCGGCAGTCTTTGGAGTAATGAAAGATTTCCTTGAAGTAGCCACTAATCTCCTCGGGCTCCATGTCGAACGTGCCGAAGCCCTTGATGCCCGGTGTGTCGATGAGATACCCACCCCCATCCCCATGGGCGGAGCCGGGTCTTGCCAAGTCAATCATCTCGCTGAACGTTGTCGTGTGCTGTCCGGCATCGTGGGCTTCACTGAGTTCTGCCGTGCGCAGGTTGGCGCCCGGCACCAGCCGGTTAATCAGTGTAGACTTCCCCACCCCACTGTTGCCGCTCAACAGCGTTATCTTGCCGTCGAGCAAGGGCCTCAGCAGGTCAAGGCCGGCTCCTGTGGCAGCAGAGATTTGCAGACACTGATAGCCCACGGTCTCGTATAGCTGCACCATCATCTGCTGGTAGCGTCTCTCATCGTCGTCGAGCAGGTCGGTCTTATTGAATGCCTGGATGACGGGCACGCGGTAGGCCTCAGCCGAAGCCAGGAAGCGGTCGATGAACGTGGTGGAGGTCTGCGGATGGCCGACGGTGACGACAAGCAACGCCTGGTCGACATTTGCCGCCAGGATGTGGCTCTGCTTCGAGAGGTTGATGCTCTTGCGGATGATGTAGTTACGGCGGTCTTCGATGTCGATGATGAGTCCGTCCTCAGCCTCCGTCAGTGGCAGTCGCACCTCCACCCTGTCGCCCACGGCCACGGGGTTGGTCGAGCGGATGACTTTCAGACGGAAGTTACCCTTCACCTTACAATCAAGCAGCTGGCCATCGTCCGTACGGACGGTGTACCAGCTGCCTGTATTCTTGATGACTAAACCCTTCATGGTGTTCTAGAACTATTTTCTGAAGGGCGGGCTAATACTCGTTTGCGTTTAGGCCGGTAATGGCAAAAATGTCTTCAGCAGAGAATCCTTTCTCTCTCATCAGACGCGCATGTTTGATGTTTGTCTCTTCACGCCCCTGTTCAATTCCCTGCTCGATACCTTCTGCACGCCCTTCTTTACGTCCTTCTTCACGTCCTTCTTCACGTCCTTCTTCACGTCCTTCTTCACGTCCTTCTGCACGTCCTTCTGCACGCCCTTCTTCACGCCCTTCTTCACGCCCTTCTGCACGCCCTTCCAGCCATCCCTCGCCACGGGCTGTAATCATGGTGTTACGCAGAATGGCACGGTCCATGGCATAGCGGTCGTATGCCATCTGCTCCTCGCGCGACATTTTTATGATTTGCAGTTTCTGACGGGCCTCTGGGAGTCCGGGAGCATCGGCATCCTCGGGAATCTCACTCGTAGAAAGGAAGTAGAGCCACTGTTCGAGGGGGATGCGGCTCCAGCTGTTGAAGTCGTTCACCTTCAAGATGAAATATTCCGGGTAGAGCTTATAGACCTCATCCACCTGGAACTTCTGCTTCTGAAAGGGCGACAGCTGCAGCACGTCATTGGTGTGTATGCCGCGGAATTCTGTCTTCCCGTGGTAGACCACATCCTCGCCCTGTGCCAAGTCGAAGTAGACGATGTTCACAGAGTACACCTTCTTCACGTGCTCGTAATTCTCTCCTCCGTTGATATATTCAGTGACCTGCTTTGAAGCACCGAAGAGGATGCGCTGGAAGTAGGCAAACTCCGGCTCGCCCTGCACCTCAATGAGCAGCAGCTCTCCGTCGCTGTCCTCTGCCAGCAAGTCCACACGATTGTATTTTGCGTCGTCGCGGTCTTTGTTGCTCTCGCTTTCCAGCAGCTTGTGTATCTTGATATGGGTCTCAAGCAGCGTGGAGAGGAAGCCCTCCAGCACGTCGAAGTTGGCCTTGTCGCGCAGCAGGCGTTTCAAAGCCCAGTCAAAGCTGACGAGTGTGCGTTGTTTATCCATGTCTTATATATATGTGTGTGCAAAATTACGACTTTTCCCCCGCATTTGCAAACAATTCGGTGATTATTTGACAGATGAGCGTAACTTTTGGCTGTTTTCTTTGGCCAGAAACAGAATGTCACCTCAGGCTTCGGTTCTAGCTCGTTTTCATCACCGCTGCACGAAGACGCACAAGCTACCTGCACTATTATGCATAATAGTGCAGAAAAGCTCTGATTACGCATGCCACCTTGACTTATTACACCGTCATGATTTCCTTGTTCTTGGCCTCGATGAGGCTGTCGAGCTTCTTGATCCACTTGTCGTGAATCTTCTGCAGCTCCAGCTCGGCATCCTTCTCGTTGTCCTCCGAGAGGCCGTCCTTGATGGCTTTCTTCAGCTTGTCCTTGATGTCCGAGCGCACATTGCGCACCTCCACCTTGGCCTTCTCTGCAATCTTGTTGCACTGCTTCACCAGGTCGCGGCGGCGCTCCTCGGTGGGCTGGGGGATGGTGAGGCGGATGACCTCGCCGTTGTTCTCGGGCGTGATGCCCACGTCGCTGTCCATGATGGCCTTCTCGATATCCTTGATCTGCTTGCGGTCCCAGGGCTTGATGGCGATGGTGCGCGCGTCGGGGCAGTTCACCGTTGCCACTTGGTTCAGGGGCACTTTCGAGCCGTAGCTCGACACTTTCACTCCGTCGAGGATGGCCACGTTGGCGCGGCCGGCACGGATACGGTTCAGCTCGTCCTCCAGGAACATGGCTGCCATCTCCATGCGCTCCTCGCTCTTCTGCAATGTTTCTTTTACGTCTATCATAGTTCCTTAAGTATTACCAGTCATAATTATGTCTGCGGTCATACATAGACACGCCCAAATAAAATAGTACGGCGACCAAGCCTGTGGCCATAAAGAAATAAATCAACTCCATATTATTTTGATTTTGAATAAAACCTGAATCCAACAATAGCCAATAAAGCCACAAAGACGCCCCCTATACAGAACAGCGTTACATAATCGACCCCGAGATCCATGACTCCAGCCAGGATGACGCCGCCGAATATCAACTTCGACAAATCCAAGAAGTACTTTCCGTACTCCTGCATCATCAGTTCTTTCTTCTTTTGCTTCATCGGTTTTTCTTTTCTGCTGACAAATTTAGGCATTTTTCTCCGTTCTCACAAAAATTTTCGTAAAAAAATGCCTCGGAATGTCGATTTTTACGAAATTATGCCTAACTTTGCACCAAAATTAGTTTAGCTTATGAAGATGATACGCACATTTATTGCATCGGCAATGCTGGCCCTGGGCACCACGGCCATGGCCGACAACTACCAGTACTTGACGGTGACACAGACCTCTGGCGAGACCAGCTTTGCCGTTAGCAGCATACAGAAAATCACATTCGACAGCAGCAACATGGTGCTCCACCTCAGCGACGGCACCACCCAGCAGCTGCCCCTGTCGGGCCTGACGAAGATGTTCTTCTCCGACGGGCAGGCCTCCATCGGCAGCACGACGATGCAGTCGAAGCTACAGTTCAGCAACGGCATGCTGCGGGCCGACATCGCCGCCGGCGAGACCATCGCCGTCTACAACATGAAGGGCGAGCGCGTGCTCAGCGCCAACGAGAGCGGCACTTTCGACCTGAGCAACTTCACCAAGGGGGTGTACATCATCAAGGTGGGACAGGAGACGCGCAAAGTCGTGAACAAATAGCCCCGCCGAAACAGCTGGGATGCCCCGCACATTTCTGAGAAGCCTCCGCACGAAAAAATCTGGTGCCAGTTTTTTTCGTGCGGAGCCGAGTTTTTTTGGCCCGCCCGACGGCCTGTGCTCCTGCCGGGCTGGCACATCATCCTGCAAGACGTGTTAAAATATTATAAAAAGGAGTGTAAGTCAGTCTTTTTTCGTACTTTTGCGGAAATTATCAATACAACACAATGAAAAAACCTATTCTTCTACTAGCCGTCCTGCTGACTTGCGCCGTCAGCGCGTTCTCGCAGGCCAAGCCCAGCGTCACCATATTCGGCGACTCCTATTCCACATTTGAAGGCTATCTGACCCCCGACACGATGGAGACCTGGTATTTCCAGAATGCCAACGACCCCAATCGTACCGACGTGAAGACCGTCAGGCAGACGTGGTGGTGGCAGGTCATCGACCGCATGGGATGGAAGCTGGAGCGCAACAACTCGTGGAGCGGATCCACCATCTGCAACACGGGCTATGGCGACGCCGACTACACACACCGATCGTTCATCACCCGCCACAACAGCCTGGGCAACCCTGACGTCATCCTCCTGCTCGGAGCCACCAACGACTCCTGGTGCGGAGCGCCACTGGGCGAGTTCAAATACGACAACTGGAAGCGGGCCGACCTCTACACTTTCCGACCTGCTCTGGCCTATCTGCTCAGCCACCTGCAGGACCGATACCCCACGGCCGACCTCTACTACATTCTGAACTGCGACCTCAAGGAGAGCATCAACAGCTCTGTCAACGACATCTGCCAGCACTACGGCGTGCCCGTCATCACCCTCAGCGCCATCGACAAGACCGCCGGGCACCCCAACGTGAAAGGCATGCAGCAAATAGCCGACCAGGTGGTGGCCGTACTGAAGAAGAAATACGGAAAATAGAAGTTTTGCCTATGCATGGCCTACGGAAGACATGGCTCACACTCCTGGCTGCGTTGCTGATGCCCCTGGCCCTCACGGCTCAGGACGAACTGCATCGTAACTTCACCAAGGAGCACCCACTCATCTACGAAGACGCATGGGACCTCTGGCCATACGTCTTCCTGAACGACGAGGGTACGCCGGCCGGCTACAACGTAGACATGCTGAGACTCATCTTTGAGAAGCTCGACATACCCTACGAGATTCATCTTAAACCCACTGCACAGGCCCTGGAGGACCTGAAAGAGGGCCGGTCGGACCTGATGCTGGGCATGGTGGCCAACTTCCACGACGACTACACCACGCACTATGGCAAGAATGTCATCCACCTCTTCACACACTCCATCGCCCACCCCAAGGACGAGCCACCCACCGTGCACAATCTGGCAGACCTGGCATCGCAGAAGGTCATCGTACACACCGGCAGCTTCAGCCACCACCTGATGGAAGACCACGACTGGGGCGAAAACGCCATCGGATATGGCGATATGGACAAGGCCATACAAATGGTCAGTACCGAAAACCACGGACAAGTGCTGTGGAACACCATGTCGCTGAAATGGCTCATACGGATATACCACGCCGACAACCTCATGCTCTCGCCTGTCGACATGCCTTCAGGAGACTACCGCTTCATGGCCAACGACAAGCATTTGCTGAAAATGATTGACGACACCTACGCCACACTGGCAGCCGAAGGGGTGCTGGAACCACTACAGGCCAAATGGTTCCACCCCGAGGAAGAAGAACTACAGAAGGAGGCCCCCGTGTGGGTGTGGTACGTTGCCGCCGCCATCGCCCTGTTCACACTGCTGCTCATCTCCGTCAGTTTGATTTACCACATGCGTGAACGCAAGGCCACACGCGAGGGACGCATCCGCAACAACCGGCTGGAACTCATCCTGCAGACTTGCCAGGTGAGAATATGGACTTACGACCTGCACACCAGGTATTTTGCTTGGTTTAGCAACGGGCGGCACACAGAGCGCCACTACTCTGAAGAGGAATTCTCCAAGCGATTATCGCCAGACGACTTTAAGCACCTGATGGATGCCATCCAAGAAATAGCCGAACGGAAAAAGATCGAGGTGCGCATGAACATAAAAACCCTTGACACCACAGAGGGAGGGGGGCGCACATACAACGCCAACCTGTCGGTACTGAACAGCGAGAAAGGCCTGCCTCGCACAATCATCGGAACCGTGGCCGACATCACCGAAGAGTACTTGCGGCAGCAACGCACCATAGAGATGGCCAACCGCTACCAGTCGGTGTTCAACACCGCCATGGTAGACATGGTCTACTTCGATCAGGAAGGCTACGTCATCAGCATGAACGAACGGGCCGAGCACACCTTCGGCATGAAGCTCAGCGACATGCAGCGCAAGCACGTACACCTGAGCAAAGCCGTTGGCGACGAGGTTTTCAACTTTAAGGAAATTGACAAGACCTATATCTCACTGCTGCTGACGCCCGATAATGCCAACCGCAGCATTGCTGACAGCAAGAAGGAAGGGACACAGTTCTATGAGCTGCAGCTGGTGCCCATCTTCGACAGTAACCAGAACCATCTGGGCACCTACGGGACAGGACGCATCATCACAGAGTTCGTACACAACTACCATGCTGCGCAACACAACACAGAACTGCTGAAAAAGGCCGCCCAGACCGTCAGCGACCATGTGGACAACATCAACTTCGCCCTCCAGGCGGGCGGCGTACGGCTGGTAAGCTATTCGCCCACCACCCACATGCTCACCATCAACCACCGCATGCACGAAGCTCAATACGTGCTCACCCAGCAGCGCTGCCTGCAACTTGTGGCTCCAGAGTCCCAGCGACAAGTGATGCGCCTCATCAGGGCCATGGACCGCTGCACAAACACACCCATGACCTGCGATGTGCAGACCGGCCTACGCCTGAAAGGCGGAAAGATGCTCTGCATGTCGCTACAGCTCTTCCCCGAATGCGACGAAGCAGGCAAAGTGGTGGCCTACACCGGCATCTGCCGCGACACCACCGAAATGATCCACACCGAGAACTTGCTGAAGCTGGAGACCGCCAAGGCCCAGGAAGTGGAACAGGTGAAGAACAACTTCCTGCACAACATGTGCTACGAGATACGCACGCCACTGAACACCGTCGTGAAATATGCAGAAATGTTCGAGCAAGAGCACACGCAGGAGGAGGAAGAATTCTTCAGCCAGCAAATCAAGGACAACTCCAGCTATTTGCTCAACCTCATCAACGACATCCTGTTCCTTTCGCGCCTTGATGCCCACATGGTAGAAATCAACAAACAGCCCTGCGACTTCTCCAAGACTTTCGAGGGCCACTGCCAGATAGGATGGGCCAACAAGCAGAAAGAAGGCGTCAGCTACATCGTAGAAAACCATTTCAACGAGCTCGTCGTCGACATCGACGACATGAACCTGGGCCGCGTCATAGAACAGATAACAGGCAACGCCGCCGAACACACCACCAGCGGATACGTACATACACGCTACGAGTACATCGGCGGCAAGCTCACCATCTCAGTCAACGACACTGGCGAAGGCATCCCCTCCGACACGCTGAAACATATCTTCGAGCGATTCAACGTCTCGTCGACCAAAAACAACGGAACGGGCCTTGGCCTGCCCATCTGCAAGGAACTGACCACACAGCTGGGCGGCACCATCGACATCACCAGCGAACCCGACAAGGGCACAACCGTATGGGTCAGCATCCCCTGCACCGCTACCATCATCGACCGCAAAAAAGAAATATAAGCATGCACAGGCAACACACCACCATAGCCCCCCTACACCTCCTGGCCCGTCGGCTGCTGATGCTGATTGGCCCGATACTGCTCTTGGCATCACTGAACGCCAGCGCACAGGACAAGGAGCGTACCATCATCGTTGCCTGCGACTGGGACTTCGGCCCCTACGAGTTCATCAACAGCAAAGGCCATTCTTCCGGCTACAACATCGACGTGCTGCACACCATCCTCAAGCGTCTGGGACGCCCCCACCAGTTCGTCATGAAATCCAGGAAACAAGGCATCGAAGCCTTCACGGAAGGTCAGGCCGACCTCATCATCGACTACGTGGACCGCTTTAACAATCCCAGCTACTCCCGCACCCGAAGCATCATCGAATACTATGGCATAAGCATCGCCTCCAGGAAAGGAGTGCCCCCCGTGACCCAACCCGAAGGACTGAGTGACTGCGGGAAAGTGGCACTCAACTCCAGCAACGATTCCATCACCATGAAATCCCTTGGACGCTATGCCGACGCGCCCAACATTGAGTTCCGGACGGCCCGCGAGGCTCTGGCAGGCATCGAAAGCGGAGATATTGACTTCTTCATCTGGGGGCAGGAAACGATGAAGTGGAAAATCAAGGAGCTCAACCTGCACGACATCAGCCAGAGCAACTTCAATCTGCCCGCCGGCGAGATTCGCATCGTTGGATACGACAAAGACCTCATCGACGATATAGACAGCCAGTTTGCACGTCTGCAACAAAGCGGCGAGATAGACAAGATACGCAGCCAGTGGTTCCAGTCTACGAAAGCCCCCAAAAGAATTTGGACGACGCCCATCTACATCATGCTGGCCGTCATCCTGCTTTCCGTCGTCGTCTTCATCATCTACCGATTAATCATAGCACGCGTAAAAGTGGCCGTGCGCAACAATCACGACACAGAGACCATGCTGCAAAAGGCGCTTAACATGGGCGACTACTCGGTGATGATCTACGACCTGCGCGAACAGTACGTCACCAACTACTACGGCCACGTGCTGCCCGACAAGGGCGTCAGTGCGGATAAGTTTATCGAAGGAATACACCCCGAAGACCAGCACAACGTAAGACAGCTGGCCCAGCGCATGGAAAAAGGTGAACTGGAGACCATCTCGCTCAACATGCGCTGGAATGCCTCTACCCCCGCCCATCCCGTCTGGCTGAACGTGGCAGGCCACATCTTTACCGAGAAGACAAACGGACAGGTGACCCACCTGGTCATTGCAACACGCAACATTACCGGCGAGGTGCTGAAGGAACGCGAGGAACAGGAGCTGACCAATCGCTACATCAAGATGTTCGACTCCACACTCGTGGCCATGTCGTTCTACGACAAGGACGGACGCCTCATCAACCTTAACCAAAACATGAAAGAACTGTGCGGCTTAGATGAGGAGAACGTCAACTTCTTCAAACAGTCAAACATCTATGAGACCGGCTTGCTCAAAGGCGTATTTTTGCAAGACACCCAGGATAATTTCCACGTGTGCCAGCACATGCTCTATCCCGAACTCAACATCGACAAATACATTGAGCTGCGCATACGGCGCGCCTTAGACGACAACGGCGACATTTCATATTATATTGTCACTGCGCGTGACGTCACGGAGGAGCGCGCCATGTATCAGGAGCTGCAACGACAGAACGAAATTCTCCAACAGACCGAGGATACCAACAGGCTATATGAACAGGAGATGCGCACACTGCTGGAGAACTGCAACATGTATGTGTGGCGCCTTGATATAGAGACAGGAATCATCAACTTCTCGCGCTCGTTGAACAAGGTGGAGTTCTCGCGCACTTTGGAGGAATACATGCAAAGCATGTACGAAGAAGACCGCCAAAACGCCGTCGGCATTATCGAAGACCTGAAAAAGACCGCCAAGGCGTTCAACGTACTCCACCATTTCCGCTTTTCGAACTTAAGCAACACCCCCGTCTGGTATGCCATCAGCGGTATGCCACTGACCAACGACAAGGACCACACGACCTCCCTTCTCGGCATCATGCGTGATGTTACCGACCTCATGGAAAAGCAAGAACGACTGAAGGAAGATACGGCACGCGCCGAGAACTCGGCCATGCTGAAAGCCACCTTCCTGGCCAACATGACCCATGAGATCCGAACACCCCTGAATGCCATCGTGGGCTTCTCGGACCTGCTTCACATGGTCAGCACCACCGAGGAGCGCAAGGAGTTCATCCGCATCATCCGCAACAACTGCGACATGTTGCTGCGCCTCATCAACGACATCTTCGAGGCGTCGGCCATGGACATCAAGCCGCTGGAGATTGTGCGAGAAGAGGTGGACTTCGCCTTCTACTTCAACGACATCTGCCAGTCGTTAAGGCAACGCGTGCAGGAGTCTGGCGTGGAATTCATCGTGGAGAATCCCTTCTCCACCTTCATCACCTACTTGGACAAAGGCCGTATGCAGCAGGTCATCACCAACTTCGTGACCAATGCCGTGAAGTACACCCACGAGGGCCACATCCGCGTGGGCTACCGCTACGAGGACAACGGCATCTACATGTACTGCGAGGACACTGGCGCCGGCATACCGAAGAACAAGCAGCAGCGGGTGTTCGACCGTTTCGTCAAGCTCAACGACTTCGTGCAGGGAACGGGCCTTGGACTGAGCATCTGCAAGAGCATTGCCGAGCGTTCCAATGGCCGCATCGGCGTGGAGAGCGAAGGCGAAGGGCATGGCTCCACCTTCTGGGTCTGGGTGCCCTGCCCCATGCTGAAGCAAGAAGCTGCCAGAGAATAGGATGCCACGACAAACACAAAAGGGAAACGAACAATGAATAAAGACAAACATATACTACTCATCAGCGTGCTGTTCTTGATGCTGGCCTGGCCCGGCAAGACAGCAGCACAACAGCAGCAACGACAAGAGCCCAGCCATGTTGACACCCTCGGACTGGCAGAGGCCGTCAGCCCGCCGCCAGCTCACAGCAGGGCCTACACCAAGGAGGAACCGCTCATCTATGAGGGTTCGTGGGACTTGTGGCCTTACACGTTCCTCAACATCAAGGGCGAGCCTGACGGCTATAGTGTAGACCTGGTACGGTTGATAATGAAGCACTTGCAGATTCCCTACGAGATACATCTGAAGCCCACTGCCACGGCCTTCAACGACCTCAGGGAAGGCCGTGCCGACCTGATGCTCGGTGTGGCAGCTGGCTTCCACGACGCCTATGGTTCTTACGGCAAAACTGCCCTGACACTGTTCACACAAAGTGTGGCCACGCCCAAAAGCAAACCTGTCGAAATCAGCCGATTCCGCGACCTGGCCAACCACAAAGTCATCGTCAACCAAACCAGTCTCTGCTATCACCTAATGATCGACTATGGCTGGGCCGACAACGCCATCCCCTCGCAAGACCTCAAAGAGTCCATTCTAGAAGTCAGCGCCAAGGAGGAAGGACAGATTGTGTGGAACACCCTCTCGCTGAAGTGGCTCATCAAGCGCTATCAACTGGACAATCTGGAAGTCACACCCGTCAACATGCCGCACGGCGAGTACAAATTCATGTCGAACGACACGCAGCTACTGGAAAAACTGGACAGTATCTACGCCGAACTTACCAGCGCTGACCTCATCACGCCCATCCAGAACAAATGGTTCTATCCCGACCGCCAAGTGAAGACCACCCCGTCGTGGGTATGGTACATCGCAGCCGCCGGTGCGCTGTTTGCCCTCATCCTTCTGGTCTACATCATCAGCTACCGCCTTCAGGCACGCCGCATCACCAACCAGAACCAGAAGCGCAACCAGCGTCTGGCCCTCATCCTTGAGACGAGCCAGGTGCACATGTGGACCTACGACGTGGTGGCCAAGCAGTTCACCTGGCGCAACGAAAACGGACAGGCGGCCTACACCTACACCCCCGAAGAGTTCTCACGCCGCTATGCCCCCGAGGACTATAAGCACTTGCGCAACGCCATCTTCCGCCTGGCCGAGCTGCCCAGACCGCAAGACGGAAAGACCGAAGAAGAGGTGAAGCTCATCATCAAGGCCAAGGATACCGAGGAGGGCGACAACGAGCTCCGCGACTATGTCATCATGCTCTCCGTGTTCAGCCGCGACGAGCACGGACACCCTACCGTCATCATCGGCACGAAAAAAGACGTCACCGAGGCCATTGCCGAGGAGCGTCTGACCGACGAGCGCTCGCTGCGCTATTGGGCCATCTTCAACACACCGCTCGTTGGCATCATCCTCTTCGACAAGCACGGCATGATGCAGAACATCAACCAGAGGGCCTGTGAAATCTACGACTGCGACCACGACGAGATTCTGCAAGAACATATCTCCATCTACGACATGCTCGACATTGACGGCGTCGACATCGACGAGCTAGACGGCATGCATGCCTCGCAGTACGTCGACATCGACAAGATCCGGTCCTCGGACCGCATCGTGCCGCAGGTGCACCGCCAAGGCATCTTCTGCAACGAGTTCAACCTCATGACTATTCACGACGAAGAAGGCAAGCCGATGGGCATCTTCGCCATCTGCCGCGACGTCACGGCGGTCCGCGAGAACCTGCGCATCAAAGCCCAGGAGAGTGAAGACATTGCCCTTCTTGAAAAGGAACTAGCCGAATACGACAGCACCATCAACGACGTGCTCCAAGAGAGCGACGTCCGCCTGGTGTCCTACTCGCCCGACTCCCACATCCTCACCATCTTCAGCCGCACCAACGAGGTGCAATACGCGCTGACCCAGACCCGCTGCATGTCGCTCGTCTCCGACCACTCCAAGAAGCTCACCATGCGCCTGCTCGATAAGATGGACCGCCGCGAAGACAACGACATCAAAGGCGACATCATCACCTCGCTGCGCATCAGAGGCGGCATGATGTTGCAACTGCAATTCTCGCTCTCGCCCACCCGCGACCAGCAAGGCCGCGTCGCCAAATACCTGGGCATCTGCTACGACCTTAGCGAGCTGCGCCACGTGGAGCAGGCCATCGCCAGAGTGGAATCATCTAACATAGCAAAAACATTATGAAGAATCGCCGCACCAAATACCCGCCCCTGAAACTGCTACTCCTGCCGCTACTCTGCCTGCTGCCAATGCTTGCCGCTAATGCCCAGAGCTGGAAGCAGAAATACACCCGCGAGCGACCGCTTGTCATCGTGGGCGACTGGGACAAGCCTCCCTACGAGTTCCTCGACCGCGACGGTCATCCTGCCGGTACCAACATCGAAACCATGGCCCTGGTGTTCAAAGACATGGGCATCCCCTTCAAATACGTACTCAAGGACTGGGGAATTGCCCTCAAGATGTTCGAGTTGGGCCAGGCCGACGTCATCCTGGCCAACGCCAACCGCTATCGCGACTCAGACTATGCCATCTCTGAGAATATCATCAACTACAACCGCATCTGCGTGGCTTCACTCGGCGACAGCGCCCGCACCGTCACCTACGACGAGCTGCTGCGCGAAGGCGTTGTGCTGAAGCCCAACGACTACACCCACTTCTTCTTCAACCGCCTCGACTCCGCCTTCAGCAGCAAGGTGGAGTTCCAGTCGCCCAAAGTGGCCCTCACCGGCCTCACCGACGGCATTTACAAGTACTTCGCCTGGGGCGAGGAGCCGCTGAAGTGGAAGATACGCGAGCTGAACCTGTCAGGCATCGTACTCAACGAGGTGCAGATTCCCGTCAGCGACATCTACATCATCGGACACGACCGCAACCTCATTGAGCAGATGGACGACCACTATTCGCGCCTGAAGCAGAGCGGACAGGTTCAGGTCATCATCGACCGCTGGCTCCACCCCGAGCGCATCAAGAAGCACGCTTCGCCCCAAAACATCTTCCTCATCATCGGCATCCTGCTGCTGGCCGCCATCTTCTACTTCCTCAGCCGCCTGGCCAAGAAGCGCGTCGAAGCCGGCTCGCGCAGCTCGTCAGACCTTAACAACATGATGGAGCGCGCCCTGCACATGGGCAATTTCGACATCACGCAGTACGACATCAAGCACGACCGCATGACCAACCACTACGGCCACATCCTGCCTGACAAGGGCGTGACACTCGAAGAGTTCATCGCCCACATCCATCCCAGCGAGCAGGCCGAGTTCCGCAAGAAGATGGAACGCCTGCTCAGCGGCCGCGAGAAGAAGTTCGAGCTGAACAAGCGCTGGAAGACCTTCGACGACGACCACACCTGGCTCTACTTTCAGGGCCATGCCATCCTTGAAGTCGACAGCGAGGGCCGTCCTGCCTACGTCATCAACGCGGTGCACGACATCACCCACGACGAGAAGACCGAGCACACCAACCGCGAGATTGCCAACAAATATAAGCAGCTCTCCAACCTGCCCTTCTTTGCCCTCTCGTTCTACGACAAGGACGGCTGGCTGCTGGAACTGAACCAGAACATGGAGCAGCTCTGCGGCATGACCGAAAGCCCTGAAACCCGCCGCTACTGGGAAAGCATCTGCATGTTCGACATTCCGCTCTTCCGCACTGTCTATCCCCACAAGTCGCGCTACCATATACAAGCCTGCATGCACATGGAATATCCCGACATCGGCATCAACCGATACATCGACTACGAGATGCGCCCGCTCTTCAACGCCAGCGGCGAGCTGGCCAACTACTTCTGCTCCACCATCGACATCACCGACCGCCGCCGACACTATGTGGAGATGAAGCAGCTGAGACGCCGAAAAGAGGAATTACGGCAGCACATCAGCCAGCAGAAAGCATGGCTGGTGTACCTGCTGCGCAACTCCGACCGCCTGCTCATGAGGCACGACGCTGCCACCCGGCAAATTACGTGCTACTGCACATCCGACCAGCCTGTACACGTGTTCCACCTCGACGATTTCTGCGCGAACTACATCACCCAGGCCGACCGGCAGCGCTTCCGCGACCTGCTCTCGACCGACGATCCCAAGGCCGTGCATACCAGCACCATACACATGGAGGCCGGACGTACCGACCTGCCTGGCACCACCTTCATCATGCAGTTCAGCCCCATGGTCGATACCCGGGGTAACATCACGGGCCACAAAGGCATATCGCACAACATCACCGTGCTTGACAATGCCCGCAAGCGCCTGGCCGAAATAAAGGCAACCGCAGAAGTACAGAGTCCGTAGTCTCAATATCGAAAGCAAAAAAACACTATCGAGATATGCAAAAAAGCAAATATCTGCTCGCCAGCGAGCGCGACCTGCTCTGGGGACTCACCGTGACCACCATCGGGTACGAAGAGATAGCCCATGGCGACCCCTACCCCACCCGCGGCCATGCCGACGGCTATTATTTCGACTTACAGAAAGGACGCATCCTGCCAGAATACCAGCTGCTATACATCACTGAAGGCGAGGGCATCTTCCACAGCAAGACCGTGCCAGAGGCCAAACTGAAAGAGGGCGACTTCTTCCTCCTCTTCCCCGGCGAGTGGCACTCCTACCATCCCACGGGGCTGCGCGGCTGGAAAAAATACTGGATAGGCTTCCGCGGGCAAAACATGGACGACCGCATGCGTGCCGGTTTCCTCTCGCCCACCAAGCCCATCTACCACGTAGGCTTCTCTGATACCATCGTCCGCCTCTACAAGGATGCCTTCGATTCGGCCATTGCCGAAGAGGCATACACCCAACAGGTCATGGCCGGCATTGTGAACCTGCTTATTGGGCTGATGTACTCCAAGGAGCGCAACATCGAGCTGAAGACCCGCAACCAGACCCATGTGGACCTGATCAACCGTGCCCGTCTGCGCATCCGCGAAGAGTTGGAATCGTCGCTCACCATACAGCAGGTGGCCGAGGGCCTGGGCATGAGCTACAGCAACTTCCGCAAGCTGTTCAAGGAGCACACCGGCCTCTCGCCTGCCACCTACCAACAGGACTTGCGCCTGCTGCGGGCGAAGGAACTGCTCACCACCACCAACATGAGCATCAAGGAGATTGCCTACCGGCTCAACTTCGACTCTCCCGACTATTTTTCCTCGAAGTTTAAAATCAAGATGGGCCGCAAGCCCAGCGACCTGCGCCTGCCGTAAGAAAATCTCGGCCCCGCAGGAAAAAATCTCGGCCCCGCAGGAAAAAATCTAGCGCTAGATTTTTTCCTGCGGGGCCACTTAAAAAGCCTGGCGCTTCACAGCGGCAGGCTTCTTTGTGTGTGTATATATTAGTCAGTAGTTGTTTTTTTCTTATCTCGGCAGGTTGAAGGCCCTCGTCATTTCCGCCATCTGCTCGTCGCTCATGCCTTCAGGCTCGAAGCCCATGCACTTGGCATCGATGTAAATCTTGGCACTCTTCGAGAGCACATCAATCTGGTCGAAGGCGTCCATCACGTCCTTACCCTTGGCAAAGACACCATGTTTCTCCCACATCACCACATCGTAGTTCTCCAGCTCCTTCAGCGTGGCCTCGGCCAGCTCGTTCGAGCCAGGCAGGGTGTAAGGCACAATGCCCAGTCCCAGCGGGCAGAAAGCCTTCGTCTCAGGAATCATCGACCACAGAATCTTCGTCAGCACGTCCTTGCCCAGGAACTCACGCTTGTGGCTCATGGCCACCAGCTCTATGGGGTGCGTGTGCACCGTGGCCTTGTAGCCGCTGCCCGTCTCAATCTGGCGGGCGTGGACAATGAGGTGGCTGGGCAGCTCGCTGGTGGGCAGCACGGCATTGTCGGCAATAATCACATAGCTGGCGCAGTCGTCCAGTATGCGTATCACCGAGCCATTGTCCATGGGCCAGCGAGCCAAGTCGCGCATGCGCTTGCCTGTGCCTTTGCAGTAGAAGTAGCAGCCCTTCAGGGCGGGCAGCGTAATGCCAATCTGCTTCACCTCGCTGATGGCGGGCAGCTGACGGATGGCATCATCGATATACTCAGTGATGTTTACCGTAATATTACCTCCATTGCGCTCGGCCCACCCGTTCTGCCACAGGTAGCCTGCCACTTCGGCAATCTTATAAATCTCGGTTTTCAGGGACTCCCGTCCCTCAAGAATACTATTCATTAGTTAGTGTTATATTTTTGACGATGCAAAGATATAACTATTTCTCGGTATTAGCCCCCGTTATTTGATTTTTTACCCCCGAAATATGATTAATACCACTGCACGGAGTTGGTGTAGCTGGAGCGCTTGTCGTACTTCAGGGCATCGGTCAGCGTGGAGGCGTTGCAGCGGAAGGAGAAGTTGTAGCTGGTGTAAGGGGCCAGCACCACGGAGCACGACATGTTGAAGCAGTGCAGGTCGCGCGAGAGTGAGGCCGTGGTCATGGAAATCTTCTTCTGGTCGAAGTCATAGCCCGACGAGAAAGTGATGTTCCATCCGTCGGAGATGCGGATGTTGCCGCTTATGTTCAGGTTCTGGGTGAACTTGTAGGGATAGCGCATGGTGTGATAGTTGAAGCGCTTCACATCGTTATCCTCGCGCATGGTGATGCCATAGCCGAGGCTGAGGCTCCATGGCAGCGAGAAGGGCATGTAGCCGTCCTCGTCGGTGTCGGCCTTGCCGGCAGTCTTTCGCTCAGCGCCGTGCTTGCCCTTCTCCATGTCGCGGTCAATGTTGGTGTCTACGTCGTTCTCGTCCTCGTCGTCATAGTCATCCTCATCGTCGTCGCCCCTGCCGCCGCGCTTCTTGTCCTTCTTCTCCGGCCGCTCGCCCTTGAGCCACTTGATGAGGTTGCTGATTTTGTCGTTGCTGAGGGTGTAGCTCAGGTTCTGCGACATGCCCTGGAAGCGGCCCAGCTTGCCTTGCTGCCAGTAGGTAGTGTGTTCGCTCAGGCGGGGCGTAGCACCCACGGAGTCGGCTTCGTAGACATAGCTGGCGAAGACGGCACTGAGGTTGAACGTGTAGCTTTTGGTCAGCTTCAGTCGAATCTGCGAGGAAAGGTCGCTCCACGGACGCACTTTGGCCGCCATGTTGTAGGAAATGTTGGCACCCAGCTCGTCGATGATGCTCACCTTCTTGAAACCCGTAGAGTCTTCGTCGTTCTTGAGGCGCATCTCAATGTTGTTCGACATGGCGAACGAGACGGTGCCCGACTTGCCCTTGCCCGGCACGCCATAGAGGGCACCCGTGTAGGGCGAATATTCCACCAGCGAGACGTTGCCCTCGGCGTCGGTCTTCTGGTAGGTCTGGTAGTAGCCGTAGCGTTTGGCGCCAAAGTCAGGTGCATAGCTAAAGCTGACGGTGGGAGTGAAGACGTGGCGCACGCGGTCAATCTTGTCACCGAAAATCTTGCGCGAGGGGATGTAGAATCCATAGAGCTTCGTCGAGGCCGACAACGAGAGGTTCCAGTTGTACACGTTGTAGAAGCCGTAGGTGGTGTCGGCCACCTCCACGCCCTTCACGTCGTCCCACGACTTCATGGTGCGATTGGCGTAGGTACGGTCGGTGAAGTTGAACGACGGGTTCACGTTGATATAGCCCAGAACAGTGAAGCTCGCACTGATGGGAATGCTGTGCTGCATGCCGTTGCGCCAGTCCTTGATCAGGTTTGAATGGGGCAGCTTGTCTTCCTTCGTATTGATGGAGTTGGAGAAGTGGCCCGTGTAGCTCATGGCAATCTTCTCATACCACCGTTCCTTGCCCGCCATCTTCTTGCGCTTGAAGGGATAGAAGCGCGAGATGCTGATGTTCAGGTCGGGCAGCGTCATGGCAATGGTACTGTCGCGCATGTTCTGGCTGAGGTTCATCGTTGTGCTGATGCTCATGCCGATGCTGCTGAAGTTGGTGCTGTAACTGACGGATGAGGTACGCGTCGACTGCGTCAGCGACTGCGGGTTATACATCGACGTCAGGTTGTTGCGCTCGTAGCTGCTGGTGGCAAAGTTCACCGAGGCCGAGAGATTCGAGAAGGGGTTGGCCTTGGCGTCCTGGCGGTGGCTCCACTGTATCTTGAAGCTGGTCTGCTTGGCATAGTCGGGCATGTTCTTCTCGCCCGTGACACTGTTCTGATAGCTGGCATAGACAGAACCGCTGAAACGGTAGCGCTTGCGGTAGTTGCTGGCAGCAGAGACGCCCCACGAGCCCTTGGTGTAGATTTCGCCGATGAGCTTCAGGTCCATCTTGTCGCTCACGGCAAAATAATAACCGCCGTCACGCAGGTAGAAGCCACGCTCGGTCTCGTCGCCGTAGGTGGGCATGATGAAACCCGAAGAGTAGCTCTTGGTGAAGGGGAAGAAGCCATAGGGCACGGCCAGCGGAATGGGCACGTCGCACACCACCAAGTAGGCGGGGCCGAAGACCACATCCTTGCCGGGGCGCACCTTGGCACGCGACATGGCAATATAGAAGTCGGGATGCGGGTCGTCGCAGGTAGTATAACGCCCGTGGCCTAGGAACAGCTCGCCATTGGCACCGCGCTTAGCCTGTTCGGCCGTCAGGAAGCCATCCTCCTGCTCGGTGTAGACCTGCTGGATGAGACCCTTCTTCGTTTTGAAGTTGAAGGCCATGGTGTCGCTCTCGTACTCGTCGCTGCCCATCTTGAAAACGGGCGTGCCGCTGAGCTTGCCCAGGGAGTCGCGGGCACCGGTGGCGTGAACCAGCGAGGAGTCGAGGCACATATAAATCTTTTCGCTCTTCAAGTCCATGTTCTGGTACTCCACGTGGGCGTTGCCAAAGAGGTGGGCCATGCCCGAGCCAGCCTCGTAGATCAGGGAGTCGGTGGCCGAGAAGACCACAGGCGCATCAATGCCGTTCTTCTTCTGGCGGTTCAGCGAATCGAGGCGCAGGGAATCGTCGATGACCTTATTATATTTATAGATGGCCAGTTCGAGCGAATCCATCGTCGTGGTGTCACGCTTCAGCGCAGCTGCGGCCTGCACGTCGCCAGCAATGGGGGGAGCCACGGCTTCTACGCTGTCTCTCTCCTCATGGTGCTGAGCAACGGCAACGCTGTCGGTGCGCGGTGCCACGACGGTCACAACGCTGTCGGCAAGTGCGGCAGCCTCTGCCTCGACCATCGTGTCAGAAGCAGGAGCTGGCAATAGTGTGCTGTCGGCAAAAGGAATGATGGAGGGGGGATTCACCGTCGGCACGGCGGCAGGTGTATCAGCCTGAGCAACTACCACGGGAGGCACAACGGTCGTCGGCTGCCCGGTTTTCTTTGGCAAGGATGACGGGGCACAGGCCCACAGCAAAATGAAGGCCATGACGAATACGAGCGAACCCGCTTTCTGTTTACTCCACTGATTCACGGCTGCAAAATTACATATTTTTGAGCAGTTAACGGAGTGAATGGAGTTAAAGGGAGTTAAACGACAACAGTTTTTAGCCTTACTCAAACATTTTTGACCACTCCAGGAACTTCTCAACCCCCTCGTGGCCGAACTTCTCAAGGCTTTGGGCGGTCTCGCTGACGGTGAGCACGCGGTCGGGGCGCGACTTGGAATAGAACTTGTCGGCATAGCAGACGAGCTGCTCCTCCAGCGTCTCCGGCTCGTAGTTGCCGGGGGGCAGGGGCAGCTGCTGGCGGGCTATCTGCCCGGCAGTGATGCCCGTGCCGGTGTGGCGCTCGCAGACACGGGCATGTCTGGCAAAGCCTTCGCCGCGAAGCAGCCGTCCGCCAATGAGGCCGTGGCGGATGTAAGGCTCTTCGCCCTCACAGAAGATGCTGGGAGCATTGCACCAGCGGATGCCGATGTCGTGAAGCATGGCGGCCTCCTCCAGGAACTGCGTGTCGAGCTGCAGCTCTGGGTGCTTCGTGGCAGCGAGCAGGCTGCGGTCGGCCACCTGGCGCGAGTGTTTCAACAAGAGGCGGCGCAGGTCGCCGTCCTCGGGGTAGTACTTGTCTATAATCTCCTGATAATTCATGATTCTGTTTGGGTTTGGGGCCAGTTAACGAGGAACACCTTTTCCGTGGCACGTGTCAGGGCCGTGTAGAGCCAGTGCAAGTAGTCGGGCGTGAGCATGTCGTCGGTCATGTAGCCCTGGTCGATGTAGACGTGGGTCCACTGTCCGCCTTGCGCCTTGTGGCAGGTGACGGCATAGCCGTACTTCACTTGCAGCGCATTGTAGTGGCTGTCGGTGCGGAGCGCTTTCATGCGGTCGGCCTTCAAAGGCATGTCCGCATAGTCACCCATCACCTGCTGATAGAGCTGTTCCTGCTGCTCGCGGGTCAGTGCAGGAGCCTCGGACGAGAGTGTGTCGAGCAGGACGGTGGCCGTAAGCTCATAATCATCGTAGTCTGGCATCTGCACGGTGACCTCGGCAAAACGGAAGCCATAGAGTTCATGCAGACGCCGTACCCGCTGCACCACGCAACGGTCGCCGTTGGCCAGAAAGGGTAGCTCCCCCTTTGTGTCGGCAGTCCAGAAATAGTTATTCTTCACTATCATGAGCTGGTCGCCGCGGCACAGCTCGTCCTCACGGTCGAGTACGGTGTTGCGGATGCCCTGGTTGTAGATGTTGGCCCGCTTGTTCGAGCGGGTGACGACCATCGTCTCGTCCAAGCCCACACGACGATAGCTCGACGCCAGCGACTCGATGAGTTCCGCACCTGGCACGCTGACGATGTCGGGGAACCCCAGGAAACGGATGCGGGGCAACTGTGTCACCTCGTCGGCCCCGATCATCCGGCGTACCATCGTAGCGTTCCACAGCACGCCCGACTCCTGGCCCTGGCGAAGCACTTCGCTCAGGTCGGCCTCGTAGGTCTTCAACCCGTAACCTTGCAGCACGGCGGTCATCAGGGCCGGGCTCTCATCCTCGCCCACGGGCGGCAGCTGGGCACCGTCGCCAATAAGCAGCATGCGGCAGTTCTGCCCCTGATAGACATAACGCACCAGGTCGTCGAGCAGCGAGCCCGAGCCGAAGGTGCTGTCATTGCCCGTGGTCGCTATCATGGAGGCCTCGTCAATAATAAACAAGGTGTCGTGGTACAGGTTGTCGTTCAAGTTGAACGACGACAGGTCGCCCGCCGAGCGCTGGCGGTAGATGCGCCGATGGATGGTGTAGGCCGGCTGGCCGGCATAGAGCGAGAATACCTTTGCCGCACGCCCCGTGGGAGCCAGCAGCACCAGCTTCTGCTTCAGCGAGAGCATCGCCTGCACGATGGCCGCAGCCAGCGTGGTCTTGCCCGTGCCCGCCGACCCCCGCAGCACCATGGCAACCTGAGGCAGGCGGTCGAGCAGAAACTGACAGAAGATGCCGATGGCCCTGTCCTGCTCAGCAGTAGGCACATGGCCGAAGTGTCGCCTTATTCTAAAGCTCAGTTCATCCGTTATCACCTTGCAAAGTTAATCATTTATTGCAAAAACTTCCCCTCTTTAACTCCCTTTAACGCCGTTAACTGCTTTAACTGCACAAAACTTTGTAACTTTGCAGTCGAAATGAAGCGCAGCGACAAGTGGACGAACCTCATCCTGGTGGTCTTGATAGCCGTTTTGGCGGCTATCTGTATCGGCAGCGTCGTCCACGAGCAGCAGCGGGCGAACAAACGACAAGTAATAAGAGATGGCAGAAACTACTAATGCAGCTAGAAAGCTGACAATCCGCATCGGGCGCAACTCCATGGCCATGCTGGCCCAGGGCCCGGAGAGCAAAGACCTGACCTACGAGCCCTACGTGGTGAAGAGCGGCGTGTCCATGGCCGCCAACCTGCGCCAAGCATTCAAGGACAGCGACTTGCTGCTGGAGGCACCGCCTAGGGTGCGCGTACTGCTCGACTCCAACGTGCTCGTAGTGCCGGTGGAACTCTTCGAGGAACAGCAGATGGAGACCATGCACAACCACGCCTTCCCACGGCAGGAACAGGATGCCATCTTCTACAACGTGCTGCCCGACCTGAACGCCGTGGCCGTCTTCTCCATGAACAAAGACCTAAAGCTGGTGCTCGACGACCATTTCCAGGACGTGCGCCTGGTGACAACCCTCCAGCCCGTCTGCCGCCACCTGCACCAGCGCAGCTTCACAGGCGTAAGGCCAAAGCTATACGCATACTTCCACGAGAAGCGGCTGGAGCTGTTCAGCTTCCAGCAGAACCGCTTCAAGTTCTGCAACTCCTTCGACGCCGCGCGGCCGAAGGATGCCATCTACTTCATCACCTACGTGTGGCACCAGCTTCAATTACAGCAAAAATATGACGAGCTGCACCTGGTCGGCACCATTCCCGACGAGGATGCGACGGTGAAGGAGCTGCGCCGCTTCATGCAGAAAGTCTACGTCATCAATCCCGCGGCCGACTTCAACCAGCATCCCGTAACGGCCATCAGCGGCATCCCCTACGACTTGCAGGCACTGATTGTGAAAGGACAATGAGAATCATCACCGGTAAATACAAGGGACGACACTTCGACATCCCGCGCACGTTCAAGGCACGGCCCACAACGGACTTTGCCAAGGAGAACATCTTCAACGTGCTGACGGGCTACCTGGACTTCGACGGCACCACGGCCCTCGACCTCTTCTCCGGCACGGGCAGCATCACCCTGGAGCTGCTGTCGCGCGGCTGCAGCCAGGTAGTCAGCGTGGAGCTAGACCGCGACCACCACCGCTTCATCCAGCAGTGCGTGCAGAAGCTGGGCGCCGCCCCCGACGTGCAGTGCATCCGCAGCGACGTGTTCCGCTTCGTCAAAGGATGCCACCGCCAGTTCGACTTCATCTTTGCCGACCCGCCCTACGCCCTGCCCCAGCTGCCGCAGATTCCCGACCTCATCTTCGAGCGCGACATCCTTGCCCCCGACGGCCTCTTCGTCTTCGAGCACGGCAAGGACAACGACTTCTCGGCACATCCACGCTTCGTGGAGCACCGCCAGTACGGCAGCGTCAACTTCAGCCTGTTCAGATAGGAAGAAATCAAGGCTCCGTACGAAAAATCTCAGCCCCGCAGAATGATGGGGGAGCCTAGAGCAACGGCGAGAGCAGGCGCGTGAGCGAGTCCCAGAGGCGGCGGGCGATGTTTGGCTGCATGCGTTCTGGCAGGGAGGTGAGGAGGATGGAGTGCTGCTCGTCGGCCAGGTAGACACGACGCAGGCGCCCGGCCATGTCGGCATCGTAGAAGAAGGCGTTGCCCTCGAAGTTGTTCTCAAACGACCGGAAGTCGACATTGGTGGAGCCGACGGTGCAGACGGCGTCGTCGCTCACCAGGAGCTTGGAGTGGAGGAAGCCACCCTCGTAGAGACAGACACGGATGCCGGCCTCGGCGGCCTCGCGCAGGTAGCTGCGGCTGGCCCACTCCACAAAGCGGGCATCGCAGTGTCGCGGCACCAGCAGGCGCACGTCGACGCCCGAGGCCGCAGCCGTCTTCATGGCCAGGAAAACAGAGTCGGTGGGCAGGAAATAGGGGGTCTCCAGATAGACGTAGTCCTTGGCAGCCAAGATCAGGCGCACATAGCCCTGCATAATCTCCGGATAGGTGGAGTTAGGCCCGCTGGTGACGACCTGCATCAGGCCGCCTTCGATTTCCGGCTTGGTATAGTATTTGCGGTCGGAGAGCAGCGTGCGGTCGACGAAATACCAGTCTATGAGGAAAGCGCGCTGCAAACCGTTGACGGCCCCGCCCTCCAGCCGCACCATCGTGTCGCGCCATTGCGTTGAGACGTATCGCTTGGCAATGTTCATGCCACCCACATAGCCGATGCTGCCATCGATGACCACTATCTTGCGGTGGTTGCGGTAGTTGGCTTTGCTGGTGAACTGCCGGAAGTGCACAGGCATGAAGGGTTCGGCGTCGATGCCCTCCTTGCGCATACGCTCAAAAAAGCGGCGCTTTACCCGCCAGCAGCCCACGTCGTCGTAGATGACACGTACCTCAACGCCGTGGCGGACCTTGTCGATGAGGGCATCGGCAACGAGGCGCCCCAGGGCGTCGTCCTCGATGATGTACATGTCGATGTGGATGTGGCTGCGGGCCTGGCTGATGTCGCGTAGCAGCGAGGGGAAGAACTCATAGCCGCTGGTGAAGACGGCTGTCTGGCCATTGATGAACGGGAGTGAAAAGCTCTGGTTGACGAAGAGGTTGATTATGGGTCTGTAGTCGGCGGGCAGGTCTAGCTCGCGCTGCTCGACGAACTCCAGCATGGAGCGTTTGGTAAGCATGTCCATCGACCGACGGCTGATGAGGCGTTCCTTGCGGTAGTTGATGCCGAAGAACAGATAGGCGATGACGCCAAAGAGTGGAATGAAATAGATGACGAGTGCCCAGGCCATGGTCTTTGCAGGCTGACGGTTGTCGAGCACGACGTGGATGATGGCAGCGATAGCTATCAAGCGCGAAAGCCAGTAGAGTATGCCAAGTACGCTCATTCTATACCGATGAGTTTATGGGTCTGCAGGGAGAGACGCCACTGGGGGTGGTGCTTGATGTAGTCCACGCACTGCCGGACGATGGCGGCATTGCGGCGGGCGTCGCCCGTGTCGCAGGGCTGGAGGTAACACAAATGAGGACTGAGAAATGATGAATGAGAAATGCCCTGCGGCATCAAGCCTGCCAGGACTGCCTCTGGGTCGGTATTCTCGTCAAAGACTATTTTCAGCTCATCTGGCTGACGCCATTTCTCATTTCTCATTCCTAATTTTTCATTTTGCTTCGGCGACACTGTCAGCCAGTCGAGGTTGAGGGGTGCAGGGCGGGTGCCATTGCTCTCCATGGCCACTTCGTAGCCGTGTCGGTGCAGCAGGTCGACGAGGGTCTCGTCCACCTGTAGCGTGGGTTCTCCGCCTGTGAGGACAACCAGCAGGGGAACATCGGCAACGAAATCGCCAACCAGGCAGCCCACGCGCTGTAGGATGTCGTCGGCAGTCATCTCTGTATAGGCGTCGAACTCCGTGTCGCAGAAGGGGCAGCGCAGGTTGCACCCGGCAAAGCGCACGAACACCGCCGCACGTCCCGTGTTGCGTCCCTCGCCTTGCAACGAGTAGAAGATGCCGTTTACCCTATACATCTTCTTCGTAGGCAGCAATGTTGCCCTCACTCTCCTGCACGGTGGCCTTGTAGCACTGCGGCACCTGGTCCACACACCAGCGGGCGATGTTCTCGGCCGTCGGGTTGAAGGGCAGCACGTCGTTCAGGTTCTGGTGATCCAGGCGCCTCTTGATGGCTCGCTTCACCTGGGTGAAGTCCACCACCATGCCGTACTGGTCCAGCTCGCGGGCGCGGCAGTAGAGTGTGATGACCCAGTTGTGGCCGTGCAGCTGCGAGCACTTGCTCTCATAGTCGACTGTCAGCCTGTGGCTGGCAGAGATTTCAATGCGTTTCTGAATGTAGTACATATTTCCGTTTTAAACAACGAGATCGCTCCCCAGCTGTTTCGCCAGCAGGTCACGAATCTCTTTGGTCTCCTTATGTTCTTGTAATAGTTTCATCATCAGTTCCATGTTCGAGCCCGCCTGCCGCAGCTGCCGCTGGATGTCCTTCAGGCGCTGCTCGATGATGTCCAGGCGGAAGTCCATTACCAGATGGAGCACCCGCTGGCGCAGTGAGTCCTCACGGGGCTGTACAACGAAGCGTCCGCCCAGCTGGTGGCGGTCGATGGCCAGGCGCGTGGCCAGCTGGCTCACCTGTAAATCCGGATGACTGCAGAAGTAGGTCTCTGCCTTAAAGTTCTCCTCGCCAGAATGAGCCACGGCCTCAGCCAGTATCTGCTGGTGCAGGGGCTGGGAGAAGAGCAGTCCGTCCTGCGACAGGTCGTAGTCGATATACTGTGCCACCGTCAGCGACACATGGCCGCCGTCGTCAGTCTCCAAGTTGTCGAAGATGACCTCCTCTCCATGGCGCACAATCTCACGGAGAAGGAGTAATTCCACCTGAGAAGCCTGCTCCGTCGGCGTGTGGAGGGCAGGCACCTCGGAGGCACTCTGGGAGGGCACGGGGGTGTTGTCAGCTGGCCTTTCTTCCTCTTGTGAAGGCTGAACAGAATTATTCGCAGCTCTTTCTTTCTCCTTCGCCTTCTCCTCCAGATTCTTTCTCACCCGTTTGTTCAGCTCGGCAATCAGCGTCTGCTCCTTCATGCCGATGCGCAGGGCGAAGTCGGCGAGGTAAGTGGAGCGTAGAATCTGGTCGGGAATGACACTGATGCTCTGCACGATGCCGCCGATGGCCTCGCTCCGTTTGACGGGGTCGTCGACGTTCTGCACCGTCAGCCGCGTCTTAAAGGTGATAAAGTCCGTCTGGTTCTCCTCGATGTACTTGCGCAGTTCGTCGGTGGAGTGCTTGCGGGCGAAGGAGTCGGGATCGTCGCCGTCGGGCAGCAGCAGCACCTTGATGTTCATGCCGTCGGAGAGCAGCATGTCGGTGCCTCGCATGGCGGCGTGGATGCCGGCCTCGTCGCCGTCGTAGAGCAGCGTGATGTTCGAGGTGAAGCGGTGCAGCAGGCGTATCTGGTACACTGAGAGCGCCGTGCCGCTGTTGGCCACCACGTTCTCAATGCCCGCCTGGTGCATGGCGATGACGTCGGTGTAGCCCTCGACCATGAACACGCGGTCCTCCTTCACAATGGCTTTCTTGGCCTGGTAGATGCCGTAGAGCTCGCGCTCTTTGTGGTAGATGTCAGAGTCGGGGGAGTTGACGTACTTCTGCGCCACGCCCTTCGTGCGGCTGTCGAGCACGCGACCTCCGAAGGCCACCACCTTGCCGCTGACGTTGAGCCACGGGAAGATGGCGCGGCCACGATAGCGGTCAATTAAAGCCCCCCCTACAGCCCCCGAGGGGGCTTCTATAGTTTTGTGTGCAGGGTCTGGAGTGTCCCCCTCGGGGGGCGAAAGAGGGGCTTTTTCATAGCACAGGCCCGTCTTCACCAGGAACTCTGCCTTGTAGCCCGCTTTCAGCGCCGCCTGGCTGAGGGCGTCGCGCCGCTGGGGGGCATAGCCCAGCTGGAACTTCTCAATAATGTCGTCGCGGATGCCACGGCTGCGGAAATACTGTTTGCCGATGGCGATGCCGTCAGGATCGTTCTTCAGGATGTTGTGGAAGTAGTCGCGCGCCCATTCGTTCACGATGAACATCGACTCACGCTCGCTCTGCTGCTGGCGCTCCTCGTCGGTCAGCTCCTTCTCCACAATCTCGATGTGATATTTATTGGCCAGCCAGCGCAGCGCCTCAGGATAGGTAATCTGCTCGTGCTCCATCAGGAAGCCGGCGGGCGTGCCTCCCTTACCGCACACGAAGCAGTGGCAGATGTTCTTGGCAGGCGACACCATGAACGAGGGGTTGCGGTCGTCGTGGAAGGGGCACAGTCCCTTATAGTTCACGCCGCTTTTGCGCAGCGTGACGAACTCGCCCACCACGTCCACGATGCGTGCCGCATCGATAATCTTGTCTACTGTCGCCCTGTCAATCATTTTTTTCTCAGGTATTTGGCCAGTTCGGAACCGTTGGCACGCAGACCCTTGGCAAAGCTCTGGGCGTTCATCTGGGCACCGAGTTTCGAGGCGTGGGTATGGTCTTTCTTGAAGTAGGTGCCGGCCTTCTCCTTGATGGCGGCTACCTTGGTCTGGGCTTTCTCCTTGTCGGCAGGTAAACTGCCGACCGCAAATTTCTTGTCGAGGAAGTCGGCACTGATGTTGTGCATGTCGACGAACTCCACGCCCGTGGCCTCCACCACCTCGCGGTACCACTTGCCGTAGCTGCCGTCGCGGCGTTCCACCTTGCCACCAGGCCACTCGTTGCGCGGCGTCAGCGATACGAGGATGGGCGTGGCACCCTTTTCGCGCACGTCGTCAATCATTTTCTTCAAGTACCAGCCGAAGCTATAGACCACCTCATAGCTGCCGTCGTCCATCTTGAATACGTGCAGTGTGTCCTGCGTGCCGGGGATGACGCCACGGGCCTTCTGGTCGGTGATGGGACAGATGTCGTTGTGGCCGAACTGAATGGTGACGAAGTCGCCTGGCTGCAGCGAGTTGTAGACCTTGTCCCACAAGCCCTCACGGATGAAGGAGCGCGTGCTGCGGCCGGCACGGGCAGCATTGCAGAGCGTGATCTTCGACTCGTCGAAGACCGTCGAGGCCTGCGAAGCCCAGCACATCAGCGACTGGACCACCATCAAGAGCAAGGTGAAAAACAACGTCTCGGGCTATCTGTACAAGGCGACCCGACGCAGCCCGATGATCCTGCCCGTCATTTCGGAAGTCTGATTCGGAGAGAGAAGCATGAACATCCAGATCTTCGGCAAGTCCAAATGCTTTGATACCAAAAAGGCCGAGCGCTGGTTCAAGGAGCGCCGGATCAAGTATCAGTATATCGACATCGTGAAATACGGCATCAGCAGGGGAGAGCTCACCAGCATGAAGAACGCTGTGGGGCTTGACAATTTGGCCGATCCGAAGGATCAGGAATATCCGCTCTTCCAGTATCTGGCCGGGAACGACGCCAAACTGGAGAAGCTCTTCGAGGTGCCTGAGATGCTGCGCACGCCCATCGTGCGCAATGGAAAAAAGGCCACTGTGGGCTACTGCCCCGAGATCTGGAAGGACTGGGACTAAGTTCGTGTGATTTCCGCCGCAGCCAGGATCGCTCTTAAAAAGT